>Ga0224723_1000038_pt1 | contig 80433 bp, 65 predicted proteins | sample Balambano_FR2_Me_FD_161647 | JGI IMG/M metagenome (GOLD analysis project Ga0224723, IMG submission 161647) | Freshwater sediment microbial communities from Lake Towuti, South Sulawesi, Indonesia - Balambano_FR2_MetaG | ecosystem: Environmental > Aquatic > Freshwater > Lake > Sediment | place... | reverse complement strand
CATTTGTAGAGGTGTATCCACGTAGTTTCTCTACTCTTTATCAAGTAAAATGAGTATCTATGAAAGAATTTATTTATTCCCGCAATGCTATATACGAAGCCATCGTCGCCAAGCGTAGGCAAATTTTTTCAATTGAAATTGCCGAAGGAGTGCAGGAAAAAGGCAAGTTGAGTGAAATACTCAATTTAGCGAAAGAACAAAAAATCAAAGTCAATCGTGTGCCACGAACCAAGTTGGATAAGATTCATCAAAACAATCAAGGCATTGTGGCGGAGGTTGGGGAATATCCATATTCAGATGTGGTTGAAATTTTAGATAGTGCAAAAGATGAATTACCTTTTCTTTTGATTCTCGATTCTTTACAAGACCCACAAAACTTTGGCACGTTGATTCGCACTGCTGAAGCCGTGGGCGTGCATGGAATTATTATTCCGCTGGCGAGAAGTGTTGAGGTGACTCCTGCGGTGGTCAATGCTTCATCTGGGGCGAGTGAACATACGTTGATTGCAAAATCGAATTTGTCTCAAGCCATTGATGCACTCAAAGAGAATGACGTATGGGTCGTCGGGCTAGACCAAAGTGGAATGGAAATAGAATCAGGTTCACGTCACGTACGAGGCGCGTTGGGGTTAGTCGTAGGGTCTGAGGGTGAAGGTCTGCATGAGTTGACTCGTAAAAAATGTGACATCGTCTTGAAACTTCCGATGCGTGGAAAAATCGAATCATTAAATGCGGCGGTGGCGGGTTCGGTGGCGTTATACTTGGCGTATCTTGCGAGACAATGAGACTAGAGACTAAGAGACTAAATGACTAATACAACATATCATTTTCCAAAAGGATTTTTGTGGGGAACCGCAACTGCTTCACATCAAGTGGAAGGCAACAACACCAATAACAATTGGTATGCGTGGGAAGAAGCGGGAAAGACTGTACATAAATCTGGACTTGCGGCGGATTGGTGGGGCGGGCGTTGGCGTGAAGATTTTGACCGCGCGGTTGAAAGTGGACAAAATGCGCATCGCTTCTCAGTGGAGTGGAGTCGCATTCAACCTACGCCTGATTCTTGGGATGAAGACGCTTTAGAAAAATATCGTGCCATGTTGCGCGGTTTAAAAGAACGCAACATGACTGCATTAGTAACATTACATCATTTTACAGACCCATTATGGTTGACAGATGGATGGGAAAATGAAAATATAGTTTTGTTATTTGAAAAGTATGTAAGAAAAGTTGTAGATGCTTTAAAAGAATATGTCAATTTGTGGGTGACGATTAACGAACCAAATGTATATGCATTGAGTGGTTATGTTGCTGGTGCATTCCCGCCTGGCAAAAAAGATTTGAAATTATCTATGCGTGTGATGGCAAATATGATTCGTGCACATGCAGTTGCATATAAGGCAATTCATGAATTACAACCAGAAGCACGTGTTGGGTATGCTTTGCATTATCGCCCAATGACTCCGCGAGTGAAATGGTCTCCATTAGATCGATTGATGCGAAACATTCGTTATCAAGGAATCAATATGAGTTTTCCATCTGCCATTTCAACGGGTGTGATGAAATCTCCAGTGGGCAATCAAAACATTCCCGAAGCCAAAGGCACACAAGATTATCTCGGATTAAATTATTATTCTGTGGATACAGTTTGGTTTGATATTACGAAACCCACAGAATTATTTTCCAATAGTGGCTATCCCAAAGATGCCGATATGAGCGATACAAATTTTCTTGCAAATATCCCTGAGGGAATTTTTCAATCTATCAAATGGATTGAAAGAACATATCCAAATCTTCCAATTATTATCACAGAAAATGGAGTGGAAGATTCAGATGACCATCTTCGTCCGCGATATTTGGTGCAACATCTTCATCAAGTGTGGCGGGCTGTCAATTTCAATTGGCAAGTGAAGGGATATTTCCACTGGTCATTGGTGGATAATTTTGAATGGGAACGCGGCTGGACTCAACGCTTCGGTCTGTGGGGACTTGATATTGATACTCAAAAAAGAATCCGTCGCCCATCTGTAGATTTGTACGCAGAGATTTGCAAAGAAAATGGTATCTCAAGTGAGATGGTGCAGAAGTATTGCCCAGAGGTGTTTGAGAAGATTTTTCCGAGTTGATAAAAAATCCCGATGAAATCATCGGGATTTTTTATTAAGCCTCTTGCAAAAGTAGGTTAGCGAGGCAGACTCCACACCAAAATATTGTTTTTATTGGGTAGAAGGCGTTCTCTAACGCCCATACTACATAAAATTTTGACGGATGTAAGAGGTCTATCTTCTACTTGATGAGTTAATCATGTTCGAGGATATTTTTATAACAAATTATGGGCAAAAGAAATCAAAGCCAACGATTGGATATTCTTTGTATATTGGTTCAAGTAAAACAATTTGAAACCAACGATTATCGTTTTGCGATGCGGCGCGCCCTAATTTCCAAACACGGGTGAAAGTTTTCTCTCCAGCAGAATCCATTTCCACTGTAATAGGTCCTCCATTATTCCCATCTTGCTGCCCCCAACGGAAAACAAACTCCAGCGGACCATTGGTAGTGAATGTGGCATAAGCGGTATAAACAATGTTTGCTGGTTGGCAACCATACTGTGGGTCACGGGTAATGTAAAGTTCCACCTTGCTAACAGCAAAATCTGGGCTTTCATCAGAAGACACTTCAATCTCGGTATAAAAGGCGGCATTCAAATATCCAACACCAAAGTTAATTCCATCTGGCGTTTGTAATTTCCATTCTGAACGATACGTTCCATCGGTTGTAGGAGCAGTTAAGACCAAAGAAATTGGAACCGTTTGCCCAGGTCCCGTGATTTGAGGTAAATTATAAACATAGCCACCGCCTAACACATTGCCATCCCAAAAAACAATTTTATAACTTGTGTCCCACACGCAAGGGCTGGTATTGGTAAGGTACCATGTTTTTGTAAATACTTCGCCTGGTTTGAAAATGGTGCCGTCCACAATGCTTTCATCTTGTAAACTAGCGCTGGCACATCCTGCATTTGAAGGATTGTTTGAAGTAGTAGATACGGTTGCGGTTGATAGAACAGTTGGCAATTGATAAGGAGTTTGCGTTGGAATCAAAGTTGAGACAGGCGCTTCTGTACCTAAGGGTCGGCTTGCGTTTTGCGCGGCAACAGTTTCTGCCACCGCCGTTTGGATAGCCATTTCAGTATCTGCACTTCCACAGGCTGAAAAGATTAAACTAATTATAGTTAATGTAGCAAAGACAAAATATTTTCTTGATTTGAACATTTTTTTCCTTTCATTCATAAAAAGATTATACTGTTAAATAAAAGCACCCGGAGGCCGAGTGCTTTAACTTCACATAGAAAATTAATATTCTCTATTGATAGGTAACAATTAACTTAATATTTCCAAATCTCACCATATCAGCAGTGCCATTTAAGCTTGGGTTTGGAGACTTAAATTGTAACCTTAATTGTAGTCTCGAACTTCCTACCGCACTTTGAACGAGCGTCTTCATATCAGCATTTTCAAAGACAGAACTCAATTCACCTGCCCCGCACCAGCGAATATATGCACCAGTAGGCTCTCCATTGGGAACGTAATCTCCAGCATCAAGAGTGCCATAATTTTGCGCGTATGCGCGCAAACATCCGTCGCTTAAACTCCATGGGTTGCCTAATGTGTCATAATCGCTGAAATCAACAACCACCTTTACAATCGTTGCTCCTGCTGGTATAGCAGACATATCAAAACTAACAAATGCTTGCACGGCTTCATTAGAATTGTTATCACCAACATTTGGGTTGGGGTTGGTTGAACCAGAAGAAGTGACAAATCCATCTTCATTTGTTAAGTTGTTTAAAATAACTTGGGCAATAGCAGGTGGTAAGGTATTGGTAGCAGTGGCGGCTGCTTGCACTTTTATTTCTACATAGAATGCTCTGCCTTGATACCCGCTGACGATAGGTACAAGGACGTTGCTGTTTGTCACGAGTCGCCAATAACCACGATACGTTCCAGCGGTATTGGGGGCTTTCAGGTCAACATCAATATCAATTTCTTGTCCGGGGTTAACTGTGCCAATGGCTTTGGTAGCAGGTCCATTCATCGATTCGCCGCTGTCAAAAACAAGCGAGTATCCGTTCCATGCACAGGCTCCGATATTTTTAAGTCTCCACTTTTTGTTGAAGGTTTGGCTTGGATTCATTACAGTTCCATCAGGTATGGTGACATCGGTAACAAATTGTGCCAGCGGGCAATTGGGTGTTGCAGTAGCGGCTGGTGTATTAGTGAACACAGGAGATGGAATTGGGGTTAATGTGGCTGGTCCAGATGCGGTTGCTGTGAAGATAGGTGTGGCATTTGCAGGGGTTGCACTCAGCAACGCTTCGACTGTCTGCGCCGCGGCTGTGGCACTTAACCCTTCGCCTTGGTTGTCACTGGGAAGGTTACAGGCACTAAGGAATAATATCAATATGAATAATACATTGAAGAGGCGTGTTTTTTTGTTCATCTTTTCTCCTTCAGTTTGATATTTTACCGCAGGATGGTTTTTATTCTATCCCTCATAGTTCTTATAAAAAAAATCCTAAAGGCTGAGATAAACCTTTAGGATTTTGTATCATGTTTACCCGTAGAATGAGGCGGTTATTTTTCGTAAGGTTGACCATCTGCCGCTGGTGGAATTGCTCGCCCGACAACGCCGGTCAAAATAATCATGGTGATGATGTAGGGTGCCATTAATAAAAATTCTGATGGAATTGGAACTCGTAAGATTTGTAATTTAACTTGGAGTGAGTCTGCAAATCCGAAAATAAGCGAGGAAGCAAATGCGCCAATTGGATTCCATTTTCCGAAAATCATGGCGGCAAGACCAATGAAGCCTTTGCCTGCGGTCATTAATTCATCAAAGCGGCCGACTGAGCCGATGGTAAAGTATGCGCCACCTAAGCCTGCTATCATACCGCCAAGAATTACGTTTACGTAACGGACGAGATAAACATTGACTCCGAGTGTATCTGCGGCTTTGGGATGTTCACCAACTGCACGTGTGCGAAGACCCCAAGGTGTATAGAAAAGTAAGATGTGCATGACAACAACGAGGAGTAATGTTAAATATACGATGATGTTGTTTTCAAATAATGTTGGTCCTAGCACTGGGATTTTTGAAAGATATGGAATAGAGATAATTGGGAAAGTACCAGAGTTATTGAGGGTGTCGGTTGCGCCTTGTAAATATTTTGAACTGAGGAAAGATGTAAAGCCTGCTCCAAAGATGTTGATGGCAACACCGCTGACGATTTGGTCTACTTTGAATTGAATGACAAGAAAGGCATGAAATGCGGCAACCAAACCGCCCAAGAGAATGGCGGCGATTAATCCAACGTATAAGTTTTGTGACATGGTTGCAGTAACAACTGCAATTTGTGCTGTCATTAACATAATGCCTTCAACACCAATGTTGATGACGGCGGCGCGTTCACTGATGACTCCGCATAGTGCGGCAAGCGCAATGGGTGTGGCACGAACAAGTGAACTGCTCAACATGCCTGTTAGGTTGAAAGATTTATCTTGTGCCGCCCATGTAAGAAAGGCTGTGACGAATGTAAAGGCGATGATGCCAATTAATAAGCCTGTAGATTTTACACCTCTAGCCAGTTGATAGGCGCCGGTAAAAACCACAATTCCTACCATTAAATAAATTGTGCCTTGAGCAGGAACGATTAAATCTGATATTTCAACTGCTTGTGAACCTAAAAGATTCAAACCAAATGTAGTTTGTAAACCAGGTTGTGAATTGATACCGAAGAACAAATAAATGAGTACGCCCACGACCAATAAGGTCATGCCGTAAGAAATACGTTTTCTTTGTTCAAGGGCTGTGTTGGTTTGTATGTTTGTGTTTGTCATGCAAGCCTCATTTATTTACCCCAGCCGCGGGTTAAGACTGTCTCTTCAACTTTGAGAGATTTGATTCGATATAACCAGCGGATGATGGCAGGCGCGGCGATGAACACAATCACCAAGCCTTGAATGATGGAAATAATATCAACAGGAATGCCAGCAATAGATTGCATATTGGTGGCACCGCTTCTTAAGAAACCAAATAGTAAAGCGGCGAGTACAACCCCAAACGGATGACTCTTGCCGAGCAAAGCCAATGCAATTGCATCAAACCCATAGCCTGCTGAGAATCCTTGCCCGACCCAATGGTCTACGCCTAAAACTTGAGCAGTACCAGCCAAGCCTGCTAAAGCACCTGCAAAAGCCATGACTAATACAAAATTTTTGATAATGTTCATACCGGCATATTTTGCGGCATCAGGATTTGCGCCTACAGAACGGACTTCAAACCCGAGTGTGGTTTTGAATAAAAACCAGTAAACAATATATGCAAAAAGCAGAGCCAAGAAGAAACCAAGATTGAAGCGAAGCGGGTCTTCAAAAAATCTAGGAAGTTCAGCACTCGCCGAAACATTTGGTGTTACAGGTCGAAAGTTTGAGGCTTGCATCGGACCGGTCAATAACCAATCACTTAAGCGGAATGCAATCCAATTCATCATAATCGTATTGACGACTTCATGCGCTCCGAAACGTGCTTTCAGATAGCCCGGAATCATGCCCCAAATGGCTCCGCCTAATGCACCTGCTCCAATTGCCAATGGCAAGTGGATAATCATAGGCAAATCTTTAATACTGTAACCAACATACGCAGAACATAGCGCGCCGATGAAAAATTGACCTTCTGCGCCAATATTGAATAAACCTGCTCGAAAACCAAGTGCAACGGAAAGCCCAGCGAAAATATATGGGGTTGCTGTAACAAGGCTTTCTGTAAATGGGTATATTGACCTTACTAAATCTGCATTGTCACCCGTAGCAAAATAAGTTTGAATACCAGCAATGATGGTACTTGGTGTTCCGAAAGCACCAGCAAACAAAGCACCATAGGCTTGAATTGGATTCGAGCCAGTAGCCAACATCACAATGCCACCTAAAATCAAACCTGTTATAACGGCTAAGACAGGCACCAGCAAAGCCTGCCCTAAAGAACCACCACCAATCCCTTCAGATGTTTTCTTTTCAGTTGTTTTATTTTTGGAAGAGGCTTTATCGCTCACGATGCATCTCCTATTTTTTCTTTGCTGATGTGGATAAATGAATACCCGCCATCAACAAACCCAAATCTTCTTTGGTGGCTTTCTTAGCATCTAACACATCCATAATTTGACCCTTATACATCACAGCGATTCTATCGGACAAAGACAAAATTTCATCCAGTTCAGAAGATACAACCAACACACCTGCACCTTCATCACGTTTTTTGATAATTTGTTTATGAATATATTCAATCGAGCCAACATCTAAACCACGAGTCGGTTGTGATGCAATCAATAATTCAATCGGACGAGAAAATTCACGCGCCACAATCACCTTCTGTTGATTGCCACCTGAAAGTGTGCCAGCATTCACATAAATATTTGGTGTGCGAACATCAAATTGTTTTATCAATGCTTCAGCATTGTTATAAATTTCTTTTTCTTGTAAAGAAACACCACGAGCAAATGGGTCTTTGTAATACGTACAAAGCATCATATTGTCATGAATAGGAAAAGATAAAATCAAACCATGTCTTTGGCGGTCTTCTGGAATATGTGCCACACCACTTTCTAAAATTTGGCGCGGGGTGGCATTATGTAAAGTTTTCCCCTGCATTTCAATGCTCCCACTTTCTACAGGTAACAAACCAGTGAGTGCATACACCAATTGAGTTTGACCATTCCCCTGCACACCCGCCACGCCCAGCACTTCACCTTTGCGAACTTCAAACGAAACACCTTGCACCGTCAAATTTTGACGTTCATCACGTACAAATAACTTTTCGACTTTAAGAACCGCTTCTTTCGGTTTGGAGGCTTGTTTCTGCACCACCAAACTAACATCACGCCCCACCATCATGGAAGCCAATTTTTCAGGCGTGGCTTTCTTCGGCTCAATCGAGCCAACCATTCTACCTAAACGCAACACCGAAATATCATCTGCAACTGCCAAAACTTCTTTTAATTTGTGTGTAATAAAAATAATAGACTTACCCGCCTTAATCAAAGTCTTAATGATTTTGAATAAACCTTCTACTTCTTGCGGAGTGAGAACCGCAGTGGGTTCATCTAAAATTAAAATATCGGCATTGCGATATAACACTTTTATTATTTCAACACGTTGTTGAATGCCCACAGGCAAATCTTTGATATAAGCATGAGGGTCAACTTCAAGCCCGTATTGATTCGAAATATCATGAATACGTTGGGCAACTTTTTCTTTATCTAAAAACAAACCATTTTTGGTCGGCTCAACCCCTAACATTACATTTTCAGTCACGGTCATTACAGGTACCAACATAAAATGTTGATGCACCATCCCAATCCCTTGCGCAATTGCATCGTTTGGTACGTGAATTTCCACCTCTTTTCCACGCACAAAAATTTTACCTTCATCGGGTTTATACAACCCATAAAGGATATTCATCAAAGTAGATTTACCCGCGCCATTTTCGCCCAACAAAGCGAGGATTTTTCCTTCGCGCAAGGCAATATCTATTTTGTCATTTGCAAGTACCCCAGGAAATCGTTTTGTGATGCCTTGCAGTTCTAACACATTTGCCATTGCGTGCCCTCCATCTTTTTAACTTATTAATTTACCTTACACAGTAGTGTCGTTCTGAGCAAAGCGAAGAACCTCTACGAGTATCTCAGAGACCCTTCGCACGCTTCGCAGGCTCAGGGTGGCATTTTCGAGCGTGAAAATGCAATATCGCGTAAGATGAGTTATTAAAACAATTTTATTACTCTTTAATTAAACCCGAAAGGTCTTTTTTGTACCTTTTAAAATATTGCAAATTAGTAAACCAAAGACGTTTAAGGTTTAAGGATAAAACAAAAAGTCGGAGGGAGAACCTCCCCCCGACTTTTTTAATTAATCAAGTAAAAGAATTACTTGATTATGGGGTAGTAGAAATGGAGCCGTCAATAATGCCTTGTCTGACTGCATCAAGTTCTGCATTCAATTCGTCTGAGGCATTTGCTACGGCGGCAAGACCAACACCATTGTTAGCAAGCGTACCGCTGTAAACACCACCGGCAAAAGTACCTTCGGTAACGGCTTTGGCGGCATCAAACACAGCCACGTTCATGTTCTTCAACACACTGGTGAGAATGACATCAGTATATTCACTGGCTGAAACAGTCCAGTCAGTATCTACACCGATAATCCAGCAAGAAGTGGTTTCTTGGCAGTATGCCGCGCCACCCAAACCAGCAGGACCAGCCACAGGCATAACAATATCAGCACCTTCTTGAACTAAGGACTCAGTGATAGCACGACCATCATCAAGTGATTCAAAGTTACCGATGAATGCGCCTTCGTTAGCGGCGGTATCCCAACCAAGAACTTCTACAGTGGTGCCTTTTTGGGCATTGTAGTAATTCACACCGGCTTCAAAACCAACCATGAAAGCGGTTACAGGAGGAATATTGATACCACCCCAAGTGGCAACTTTACCCGTTTGGGTTGAAGCGGCGGCGGCGTAACCAGCCAAAAAGCCGGCTTGGTCAATTTGGAATGTCAAGCCCAAAACATTCGGCAATTCAGATGCAGAACCACAGGTTTGACCTTCAACAAAATCAGTACCGAAGCAGTCTGGGTAAGCATAGTCCACAATGGTGAAGAAAGTATCTGGATTGGCTTTTGCCGCAACAGCGGTATCAACACCGAGCAAGAAACCGACGGTCACAACCAAGTCGGTATCTTCATCAATCAATTGTTGAATGTTGCGAGCATAGTCAGATTGTTGGGTGGATTCCAAATATTTACCATCCGCGCCGAGTTCATCAATGGCTTGTTGAACACCAGCCCAAGCGGTGGCATTGAAGGATTTGTCATCAATACCGCCTAAGTCAGTCACCATACCGACTGAGAAATCTCCGCCACCAGCGGCAGGAGCTCCACCACATGCCACGAGAATCATCGAAGCGATGATTAACAGGGCTGAAACGAAATACAACTTTTTCATGTTTTCTTCTCCTCTAGAAGATTAAAATTTTTAAGGACTTGCTTTTCAGCATGCCTTACGACTCTGTAAGTATAAATCTACTATACCCTTTATGCAAGTATGAAGTTTGTTAAGGTTTTTCAGGCAAAACATTTGTATAGATTTCTTTATTCCACAACGAAGTGATTAAGAAATCTAAACCCATCGTTAACTCTTGTGGAAATGTTTGCCTCAAAGGCACAAACTGAATTTGACCGATTCGGTGCGCTTGAACAAACCCCTCTTTGATAAAACGCATCGTTTCTTCGACCTCCAACCTGCCAGCCCCATATAAACTGGTGACTAGGCTCGAACCGTTTTCTCCCAAGGCCTGCATTTGATTTCTTTCCGTGCCAATCGCATAAATATTTGATTCACTCGCCGCCCTTAAAGCACCTTGCCCTGTAACTCCGCCTGCTGAAAAAATCACATCTGCCCCGCGTTGAATTAAAGACATTCCAGATTCATAACCCCAAGATTCATCCACAAATAATTTTTCTCTATCTCCATCATCTCGATATGCAATCAAAACTTTAATTTGTGGATTATTAAATAATGCCCCATTTCTAAACCCCTCACAATACCTCCACATCGAATCGATTCCAGAAGTTTCGCATACACCGCCCACGATTCCTGTTTTAGAAATTTGTGCCGCCAGCACACCAGCCGAAAATCCCATTTGGTCTTCGGGGAAGGTAATTGAAATTAAGTTAGGGCGACTCTCTTCAAAGGGTTGATTCAAGCCGACGAAGACAGAATCAGGATATAGGTCAGATGAATGAAGCGTTTCATCTAATAAACCAATGCCCGATGTGATGATGACATCAAAGCCTTGTTGAGCAAAATAATCAATGTTTTTTTGATAATCGCGTGCATCTACTGATTCAATATATTCAATTTGATGCGCTTCTGATTCTCCTAACCCAAGCCACACATCTTGATTGATGCCGTAATCATTGATTCCAAGCGTATCTGTGACCAATGCCGCGCAGAAAATTTCTTCATCAAAACAAGTTGGTGATTGCATGCAAGCACTTAATGCGAAACATACAATCACCAAAAAGAGATAATGCGTAATGCGTAAAACGTAATTCGTAAAGAGCATTTTACGCATTACTCGTTACGCATTACTTATTACTGCACTTGCCTCACCCTTTTTTACACCCATCATCAACCAAAACGCAATTAACATAAACAGTGGGGAAATTAACATAATCATATTGTAGTTATTGCCTGTCAGTTGAATTGCCCAACCATTTACGTTTGGACCAACAATGGCAGAGAGTGTTGAAAATAAATAATACAAGCCTGTGAAAGTTCCAACGCGAGCCAAGCCTGTTAAATCTACAACCATCGGCAATGAGTTGATGTTGATAAATGCCCAACTGATTCCACAAACAATTAGAAATACGCCAGCGAGGGTTAACATTCTCGTTCCGCCTTCAACGAGCGGAATGCCAACCAAAGGCAAAGGCGCGATGCCTGTTAATAAGGCTTGGGCTGGTGTGATGTAGAGCAAAAATAGCATGATAGAAATGGTAATTAAGCCAATAGAAATGGTTAAACGCCGCCCGATTTTTCCTGCAAGGAATCCTGATGGCATAGCGGCTAAAACAAAGAATAATGGAAGCACTGAAAGTAATGTTGCACCATCACCAGCACTTAAACCGAGGTGATTTCTTGCGTACAGCGTAAAGAATGTTTCAACTGCCGAGTAGCCAATAAACCAGAAGAAAATTGCAAACAGAATGCGTAATCCACTTTTATCTGTATCATTGAATAATTCTTTGAGGCTTTCCAACATGCTTGGTTGTTGTTCGCTTTCACCATATTCTTTTGGTTCTTCAATGAAGAGATAAACAATCAGAGCAGAAACAATGACTAAAACAGAGCCTAACCAAAATGGAAAGTTAGGACTCATGTTGTATAAAAGCCCGCCTGCTTGTAACGCCACAATGACTCCGATGCCACCCATAAAGTTGACAATGCCATTGGCTTGCGAACGAAATTCAGAAGGTGTGATGTCTGGCATTAATGCGACTAATGGAGTGCGCCATAATGCGGCACTTAATAACAATGTGCTTGTACATGCGACGAACAAAGGCAGTGCGGCGGCGATAGGAACCAAGCCAAAAGCAACTGCTGTAATAGGCGCGCCGATTAATATAAATGGAATGCGTCTGCCTAATGGACTGCGTAATCTATCAGACCAGGCGCCAACAGGTGGTTGAATAAATAATGCGGCGATATTATCTAATGTCATAAAAAAGCCAACGAGTGCCGCAGAAAGCCCAAATTTTTCTGAAAGAAAAATTGGTACAAAAGCGTTATACACGCCCCATACAACACTGACTCCAAAAAAACCAAAACCGAGTAGGAATGTCTTGCCGTAATTTAATCGTGATGTTGACATGATGCCTCCATAAAATTGTCAAAGGTCGCAAGTCGAAAGTCAATTGATCTTAGACCTGCGACTTTAGACCTTTGACCTTAAACTTTGAATAAACTTTTTATCACTTTCACTTAAGTTTGCTTTTTCTAACATGTCTGGGCGTTTTCTAAAGGTTCTTGCGAGTGCTTGTTCACGTCGCCATTTATCAATTTTGGCGTGGTCACCTGAAAGCAAAACATCTGGCACTTTATTTCCGCGAAATTCTGGTGGGCGAGTGTAGTGTGGATATTCCAACAAACCCATTGCATGTGAGTCATCTTCTGCACCAGTTGGGTCACCTAATACATTCGGCAGTAGACGTGAAACCGCATCAATGACGAGGAGGGCTGGGATTTCACCTCCAGTTAAGACATAATCCCCAACAGATATTTCGTCAGTGACGAGATGTTGGCGGATGCGTTCATCTATGCCTTCGTAACGTCCGCAAATTAAGGCAATGCGTGGATGTTGAGATAATTCTTTGGCAATACTTTGATTGAAGACTCGTCCTTGAGGAGTAAGTAAAATGATGGGAATTGCAGAATCAGGTTTCCCCGAAGTTTGAAGCGTTGATGGTCGAGTAGCGTTTGTTGCGTATCGAGACCCTAAAACTTTTTCTACGGCTTCAAAGACTGGCTCAGGTTTCATCACCATGCCACCACCGCCGCCATAAGGCGTATCATCTGTGACGTGATGTTTGTCGTATGTATAATCGCGGATGTTGTGAATGTTAATTTTTATTAATCCCCGTTCTTGTGCGCGTTTGAGGATGCTAGTATCTATATAAGAAGAAAAGGCTTCGGGCAGTAAAGTGAATACCTCAAATTGCATGTTGAGATTTTAGCATAAGAAGTAAATAAGAGTATCCATGTGCTTGCTTGACTTTGCTTCTGTGCGAATGGTAATATAATTTTAGTATGTCATTCTGAGCCGCGTTCTTGTTCTTGCGGCGAAGAATCTCGAAGATTATCTAGGAGATTCTTCGCTACGCTCAGAATGACAGTCTGATTAAAGTAGGTAAAAGAATGTATTTACGTGGAAGTAAATGGAGTATGAACAAACGGCGTACCAAACCCAATTGGTTCGCTATTATTTTGTTAAGTTTGATTGTGTTGGGTGCATCGTATACGACGCGTTATGTAGTGCCTACGATTGAGCCATTGGGTGTGCCATCTCCCACACCAACAATTTCACCAGATACGTTAATTGCGGATGCTGAAAGTTTGTTTAACGAAGGCAAGTTAATCCCTGCCATTAATATGTATCAACAAGCGATTGCTTCACGCCCCGATGATGCGGCGGCACATATTCGTTTAGCACAAACATTGGTATATGCTGGTAGATATAAAGAAGCCCAAACCGCCTCAGAAGATGCTTTGCTATTAAACCCAACCAATTCAATGGCATTTGCGGTACGAGCATGGGCGTTAAGTTTTCAGGGCGAATATTTGCAAGCCGAAAGTGATATCAAACGTGCTTTAGAGTTAGACCCCAACAATGCTTTGGCTCACGCTTATTATGTTGAGATTTTAGTAGACTCATATTACAACGGTTTAGGTGGTTTTGATGGCGTAGAACGTGCAATTGAAATCTCGCGTGTAGCACAAGCACTTGCCCCAAATGCATTAGAAACACATCGTGCACGTGGCATTATTTTAGAAGCCACAGGTAATTATGAAGATGCCATCGCTGAATATCAAGCCGCTATTACAATCAATCCAAATATCGCAGATTTACATTTATCTATTGGAACGAACTATCGTATTCTCGGTGTGTATGACCAAGCTGAAGCGTCCTTCACACGCGCTATCGCACTTAACCCTGAAGACCCAACTCCTCATCTTTTATTGTCCAGAACGTATGCCACCATTGGTGAATATGGCAAAGCCCTGCAATATGCTGAAACTGCTGTAGGAATCAACCCTGCCGATTCAAATTTACGAGGCAATCTCGGCGTCATGTATTATCGCAATGCCTTTTGGCCCGAAGCCGCGCAAGAACTTGAGTATGTCGTTACAGGTGGCTTAACAGAAGATGGGCATGAAATGGAAGTAATCGAGCTTACTTCTGGTTCAACAGCACGTGTCGCAGAATATTATTTTACGTATGGGCTTGCTCTTTCTCGATTGAATCGTTGTGGCGAAGCCTTGCAAATTGCCCAATTAATTATCTCTCGTATCCCATCTGATGAACTTTCTGTCGGCAATGCCAATGCGATTATTGAGCGATGTCAGCAAAATTTACAAACGACACCAACCCCGCCTCTTCCTACGGGTACACCTGAATCTACACCGACGCCTTAGATTCATCTTCAATAATTCAAACGTCCCGCAGGTTTAAACAACATAATAAGGGTTTATTAATAAACCTGCGGAACGGTGAATATAATAAAACTTATGAACATTTACCAAAGAAAAAACATTTTCAGAAGACGTGATGACTCAGCCGTGTATCGCATGTTCTTTCTCGTCGTGCTGATTCTGGCTGGCGTGTGGTTGATTCGCTCTGTCTATCAAGGCGATGTCAAACCTTTATTTTTACCAACACCCACCCCGACACGTTTTGCAACATCCTACACTTTAGAAGGCGATGCTCTATTCACCGCAGGAAAATTACAAGACTCAACAGATGCGAACGGAAATATTGTCCCTGGTGCAATTACAGCATATCAAGAAGCAGTGCGCATTGACCCTAACAACGCCGAAGTATGGGCGCAACTTTCTCGCGTGCAAACATACTCAACAGCATTATTAGTTCGCCGTGAAGAAATTTTGACTCGCTTAGATGAAGCCATTGCTTCTGCTGAAAAAGCCGTAGAATTAAATCCAGATAGCAGTTACGCCCATGCCGTACATGCCTTTGCATTAAACTGGAAAGCCTCTTACACATCTGCCGGGCGTGAACAACAAGATTTATTGACTCAATCTCAACTATCAGCAACGCGCGCACTTCAATTGGACAATACCAATACTTTGGCTCTCGCTTTTTACGCCGAAGTATTAGTTGACCAACAACAATGGAATCAAGCACAATTACAAATCGAACAAGCCTTAGCTCAAGATTCATCTTTGATGGATGTGCATCGCGTTCATGCCTACGTATTAGAATCTTTGGGTGAATATGCACTCGCTATTGAAGCCTACGACCGCGCCATTGCACTGGCTCCCAACTTAACCTTTTTATATTTACGAGCAGGCGCAGGTTATCGTCGTTTGGCATTTGATAGTCCAAACGAACAAGTTCAACGAGAATTGTTTGAAAAATCATTAGAATATTTTGCACAAGCGGCTAGAATTAATGAACAGCTAGGTGTAGAAGACCCTGCCCCGTATCTTTCTATTGCTCGAACCTATTCGCAGATGGGTCAATTTTTTATTGCCATTCGTAATGTCCAAAAAACAATTGAATTTCAGCCATCAGAGGCAGTCTATTATGGCGAGTTGGGAATGCTGTATCACAAGAACAGAAATTACGAAACAGGTATTCTTGCATTCAAATGTGCTATTCGAGGTTGCACAGAAGAAGAATCATGTGAAGGGCGCGGTGGATGTGGTCCCAACGATACACCTGCTGTTGTAGAACCTGTGTCACTTTCTTTAGCAACTGTATATTATTTCGATGTGTATGCTTCTGAGTTGGCGGCGTTGAGTACACCAAAAATCAATCGTTGCGATGAGGCTCTTGAAATTGTAAAAATTGTTGAGGGGTCAGAATACATCAGCGACCCAAACATTGCGGCGGATATGGTGGTGGTAAAAAATATTTGCAAAAGTTTAGAACTGGATATTAGTGTGCAAGACCTTCTCACTACGCCCACTCCCACGCCGACAGTTGATTCCACACCGACGCCTTAATTTTAATGTTTCATATAGGTCACGCTTGTAGCGTGACGAAGACAATTAAGCAAATCGTCACGTTGAAAACGTGACCCACATTTTTATTTCCTCGTCAGTGTATATACACTTCCATTATCACTTGCCAAATAAATCTCACCATTTTGTCCTTGACCAAATGAAGTGATAGTGACTCCTGTTTCAAACAGGCGTTGATTTTGAAATTGTCCATTTGATAAGAACAATCCCCAAATGTAGCCTGTGCAGTAATCGCCATAAATATAGATGCCGTTCCATTCAGGCATGGAGCCACGATAGACATAACCACCAGTTACGGAACAACCTTCAAACGGGCTGGAATGACTATATTCAGCGGCTGGAAGCAATAAGCCAGGTTGAGGTTCACCATCGTAGCCGATGCTTCCTTCCATGATGCTCCAACCGAAGTTTGCACCACCCGCTGAACCTGCTGGAAGATAATCAATCTCTTCACGTTCACCTTGACCGACATCGCCAATCCATAAATCACCATTGGCTAAATCAAATGAAATGCGCCATGGATTTCGTAAACCATACGCCCAGACTTCATTTCCAAATGGATTGCCTGCTGGAATAGAATACGGGTCGCCATTATCAACATCAATTCTTAAAATTTTTCCGAGCAAAGTAGAAGTGTTTTGACCATGCTTTAACGGGTCGCCTGCCGCGCCACCATCACCCATGCCTAAGTATAAATAGCCATCAGGTCCAAACACAACTGCCCCGCCATTATGATTTGGAAATGGTTGGTCAATTACCAGTAAAACTTTTTCGCTGTTTGGGTCGGCTGTGTTTCCGCTTGCTGTAAAACGTGAAATACGTGTATGACCACCATCACCCGTGTAATTGACATAGAAATATCCATTTTGTTCATAGTTGGGATGAAATGCCAAACCGAGCAAACCCATTTCATTACTCCAATCATTCACACGGTCATCAATATTCAAAAATGGTTCATCTAACAATTGACCATTTTGATAAATGCGAATGGTGCCATATTTTTCGATGATAAATAATCTGCCAGTGCCATCAAATGCTGATTGCACATCAACGGGTCTATCTAAACCGCTGATGATGGGCGTCCATTGATAATCATTTGGGTTTGGAAAAACACTGGCATTGGTCACAGATGTTTGTGTGGGTGGCGATGTTTGGGGTTGAGTATTGGTTGGGGGTGCTGATTCAGTTATCCCCGCAGGAAGAGGCGTTATCGTTGGGGCAATTGAATCAGAAAATCCGCCACATGCTAACATGGGCAGTATCAATAAAATCAAAAGTTTTTTCACATTTTTATTCTTGTGTATCGGTTGCTTCCGCATCTATCACATCATCTTTCGATGAATCAGCATTCATATTACCTGCTAAAGCTTTTTTATGTTCTTCTACCACTTCGGGCGGACAAAGTTCGGTAAACACATACGAACCCAGCCAAAGAATGGCGGCATCATCCAAAACACCGATGATGGGCAAGACAACATTTGGCACAAGGTCAGCGGGCATCAGCAAATATGCAAACGCGCCAACGGGAACAAGCTTCGCAAAGAAACTTACACGCCTATCTCCCATCAAACGGAAGATGAGTTTTAATTGGATAAGAATATTTCGAATCACGCCACCTTGTTGCGGAACCATGATATCGGATGCTTTTTTTTCTGCCATGTCGGTCTCCTTTTATGTTGATTATATACGGAATCATTCATCCAAATTATTTTCATATACGATTTTAAGACCCTAAAGGTTTTCTTAATAAATTTTTTAACATCTCAACAAGATAAACCTTTAGGGTCTCATAGATAAGAGGTACAATTTTAGAATGCCGTATTTGATTGATGGACATAACTTGATTCCGAAGTTGGGATTAAAACTTTCAGACGCAGATGATGAATTAGAACTGGCGCGTACTTTACAAGAATTTGCGCGCTTAAGACGACAACAAATAGAAGTATATTTTGATGGTGCTCCGCCCGCCTCAGCCCGCACGGGGAAAGTTGGTACTGTCACTCTACATTTTATTTCGAGTGGAAGCTCTGCCGACTCAGCCATACGCGCTCGATTAAACAACATGGCAAAGTCTGCTAAAAATTGGACGGTGGTTTCATCAGATAGAGAAGTGCAAAACTCGGCAAAAGTGAATGGGGCGAAAGTTATTTCGTCTGAAGAGTTTGTGGAGTTGTTGAGGGAGACGTTACATAAATCTGTAAAAACGAATGTGGATGATAAAAAACTGTCTAAAACAGAAGTTGAAGAATGGCTAAAGTTATTTGAGGGCGATGATGGTAAATAAATTAAACTAATACATCAAAACTTTAATTTTACTTTTTCTATGCCTTTTCTCGCCCAATACCCAATCACGAAACTCAACAAGATGGCGCAGATAAAACCTGCCACCGTCCCAAATAAATTGCTAATATAAAAATTCGTAAGCAACCCTGAAATTCCGCCGAGAAAACTGATTAATAAAATTGTGAGTATTAAAATTAAAGTGTCTTTTCCAATTTTGAATCTTGGGTTTTGTGAGGCTTTGTGTTTTTGGAAGATGGCATACAAAGCAAATGCAAGGCTAAGCAGAATTATTGATATGCCAAAAATATTTGTGTAAGCAGGATACAAAAATGAAGCAATTATTCCAAAACAAAAGAGGACTACAAGGATAATATATAAAATGCTTTGTTTCATGTTTTTTTTCTTTTCTTAAGCAACCTAAATACCTTCAAAGTGATAAAGCTAGCCACGGCTCCCACGAGCCAAAGGATAAGAAATGTTGATGTTGTCATGGTAATTCAGAACTTTCGTTTTTAGTTTTTTTCCTGCTTTTGCGCTTCCACTTCCACTTCCATTTTTTCCAGATAGGAGTGGGAAGTGTGGGCTCAAAAAACATAGTCTGGTAGACGTGATAAAACGTAAAAGCAACAGAGGTAAAATAAATAAGAATCGCAAAATACCACAGAAAACTGGGCAGGTATTCCATGTCGCCAGGACGGTGGTATATGACTCCTCTTCTTGCGATAAAGGTCCAAATCACAATTACCACAAGTATAAAGCGGTTGAATAACTTACCCGCTTTGGTACGAGGTGATAACAACTCCCAATAAATAAACTTGCTCCATTCTTCATTTATGTAAGGCATGGCACCTACTAAAATAAGTACAACAACTAACAAAAATGCTACTAGCAAAGAGTTATCAAATAGTATCATCCAAGCGGATAAAGAGGCAAAGAATGTCATTGCTGCTAATGCAGACCACATACATAGTAACCGTAAAAAATGGCTCTTCCTCAAATACGCTAAAATGCCACTGACAAAGCCAATCACTGCTACAGCAATGTAAACACTGGTGATGACAGGAGAAGGCATCACCAGTGCTTTTAAGAAAATAAGTATGCACTGAAAAAAGATCAGACCTAATATTCTTATGGGATGTAAATCAGTCATATCTTATTGCCCTTGCAAATCGTCAATCAACATATTGCCGTTTGCATCTAGTGTATCGGGTAAGCCTGAGGAGGTTACTGCACTTGTAATAAAAACACTCACTAATCCAACAGCAACTATTGTCATCCACAAAGGAGCGGTTACACCCAAAAACATCAATACACCCGCAACAATCGCGGCAGCAGCAAGCCCAATGACAACAGAGAGTACAGTATCTACAACAGTAGAAACCCAAAACTCCTGATTTTCAATCGTCTGATTAGAAAATTCTTCTAAATTTTCTGCACTGCTTCCATATTCGATTGCATTGGTTACGACGCTGGTTACACCTGCTACTGCAAACGAAGTGCCACTAATGGCATCATCCAACAAGCCTGTGGCTACTCTGGTATTAATGGTGCTGGGTGCGTAATTTCCACCTGGCGGTAGGTCGTAGTTCGGGAGTACATTACTGTTGTAGTAATCTAAACGTGCGCCTTCTGGCGCATCTGGCGCACTGACGCTGTAATTACCATTATTTTGTGGAGTAAATTCCACATGCCTTACTTGGTTTGCATCCACTGCTGCATCTGTACCCGTCGCAAACCAATCCACAATTTGTTGCCACCAAGTTCTTGGTTCTTCGGGTTCTTCCACACAAGCAATCTCAGATAGTATCGGCACACTCACATATTCGCCTTGACGATACGCCTCATATGCCTGTTGATTCTCCCGCTCTTGAATGCGTTGTTCTTGTTCGTCTCTATTGTTTTGTAGCTGAGCCTCTGCCAGTTGCTCTAACAAGTCTTGCTCCTCTGCTAAGTCTTGACGGTCTTGTTCATCTTGTAGTCGTTGCAGGGAACTTGTGAGTACGGATGCGCTTTGTAAGGCTGTACCAAATCCTTGCGTAGCACCTTGCTCTCGCAATTCTGCAATTTGTTCTGCACTTGCCCCTTGATTTTCCAACTGTTCAATTTGAGCATTCAGTATCGCTTGACCCTCTAGCCAATTTCTAATTCTCAATTCCTCCATCATGGCGATTCTATTCGCTTCGATAGCGGCGTTTTGAGCATCTACCGAGGCTTGCACTTCGGACAGTTGCCTGGCTTCTTCCTCTTTGTTGTTAAGCATTTATTCGATTTACTCTAAATAAGTTTAAAAGAATAAACACAAAAAAATAGGGAAAAAATAAAGCAATATAAAACGCCAATCCCAATAGCAAATCTGAGGAGGTTTTTATTTCACTTATATCAACTACGATTCCATAATAAGCACCCATAGTAATTGCTATCAACATAGCAATTACTCCTGTTAAAACTATAGACTTTATGCGAATCTCAAAAAAACTTATTATGAACCCTGCCAATGAGTATGGAATAAAATTTAGAAAAACACCATGTATACACAAAGAGGTTGTAATAGCAATTGAATACGCAGTGTTTGGCGGAATTGGAAATATATCAATGAATAAAATAGAGGCTATAGGTGTAGCAATCATAGATCCCAAAATAGTAGCCAACATCCCCGCCTTTATTCCATCAAGTATAGATTTCCCTAAAACAGAATCTGAACCCATAAATTAATCTCCTAAGTTTCCTGCTAGTGCTTCGGCAAACTCAGTATTGGTTTCATAATTACTGTTGATTATATTTTCACCATCTACCCAGCCTTGATAAGTCAACCTTAAATCTTCGATGCTATTACCATTTCGGAAAATATTATAATTATTATTAAAGTTCGGACCAATTGCAAGTATCTTTTCAAAATTTTCATCTTCTCCACTTAAAAACCATTCCCGAGAATCTCCATTCGTGTAAATAGCAGCAAACAAGCCTGCTCCATACTGTAAACCATTTACACCATAACTAATAAATGTATTTACTATATTATTATTAGAAAAGCTTCCTGTGTAGTCTCCAATCATTTCATGTCCTATTATCAAATCAATTGCTACATTTCGTGCTCCTTGTATTAAGAAAGATGGCAAACTATTAGCACTGAGCGAGATATCAACCGCTGTCAAATAATGTCCAACTTGATTACCACTATCTGGCCATTTCCCTGAATCCTGAAAAGCGGGATTAAATCCACTATCGCCTTCTGGAATGTTAGCAAAATGTACAAACAATCCATTTTGCGTAGCATCTAAAATATATTGTGTTCTTTCTAGCACTGTATCGCCAGGTAATTGATTATTTTCATATAATGCAATTAACCAATCTAATGCAGGTAAAGTAGCAGGTGGTAAACCATAAGGGTTATCAACTGTACAACCAGGAATCCATTCATCTTGTGGGGTTTGTGAGTCTGGCGATAGATGAGGTTTACTTGAATTTGCAAAAGCATCTTGTAAGATTAAGATTTGGCTTAAGGTAGAAGCATTCAGATGCGCAACTCCCAACCCCTGAGTTGCCCCTTGTTCCCTTAACTCTGCAATTTGTTCTGCACTCGCCCCTTGACTTTCCAAGTGTTCAATTTGTGCATTCAGTATCGCTTGACCTTGTAGCCAATTTTGGATTCGTAACTGCTCTTGCATGGCAATGCGATTGGCTTCGATGGCGGCGTTTTGAGCATCTACTGAGGCTTGTACTTGGGCGAGTAAAATAGTTTATCTCAATTATCATTTTGCTTTTCTTCATCCCACGATTCATTTAGTATCAGGGGCTTTCCCATTTCGACTTCCCACACTTTCAGGCGATGCAACATGCCCAAACCTTCAAAAGCAACCTTAAGAAAACCAGTGGACAAGAAATATGTTGTTATTGATACTACTGTTAATGATATATCTATTCCTAAGTATCTAGAAATAAATATTGCCGCAACTTGCGGAAGACCATGTACCCATGCAAACTTTCTAAGTGTATCTTTTTGTTTTTTCGCTTCTTCTTTGCCTTTAATCTCTATTTCAAAATAATGCCATGTCCATTCTTTCTCGTCTAAATTTTTTCGTAGCCAATTTTTATCTCTTGCAATTTGCATCTGGTTACTTATTTCGTATGCTTGTTTCCTGGCATAAAGGAGAGAAAAAAGGGCATTCACAAAGAAAATCCAACTATATCCTTCTGCTATTCTAGTGGAAATGAGCAAGAACCACAGAGCGGTGGTGATTAGTCCTAGACTATGGTAAAGTTTACGAGGAATAGTGTATCGGTTCTTAATAAGTGCAAAACCAATCAGCAAATATATAACTTGCAATGTTAAGATAAATATTTCAGGAAGCCAATAAAAATTAGATACTTTTTGCCCTTGCAATATATACATGTTGTACATACCATACGAAAGGCTCCCAAAAAATATCATCAGACCTGTTGAAGTAAGCCACAATTTCATTGGATGAAGTTTGGTTAGCGAACGAGAAAATGCACTTCCGTTATACAACTTATCTTCTCCTAGTATTATGGTTGAGGGGTGTTGCTGGGTTGAGGAGTTGCAGTTTGAGCGGGTGGTGCTTGGGTAATCGTTGGGTTTGGTTGAGGCGTGTTTAGTGGTATAGGCGTGTTTGTAACAACAGGTGTATTCGGCATTGGGTTAGGAATTGGAGGCTGAACAGGTGGCATAGCATTTGGAAGCGCAATATAGTCAACAACCCCATTCCAAATAGTATTGCCTATATTATCAATTTGGTTAGCAAGCCCTTCGCGATTTGATTCTGAGGCAACTAATGCTTCCCATGTAACACCTGCGGCTAAATCTGCGCCTACATAATATGGAAGTGATGCTAATCCACCCGTCTGTGGTGCAACAAAAGCACCTGCAAAAAGACCTGCCAATTCACTAGCAATATAACCACCACCATCTATAAGTATATCTGCAATCCAACGGCTGGGACGACTCCCGTTTTGCCAATTTCTCACTAGGCTTGGTGCTAATGTCAATGGCAAACCAATAAAATGTGTAACAGGAATAACAGAGTTACCTATTGTTCGCCCAAGTGTGCGTATTCCAACTTCATTTAAGTATCTACCAACGGGCACATTACCAGCCAGTGTTTCAGCAACTTGACGCAACCCAACACTGGTAGATAAGGGACCAACGATTTCTTCTAATGCAGTAACCCCTGTTCGTTCCAGTAAAAACTGAGGGTCATTAGGGTTAAGATAATTTGGACCTAATCCACTTAAAATAGGTAAATGTATTGGAATACGAACTTGTCGCATCCAGTCTATTACTGGGTTTTGGGTTATGGTATTCCACCAAGTGGATGGACTCGTTACCCAATCCCAAACTCGGTCAAGCAAACTTTCTTCTTCTGGTTCATCTTCAATCGGCACACTGACATATTCGCCCTGACGATAAATATCATAGGCTTGTTGGTTAATTAATTGTTGTGTAGCAAGCGATATACTTAGATTCTCTGCACTGCTAACCGCTGTACCCAAACCGTTTGTGCCTGCTTGTTCTCTTAAATCATCAATCTCATCTGCACTAGCCCCTTGACTTTCCAAGTGTTCAATCCAAGCATCTAAAGTGGCTTGACCCTCTAGCCAATTTCTAATTCTCAATTCCTCCATCATGGCGATTCTATTCGCTTCGATGGCGGCATTTTGAGCATCTACTGATGCTTGCACTTCGGACAGTTGCCTGGCTTCTTCTTCCTCGCGTTGACGTTGTTGCTCTAACACTTGGGCTGTGACCATACCAATCGCAGAGGCGGCAATCACGCCCCATAAAATATTTGTGGTTGTTGTTGCATCTGCATTTGCACCTGCTGTGGCTGAACTGGTTAATACCAATGTTTGGGTTGTGGATTCATTTCCTTGATTTTGTGAACCTCCAAAAGTTTGTTCTTCTATCTGACCCTCATCACTCGTTATCTCGTTACTCGTTTCTACATCACTGACTGGCGGAATAAATTCAGGAATGACTTGTAAATAACTAATCGGATTGACATTCACAACCGTTGTGTAAAAAGTTTCATTACCTGCTCGGTCGGAGATTTTGAAGGTGATGCCTTTGTGGTTCATGCAGTTATTTTTGTTATACCTTTTCTTACCAAATACCCAATAACAAACCCTACTAAGATTGCACAGATTAAGCCTATCATTGCTCCAAATGAATTGCTGACATAATGATTGGTTAGCAAACCCACAATGCCACTGAGAAAACTGATGAATACGATGGTAAACATTAGGATAAAAATATCTTTTCCAATTTTGAATCTTGGGTTTTGTGAGGCTTTGTGTTTTTGGAAGGTGGCATACAAAGCAAATGCAAGGCTAAGCAGAATTATTGATATGCCAAAAATATTTGTGTAAGCAGGATACAAAAATGAAGCAGTTATTCCAAAACAAAAGAGGAATACGAGAGTAATATATAAAATGTTTTGTTTCATGGTTTTTTTCTTTTCTTAAGCAACCTAAATACCTTCAAAGTGATAAAGCTAAGTAGGCTCAAGATTTGAGGTCTTAGCACAAAATTTTATTCTTCCGTAATACAGAATTGCCATGAATATGTTAACATTTCATCTCTATCAGTTTCAATTTCGATAACTGCAGTATATAGACCAACACTCAGGTTAGGTGCCCAATGAATATAAAAGGGTCCTCCTGATTCTAAACCATCACCAATAAAACTATGTCTTGGTATTAAAGTTCCATCTAGATATAACTTTACTCTTTCGCGAATTTTTTCTCTCCGATAATTTGAGTCTTGACTAGAAACAATTGTGCTATCAACAAAATCTGCCCAAATTACCACAACGATTGCATTGTACATAAACAGTTCATTTCTAAGAGCATTATATTCACCTAAATCTATTGAATCTATTGGTGCGACATAATCAATATATACTGGTAAGGGAGACTGTACAGACAATTGAGAGCGACATTGAAGGGTAGAAGATGGAAGTACGGTTGCTGTTGATATTGCAGTGGGAGGTGTTGAAAAACTATTACAAGAAGTTAGCAATAAGAGAAATATTATTAATATAGAAAAATTTTGATACTTATTAGCATTTTTTAACATATTTCTCATTCTCCTATTGGTAGACCAGGTTGAGGTGTTGGTGCTGGTTGGGATTGAAGCATTTCTATTGGTGTAATAGCCTGAGTAGGAAGATTTGGTGGCACAATTGCTATCACAACACCTGGTCCAATATATTGACCATCGGGTGTTTGTAATTCACCAATTCTCCAAGTATTACCTACTAAATTCCCATTGAAAAAAGCCCCGCCACCTGAGTCGCCATCATTTATAGTAGTGGTAGGGTCAAGCAGGACTATTGTGTAATCATTAGAAGTAACTATCTGCAACGAAATTGATGAAATTTGTCCTAATTCATCATTCCAGTAAACAACATCCAAGTAATCATCCGTGTTCAAACTTAATATTACATCTTGTGAAGCAATGGTGGCTGAATTACCTGGCAGGCTAGAATTAAAAGTTACTAATCTTGTTTGTTGTTTATTATCTAATTCTTGCCCGTATGTATCTGACCAGCCATCAGCCAAACTAGCATTTCCTGCACTATATTCATTTAATGGGAATTTTTGATGATTATGTGTCAAGATTGTATTGTCATTAATTTGGGTTGCTAATGATTGATGCTGACCATCAATTGTCAGGCTCACAACAGAATCCGTTATTGAAGGTAGTAGTGACTCCCATGGCCAAGGCTCATCACTAAAATACCAAAATGGATTTAATAAATCCCACCAACTAGATGGGTTTGGCTCTTGTGGCACAGGACTGAACAACGGCTTTGACCCACCTCCATTATTCCCTTCGTTCTCCCACTCCTGAATGCGTTGTTCTTGTTCGTCTCTATTGTTTTGTAGCTGAGCCTCTGCCAGTTGCTCTAACAAGTCTTGCTCCTGTGCTAAGTCTTGACGGTCTTGTTCATCTTGTAGTCGTTGCAGGGAATTTGTGAGTACGGATGCGCTTTGTAAGGCTGTCCCAAATCCTTGCGTAGCACCTTGCTCTCGCAAAGCCTCAATATCTTCTGGGCTAGCTCCTTGACTTTCCAATTGTTCAATTTGAGCATTCAGTATCGCCTGCCCTTGCAACCAATTCTGGATTCGTAACTGCTCTTGCATGGCAATACGATTGGCTTCGATGGCGGCATTTTGTGCATCTACTGAGGCTTGCACTTCGGACAGTTGTCTGGCTTCTTCTTCCTCGCGTTGACGTTGTTGTTCTAACACTTGGGCTGTGACCATACCAATCGCAGAGGCGGCAATCACGCCCCATAAAATATTTGTGGTTGTTGTTGCATCTGCATTTGCACCTGCTGTGGCTGAACTGGTTAATACCAGTGTTTGCGTTGTAGATTCATTTCCTTGATTTTGTGAACCACCAAATGTTCGTTCACTCGTTGACTGGTTTTCTAGTTCGCTAGTTGACTCGTTACTTGTTTCTGTATTTTCTGGGACAATAAATTCAGGAATCACTTGCAAGTAACTCAATGGATGGACTGTCACCAGTCCATAACTGATTCTTTCATTGCCTGCTTGGTCTGTGGCTTTGACAAAAATAATGTACTCACCCGCAAGGGCATACGATTTATCTTTCCATTTTCCATCCCAAATAAAATCAGCATTGAATTTGTTGCCTGTCAGATTTTCTATCCACACCACTTTGGGAAAGCGTTCTTTTTCATCTTCTATCACCACTCTCACAACGGATAAACCACTGCCATCATCTTGCAGACTGTATTCAAAAATATCGCCCAAATCCAGTACATCGGTTAAGTCTATGGCTGGAGCAATCGTATCTATTTTGATAGTTTGAATTGGGGTTTCTGTGAAGTTGCCTGCATGGTCATAGACTCTGAATTGATAAGTATGAATGCCATCGCTTAGATTAATTTCATTCGTGTTTATCCAATCCCCGTTATTAATTTTGGCTTGTACTAAAGCTACGCCAGAAGTTGCATCGGAAGTGTTGGCTGTGATTTTGGTGTTGGAGATATAAAAGTTATTGTCCCCTTTTGTGCCACTGACAGTTAAAGATAAAGTCGGGGTAACAGTATCCACTTGAATGGTGGTCGAAGCGGAAGAAGTGTTCAGGGCATTATCTTTTGCCATCACATCTATATGATACACCCCATCGGATAAAGTTGTGGTGGGGATATAAGTTCCGTTATCTACCGATAATAAGGCTTCTAAAATTCCAGAGGTATCATCTTCAGCAATGGCAGTTAAAGTTACGTTGGATGTGTACCAATTATTCGAACCCATCACACCATTGATTTGTAAATTGAGGTTCGGCGCGACGGTATCCACTTTGGCAGTGCTTGTACCTTTTTGCGAACTATCTCCCCATGACGATAATGCCCAATATTCAAAATGATTTTCGCCTTCCAGCAATGGCACGCTACAAGTCACATCATCACAAGCGAATTGTTCTGTATTTCTTGTGCCTTCGATTAGTAAAATTTGATAACCACTCAACGGTTCATTCGATGTGATTTCTAGTTGGGGAGCTGTAACACACCAGCCATTTTGTAAGGTGCAGTTTTGTAATTCACTTGTTACTGTCGCTTCGGGGTGGGTGATGGTGGTGGTGCTGACAAAATATTCTTTGTCCCACTGGGTTCGCCCAACATCTCCTGAATCATCACATGCCACAAATGAATTATCATACGCTAGCCATTCTTTGCCTTCGCTGGCGCATGACCATTCATCTGCTTTGATATATTTGAAAGTATCAGGCGATGTTTCTTTGCATTCGCGTAACACCACTTTGCATACTTCACTGGCGGTGGTGCTGGTTCTGTCGGGTCCGAGATAATCGGCTAAGACTGGGCTTGCAAAAACAAAAATAAGAATGAATATGAAAAAATAGACATACAATTTTTTGATGTGAACTTGGTTGCCTGAAAAGTGCATAGAACGATTCCCTCGTTAAATAAATTTTTTATCGCCCCGCATTGTACTTGATGGTTTTGTATAGATGACTTACAGTTTTGTTAGGTGAGATTTAATGTCTAAAAGAGTGTATATTAAAAAATTGCTATATATACTGCAAGGTATAATCTTTTAGTTAATACAACATGAATACAATATACACTTTTGTCCCATCAAAAAATCATTTTTATCCAGACCATCCTGAACGACCAGGGCGTTTTGAGTTTTTTGAAAACAAACTTGATTTATATGGTGCTGAATTCATTCAACCTATTCGTGCGACGGCAGAAGAAGTGGCGCGCGTGCATGAAGTGAACATGATTGAATCTATTCAAGGAGTTTGTAAACAAGGTGCAGGCGTGATTGATTATGCTCCAACTTACGTCACTGAAACTTCTTATGAAGATGCTTTGCTTGCGGCGGGCGGAGTCTTAACTTGTACACGCGCCGTATTAAGTGGTGATGCAAAAAATGCCTTTGCTATTGTTCGTCCGCCGGGGCATCATGCTGAGCCGCATAGAGCCATGGGATTTTGCATTTTCAGCAATATTGCTATCGCCGCGCAAGATGCGTTAGCACATGGATTAAGTCGTGTGATGGTCATTGATTATGACGCACATCACGGCAATGGCACACAAGAAGCATTTAGGAATGATGAACGCACAGGATTAATCTCAACGCACCAATGGGGAATTTATCCCGGCACTGGCGCAATTGATGATGTACCCAATGCAAAAAAGCGAATCGTCAATGTGCCGTTGAGTGCTTACGCGGGTGATAAAACCTTTGAACAATTATGTGATTCTATTTTCAGACCAGTTGTGCAAGCATTTCAGCCTGAAATGTTATTAATCTCTGCTGGATTTGATGCACACTGGAGCGACCCATTAACTTCGTTAGGATTATCTACCCAAGGATATTATGTCATGTCTAAAAAGTTGGTGGAGATAGCAGAAGAATTTTGTGGTGGGAAAATCGTCTTTGTTTTGGAAGGTGGCTATGATGAGCATAACGTCGCTAACGGGGTTGGAGCCGTTTTCAATGCATTGACCAAGTCTCCCCTTAAGAATGAAGCGGATGATTTATCACCGCATCAAGAACCAAATCCTGAATCGTTAATTCAAAAAGTTCGTGTATGGAATGAAATCTAAAAGGAGAAGAAATGAAAAAGTTATTTAGTTTTATTTTGTTGTTATCAATTTTAAGTATGGCTTGTAATGCAGTTTTGCCCAGTTTGAATTCTGATGAGCCACCCGTTGAAGCCACAGCGGAACCTGAAACTCCTACAAATACCGGCGTTGGCGAGTTTAATGTCATTGAAGATATTACACCGAAGTTACAAGAATTAGGTGGTGTGCCTTGTGAAGAAAATGAAGAATTAACTTGTGTGACATTGCAAGTTCCATTAAATCAATTTGATTCTGCAAACACTGAAACGATTGATGTAGTCTTTGGTGTGTTGCCCGCCAGTGGCGAAAGATATGGCATGTTTATTCAAGCATTTCCTGGCGGTCCAGGTGGCGAGGGAATCAGTACTGCCTATTGGAGTTATTTTGATGAACGTATTTTAGAGCATTACGATATTGTCTATTACGACCAACGCGGTATCGGCTTATCTTCTGAATTATCTTGCCCCGTAACTTATGCTGAAGATTTTTTAAGTTATCTCACTTCGTATGATACTGCTGGGTTAGAAGGTGCCGATACACCTGAAGAACAAGCAGAATTAATCAGTGGCACAAAAACATATATTGAAAATTGTGTTGCCGAAATGGGCATTGACCCTGCCAAATTGATTCACTATGGCACAGATTCAGTTGCCGAAGATATTGAAGATTTTCGTGCTGTGATTGGTGACGAAAAGTTTTGGATATATGGCGTCAGTTACGGAACTGCTGTATCACAAACGTATGCTTATGCTTACCCTGATAGATTAGCAGGTGTCATTTTAGATGGCACCATTGATATGACCGTCTCTGGTGAGCAAGGTGCATTAAATCAAGAAAAAGCATTTGATAAAGTTTTAGTAGCCGTGTTAAACGCTTGTAACGATGATGAACTTTGTTCAGCCGATATGAATGGTAAAGATGCCCTTGCAGTCTATGATGAACTCGCCGCACAAGTTTCTCAAGACCCGATTGAATATACATTCCCATTACCGAATGATAAAACTGTAAAAGGCACATTTACGTTTAATGCGCTTGAATACACAACCGCATATCAAATGTATTCATTATCTGGTCGCATGTTATTCCTCAAAGCACTTGCCGCCGCAAACAATGGTGATTTAACTCCGATGTTGCGTTTGATGTACGACAATGCCACCGTTGACCCTGCTACATTTGAATATCTCGGCGACCCAACATTTTCAGATACGATGTTTTTAAGTGTCTTATGTACAGATGATACATTTTTCAGCGGCACACCAGAAGAACGCATCGAACAATCCATTGAGGCTGGTCAAGCATCCAATGGCACAGTGCCACGCCTCGACGGAAGCGTGTACACAGGAGTCTCATGCGCATTCTGGCCCTCATCACCAAAAGAAGTTGTAAAACGTGAGCCTTTAGTTTTAGAGGGCGTGCCAGTGTTTGTGTTGAATGCCAAACTCGACCCCGCCACTCCTTTTGAAGATGGCGAAGCAGTCTTCAATAATTTAGATAATGGTTATCACATCTATGGCGAAGGCGGCATTCATTCTATTTTCGGTTGGGGAGATGCTTGCCCTGATGATTACGTCACCGATTTCTTATTAGATGGAACATTGCCTAGCGAAAGAGAAATTATCTGTGATGAATGGGCTGATACAATTGCATCTTACGTTCCAAACCCGCCTCAGACTTTAAGTGAAGCTGGTGATTTGCTAGACGCATTCATTGCCATTGATGATAATCTCTTCTACCTGCCTGACTTTTATTATAGTGATGCTAGTGAAGAAGAATCTGTTGGTTGTAATTTAGGTGGTACCTTCACATTCGGTCCAAGTGACGGAAGTGAAATCCCCTACACTTTTGATAAATGTTCATTAATTCAAGGTTTAGCCATGACAGGTACTGGTTCATTTAACTTGGATACAGGTTTAATGACTTTCGATGTAGATGTGACAGGTGATAAAACTGGTAGCGTTATCTACACCTTCAACTACGCCACAGGTGATGTATCACTCACAGGTGAATATGGTGGCGAAACGATAGATGAATAAATGGAATGTAGAATGTAGAATGTAGAATGTAGGTCGCGCCCTGCACCCAGATATGGGTGTGTAGCGTGACAAGATAATTAAGAAGCCCTTAAATTTATTAAGGGCTTTTTGATTTTTATCTCCCGCTTTTCTCGCCGTCCTCGGCGAGAAAGAAACGTATAGATTTTTACCTCGTAAGTAAAATGTACTATTTATTGCATTATCATTTTGTTGTACACTTAAGTTACAAAACAACAACGACCCCGTAGGGGTCACATGATTATAGATTTTACGAACAATGTCATCCCTTCGGGATTTATTTTCTCAATAATACGATTTGCTAGAATCCTATCATCCCTTCGGGATTTGGATTTTACTTAAGGAGTAACTTATGCAAAGAAGAAGTAGCCGATTTGTTCAATTAGAATGGGTTTGCCCGAATTGTGAAAATAGAAATCCTGGACCTGAAAAAACATGCCAAAGTTGTGGTGCGCCTCAACCTGAAAATATAAAATTTGAACGAGCCGCTAACGAAAAAATTGTCACCGATGAAAAATCAGTGCAAGCCGCCAAAGCAGGTGCTGATATCCATTGCGGATTTTGTGGCACGCGCAACCCAGCAACGGCTGTTACATGCTCACAATGCGGTGGAGATTTGAAAGAAGGTAAAGCACGGCAAGCAGGTCAAAGATTGCAAGCCGCGCCGCCTCCGCCAAAATCAATCAAATGTGCAAATTGTGATTTTGAAAACAAAGGCTCTGCTAGCACTTGTGAACAATGTGGAGCACCATTACCAAAAACGAATGTCACATCACAAGTTAATGTCTCCGCTGGAAAAACAAGCGCACCCGTAAGCGCGAAGCGTTCAAATCTCAATTGGTTATGGCTTGGCGGTTTCGGTATCTTTGCAGTTTTATGTTGCGTTGCGATTCTTTTCTTGTTTGTCTTTCCGTCTCAATCTGTTGAAGGTACTGTCACAAATGTGTATTGGCAGACTTCTGTGCCTGTGCAAGAAGTACGCGCTGTCAATTATTCAAATGAACGTGGTAGCCCGCCATCAGATGCTTACAATGTTTCTTGTTATCAAGATAGCCGACAAGTTTGCGAAGAACGCATTGAAGATACTGGCACAGGCTATGGCGAAGTGGTAGAAGAATGTTATACCGAAACAGAACAATATTGTAGTTATACGGTGGATGAATGGACGACGATTCAAACATACAAATTAGATGGTGATGATTTGTATCCTGTGTATGCAGACCCGCGCCTCGCTTCTGACCAGCGAGTTGGTTCTGCTTCGGATACTTTTACTGTGTATTTCAGCACTTCTGAAGGACAAATTACGTATTCACCAAATTCATTAAATGAATTTCAACAATTTCAATTCGGTAGCACTTGGACGATTAATTTAAATGCAGTCGGTAGTGTGGTGAGTGTGGAAAGATAAAAGGTATAATCAAAACTGAGGTGCTTTATGGTGACACTTAACTTATCTGACCAGCAAGTTGTTGAACTTGTAAAACAATTACCACCTAATACGAAACAAGTGGTATTAGATGCTTTAATTGCTGAACGAGAATTATGGTGGAATGTTACTGTTACAAAAAACGAAGAAAGTTTACGTTTGTTGGCTTCTCAACGCGGCTTAGATTGGGATAGTATGCCCGAAGAAAAACGTGAAGAATTTGTAGATGAGATTTTGCACGAATAACTCACCTTACACATTACCGCAAGATTTATCTTGCCTCAAATTGCAAGATAAATCTTGCGGTACTTAAATTTATAATATTCTTATGAAAAAATCAGTTGCAATCATCGGTGGTGGACCAGCAGGTTTGATGGCGGCTGAGGTTTTAAGTAAACATGATATTCAAGTAGATGTTTATGATTCAATGCCATCACTTGGACGAAAGTTTTTGATGGCGGGTAAAAGCGGATTGAATATTACTCATTCTGAAAATTTTGAGCAATTTGTTTCAAGGTATGGAAATAGAAAAGAAGAAATAAAAAAATGGTTATTAAATTTCACACCTGATGATTTAAGGAATTGGGTGCATGAGCTTGGGTTTGAAACTTTTATTGGCACATCTGGCAGAGTATTTCCAAAAGGAATGAAGGCGAGTCCATTGTTGAGGGCGTGGATTAAGAGATTGAGTGAATCTGGTGTTAATTTTCATGTGAGGCATAAGTTGGTTGAATTTATAAAACGTCCCGCAGGTTTAACCAATGATGATAAATCTTCAAACCCAACCTGCGGGACGGTGATTTTTGAAACACAAGAAGGAATCAAAGAAGTTAAGTCTGATGCAATCATATTGGCATTAGGTGGTGGCAGTTGGAAGAGACTTGGCTCAACGGGAGAGTGGGTTGAGTTGCTGAACCAACTCGGAATTAAAGTCGAGACGTTGAAACCAGCCAATTGTGGATTTGATGTAAATTGGACTTCACACTTCAAAGAAAAATATCATGGGCATCCAATCAAATCAGTGACGCTATCTTTCGAGTCATTTCATCAGCAAGGTGAATTTATTATCACAAAAGAAGGTGTGGAAGGCAGTTTGATTTATTCTGCTTCATCTTTGCTTCGTGATGAAATTGAAAAGAATCACAAAGCAGTTATGTATTTAGACCTTGCACCTGATATATCAAAAGAAAAATTGATTGAAAAATTATCAAAGCCGCGTGGCTCGCGTTCGTTATCAAGTTATGTTGAGAAAACAATTGGCATCAAAGGCGTGAAAATGGGTTTGTTGTATGAAGTTTTATCAAAAGATGATTTTACAAATGTAGAAAAACTTGCTTCTTCAATAAAACAATTACCAATACCTTTAATTGCCACTGCCCCAATAGATGAAGCGATTAGTACAGCAGGTGGTGTCAGTTTTGATTCTGTCAACGAAGATTTGATGTTGAAAAATGTTTCTGGTGTTTTTTGTGCAGGCGAAATGTTAGATTGGGAAGCACCGACTGGTGGATATTTATTGTCGGCTTGTTTTGCAAGTGGAGTTGTGGCAGGGAATGGGGTTGTGAAATTTTTAGAATTAAAATAATTTTTAACACCTTTTAAATAACTCTATATCGGATTTTTCATGGTTTAAGTAGATGTCTGTTGAGGTTCGACTGAGGTTTTAAGTTTATCCAATTCTGCATAAAATTTATTCTTTATTTCTTCAAAATGTTCATTTGGCAATTTGCCAAGCCCTTCTTGTAAATGAGAAACTAATTCATTAATCAAACCTTCAAATTCAGGTCTGGTTTGTTCAAAAAGCCTGTTTAGTTCTGCTTGTGCGGCTTTGGTCTCCTCACGTTCAATTCGTGATTTTCGATATAAGAAATCTCTAGCCAAACTCCAAAATAGTTTGAGCATTGTTTTTAGATAGCTTCTTGCAAGGCGCGAAAGCCATTTTGTTAACGAACGAACAATGTTACTGCTAGAGCGAAACGTACTAACAATGGCACCTCCCACCAATTTGACGTTTACTTGTTTCTTGGCTTGATTCATCGCAATTGCATACTGATTGACTTTGGTCTCGTCAAAAGTATTGGATGAAAATAATTCATTTAACAGAAAGCCAGTGTAATATGCATCAGTTGCAAGCCTAACCCCACGACTCCATTCCCACCAAGGGAAAAACTGTCTGATGATTCTATTTACAATGAATAAGCAACCTTCAGAGCAAGAGAAGTTGTTTCGATAGGTTAATGTTGCTATCTGGGTTTTATTTAGTTTAATGTTGTAACTATCTGCTAAACCTGAGAGCATGTGCTTCCAAAGAAAGTTCACCAATACATCATCCAGAAACGGAATAGGTATTAGGGGTGCAATTCCTATCAAAATTACATGATAGAGGACTATAAACATTTTTTATTCTAACCTTCCTACTGTTTTCTCCACTTCTTCCAAAATCTCACCTGACTTAACCAATGCTTTCATTTTGTTATGATCGTTGTATAAAGGTCTATCAATTTCAAGATGTTCCACATGTTTGCGAATTACTTCTCTTGCTTTAAGCGAACCTTTACCTGCTGTGAATTCTCTAAAATCTAAGGCTTGTGCCGCCGCCATGAATTCAATTCCCAAAACGCCATAAGCGTTATCTAAAATTTGTGCATTCTTTAAAGCAGTGTTCATTCCCATGGACACAAAGTCTTCTTGGTCTGCGGCGGCGGGGATGGATTGAATCGAAGCGGGGGCAGATAAGATTCTTTGCTCCACAATTAAATGGTCAGCAGTATATTGTGAAAGCATCAAGCCTGAATAAAAGCCTGGTTCATGTGCCAGAAAATCTGGCAAGCCTTGTGATAGTGCAGGATTCGTTAATCGATTCAATCTTCTTTCAGATAAAACACAAACCATCGTAATCGCCGCGCCAGCCATATCCATTGGCAATGCAACAGGCGAACCCTGAAAGTTTGCACCTGTTAAAGTTAATTTATCTTCGGGAATAAAGATTGGATTATCACCAACGCCATTCAATTCAATCTCCACTTGTGCGCGTGCATACGCAATGGCATCACGCGCTGTGCCAATCACTTGTGGCGTGGAACGCATTGAATACGCATCTTGCACTTTCGTTTTCATTTTTCCAGTTGCTAAATCGGAACCTTCAATTACTTTTGCAATATTTTTTGCAGATGTAATCGCGCCTTTGAATCCGCGCAGTTCATGCAACTTTGTGTTGTATGGTTTCATATTTCCAAGCAACGCTTCAATGGACATCGCTGCCGCAATCTCGGCTTGCTTCAAAAATCGTTCCATGTCAAAAATATGAATTGCAGACATGGCTGTTAAAACATTGGAACCATTGATTGCCGCCAAGCCATCTCTTGCTTGTAAACCTGGAATTTGGATTCCAGCCCGTCGCATCGCTTCTTGACCTGAGAGTCGTTCACCATTTAAGAAAGCTTCACCTTCACCCATCAAAAGTAAAGCGGCTTGTGCCATCGGAGCCAAATCTCCGCTTGCGCCTACAGAACCTTTTGTGCAAACGACAGGCGTGACTCCTTTGTTAAGCATCTCTATCAGCGTAAGTGTGATTTCAGGTCTGCAACCAGAATTCCCGTGCGCATGAACGTTGATGCGTCCAGTCAATGCTCCACGCACATATTCAATCGGCAGAGGTTCACCAATTCCAGCGGCGTGGTTATAAATCAAATATTTTTGAAATTCTTTTACTTGCTCATCATTGAGCATGGTTTCTGAAAATTCCCCAATGCCTGTGTTCGTGCCATACATAATTTCTTTGTTTGCCAATTTTTCTTCTAGCATGGCGCGGCAAATTTTGATTCGTTCTAATGCTTGTTTATCAAGTTCTACTTTTTCGTTATCTCGTGCAATGGCAACGAGTTTTTCAACTGTCAGGTTCGAGCCGTTGAGGGTGATGGTCATTTGCTTCTCCTTACGAATTTGTTAAAAATTCCGTATTGATTTTACTCGAAAGAGGTGTTACAATGTCGTTGCTCATCATTAGGGTGCCCCCCTCACCCTAGTGGTGAGTACTTTTTTTAAGTGCTATACTAAATGCTTCTTAGTAAGTCGCTAATGTTTTGCTTTTAGATGAAGGAGCGAAATGGGAAGACCTCGTAAAGTGACTTCACAGCCTAGTCGGGGGCAGTCAAAGAAAAAAGGTGTAAAAAAGACACCTCAGCCTGTTATAAAAAAATACAAACCTAACATTTCATTTAATGAAACTTTTTTCCGCGCGTTAATTGAGCATAACAGCAATGCCATCACATTACTAGATGAAAGTGGGAAAGTGATATACGACAGCCCCGCCGCTCGTGGCATGTTGGGCTACAGCCCTACTGAATGGCTTGGCAAAAGTGTTTTTCAACTCGTTCACCCCGATGACTTACCGAAAATTCAAACCTTATTTGAAAATCTATTAAAGAAAAAAGGCTCACAATCTCAAGCCATCTTTCGCATTTGCCATAAAGATAATCACTGGATATGGATTGATGCCACTGCAACCAATCTGTTGCATAAACCCAATGTAAAAGCCATCGTTGTTAATTATCGAGATATTACCCAAATCAAACAATCTGAAGATGCTTTAACATCCAACGAAAAAAACTTTCGCATGCTCATTGAAAACATTTCAGATTGGTTTGCCAAAGTAGACTCACAAGGTATGGTTACCTATGTCAGCGGACCCGTGACTCGCTCTTTAGGTTATTCGATAGAAGAATTTATTGGCACAAATATATTCAGCTTAATTCACCCTGAAGATATTCCGCATACCCAAAGCCTTTTTGCCCAACTTTTACAAGACCCTACCCAAACTGTCAGTGCGCAATATCGAATCAAAAATAAAGACGGTTCATGGAAATGGGTAGAAAGTGTTGGCAAAAATTTGCTCAACGATTCAAACATTCGTGCAATTATCGGCAATTTTAGAGATATTACTGAACGTAAAAAAGCGGAAGAGGCACTGCGTAAAAGCGAAGAAACTTTTTCAGTCATTTTCAAGAAAGCAACGTTTGCCGCCGCATTAGCCAGCCTGACCGATGGAACTTATCTAGAAGTGAATGATGAATTCGAGCGCATTTTTGGCTTCAGTCGCGCCGAAGCAATTGGCAAAACCTCGCTTGAATTAGGAATGTACCCTGACCCAGAAGTACGAAAGCGCTCGGCAGAGCAATTTATGGCGCAAGGTTTTTTGCGTAATTTCGAAATACAACTAATATCAAAAGACGGGCAAATTCGGACCGTTTTAACCAACACAGATTTAGTAGAGATAAGTGGGCAGAAATATATTCTAACAACCGCGAATGACATCTCAGAGCGCAAACAAGCGGAGAAAAAACTTCAACTTCAAAATGAACGCCTCAAAGTTTTACGTGAAATTGATATGGCGATTCTCGCGGCTGATTCGGTTGAACATATTGTTGAAGCGGCATTAATTCACATCCGCGAGTTGGTTGATTGTCAGCGCGCCAGTTTAGCGCTTATTGATTGGGAAACCGATGAAGGAGTGATATTCAATGTAAGTGCAAACAATGAATCTGTATTACCAAAAGGTACACGTGTACCGCGTGTCTTATTTGATGAAATGAATCAAATGCTCTTAAAAAATGAGATATTTAAGATTGATGATTTGACGGCTCTGCCCAGCCCACCAACTTTATTTCAAACAGGAATTAAAGAAGGATTGCGTTCTTTGTGTGTTCTGCCTCTTTTCTCACAGAACAAACTGATGGGGGCATTCAGTATGTCATCTGAAACCATCGGTTTCTTTAATGAAGAAAAAATCAACCTTGCTCGTGAAGTTGCCAATCAAGTTGCCATTGCAATTACACAAAATGGATTAATTAACGAACTACAAGAGTTAAATGCCAAACTAGAACAACGAGTAAAGGAAAGAACAACAGAACTCAATCAGGCGAACTTGAAACTTGAACATGCTAGCCGCGCCAAAGATGAATTTTTAGCCAACATGAGCCACGAATTACGCACGCCACTTAACAGCATTTTGGGTTTATCAGAATCTATGCTTGAGCAATATCAAGAGACGTTAAATGAAAATCAGCAAAAATCTTTGCAAATTATTGAAGCCAGTGGCAAACATTTATTAGATTTAATCAATGACATTCTTGACCTTTCTAAAATTGAGGCTGGCAAGTTTGATTATTATCCCCAACTTATTCATGCCGATGATTTGTGCAAGTCTAGTATTATTTTTGTAAAGAATCAAGCAACCAAGAAAAACATCGCCCTTGCTTACGAAATTGAAGAAGGCATTTCATCCTTCTCTGCCGACCCGCGTCGCCTCAAACAAGTTTTGGTGAACTTGCTAACCAATGCAGTTAAGTTTACGCAGAATGATGGGCATGTGACTCTCAAGGTCAATGCGGATGAAGAAAAAGAAGTCATTCAATTTTCTGTGATTGATAGCGGTATTGGCATTGCGCCAGAAGATTTAAGGCGTTTGTTTACACCATTTGTGCAAGTGGAAAGTAGTTTGAATCGTCACTTTGAAGGTACAGGCTTGGGCTTAGCACTCGTTCAAAAATTAACCGATTTACACGGTGGCAGTGTTGAAGTAGAAAGTGAAGTGGGCAAAGGTAGCAGATTTACGATTAAGTTGCCCTATCAGCAAAACATGTTGGGGCAAGAAAAAGAAGCGGAAAAAATTGCGTCCCAGCCAATAAATATTGAATTTCAATATCAACCGAAAGCAACAGGCTCTCATCAAAAAATCTTATTGGTTGAAGATAATCAAACCAACATCTTAACCATTGGTGAATATCTTGAAAATTATGGTTATGAAATTATTGTGGCGAATGATGGTTTGCAAGCAATTGAAAAAGCAAATGAATTTTTGCCCGCTGTGATTTTGATGGATGTTCAAATGCCTGTGATGGATGGTTTAGAAGCCACACGTCGCCTCAGGTCTGACGTTCGATTTGCTACTACACCTATGATTGCTCTTACCGCCCTAGCCATGCCCGGCGACCGCGAGCGTTGCCTTGAAGCTGGCGCAACAGAATACATGAGCAAGCCTGTTAGTTTAAAAGAGTTGAAAAAAGTAATTGAGAATTTTCTAAAATAAAACCGTCAAAATTTTGACGGTTTTATTTTATGCAGTTCCAAACTTCAAACCCAATTGCTTTAACCAAGTTCGGTACGCAATCGCCACTCTATCTGATTTCAAATGCAATTCGGCTTGTAAATCTAGCGGCAAAAGTTCAGGGCGTTGAGAAAGCACAATGACTCTATCTTCTTCAAAAATATCGGTGATGCGTTTTGTATATTCTTTTTGTAAAACTTGCGGGTCAGTCCACATGGTTGAAGAAATCAAAAACCAAACAGTTGTATCCAATTCATCATGTGGCGTGAGTGTTAACATCAAACCATGTGTAGCAGATGGAGCATCCAAGCCCCACCAACCAGCAGGCACATGTTTGGTCATGTGAGCAGTGAATGGACGAAAGGCGCGATACACATAACTGACTTTGCCTCCGCCTGTGGTGCCATATTGTGCGGGCTGATAAATATAAACAGGTTCAGACTCAACGCCATTTGCTCCAATGCTTACATTGAAATCTTCCATTTCAGGATGATTTTGGTCTCCAAGTACGCCTTCATGCACAAATGGAAAATGTGCCGCATCTAAAAAGTTTTCGATGATGCGTGGTCCATGTGCTGGGACATTTTTAATCGGGTCACAGACTGCCCATGTATAACCATTTTCTTCCCATTCAGGAAACGGCGGAATATCATTGGCAGGCTCACCCAAACAAACCCATAGCATGTCATATTTTTCTTTTGCTAAATATGTTTTCACTTTTGCTTTTGTTGGTGGTGTTTGCTCAGGGTGTGCAGGGATTTTTACACATAAACCATCTGAGTTATATGTCCAGCCGTGATATGGGCATTGTAAATATTCATCCACAATTTTTCCGCCTGAAAGTTTGGAGCCACGATGAATACATAAATCTTGCCAAGCCATGTATTGTTTCCCTGATTTCCATAGCACAATATCTTCACCAAGCAAACGCACACTTAAAATAGGCGTTGTGTTTAATTGAGAAATTGTCGTTACAGGATGCCAGTCGTTGATAAGGAGAGGGTCTTGAATCATGTATGTTTTTCCGTTTTGATTGAATGCCGCAATTGTAATTCAAAGCCAAAGGGACAAGAACAATTATCCCCAAAGAATGAGGCGTGAAAAATCTGCATTTGAATCGCAATTTTTTCAGTCAATTATTTTTTTAATTTGGAGTAAAATTTCTACATTATTAAAATTTATTAATTTGGAGCAATTATATGACTGTGCAAAAAGTTCGTGAAATTCTTGAAAAAAACGGGCGGCTTTCTACTTCAGTAACAGATTTGGCAAACGATAGTGATTTATATAATGCAGGTTTAACTTCTTTAGCAACGGTTGGGTTGATGTTGGCATTGGAAGATGAATTCAACATTGAAATTCCTGATAGTATGCTAGGACGAAAAACTTTTTCTAGCATTCAATCAATTGTAGATGTGGTTGAGCAATTAACTCAAAAAGCATAGGATGGCATTTCATGGAACACACGAATCAAGCAGGCATAAGCAAGGAATTATTTGAAAAGCTATTAGAAGAAGTTCATAAAATTGGCGAGGAAGTGATGCGCCCGAATGCCAGAGATGTAGATGCCAATGCGCGTTTTCCGCAAGAAAGCATTGACGCTATAAAAAAATTAAAATTGATAGGGGCGTATATTCCCACCGAATTAGGCGGGCTTGGATTAAACATTACACAACTTGCGCGCGTGTGTGAAGCGTTAGGTCAATATTGTGGTTCAACCGCTATGATTTTTGCCATGCATCAAATTCAAGTTGCTTGTGCAGTCAATCATGGATTATCAAACGAACACTTCAAAAATTATTTGATGAAAGTCGCTTCAGACTCGCGTCTGCTTGCTTCTGCTACGACAGAGATGGGCATTGGTGGCGACTTAAGACAAAGCATTTGTGCAGTTGAACAAAATGGTGATTCATTCACACTCACAAAAAATGCACCTGTCATTTCGTATGGCAAACAAGCGGATGATTTATTTGTGACTTCACGCCGCACACCTGACTCTCCTGCTAATGACCAAGTACATGTAGTCGTCAGCAAAGAAGATTATGAATTAGAACCAAGCATGGCATGGGACACGATGGGTTTTCGAGGCACTTGCAGTGAAGGTTTTCTTGTTAAATCAAAAGGTCATATCAAACAAATTATTCCCGCACCTTTTGCAGATATTTTGAGTCAGAGTATGCATCCAACTTCACATATTTTGTGGGGTTCGTTATGGCTTGGCATTGCAACTGACTCAGTCAATATGGCGAGAGCCTTTGTAAGAGATATGATGAAGAAGAATCCAAACGCTCCACAGACTGCGGCGTTACGTTTAGCAGAAGTCCATTCCGTTTTACAACTCATGCGTGAAAATGTGCATGGATGTGCAGAGCATTATCAACAGTTATTAAGTGAAAACAATGTTGAGGCATTAGATACATTTAGTTTCTCGGTCAAAATTAATAACTTGAAAATTGCTTCTTCTAGTTTAATTATTGATATCGTTAGCAGAAGTTTGTTGATTTGCGGTATTGCTGGTTATCGCAATGATACAAAATATAGTTTGAGTCGCCACCTCAGAGATGCGTATGGAGCCTCCTTAATGGTCAACAACGACCGCATTATGAATCACAATGCTACATTACTTCACATGCATCGTGGAGAATAAAATTTTTAAACACGAAGGACACCAAGTACGCAAAGGATTTTTCAAGGTTTTCCTTCGTGCCCTTTGAGACCTTTGTGTTTAAGATTGATTTGCAGGAGATACCATGTCTCACACGCACGAAAATGTACCTGAACTACAAGAAAAATATCAGCGCGAGTTAATTGCCGCTGGTTTGTTAATTGATTTAGGCGTGCCTGGTGTATATGGAAGAAGTGGAACATTTGAACACATCATTGAATCGTTTGAAAGATATATTTCACGAGAAAGTCAACAGCTTGAAGCAGAGGTGATGCGTTTTCCTCCTATCTTGCCGCGTGAACATTATCTCAAGACGACTCATATCGAATCATTTCCTGATTTGATGGGTTCTATCCATACATTTTTAGGCAGGGAAAGAGAACATCTTGAAATGTTGCGTAAATTGCATGAAAACGAAAAATGGACAGATGATTTAGAGCCTTCGGCATTGATGTTGACTCCTGCGGCATGTTATCCGTTATATCCTACAGCAAAAAATACTGTCTTGCCAGAAAAAGGTCGTTTGATTGATTTGGTCGGTTTTGTATTCAGACACGAACCATCGAAAGACCCAGCCAGAATGCAAACATTTCGTCAACGAGAATTTGTGACGTTAGGCACGCCAGAGCAAGCATTGAATCATCGAAACTTTTGGTTGAAAAGAGGCGAAGAACTGTATCATGCCCTGGGTTTGGATGTAAAACCTGTCGTCGCCAATGACCCATTCTTTGGGCGTGGCGGACGCGCCATGGTGGCTTCTCAACAAGAACAAGAATTAAAATTTGAATTGGTCATTCCAATTACAAGTGAAGAAAAACCAACTGCTATTTCTTCCAGTAATTATCACCTTGACCATTTTGCTCATCCATTTAATATCAAAACACAAAATGGAGAGATTGCTCATACGGCTTGTATCGGTTTTGGTTTGGAGCGAACCACGTTGGCATTGTTAAAGAAATTTGGTTTTGATATCAAAGCATGGCCCCAATCAGTTAAGAGTCTCTTAGAATTATGATGAAAAGATTGCCACAGAGAACACAGAGGTCTCAGAGATTTTTTAAAAGATTTTCTCAATGTTCTCTGCGACCTCTGTGGCTAATTTACTTATGAAAAAATCCATCTTACAACTTGACTCGCAAAACTATCAAAGACATTTAATTCATGGACCAGACCGCATTTGGGCGGAAACAAACTGTTATTCTGATGTATGGATTGAATTGCTTCATGCCATGGGTCACGAACCGATTGCATCGCTTCCATTCACATTAGTCATTGACTTTGAAGGTGACCAATGGACATTCTTCAAATTTCCGTTAATTGATTTATATGAATTATATGGTTTGGATGTTCAAGAGTTAACGATATGGAATCGCCTCATTGACCATGTAGATGAACAAGTTGGTTTTGGCAGACCCGTTTTAGTTGAAATGGATTCATATTATCTGCCCGATACATACGGCACTGCTTATCATACGGCGCATGTCAAAAGCACCATTGCCGTCACTGAAATTGATATAAATAATAAACATCTCGGTTATTTTCATAATCAAGGCTATTACAATTTATCGGGTGATGATTTTACAAATTTATTTCGACTGAATCAAAACGACCCTGTCTATCTCCCGCCGTATGTTGAGTTTGTAAAAGTTTGGCAACGTGCAAAAAAGAATCAAGAACTTGTGAACACTTCCATTCAAATTCTAAAAAAACAACTCACTTTTATTCCAAATAAAAATCCGTTTGAAACATTTTCAACGCGCCTTGCAAAAGATATCAATTGGCTCAATCAAGAATCGCTTGATATGTTTCATCAATATTCTTTCGTCACGCTTCGTCAACTCGGCGCGTGTTATGAATTATCCAAAACATATTTGCAATGGCTCAAACAAAATGGTGAAAAAAATCTGGATGATGTAATTGAAATTTTCAACAACATTTCCACCACTGCCAAAACAACTCAATTTCAACTTGCTCGCGCCGTTAGCAAAAAGAAACCGCTTGATTTTTCGCCAATTGAAAAAATGGGGCAAGATTGGCAAACCGCCATGAACACATTACAAAAACTTTATTTATAAAATTCACCGTCCCGCAGGTTTCTTCAATAAAATAAATTCAGCGATTCAAACCTGCGGGATGTTTATAAGGAAACAGATGCGATTATCAAATAATTGGCAAATTAGAAAAACGGATTCTGGTCAATACGATTCACCAGACTGGATTCAAAACGCCTCAGCCTTGTTTACAGTTGATTCTGTTCCTGCAACCATCGCCTCACTGACAAATGATTCCGAAATCGAAAAATTTGATTGGTGGTATTCGACTGAATTTAATTTCAATAGTACAAATAAAAAAAACTATCTTGTCTTTGATGGATTAGCAACCATTGCAGAAGTTTACTTAAATGAAGAAAAGATTCTCCTCGCCGAAAACATGTTTCTACAATACAAAGTAGAGGTGACAGAAAAACTTAAAGACCATAACGAATTAGTCATTTGTTTTCGTTCCATTCATCAAGCCCTTGAAATTCAACGAAAAAGACCAAAGTGGAAGACAAAATTGGTCGAAAATCAAAACTTGCGCTGGATTCGGACAACATTACTGGGCTTCATCTCAGGTTGGACTCCTCCCATCAAGCCAATTGGTATCTGGCGCGAAGTTCGTTTGGAATCTGCTGAAATTGCAAATCTCATAGACTTTAATTTGCAAACATCGTTGAAAAATGAAAATGGTGTAATCAAAATAAAGACAGATTTAGAAAATCTGTCTAACCAGCCTTGTGAAATTATTTTTGAAATCAATGGCGAATCGTATATTCTCGGAAGTGATTCCCTGAGCGATAGCGAAGGGTCTCTACCTCCAAATATCCGAGGCTCTTCGGTCGCAAAGAACGCTCCCTCAGAGCGACATGAAAAGCAAAACATTCAAATCAACAAAGAAATTATTTTACAAAATATAAAGCCATGGAATCCGCACACACATGGCGAAGTGAATCTGTACCCGTGTAAGTTAATAGTCAAGGTGCAGAATCAACTTCACACCTTGAAAGAGGCGCGAGTCGGGTTTCGTCATATACACCTCAATCGAGAAAATAATCTATTCCAGATTCAAGTCAATGGAAAAAATATTTTTGCTCGTGGTGTGGTGTGGACAATCAATGACATTATTTCGTTAGATGGGAAAATTGCAGATTTGAAATCTGCTTTGATGCTTGCGCGTGATGCGGGCATGAATATGCTTCGTATTGGCGGAACGATGATTTATGAACAAGATGCGTTTTATGATTTGTGTGATGAGTTGGGAATTATGGTCTGGCAAGATTTTATGTTTGCCAACATGGATTATCCAGTGAATGATGCATCGTTTCATCAAAACATTTTAGCAGAAGCAAATTATCAAATCAAAAGATTGAGTGAACATGCGTGCGTAATTTTTTATTGTGGCAATAGTGAAGTGGAACAACAAGCCGCGATGTTGGGCATCCCAAATGAAATGTGGCGCAATGATTGGTTTGCGAATGAATTGCCTGCGCTGATAAAAACTTTGCATGAAGATTCTTTGTATGTACCATCATCACCGAGTGAAGGTGTGTTTCCATTTTATACAAGTGATGGGGTGACACATTATTACGGCGTGGGTGCATACTTGCGCGATGTAAACGATGTGCGCCGTGCGGATGTGAAATTTACGTCGGAGACATTAGGGTTTTCAAATGTGCCAGAAGATAAAATTATTGATGATATAAAAAACGATTCTTCTTTATGGAAAAAAGGTGTGCCACGCGATACAGGCGCAGACTGGGATTTTGAAGATGTGCGTGAATATTACACAAATAAATTGTTCAATGTAGATGCAGAATTAAAAAATAAAGATTTGAATCGCTATTTGACACTTTCACGTTTGGCAACAGGCGAAATGATAAGTCAAGTTTTTTCTGAATGGCGTTCAACTTATAGCAATTGCAATGGCGGTTTGATTTGGTTTTATAAAGATATTTTGGCTGGTGCAGGTTGGGGAGTGATTGATGTTAATAACCAACCCAAAGCGGCATATTATTATTTGAAACGAATCTTCCAACCTTTGCAAGTTGTAATAACAGATGAAGGACTACAAGGCTTACATCTTCATATCATCAATGAAACTTCTTCAACATTTGCAGGTAGGATTGAGTTCATGATGTTGAATGACAGTATTTCGGTTGCAAAAGTAAAACAAGAAATTAAGATTGAGTCGAATCAAAAAATTAAAATCATTGCTGAAGAAATGCTTGGTGGTTTTTATGACACAAGTTATGCTTATAAATTTGGTGCATCAAAGCATGAAGTAGCATGTGCAACTTTGAGAAACGAAAACGGAAACATTGTCAGCCAGCAATTTCATTTTCCTGTGACTCATCATTTGCCGATGGTGGCAGCGAATGTAGTTGCTGATTTTTCTGAAAATAAACTTTCGATTTCAAGTGACAAATTTTTGTACGGTGTGCAAATTCAATCTGAAATTGGATTACCCGAAGATAATTATTTTCATTTGATGCCGAATGAAAGAAAAGAAATTAAGTTGAATGGCACGAATGAAAAATTACAAATTGAGCTTCGTGCAGTGAATTTGATTAATTCTGTTAAGGTGAAAAATGTTTAGCATAACTCGGTGTGGGCTAAAGCCCTTCCTCAGTTCATGGAAGTCCTTCGGACTGGTAGCCTTTAACCTTTGTGACCTTCGTGTCCTTTATGTTTAAATTAAAATAATGAATCAAATCGAGCGTATCCCTTTTTATATTGAAATGGGCAAAGATGTTTTGCTGGCGTGGTGTCATTTGCCAGAACATCCTACAGACCATGCTGTGTTAATTTGTCCACCCGTCGGGCATGAGTTTGTTAATTCCTATCGCGGCTTGCGTCACTTGGCAGATGGCTTTGCAGAAAAAGGCGTCACAACTTTTCGCATGGAATATCAAGGCGTAGGTGATTCATCTGGTTTGGATACTGACCCCGATAGACTTGATAAATGGTTAGCAAGTATTGAACAAACAGTTAAGTTTATAAAAGAAAAACGCAGCATTCAAAAAATAAGTTTGCTTGGTTTGAGAATGGGTGCCACACTTGCCAGTATTGTTTCAAACAAAATTGAAATTGAAAATTTAATCTGTTGGGTGCCTGTTGTGGAAGGTAAAAGATATATCCGCGAAATGTTGGCACTGCAAAAAACGGGAGAAAATGCCGATTTAGATGTGGACAGCACCACGTTAGAAGGAGGCGGGTTTTTAATCACACGTGAAACGATGAATGAACTGCTATCTATTTCACTTACGAACATTACTCCTAATGCAAAACATGTTTTTCTTTTCAATACAGATGATTTACCAATTCCAAATCAATTGATTGAAGCATGGTCAAATCAAAATTTTCCATTTACACATAAAACTTTATCAGGCTATGCCAGCATGATGGCAACGCCGCACAATAGTAAAGTGCCATATCATGCCATTGAAGAAATTACATCTATAAAAATTTTTGGAAATGAACTTGATAAAAATCTTTTTCTTGATTTGAAAAATTTCCAGCAAACTCGTTTTGATTGTTACACATACGCAACGAGCGCCAAAGAATCAATGGATGCGGGCGGCGGATTTCCTATCACTGAGATTCTTTGCCAAATTCCCAACACGCCTCTTTTTGGGATTTTCAGCCTGCCACTGCTTCGAGATACAGAATCTAAACCGACAGTTTTGCTGTTAAACGCAGGCTCTGTTCATCGCATGGGACCGAATCGTAATTATGTTTACATCACCCGTGAGTTATTATCTTTAGGCTTCAAAGTTTTTCGCTTAGACTTTTTAGGCTTGGGCGATAGTGTTAATCCAAATTTAGAAAAAGAAAATGACCCGTACATGCCTGAGGCTTTGGATAATATTAAACAAACAATTTGTTTCTTGAAAGAAAATCACAAAGTCAATGATGTCATATTAATGGGTGTTTGCTCTGGAGCGTATTCCGCGTTTCAATTTGCACTGCATGAAAACGAAGAAGTGGCGCATGAAATTTTGCCCATCAACCCACTTACGTTTTACTGGAAAGAAGGCATGTCGTTAGATTTTTCTCCCGCCGATTATTATTTCGACTGGAATTCATATCAAGAATCCATGTGGCATAAAGACCGTTGGATTAAGTTGCTCAAAGACCCAAAGCGAATGATAGAAACCGCCAAAACAACAGTCAACGTAGTTTTTATAAAAATTTCAGCTTTATTCAAACTCATTATTAATCATTTCAAGCGTTCCTCTGGCACAAAAGATATAGAAGACCTGGCCTGGGATTTAAACGCCATTGTCAAAAAAAATATTAGAGTGAAATTTTTTTTTGCAGAGACAGACCCCGGCTATCAATTGTTAGTAGAAGGTACAGGCAAAACCCTAAATAAATTATTACGTGAACAGAAAATAAACATTGAATTTATCCCGAAAGCCAACCATAATTTTTCTTCGCATGTAGGGCGAACTGGCTTATTAAAAAAGATTGAAGAGCATTTTTCTTTACATAAAAATTAGCGGTTGGCTGAAGTAGCCAACCGCTAAAAATTACAACACCGACCTATCCGGCGGCTCTAACAAATAAGCCAATTGCTTGGCACCTTCGTCATCCGTAATCGCCAACACTTCATCAAATTCTTCTAATGCAATGGTTCCACGTGGCAAAATAATTTCACCATGGCGGATAATCGCCGCAATCACACATTGCTCTGGCAAACCTAAATCTTTAATTTGTACGCCAAGTGCTTTTGCCCCTTTCGGCACTTTTTCTTCTACCAAAGAATATTTGCCACGCCTCAACTTAAGCAATGTCATCATATCGCCCAGCGACATTTCTTCTTGAATCAAATGCGCCATCACATCAGCTTGATTAATCGTTTCATCCACATGAAAGTTTTTATCAAACAACCAAGCGTTGCGTGGGTTATTAATTCTTGCTACAGTTCTTTTTACATTGAACATCGTGCGCGCTAAATAACATAAAACCAAATTGGCGGCATCATCATTTGTACAAGCCACCAACACTTGTGCTTTCTCTAAACCCGCTTGCTTCAAAACAGTTGGGTCTGTTGCCTGCCCTTCATAAATTACTTCGGTTGGCAATTCGTGGTGCAAACGCCCTAACAATTCACGGCGGTGTTCCAGCAAACGCACTTGATAATTTTGTGCAAGCAATTGCACAGCCAATTCTGAACCCGTGCGCCCGCCACCAGCAATAAATACAAACATCATGATTTCATCTCCTGCAACTTATTACGCAATGCTTTTGCTCCTTCAAATGTTGCACTCACAGTCAACACATCTCCTTGATGTAAAACCGCTTCACTCGACGGTATTTCTGCTCTGCCCGCGCGAGTGAGTGCTACGCTGACGATTTCTCCGCACCCTTGCAACAATTGACTCACTTGCATACCATCCCATTTTTGTGGAATATACATCTCATACATTTCTACTTCACCATTGCCTGCCGAAAACACAGCCCGAAATGATGAATCACTTAATAATTCTTGCACACGCTCTGCGCCCCACGCCGTAGAACTGACAATTTGTAAACCAAAGGCTTCGAGCATATCGCGCATGGCAGGGTCATAATTTCTGACAATCACTTGCTTAACGTTTGGATAGTGTGTCCGAACTGAATGCCCAATGACTGCGTTTAATACATCTGAATTTGTGACGACAGCAACACCATCGGCATGGCTTGCATCTGCGCGAGACAATGTATCGGCTGAGAGAGCTTCTCCCACGACCGTACGCCCTCGAAAGTCAGGATGGAGGCGGTTGAACGATTTTTGTTCATTATCCACCACCACTACTTGATGTCCACTTTTGAAGAGGCGGTACGAAAGTTCAGCACCGAATCTTCCACATCCTAAAACAATAAAATTCATTTTTACTCCTTTTATGGAGTGCAGAAGTTTACTTCTGCATTTCAAACAGCAAGCTGTTTGACTCCAAAATTATTCTTCATGCACATGATATGGCACGTTGGTAATGACGATGCCATGTTGAAGTTTTAATTGGTCGCGCAAAATGCTGGCGGTGTTGGTATGTAACGCTCCCGTCAATTTATTGTCAGAAACAAATTCTGGCACCACAATCGTAATCGTTTCACCAGGCTGACGTTGTTCAGCAATATCAGAAATGTACTTTAATAAAGGTTCAACAAACAAACGATACGGTGAATCTAACATCACTAAGCGTGTACCCTCGCCCCATGTTTCCCATTTCTTTCTTACCTTTTCTGCATCTTCAGGTTCAATGGTGATGTGAACTGCAGTCACATCATCAGATAACATGCGGGCATAACGAAGCGCGGATAATGTACCTTGATGCACACCGCTGACGGGCATAATGACACGATGACGAATGGTTTGTGGCGGAATGACTCCAAAGTTTTCAAGGGATAGTTGTTGAGCAAGTTTTTTATAGTGACGATGAGTCAGCCAAAAGGCAGTGACTAAAATTGGAATCAAAATTAATACCAGATACGCGCCATCAAAAAATTTAGTGACAGCAAAAACCATCATCACAATCGCAGTACAGATCGCCCCAAACCCATTGATGAACATTTTGAAAAGCCATGATTTTTCATAATGAAGTGTTGAACCTTGTTCTTTTTTCTCTTCTCCTGGTTTAAGTTTTCCGCTTTTCCACCACCGCACCGCCATACCGCCCTGTGAAAGAGTAAATGAAAGAAAAACGCCAATGGCATATAACGGAATTAAGCGAGATACGTTTGCGTCGTATAAAAAGATTAGGAGTGATGCAATTATTGCTAAGGCAATAATTCCACGAGAATAAACCAAACGGCTACCACGATAAGCAAGTTGGCGAGGTAAGAAACCATCTTTTGCAATGAGTGCGCCCAAGCGTGGAAAGTCTGCAAAGGCGGTGTTTGCCGCCATAATTAAAATAGTGGTTGTGGCAGAGATAAGTAATAAATAGAACATGCCGCGTCCATCAAATACAGTGCGCCCAAGTTGTGAAATCACAGTCTCTGTTCCTGAAGGAACTGCGTTAATCGAACGGGCGAGATATGAAATTCCCAAGAAGAACGCGCTTAAAATCACAGCCATCCAAATTAATGTAATACCAGCATTTTTACTGCGTGGTTCTTTGAAAGCAGTAATTCCATTTGAAATTGCTTCAATTCCAGTTAATGCGGCAGTGCCACTAGAAAAAGCATGTAAAAGTAAGAATGGGGTAATAACGGTTAAAATGCCATGCGCTTCAACTTCTGGTGGGTCTATGACAACCCCTAAAGAGCCATTCACAACTCGTAAGAGTCCATAACCAATAGCAATGAACATCATGATAATAAAAAAGTAAGTGGGAATTGCAAATGCAGTCCCCGATTCTTTTACACCGCGTAAGTTAATTAACATAATAAAAAAGATGAAAACGACCGCCAGAGGAACACGATAGGGATACAAGTCTGGAAAAGCAGAGGCGAGTTGTGCAACCCCAGAAGCAATAGAAACAGAAACGGTCAAAATATAATCTATCAATAGAGCCGCCGCCGCAATCAAAGCGGAGGATTCACCTAAATTATCTCGCGAAACAATATACGCCCCACCCCCATCAGGGTATGTATGGATTGTTTGTTCATAAGAAATTGTAACAATTGCAAGTAAAACAACGATTGCAATTGAAATTGGAAAAACATAACCAAAAGCCAGTGTGCCTGCCGCCGCAAGAATTACAAGAATTTCTTGGGTAGCATAGGCTGTTGAGGAAAGAGCATCCGAAGCAAATACTGCCAGCCCTACTCGCTTGCCAATGGTTTGATGGGGAGCATCTGCTGTTGATAAAGGTCTACCAATCAGCCAAGACCTTAAGGTACGGCGAGGTTTATAGTCTGCACTTCTTTCAATAATAGGGGTTTGTTTTTTTTCTTGGTTAATCATGCTGACCGTCTCGCAGGTTTTCATTGAAAATCTTGTGCTATATACAAAACCTGCGGGACGTTGTACAAGCAACAGACAAAAATTATGCCCTTCCCACGGAAGGACAAGGGTGGATTATAGTACTATTTTTATTTTTTGGGTTTATAACCCATTAAAAGGTGTAGACAAGATAACGAAACGTCCCGCAGGTTTGTTTTGAGGCACTTGAATATAAACTTAACCTGCGGGACGGTATTATTTAGGTTGCCTCAAAGGAATTTGCAAATAAAACGTACTGCCTTTTCCAATTTCACTTTCTACCCAAACTTTGCCACTGTGGCTTTCTGCAATTGAATGCACAATTGCCAAACCCAAACCAGAGCCAGGCTGAGCGCGTGCTTCGCGTTGTTGACCGCGATAAAATTTTTCAAACAAACGCGGCAAATCTTCTGCTGGAATACCAATACCAGAATCTTTGACCACAAACGTTAAATGATTTGGGTCAGATACAGTGCGGATAAAAACGCTTCCATTCTCAGGGGTATATTTGATTCCGTTTTCAACCAAATTGTACACAGCCTGATGCAGAAGGGCTTGGTCGGCTTCAATGGCATGAGGCATATCTTTTGCTAATTCCAATTGCAAAGAAATATTTTTTTGCATGGCTTGTAAATGCAAAGCACTCGTCACACGTCCAATCACATCTAACACAGTCACATTTTCTACTTGCAAGCCAACGCCAATTTCAATGCGACCTAAATCTAATAAATTATTCACCAAGCGAGACATATTCTCTACGCCTGAAATAATTTTCTTAATATAACCTTGTTGTTGCTCGTTTAATTCACCTGCTGAATCTAACATGGTGGCATAACCACGCATTAACGTTAATGGCGAACGCAAATCGTGACTGACCGTTGCCACAAATTCAGATTTCATCGTATCTAATTCTTTGAAGTGGGTCACATCACGCATAATGCACACACGCCCAATTTGTTTGCCCTCCACCATCACAGGTGAAGCAGTAGCCAAGTAAGTACGTTTATCTGCCAAAACAATTTCAGCCGATTGTTTTTCAGAAGTGGTGCTTTGCAACAAATTAACCAACGGTTTAAGTTTGATAACTTTTTCTGTTTCAACACGAGAACGAGCATCATCATCCACTTTTGGTCCGAGCGCGGCGGCGGCGGCAAAGTTTGCTAATAACAAACGATTGCGATGGTCTGTCACTAGCACAGGGTCAGGCGTGGAGTTAAGAATCGCTTCGAGTTGGCGACGACTAGCCTCCACGTTAAGAAAGAGGTGCGCATTTGCAATTGCCAAAGCGGCTTGCCCAGCCAGAGTCGTTACAAAACGCACATCTGAATCAGAAAATTTTCGCGGCTGTTCATAACCCGCCCACACCACGCCATAATAACGATTCTCATGGCGCAATGCCACCGCTAACAATGCTAGCGGTTGTGGCTTGGTTGGGTCTAAATCAATTTCGCGTGAGCGCGTTAGATTCGGTAAAACAATTTTTTGCTGGCTTTGTGCCAACTTTAAAATTTGTTCATCGAAATGCGCATACAATTCGCCTGCATCACCCAATGCAAAACGAGAGGGCAACTCAACATATGTATCGGGCAAAATTTCTGGCGATAACGCCACACGCACAGAATTTGCACCCGTTGAAAGAATCGCTTCTAAGACAGGTTTGACTGCATCTTGCATTTCCAAACTGGATGCCACACCTTGACTCACTTGTAGTAAACGATTAATTTCTTCCAAACGTGATTGCAGACTAGAACGCATCTGTTCAAACGCCCGCCTGAGTTGTGCTACCTCATCTTCCCCTTTCACTTGAAGCGGGTGGTCTAATTGACCTTGTGCAATGCGATTCGCTTCAGTTGCTAAACTTTGTAAAGAACCTGTCACTACTCTTAACCCTACTCGTAATGAAATCATCGCTATCACTGCCAGCACAATAATCATCACTGCTAAAGGCAAAGCGATATTTAATGCAATTTGTTGCGCACGTTGGGCAGGGACTTTTAGCACAATCGCCCACGGACGACCAAACACAGGTTGGTAATACACCATTTCACGTGTGCCATCTGGAGCCGTGTCATCATAGAAAAATGCTTCGCTACCTTGTTGACCGTTATACGTTAATAACGATTGCGTTTTATCAGAATGATATAACATCTGATTCTTTTCATTCAACAACATGCCAGAGCCATCAAGGTCATTCATGTTATTGAGGCTATCAATTAACGGCAAAGTTAATGGGTTTGACTCAAGTGAAGTACGCCCAATCAAAATTCTTTTTACCTGACCAGTCGAATCCACAATAGCAACCATAAACGAAACACGCGCACTTTCTTCTGTCGTTGTCGGCGGAATAGAATAAATTTGAGTCAACACGCCATTGGTGGCTAAGAAAATTCCAGAGTCTTCATCAGGATACAAACGAAGTGTATTTGCATCAGACGATGGATAAATTGCTAATACATCTTTATTATTCGCATCTAATACAATAAATTGGTCAAAATATGGCACGGCTTGAATGCGCGAGCCAATGATTGACCTTAATTCATCATCGGTGGCTTCGAGCAAACGTGGGTCGGATGCTAATTGCACTGCTAAGTTCTGACCAGTCTCTAAAAAGAAAGGCACACTTTGAGATGCCGATTCACCTGCGCTTGATAATCTATCTTCCAGTAATTCACGCGCGGCACGCCCAGCCACAACCCAATCACCGATTAACAAAGTGAGCAATAACATCAAAATAAATGCACCAACGGCGAATAAAAATCTCGCTTCTAAACTTTTTTCACCCGGCGAAGGTTGCAAAGCTTGTTTACTTCCCCAACGAGCAGGGAATGCAATCGAAATCAATTGTGCAAATAAACCACCGATAAACATCTCGCCACCAAATGCCAAAGTGACAATGCCCAAATTGCTGATTGCAAAATCTAAACGAGCCGTAATCGGTGTAGCATCTACACCCCATTGTGTGAATAATGCACTCAATACATAAAACAAAGCGTGCATCGGAATCAATAACAAAGCCCCCACCAATGGCTGACGTAATAATGTATATGCCCGCGTTCGATAACTTTGACGCATGTTCATAGAAAACCAAACGGCTAAAATTGCAAGTTCTACAATTGAAAATAAAGAATAACTATCCCACGTGCCGCGTAATAAACCAGCAAATGCCCCCAACAAAGCCGCTGGAATGGGTCCCAACATGCCACCGCCCAGCAACCAAGGAATAGCGGAAAAAATCATCAAGGCAGAGCCAGGTGCATCCGCGGGCAAATCAGGTAGAGGTCGGGCTGAAGCGGAAGCAAATCTTAAACCGATGAATAAAGTTGTGGCGGGAATCAAAACGAAAAATAAAATAAATAATCCCCAACTCATTTGTGTGTTCGCGCGTTGGCGAATTAAAGTGACAATCAAAACCGCCAATAACAAAACCCATACAACCCAGCCGACGGGTGTAGGCGGTGCGGGAAATGGGATGCCTGCAAGGAGGGTGACGATGAATTCCATTTTGATAAATTATAACCGTCCTCATGTCATTCTGAGCCGCGCTCTTGTTCTTTGCGGCGAAGAATCTCTACGGCAAAGGTAGAGACCCTTCGTTTCACTCAGGGTGACATATTATGAATATTCCCCGCGATATTTTTCTGGCAGTAGATTTGCCAACGCCGCCATGATTTGACTCGTCCCTTGACTGACCGCCTCTTGCTTCGTGGAAAATTGATTCGCCAAATGAATCATTTTTCCAATCTTGATATTTATTTTTGCCCGCCTTAATTTTTTTAGACTGCCATACACATTTTCATTTTCTGTACCTGTGACGGTAATCGGCAAGACTGGCGCACCAGATTTATATGCCAAAAATGCCGCGCCACCACTGCCTTCTTCCAACGCGCCTGTCAGTGAATATCTACCTTCCGGCGCAATGATGATGATTCTATTTTCTGCTAAACCATCTAATGCGGATTTGATAGCGCGAATATCTGCTCTACCACGATGAAGCCAAATCATGCCATACCAATCCATTAATTTTCCGAGAATCGGCAAATCATACAATTCAATTTTTCCTAACGCATCCGGCGGATTTGGCAGTTGTGAAACCACAGCCACTGCGTCGGCATCGCCAATATGATTGATGACAATTAATAATGGTCCTGCTTTTGGGAAATTTTCCATCCCCTCTACACTGACGTTTAATAAAAGTTTTGCTGTTAGTTTAACAATGCAGTTATGACCAAACCAACGAAAAAGTTTGCGTGTGAATGTCAGTTTTGGTAAACGTACTAATTCAGGTTTCCAGATTTCAGTGATGGGTTTGGGTTGAGTCATATTTTGTCACCCTGAGTGAAACGAAGGGTCTCTATCATAATCTGTGAGATTCTTCGCCGCAAAAAATAAGAGCGTGGCTCAGAATGACATGGTCTTACTTACACAATTTCAAAACTTGCTCAAAAACTTGTTCGGCACTGGGTTCATCGGTGTTGATGATGACAGCATCATCGGCTGGGCGAAGCGGAGCAACAGCACGAGTAGAATCGAGATGGTCGCGTTCAATCATCTTTTTCAAAATTTCGTCATAATCTGATTTTTCACCACGTGCAATGATTTCATCATAACGGCGTTTGGCGCGTTCTTCGGCACTGGCATCTAAATAAATTTTCAAATCGGCTTCGGGTAAAACGACTGTGCCAATATCTCTGCCGACCATGACGACTTTGCCACGTAAACCAATTTCACGTTGTTTATCTGATAAGGCTTTGCGAACACCAGCATACGAAGAAATTAATGAGACGTTTGATTCAACTTCACCAGAACGCATATCCCAGGTCACATCTTTATCACCAATTAACACATCACACGGACGACCATCACTTTTGGATGGCGGGCGAATATCAATTTTTGTGCTTTGTGCCATTTGCGTCATGGCTTCTTCATCATGAACATCCATATCGTGATGTAATGCAACCCACGTGACAGCCCGATACATAATGCCAGTATCAAAAAATAAATAGCCAAGTGCATCAGCAAGTTTTCTGCCAATGGTAGATTTGCCCGATGCGGCGGGTCCGTCTAGTGTGATGATGGAGGGAGGAATTTGTGTCATGTGAAGAATTATAAGTTAATAGTGTTCAGCAATCAGTTATTTATCTACGAACAAATCATCTCGTGCCCATAAAATGATGGTTTCGCCTGCGTATGAAATTTCTCGTAATGTAACCCAACGCACCCATACATCAAACGTAGAGACATGCCATAAGTAGGTTTGTCGCCAGTTGAAATCTTGTCCGCGATAAGCCGCCATTAATGTCGGGTTATTTTCAAAACGAGTGATGACAATATCTGGTGCTGTGGTTGCATCTAAAGTTTCTACAATTTGCACATCCTGTTCGCGCAAAACCCATGCTAACGCAGGTGAATCAAGCCCGACGATTACGACCAAAGCGGAATTATCATCACCTGTATAAAATTCTGAAACTTGTTCTGCTGTCTCGCGCAATAAATGTGCTTGTGCAGGGATTTGATTCTGCCACCAAAGTTCGGGGGCGTTTTGTCCGCGTAAGCCTGCCGCGCCAAATGTGCCACCTAATGTGAGTGCGCCTAATGCAATCACAAAACCCCATACGCCACCAATGCGAGCCGTGCGTGCTGACCAACCTGCCGCAACGAGTAATAAACTCAAGGCTAATAAAACGAGTGAAGCGAGCAACATCCCAAAACGTAAACCATATTCTGGTGAGTCGGCTGGGAACCAAGTCATACCGGCGAAGCCAAGCCATGCAAACACCCAGATGAAAACGGTTAAGAATGTGACGCCTGCAACTTCGCTTCGCTCTTCGGGATAGATGTTGAATGCGCGTGCGAGTTCTAACGCCGCCAAAGCATTGAGCGGAATTAACATCCACACAAGGTCTGTGATTTGGCGGGCAGGCAAAAAGATGACGAGTAATAAAGCAACCAACATCCAAACAGTTAAGAAGATGACTCGTTTGATGTTATTGAGTATGCCGCGCACGATGGCAAACATAGCAAGTATGAATGCCAGTGGTTGATATATCAATACTGAAATTAATATCATGCCCCGAGTTGTTTCTGATGTACTAGTGAATGATTTGAAAAATTCGGGGATGGATGCAAAGACGGCACTTAATCCGTTGGGGACGGTGAGGAAGAGCGTGCCGGCGGTGAGGAAGGTGATTAGGAAAGTTATGAGTAATGAGTTACGAGTTGCCGAGTTGGGAATTGGGGATTGGAGATTGGAGATTGGAGAAGTGCGATTGAAGACTTGGAAAATCATCCATGCAATGATGAAGCCGAGTAAACCAAGCCAGAGGGAAGGTCCGCTTAGTAAGGTTAATGCGGCGAAGATGCTGGCAAGTGTAAATTTATTTTTGTTGATGAAGCCAAGTGTAAAGATGAAAAAAGTAATTGCAAAAATTGAGCTGGCGGCTTGACGTGAAATAGCAACCATGCCCGGGTCTAGTGCAATGAAGAAGGCGAGTAACAGGCTGGGGCGTGGTTTGAGGCGGTTGTCAAAAAGTAATGGGGCGAAGACGAGCAAACTTCCTATCAAAGCAGGCGTGAATCTGGCGAGGGAATCTGTTCCGCTGCCATACATAAAAAATAAAAGGGATGTGGAGAGAATGTAAAACGGATGTGGGTTGAGTGCTGTGTTTTCGCCTTGTGAAATTCGTAAGGCTTGCAAAGCGGATGTTGCTTCAGCATCGTTGAGTGGCAATGCGTCTAGTTGGGTGATGCGAATGCCAAAGGCAATCAAAAAAGCCAGCACATACAGCCAGCCTTCGTATTTGAAATGTCGGTGTGTCGTCATGGGTGTAATTGTATCAAAGGTTATGACTCTGCTAAACTTAATAAACCTAATAAGTTTTAAAACCAATCAGGTCTTTTAGTTTTAATTCTGATAAAATCCCCACATGCTCTCACGAGTTTACTCCTGTGCCGTAGTGGGACTAGAAGGTGTCATCGTTGAAGTCGAAGTAGATTACACCAACGGTTTGCCCGGCGTCACCATTGTTGGCTTGCCCGATGCCGCCGTGCAAGAGAGTCGTGAGCGTGTGCAAACTGCTGTAAAAAACGCAGGCTTGCATTTTCCTCGTCATCGAATTGTTGTCAATTTATCTCCCGCCGCTATCCGCAAAGAAGGTCCCGCGTATGATTTGCCAATTGCATTGGGTGTAATTATTCTCGCAGGTTTTCTTCCACAGGATTCAATTGAAGGTGCGATGTTTGTCGGTGAACTTTCACTTGATGGCGTTGTTCGCCATACACGTGGCGTTTTACCGATGGCGGCATGTGCCAGAGCCAATGGATATAAAAGAATCTTCGTCGCAGAATCAGATGCGGGTGAAGCGGCTTTGATTCCTGACCTTGAAGTGTATCCTGTCAAAACACTCGCGCATCTATACGACCATCTTGCTGGTCGCCGTTTCATCGAACCCTATCTCCCTTCAACTGATTCATTAGAGCCATTATTCACCCCAACAGATTTTTCAGAAATCAAAGGACAAGAGCACGTCAAACGTGCATTAGAAGTCGCCGCGGCTGGTGGACACAATGTTTTGATGGTTGGAAGTCCAGGCGCAGGAAAAACTTTATTAGCAAGAGCATTGCCGGGCATTTTGCCAGAAATGTCTATCGAAGAATCATTAGATGTCACTCGTATCTTTTCTGTCGCAGACCAACTCCCTGCTGGAACTCCGTTAATCAAACATCGTCCATTTCGTTCACCGCATCATACAATTAGTCATGCAGGCTTGGTTGGTGGTGGAAACATTCCCAAGCCCGGTGAAATTTCTCTTGCACATCGTGGTGTTTTGTTTTTAGATGAATTTCCTGAATTTGGTTCTCGCGTCCTCGAAGTAATGCGCCAACCGATGGAAGATAAAGTTGTCACGATTAGCAGAGCAAAAGGCTCGTTAACTTTTTCTGCAAACTTTCAATTGATTGCGGCAATGAATCCATGCCCTTGCGGATATTATGGTGACAGTCAAAAGCCTTGCACGTGTGCGCCAGTGGTTGTGACCAAATATCAAAAACGAATTTCAGGTCCCATGCTTGACCGAATTGATATTCACATTGAAGTTCCAAGAGTAGATTACGAAAAGTTAAGCGGAAACAAATTAGGTGAAACATCCGAAACGATTCGCAAACGAGTACAAACTGCAAGAAATATTCAACAGCAACGCTTTACAAATTCAGATATCGTTTGCAATTCAGATATGCGTGTTGGTGAGATACGGCTGTATTGCAATCTACAGGCTGAAGGTCAGAGTTTGATGCGGGCGGCAATGAGTCAAATGAATTTATCAGCTCGTGCCTATCATCGTATTCTCAAACTTGCTCGTACTATCGCGGATTTAGCAGGCAGTGAAGACATACAATCCCCACATTTAGCAGAAGCCTTACAATATCGCCCCAAGATAATGTTAGGTTAATTTACTTCCCTGCAATTTTAGCAGTGGCGGCGGAGCGAGTGTGCACGCCTAGTTTTTCAAAGATGGCTTTGAGATGTCGTTTGACTGTATTGGTGGTAATGACAAGTTTTTCTGCGATTTCTTTATTGGTCAACCCTTTTGCCAGTAATTCCAATACTTCGCGTTCACGGTCTGTTAATGCACTTAATTCACTTAATGATTGGTGTGTTTTGCGAGTCTCTTCTATAATACGGCGGAAGGTAGCACGGTCGAAGGCTTGTTTTTCAATGTATGCTGAAACTTCATATTGTGAATACACACGTTGAATTTCATCTGTTTCAGTAATGCCACTGACCACAATTGTGGGAATATTTTTGCTTTGTGTAGTGGATAATAATTGATATCCTTCGAGTTCAGCATCTTGAGAATTTTTATCCCATGCAATGTTGGCAATACCTTGTAAAGATAAATCAATGACTGCTAAGGAAAATTTTTCACGGCGCAATGAACCGAGTGCATCTCCGAAACTGGCACAGGTTAATACTTGAAAACCTATATCACTTAATAATTCTTCGATAATACTTCGCCAACCAGCATCATCCTCAACTACAAGAGCTTTTTCACTTGGAAGTTTTGTAGTGATTGGCTGAAATTTTTGAGGCAAAGCAAATGTTGAAGAAACAGGAGCAGGTGTAGGCGTGGTTTGAAGCGGCGGGCTGACCAGAATCCGATAGACAATATCTCGAAATTGACTACGATGAAAACTTTCTTTTCTCAAAAATGTAAATGCACCATAATCAGTTAACGCAGTTACAGCCAATTCAACAGTAGCAAATCCAGTTAATAAAATGGCGCGACAATTCGGGTCAAGTTTGCGAACTGCATCTAACACACGCAACCCATCAATGTTATTGTGGTCGTTGGGAGATAATGAAAGGTCAATCATTGCAACGCGATGTGCGTTGGATTTTAAAGCGAGTGTGGCATCATCTAAATTTGTAGCCAGATCAACTTCTAAACCGCAATCACTTAAAATTTCGCTGATGATTTGTTGCCATGAGTGGTCGTCTTCAACAACCAAGGCGCGCATACCTTGATTCATACGCGCTCCACAATTGGCAAACGCAATCGAAATGTGGTGCCGTGTTCACCATCACTTTCAACATCAACAGAACCACCTAAACGAGTCATCAAAGTTTTTACCCACCACAAACCAAAACCCAATTTACCTGGATGTGAACCCGTGCGTGAAAAATTTAATTCAAAAATTTGATTGTGTAATTCAGGCGCAATGCCCGAACCACTATCAGTTAATGAAACTTCTGCCCATTCAGTTGTATATAAACCTTGAATGATGATTGAGCCACTTCCTTTCATGGCAACAATCGCATTTTCAATTAAATTTCTAAATACAAACGTCAAACTTTGTTTGCCAGCAGTTATCATTGGCAAATCATTTAATGAATTAATTTCAAGCTGAACATCAGATGGAATTTGTGTAGCATGAATCGCATCTTTCATACACACAGCAATGTTTACTTTTTCCATGCGAATTGGACGCAAGTGCGAAAGATTCTCTTGCACAATTTGCATGGCTTCCATCGCACTATGTTCAATCTCTGCTAATGTGTTTGATAAATACGCATCGGCTTCCAACGTTTGTGCATATTTATCTTGAATGGCTTGCACACGCACTGGAATGGCACCTACTTTATTATTCATGTTATGCAACAAGTTTGCAGAAATATCACCCACCGCCGCAAAAGTTTCCGCCGTCCAATGTTGTTCTTGTGTTCTTCTTAAAGTTTCTTGACTCGATTCATTTTGGATAGACAATGCCGCATAATTTGCTAAACATGCCAACACTTTTTTATCCCATTCGGATTTAACGCTTCTTTCCTCGCCCGTAGTTGGGTTGAAGACCCCGAACATTCCCAACGCCTCAGCCTCCTCCCCCAACGGAAGTATCAAAGCATTTTGTTTTTTCATTTCTGAAAATGATTCAATCTTTTGTTTGGCACCATCAGAAGCAATCAGTTGTAATTCACTCGATTCATTTTTTAACCAAATTGCACTGGATGAAGTATTTAACAAATCATTTGCCATTACACATAAACGGTCTAATACTTTTTGAGTCGGTTGAGAAATTAATAATTGTGCCGCTTCTTGCAAAGCATCCAATAAACGCACTTCTTGAATAGCAGTAATGGCATACGTTGCTAAGGATTGCAAAGAATGGTTATCACTTTCAGAGAAAGCACCCAAGCGCGGACTTTCCAGATTCAACACACCTTCTAATCTTCCACTGGCATTAATCAATGGCACGGCTAATTCAGAACGCATCTCCATTTTTGAATCAAGTGGATAATAAATATCTTTCCATGGTTGTTGACGTAAATCTGAAATCAACACTGATTCGCGTGTACGAGCCACATGCGCCATGACGCTTTTTCCATGTAAAGGTAATTTTTCTACCAGCGGACGTTCAAGCATTAACCCTGTTACTGCACGAGTGACAAGATATTCTCCATTTTTATCTAGCAAACGGAAGATTCCGTATTGAGCATTTGTAATTTCAAGTGCCAACTGCAAGATAGAATCGAGCGTTTCTTCCAGTCTCAAACGAGATGAAATTAATAATCCTGCTCGGCGCAGTTGATTTAATTCTTCTTCTTTTCGTAGCAAATCGCGTTGAATACCTGCTAATCGTCTGGTATGGTAAATTGCCATCGCGGCTTGATTGACGAAGTTATCCAGCATCAACTGCTCTAAAGGAGTAAACTGCCTCTCTTCATATAGGTAGATATATAGAACACCTACTACTTGCTCGGCTACGATTAATGGAAAACAAGCAACTGCTTTGACTCCCAAAGCGGCTTGATACGGATGCACATCTAAATCTGTTTCCTCATAAGAAAAACGGCGCTGACGATTTTGAATGGCTCGCATTCCAATACCATTTGGACGAGGCTCATCATCTACTTGATTTGATGTAAAAAACGATTCTCTTTCTTGTGGTTGGGCTGATACGCGCATTTCTTTTTCAAATTTCCCCGCAGTTTGGTCATAGGTATAAATCACTGCTGATGAACCTGGTACCACACGAATAGCACTCTCTACAATTAATTGCAGACTTAAATCATTTTGACTGGCATCTCGCGAGCCGATACGATTAATCGCCAAGCTGATTTGATTCAGAATGCGTAAGGCTTCTAAAAAACGAGGGTCAGTAGAGGAAGGTTGGGTGGTCATCTCAAATATCGAATATTCTTGAAATAAAGATGATTTTCCCATCGGTTGGCTATCCATGCAAGTTCCTTTTATATAGGGAGCATTCAAAGTTTTTTAGAAAAAGGCTCAAAGCCGCTGTCCTCGGCGGCGTTTTGCTCTCTTCGCCGAGGACGGCGAAAGGAGCGAGCTTAGTAGGGACACAGCGAGTCCAGTCATGATTTTGAAGTTTAATTTATTCGCTGTGTCCCTACAATTTTAGCAAGTTCAGTTATATAAAATTTTGAATTAAATTGATACTCAAACGAATTGCAAAATAAGCAATGGCGAGACCACAAATCAAATTGAGGGCTTGGAAAAAAGTTGGTGTTAAAAATTTTCGTCCCCATGCCACGAGACCAGCCATCACAAAACACCATACAATCGCACCCAATAAAAAGCCAGCAAAGAAAACAGCAAAATGAATCGGTTGTGGATTGCCCGCAATGGATGCAAATGCCGTTGTGCCAAGCCCAGTCCAAAAGACGATGTTCATGGGATTGCCTAAGGAAAGAAAAGCACCACTAGCAAAGTCTCCGCGATTGGATTCGGAAGCAAGAATATCTAAGCCTTTGTTGTTTCGTGCATCTTTAAAAGCATCCCATGCTAATTTCAACATCAGAGCAGTACCGATTAAGCTAAGAATCGTTTTAGCAATAGGATTCTGAATCACAAATGCCAAACCCGTTAATGCAATGATTGCCCAAGTGGTATCACCAACTAATGAACCAAATTGAACATACAAGGCGGGGATAAATCCACGAGCGGAGCCGCGCCGAATGGTTTCGGCTGTGACAACTCCAGGCGGAGCACAGAATGAAATAGCGAGAATGAAGGATGAGATAAGGAGAGGGAACATTGTTTTTTAAGTACCGCAAGATTTATCTTGCGATGTATAGAGGCAATATAAATATTGCCGTACCGCAAGATTTATCTTGTGATGTAGAGGTAATATAAATATTGCCGTACCGCAAGATTTATATTGCGATGTAGAGGCAATATAAATATTGCCGTACAGTAAGAGTAAAAATAAAAAACCGACAGCCAGATGCAAACTCAGAGGTCAGCAACCAACTGTCGGCTAGTTAGGAGGCGATGTCAGTGGCGCGGGTTATGCGTCAAAGTAAAGAACATATTCGTGTGGCGTTGGGCGTAAGCGAACAGCATCCACTTCATTCACACGTTTGTACTTGATATATTCTTCGAGCAAGTCTGGAGTGAAGACTCCACCTTGTAACAAGAAATCGTGGTCGGCTTCGAGAGCATCAAGCACTTCACCTAATGAGCTAGGAACTTGTTTGATGAGTTTCTTTTCTTCTGCTGGCAATTCGTACAAGTCGCGGTCTTGGGGTTCACCTGGGTCAATCTTGTTAAGAACGCCATCAAGACCAGCCATAAGAATAGCAGAGAAAGCAAGATATGGATTACTGGTTGCATCTGGCGCACGGAATTCAACACGTTTTGCTTTGGAACTTTTGTTTACAGGAATACGACAGATAGCAGAACGATTGCGTTGTGAGTAAGCAATATTGACAGGTGCTTCGTAACCAGGCACTAAACGGCGAAAAGAGTTGGTGGTTGGTGATGTGAGAGCAAGCAAAGCAGGAGCATGTTTGAGCAAACCACCAATATAATATTTTGCAGTTTGTGAAAGACCAGAATATCCTTTTTCATCGAAGAAGACGTTGGTCTTGCCTTTCCATAAAGAAGAGTGAACATGCATACCTGAACCATTGTCACCGAAAATTGGTTTGGGCATGAAAGTGACGGTCTTTCCATTTTGTCGAGCAACATTTTTGATGATGTATTTATAAAGCAGTAAATCATCCGCCATGCGAGTAAGTGTGGTGTAGGTCATACTCATTTCGCTTTGACCAGCACTTGCAACTTCGTGATGATGCAAGTCCATGGCTACGCCTGCTTCAATCATGGCTAACATAAATTTGTTGCGAAGTTCTTGCAACGTATCAGTTGGGGTAGTTGGGAAGTAACCACGTTTTGGTTGAACTTGCCCACCTTTAGAACCTGGATTATTACTACTCCACCATGCTTCATCAGATTCAATTGAGAAACTGGCTTCGTATGGTGTGGATGTATAGCGAATGCCATCGAAGACGAAGAACTCCGCCTCTGGCGCGAAGTAAGCAATGTCAGCAATCCCTGTGCTTTTTAAATACTCCTCAGCCTTTTGTGCTACATAACGTGGGTCACGAGAATAGGGTTCTTCTGAAAATGGGTCAAACACATTACAAGAAATAACCAAAGTTGGTGTAGTAGAAGTTGGGTCAATGAATGCAGTATCTGTGTCTACTTTGAGCAACATATCGGATTCGTGAATTTCTTGAAAGCCACGAATAGAGGAACCATCAAAAGGAATACCTTCTTTGATAAATTCCTCAGTGAAGCGTTGTACGGGAATAGTGAAATGTTGCCAAGTGCCAGGTAGGTCAATGAAGCGTAAATCTACAACTTTGACTGCCTTTGCTAAATCTAAAACATCTTTAACTGTCTTTGCCATGGATAACTCTCCTTACAATAATTTTTTTGGATTATAGGGTGAGCGGGTAAGGTACGTCTATGACCCAAACGGGTACTTAAGGCAGTCACATGATGTTATGATTATTAAATGACCCTCCACTTACTTTCTCCTTTAGATGGACGTTATACAGAAATAACCAAACCATTAACAGATTATTTCTCCGAGTTTGCTTTTCTGCGCGATAGAGTGCGCGTCGAACTGGACTTTTTGCTTGCTCTTTCCACAACAGGCTTGATACGCCCTTTGAGCGATTCTGAATCCGCGCAGATAGAATCTATCATCTCAAATTTTTCAACTGCCGATGCAGAATTGATTCTCGAACACGAACGCAAAACAAGACATGACGTTAAAGCCATTGAATATTTTATTCAAAGTAAACTTATGGAATCAGCCAGCTCGCTGGCGAATTCGCAGGAGCAAGCTCCTGCACTCCAAAATTTAATTCCATGGATTCACTTCGGTTTAACATCAGAAGATACAAATAGCATTGGTCAAGCCATTGCTTTGAAAGAATCACGAGACAAAATAATTCTCCCAATTCTCGAATCTCTCATCTCCAATCTCTCTGAACTTGCCCTACACTACAAATCTGTTCCCATGCTCGCCCGCACACATGGACAATTTGCAGTCCCAACCACATTGGGAAAAGAATTTGCAGTGTATGTTTCTCGGCTGAAAAAGATTTGTGATGAAATATCTGCATTTCGTTTTGAAGCAAAATTAACGGGTGCAGTGGGCAACTTCAATGCTTTACAAGCAGCAGTACCAAATATTGATTGGATATCTTTTAGCAAAAATTTTATTTCCAGTTTTGGGCTTGAACCAAATTTACTTACAACACAAATATTGCCTTACGATAATTGGGTTCGATACTTTGATTTGATTCGATTAACCAATTCCATTTTGATTGACTTCGCTCAAGATATTTGGCGATACATCAGTGATGGATATTTAAAGCAAGCAGTTGTCGCTGGTGAAGTTGGTTCTTCCACGATGCCACAAAAAGTTAATCCGATTGATTTTGAAAACGCAGAAGGCAATTTGGGCGTTGCAAATTCTTTGTTCAATCATTATGCTCAAAAATTAACTGTCTCACGCTTGCAAAGAGATTTATCTGATTCCACTGTCCGCCGCACGTTTGGCATGGCGTTAGGTCACAGTTTACTAGCATGGAGCAACTTTCAACGTGGATTGAAGCGCATTGCTCCTGACGAGGAAAAACTCAAAGATGAATTAAATGCCCATTGGGAAGTTGTCTCCGAAGGTGCCCAAACTATCTTAAGAGCCATTGGAAAATCTGATGCGTATGAAACATTGAAAGAAAAAACTCGCGGACAAGTGCTGACCGAATCAGAATACAAAACTTGGTGCGATTCAATTGATGTGGATGATGCCACAAGAAAAAAATTAAAAAATCTTTCACCAGAAACCTATATTGGTTTAGCCATCAAATTGACCGAAAAAATTGCTAGATAATTTTTATTCTCCGCCCGTTGCTTTCTCGCCTTTTTCAATTTTCTTTTGGTCTTTACGCAATTTTGAAAAGGCAACTTCACGCACAGCCAGCGGAATTTTGCTAATTTTTCTCTCGCTACAAATGGCTAATAAATAAGCAAGCGCACATTTTTCTAAAATTTCTACGTTATGAACGGCCCGTTCCATATCGTGACCAAATATCAAAGCACCGTGATTTTGCATCATATAAGCATTGTTATGATTTTTGACATGTTTTGCCACTGCGTTTTTCAAAAGTGAAGTCCCTGATGGCGCATACGGGATAATCTCTACACTGCGACCGAGGAAGCGGGTTTGTTCATCAAACAAAGCAGGGATGGGAGCCTTAATCAAAGTCAGTGCGCTGGTGTACACTTGATGGGTATGCACAATTGCATTTACATCTTTGCGAACTTGATAGACCGCGCCATGCATTGCTGATTCGACTGAAGGTTTCAATTCACCTTTCATAACATTCAAATCAAAATCCAAGACACATACATCTTCGGGTTTCATTTTCATATAATCGTAATTTGAAGGCGTAATCACAAAAGCCTCCTGACCAATTGCACGCAACGAAAGATTACCACCTGTCGCCATCAAATACCCTTTTTGAACTAAATGTTGGGCAGTTTCAACAATTTGTTGTTTCAAAGCATAAAAATCGGACATCGTTTTTTCCAGTTTACATTTTCTTCTGCATTTTTTTCTCTCGCTCAAAGTGGCGTCCCCGCCGCCGAGGACTGTGGCAAGAGCATTTAGACGACATTTCCAGTTTATATTTTCTTCTGCATTTCAGATTGCAAACTTGTTCAGTTGAACGAACAATAAAACTTAAAAAAGTGCTGAGGTAAACTCAGCACTTTTTATTTATCCTTCCACCAACATCCAAGCGGGGTCTTCTAATAAATTTTTGATATGCACCAAAAATTGAACGGCTTCACGACCATCCACAATGCGATGGTCATAACTCAATGCTACATACATCATTGGCTTAATCACCACTTCACCATTCAATGCAACCGGGCGTTCTTCAATTTTATGCAAGCCAAGAATTCCAACTTGTGGCGGATTCAAAATGGGTGTACTTAATAACGAACCAAACACACCACCATTTGTAATGGTAAAAGTTCCACCGCGCAAATCTTCAACCGATAATTTTCCTTGTTGCGTTTTTTCAGAAAAATCTTTAATACTTTTTTCAATCTCAGCAAACGAAAGTTTATCAGCATCCCGAATCACAGGCACCACCAAACCTTCTTCCGAACCAATCGCCATGCCAATATCGTAATAATTTTTAAACACAATCTCATCGCCGTCAATTTCAGCATTGATAGCGGGAAATGCTTTCAAGGCACTAATCACCGCTTTTGTAAACAAAGACATGAAACCTAATTTAATGCCATGTCGTTTTTGAAAATCATCATTGCGACGTTTTCGCAAATCCATCGTCGCGCTCATGTCAATTTCGTTGAACGTCGTCAACATAGCAGTACTTTGTTTTGCTTCCAACAATCGTTTTGCAATCGTTTGCCGTCTGCGCGACATGCGAACTCGTTCTTCACTTCTTGATGATGAATCAACTATTTTTTGAGATGATAAAACCTTCGCTTCAGACTTAACTTCAACTTGGTTTGATGAACCTTGTAAATAGGATTCCACGTCCGCCTTTGTGATGCGCCCATCATTGCCTGTGCCAACAACTTTTTTAATATCTACATTCATATCTTTTGCCAAACGAGATGCTACTGGTGAAACTTGTGGAATAGATTCACGCTCAACGACTTCTTCTTTTTTAACTTCTTGTTTCGCTTCCGCAGGTTTTGGCGTTTCAGCAGGCTGTGACGATGCACTTTGTTTTTCATCAATCATGCCCAACACATCACCCACTTTTACATCACTACCTTTCGGAGTTTGAATCTTTTGTAACACACCAGAACTTTTTGCACCCACTTCCACATTTACTTTATCTGTCTCTAATTCAACCAACACATCTCCCATGTTGACAAAATCACCTTCTTTTTTAAGCCAAGAAGATACAGTTGCTTCTAAAACTGATTCACCTAATTCAGGGACAATAATTTTCACTGCCATATTAACCTCTTGTTTTCACGACGCTTGACGTCTTTAATTGTTCTTCAAATGCAAAGGCTTGCTCTATTAAATATTTCTGATTAATTCGATATAACGTTGTAGAACCTTCAGACGGGCTTGAACTTTCTGGTCTACCAACATAATGTACCGACAAATCATTCCCTGCTAAATCTTTCAACAAGGGACGTAAATAATTCCATGCGCCCATGTTGAGTGGTTCTTCTTGCACCCAAATCAATCTTTCTACGTTGGGATATTCACCGAGCAATTCTTGTAATTGCTTTTCAGGGAAAGGATACAGTTGCTCCACTCGTACTATGGCATCATCTTTATTTTCTTTACGCAGTTCACTTGTAACCAAATCCACATAAATGCGCCCACTGCATAATATTAAGTTCTGAACATCAGATTTTTTGCCCGCTAAACTTGAATCATCTATCACGCGTTGCCATTTTCCTGAGGATAATTCTTCTATGCCAGAACTTGTTAATGGATGTCTTAATAATCCTTTTGGTGTGAAAACTACCAATGGCAATGGGTCTGTTTCTACAATTAATGCCTGACGACGCAATAAATGAAAATATTGTGCCGCTGTTGTGGGGTATGCAATCCGAACATTAATCTCAGCCGCTAATCCTAGAAAACGCTCTATTCGCCCACTCGAATGGTCTGGACCTTGCCCTTCATTCCCATGTGGTAATAACAAAACTAAAGAAGGAGTTAATCCCCACTTGGCGCGTGCCGAAAGTAAAAATTCATCAATCACACCTTGGGCATTATTTACAAAGTCTCCATATTGGGCTTCCCAAATGACCAATCGTTCTGGTGCGGCAAGACTATAACCAATTTCAAAACCAATGGCACCCGCTTCACTTAATGGGCTATTCAACACTTCAAATGCCGCTTTGGCTTGCGGAATCGTTTGTAATGGAATATGTTGTTCGCCTGTTTCCGAATCATAAAAGACAGCATGACGTTGACTAAACGTCCCACGCGCACTATCTTGCCCCGTCAAACGAATCGGGATTCCATCTTCAAGAATAGAAGCAAAGGCTAATTCTTCGGCAGTTGCCCAATCAATTTTGGTTTGTGCATCATTGAATAAAGTTTTTCGTTTTTCAATAGACTTAACCAGTTTCGGGTTAAGATGAAAAGCATCAGGGAACTGTAGCAGGCTTCCATTTAAATCTTTGAGGCGTTTTTGCGTCACAGCCGTTTTTACTTTTTGAGCGGCACCTTTTGGCGGCGGTTGCGGAAGTGGTTCTATCAATTCTTTTTCAGCATCTAATTGTTCGCTGGCTTGTTGCAAGTTTTTGAGAAAGCCTTGTAATATTTCTTCGGCTTCATTTTGATTTAATAAATTTTCTTCTTCTAATTTCTTCGCCCAAATTTTTCTGACAGTTGGGTGCGAATCAATTTTGCGATACATGACAGGTTGAGTAAAACGTGGTTCATCGCCTTCGTTGTGACCATAACGACGATAGCCAATTAAGTTAATCACAAAATCTTTTTCAAATTTTTGACGATAGGCAAATGCAGTTTTTATTGATTCCAAACAAGCCATTGGGTCATCCGCATTGACGTGAATGACTGGAATTTCAAAACCTTCGGCTAAATCGCTGGCATGTAAACTGCTACGTGATTCATTTTCATTGGCAGTAAAACCAAGTTGATTATTTGCAACGATATGCAACGTGCCACTGGTTTTATAACCTTGAACACGTGAAAAATTTAATGTCTCTGCTACGATGCCTTGGCCAATAAAGGATGCGTCGCCATGAATCAAAACTGGCAAGGAAACATTTTCATACTTTGGAGCACCGCCTCTATCTACCTTCGTGTTGTTTGCCCTTGCCATACCAACTAGCACAGGGTCAATTTGTTCAAGATGGCTAGGGTTGGCTGGCATGTGGATGACGGTATGTGTTTCTTTATCACTACCAACTTTTTTCTGCGCCCCCATATGATATTTGACATCACCCGTCCAACCGAGTTCATCCCATGTAGTAGCACGACCTTTTGGGTCGGCGAATTCTGCTAAGATTTGAGTGTATGGTTTATTCAAAATATGTGCGAGGACGTTTAACCTTCCGCGATGTGCCATGCCCATGAAAACGGTAGGGATTTTTTCACGAGCGGCTGAATCTACAATTTCATCCAACATGGGGATGAGCATATCTAAGCCTTCAACAGAGAAGCGAGTTTTGCCCGGGTAAATACGATGAAGAAAAAGTTCAAAGGCTTCTACTTGACTCAATCTCTCTAACAGTTTTTTCTTGTCAAAAGATTGTTGACGATACACACCACTTTCGGCGGTTTGATATAGCCAATCGCGTTCTTCTGGCGTGCGGATGTGACCATAATCGTAGCCAATGCTTCCTGAATAAATAGAACGCAATCTTTCGATAGCGTCTTGAGCATTTCCGTCAATTTGCGCGCCGGAGATGCTCAAAACACTGGCAGGTAGGCTGGCTAAATCTGCTGGGGTTAACCCATGAAACTCAAGGCTAACAAGGCGATTTTCTTTGGGTGCATTTTCTAAAGGGTTGAGGTCGGCTGAGAGGTAACCGTAAGAACGAATGGAGCGGGCTAAGTGAACTGCTCCAGTAATGGCAGACAGGTTGACCGTAGAAAGCGAAGCGTTGGAAACGTCACGAGGTGCAGAGTCAGTATTAAGTGGAGACCAGTCTTGAAACAGTCGTCGGCTTTCTTCATCAACCGAGTTTGGATTCGCCCGATATTGTTCGTACAATTCCAAAATATAGGCGAAGTTGGGTCCGGTAAATTCTTTTTTGTGATTCATGATTTTCTCTAATTTTTTTTGTTGAACTGGTATTATATCGCCCAATGTGAAATACGCCAAAATGCGAAACGTCCCGCAGGTGCGGGACGATGTAGGAATAAATTTGAATAATTGTTAAAAGTACTTAACCAACTGCCAGATATTCTTCCCCATATCTACTTCGTACCAAACTTCATCTAACATGTCTTTTTGAGCGGGTGATTGCTCTTCGATTGCTGAAGCAGGCTGTAAATTTTTTGCCTCAATGACCTTGTTTACAGAAAACTCTACAGGCAGACCTTCATCCTGTGTTTCAATATAAACTCCGCTATTGTTATAAGTAATGCTGACTGTAATTATTTTTTGGGAATCTTTACTGTAAGCAAAGTCTACAATGTTTTTTAGCAATTTACTTAAAGCAGTTTCACAGCTTTTGATGGTTTCTTCAGCCACCTGATGCGCTGTTAACATCTCGCGCAAATGTACCCCCGGCAAAGGAATATCATCATACGTAGCGTGGATTGTAATTGACTCGGTTTGCATCATAAAAAAATTCCCTTTACAATAAATAATTTCAAATAAAGGCGATAATACTCACTTAAGAGAAAATAAACCTGACAAAAAGATTGCAGAGCGGCATCTTAACAAATCTGAAAAGAGTAGTCTCTGCAATGATTTAAAAATGTTTTAAGTCGGCGGCTATGCTATATTTTTTCACCTTGTAACGGGGAAAACAGTAGTGGTATAAATTACCCATGCAATCCAATTTATTTCCTCAACCTTTCAACTCGCTTGATGAAGTTTTGAATGCGATTAAAAACATGAAAGATGACCCGCTCTCAAATGCTGGCACGAATGTAGTCATTAGTCGTGGGAATCCAAACGCAAAATTATTGTTGATTGGTGAAGCGCCCGGTCCGCAAGAAAATATCAAGGGCAAGCCGTTTGTTGGTCCAGCAGGTCAGTTGCTAGATAAAATTTTGCAGGCGGGAAATTTTGACCCAGAACAAGATGTGTATATTACCAATTCCGTTTTTCGTATGCCGCCTGCTGATGATGGAAAATCTTTTCGCAAACCAAACGATAAAGAGATTGAATATTATCGCCCCTTCGTTTTTGAAATCATCCGCCTCATTGACCCTAAGGTCATCTTGTTGACTGGAAATGTGGCATGTCAATCGGTTTTGCAGAAGACTGGAATCACATCCCTGCGTGGTCAATGGACTCAATTGGATGGTCGTTGGCTGATGCCGATTTTTCATCCATCGTATTTGTTACGAAATCAATCACGCGCGCCAGGTTCTCCTAAATCTTTGATGTGGGACGATATTAAAGAAATCCGCAAGAAGTATGATGAGTTGATGAATTCTTAATTTCAAAATAAATTTTATAGGCTCAAACACATATATAGAAATAATTTACACTGCTTGGGAGTGTCCAATATCAGAACTAAAAGAAAGTGTGTTGCAAGATTTATCGTGCCTTTTACAGGCAACATAAATGCCAGCGTACTTAAGTTAGATACTCTTGCCACTTTATTAAAGTCTCTTTTTTGTATAAATAGTTGTAAAATAAAGCAACTTCATTTTATTAGGGAGTTGCTATGACTGAACCTATTTCAAATCAAAAACCGACATACAGAATTTCTGACTTACAAGAATCAGACCGACCACGTGAACGTTTAGAGACGTTGGGTCCGCAGGCGTTGACGAATGCTGAACTAATAGCAATCCTGTTGCGCGTCGGGGTGAGAGGCGAAAATGCAGTAGAAGTAGGTCAAAGGCTGCTGCAAGAGTTTGGTGGCTTACAAGGTTTGCATCGTGTGCCGTTCAAAGAGTTGATGAATCAACATGGCATGGGCGAGGCGAAGGCATCTCAAATCAAAGCGGCGATTGAATTGGGAAGAAGATTGACGTTAGAAGCACCTGAAGAAAAATTGACCATCAACAGCCCAGCCGATGCGGCGGCGTTGGTGCAATATGAAATGTCTGCTTTGGAGCAGGAACATTTACGTGTGGTTTTGTTAGATAGAAGAAATAGAGTTTTGGAAATTGTGGAAGTGTATAAAGGCTCAGTTAATTCATCACAAGTGCGGGTGGGTGAATTATTCAAAGAAGCGATTCGTGTCAACGCTTCGGCTTTGATTGTGACACATAATCACCCCAGCGGCGACCCAACCCCTAGCCCGGATGATGTGGCTGTGACTCGCGCAATTGTGCAAGCAGGTAAGTTATTAGATATTGATGTGTTAGACCATTTGGTGATTGGGGCAGGGAAGTTTATTTCGTTGAAAGAAAAAGGTTTGGGTTTTTCCTAATCAGTATAAAACGCTTTCTTGACATGAAACCCAGTTAGCTCACCAAGCGGTTCTTCATATTCGATTTTTGCTTCATCTACACGGGCAACACTAGGACCTTTCTTTACAATTTCTATAAATCTTTCAACTTTTTCTCGTTCGCCTTCAGCAACGGTTTCAACCCCATCTTTATCTATATTTCTCACCCAGCCAAGTACCCCAAGTTGTAAGGCATTATATTCTACATGGGCACGAAAGCCGACATTTTGTACTCGTCCTTTGACTATAATATGTACACGGATAACATCATTTGGATTCTTGTTTTCCATCTTTTCTCCTTTGGCGCAACAAGTCAATTGCGCTCCACAATGGCACAACCAGCACCAATGCCATCAGTAATAAAAATGGTAATAGATTTCTTGTAGCAACACCTGTTACATTTTGACCTAAGACAGTCTCACGCCAACGTACATCTAATTGGCTTAATGGGATGCCTAATGCTTGTGTTGCGCCGAGTTCACAATTAAAGCCTTCGCTATAGGCATTCATTAAACGTGACAAGCCAGATGTACCAAACGAATCGCGGATGTAGGTGACAAATGATTGGGCTTGAGCATAAGCCAAAAACGCTGAGCCTGCATCCACTGGGAAAGAAGCGCATAAATCATTAAACGGAATCAATGAATCATTATCACTAGCAATTTGCATCGCGCGCGCATAATCAGGGTTTGGATACAACTCAACCATGGAAGCAATACCTTCAATCAACCAAGCAGGTTGTCTTTGATAATTTTCTCCTAACGAACGATATAACATTACATGCGCTAACTCATGCGGAATTTTCGTTTCCATTTCAATGAACTGACTCGAGCCCGGCGGAATGGCAACCAACACAACACCTAATTCTGGATGCGCATGTGCACCGACCCATTCATTACTGCTGGTTAACAAAGTGCTTTGCAAATCGGTCACATTTGAATATACATAAACATCAATTGGGTCATCAAATGAAATCGGAATAAAATCGCGCATGGCTAAAATACCAGAGCCAGCCGCATCCAATGTCGAAGCACCAAACGAGTCGTCACCTGCATACCAATGAATTGTAATGTTAACTTGATTCACTTCTCGCCACGGAAAGCGATCGTCATAATATTGAAATTGTATCGGGTCACTTGTATAAGTAACTCCATCACTCAAGGTGGCTTGAAACCAAAACAAAACCCAACTAAATGGTGGGAATGCATTTTGGGTGGCATCATAAGTAAAACTTACTAAACCATCTTCTGCAACTTGCAATGTTTCAACGCGCGTAATTTCTTCATTCGCTTCTCGAAACAACAAAGAGGCTTGTTGAATGGGAAGTGTTGATTTGATGTTAGCTGTAAATGTGATGGAATTTCCAAACGCGACTGCTACGCCAGCATTTTCGACAACGATTCCTCCCTGACCTTTAACCTGATACGGCTTCGTAGACATTGTGACTACGAGTAAAGCGATGATGAATTTGATGATGAATCCGCGTGGGTGAGTCATTTGATTACCTCGAAAGAAAAACAATCAATGGCGTGAGTGTTAATGGGCTTAATATCGTACCGATAAAAACAATGGCTGTGACGAGTGATGATTCCAATCGAAATTCATTGGCTATCACTGTTGTGGCAACTGCGGCGGGCATTGCGGCTTGAATGATGTTGGCTTGTTTTTCAAAACCTTGAAAGCCGAACATGCTAGCAATAATAAGACCAACGACAGGCGCAATCAATAACTTTGTAGCAACACCGACGCTTAATGCCTGAAAGTTATTTGACCATTCTATTTTTGTCAATTCCAAGCCAAGTAACACAATCATGGAAGGGACGGCTCCGTTGGCGGCGATTTCAATGGTGTGTTCTAACGGAATTGGGATTTGAAAACCTGTCCATTTGACCAAGACTGCCAGAACCACGCCATATAAAGAAGGAATCTTGAATAAACTGAGTATAGCGGATTTTAAGTCTGAATGCCCAAGCGAAGCGATGATAACGCCACCTGTGTTGAACAAAATAGAAGTTGCTACAAAGAAAATTGAAGCGACTGCTAGAGCATCATCTCCAAACGCAAATTTGACGACTGGCAAACCATAATTGCCTGTGTTTCCAAAACCAACAGTGAGAATCACTGCTAGTAAATGAGCGCGCTCCAGTTTGAAAAGTTTTCCAACAACAAAAGCAATGATGCCCATGCTGAGAATGAACACGGTAGTGAATCCAAATGTGGAAATGGCTTGATTTAGATTCAAATCACTAGTAACTAGCAAATTGAAAACTAACAATGGACTGAATATATAAAATACAATTTTCCCGATAGAGCGTGAGTCAATGGGAAATGTTTTTCCGACGATGTAACCTGCGGATGCAATTAATAAAATAGGGAGTAGGTTGTTTGCGAATGTGGTGAAGAGTTCGGGGAGGGACATGAGGGGATTATAAGCGTACTGTGATTATTCTATTGGAATCTGTGTATAATTATGTTATGTCTAAATCGGAAAAGATACTTGAAAAAATTATGCGAGGTACGTCTGATACGAATATTGATTTTTCTGATTTGAAACAAATATTAACCAATCTTGGGTTTCAAGAACGAATTCGTGGAAGCCATCATATTTTTACAAAAGATAGTGTTGTTGAAATTATAAATTTACAACCCAAAGGCTCAAAAGCTAAACCATATCAGGTAAAACAAGTTCGTAATTTGATATTGAAATATAAATTGGCAGGTGAAAATGATTAAATATGAAGTTATCCTTTATTGGAGTGCCGAAGATAATGCCTTTATAGCCGAAGTTCCTGAATTGCCCGGCTGTATGGCAGATGGTTCCACCTATCAAGAAGCACTTACCAATGTAGAACAAATTGCAAAAGAATGGATTGAAACCGCCCGTGAACTTGGCAGGGAAATTCCTGAGCCAAAAGGAAAATTGATATATGCTTAAGGTAAAACTCCGAGATTTTCAAAATCTCGGAGTTTTTTGTTATAACGAAATCAATTCAGGTTGCCTTTGCAAAACCGCTTGCATTGACCATGGACCTGTCCATGTGATGGTGACGGGGAGAATTTTTCCGCGTAAATCTTCTTCTGATTCGACGAAGACCAATTTATTGGTAGGAGTTCGTCCACGCCAACGGTCTTTGACTTTTTCTTCAAAAAGTACGTCAACTTTTTCACCGAGATATTTTTTGTTAATTTCATCTACAATTTTTTCTTGCAAATCATCGAGTTCGTGCAAGCGACGTAGTTTATCTTCTTCGGGAACATTATCTTCCATACGGCGAGCGGCGACGGTTCCTTCTCGGGTGGAGTATCGTGCTAAATGAGCAACATCAAGTTTCAGGTCAGATAAGAGGCGATATGTTTCCATATATTGTTCTTCGGTCTCGCCAGGGAATCCAACGATGATATCCGTTGCAATGGAACAATTTGGAATCTGTGAACGAATCTTAGCAATCAAATCACGATATTGTTGCTGAGTGTATCCGCGTTTCATGTTTAATAAAACTTCATCATCACCTGCTTGAATTGGAAGTTCAATGTGCGGCATCACACGTGGAAGTTCAGCGATGGCTTGAATTAAATCATCATCAAAATAATTTGGATGCGAAGTTAAGAAGCGAATGCGTTCAACGCCTTCAATTTCGTGAATGATGCGCAGAAGCGCGGCGAGGTTGGGACCATCGGGAATATCTTTGCCATAACGGTCAACAATTTGACCAAGCAAAGTAATTTCTTTGACACCTTGTTTTGCAAGCGAACGAATTTCACCAACAATATCACCAACAGGACGCGAACGTTCAATTCCGCGTTTGTAAGGGATGATACAAAATGTGCAAGCATGTGAACATCCATAAACAATTGGCACATGCGCTGTGACCGATTTGCCTTGTTCAGCAACGGGCAAAATTAATTCATCATCCATCATCAAAAAGCGGCGCGTGGTTTCAGAATTTTCTAAAGAACGAATTTCACCTTGTGTTAAATGTGAAATGAGGGGACCTGGGTCAGAAGGCGGCGAGAACACATCCACAAACGGAAGTTTGGCACGCAGTTTTTCTGCTCCACGCACACCGACCATACATCCCATGACATTGATAACAAGATTCGGATTTTTCTTTTTCAACGGTGCCAGCGAAGTAACACGCCCCATGGCTTTGTCTTCTGCTTGTTGGCGTACCACGCACGTATTCAACACAATCACATCGGCTTCTTCGATGGTTTCAGTTAACGTGTAACCGAGGTGTTCTAATGAAGAGCCAACTCGTTGCGAGTCAGCCACGTTCATTTGACAACCTTCAGTCCAGATGTGGTATTTCAAGTTCATAGTGGGAGAGATTATACCAAGCAAGTTGCTTCGGCAGTGGGGGAAGGCGCGGCGGGAGTGTCCAATTAAGGAAGTAAAATGAAGGGATGAAATGTCCAAGCTGTGGAGCAAACTGGAGACAAAGCAAGGCAGGATTGAATCATTCAGGTAGCCAAAGATACAAATGTGGTGAGTGTGGT
>Ga0224723_1000037_pt1 | contig 84392 bp, 102 predicted proteins | sample Balambano_FR2_Me_FD_161647 | JGI IMG/M metagenome (GOLD analysis project Ga0224723, IMG submission 161647) | Freshwater sediment microbial communities from Lake Towuti, South Sulawesi, Indonesia - Balambano_FR2_MetaG | ecosystem: Environmental > Aquatic > Freshwater > Lake > Sediment | place... | reverse complement strand
CTTCAAGAAAATAATCCTGTTCTGTAGTTTTTATGTACTACTTGCGATACCGAAGGTTGCCAAGGGCATCGCTTGTAAATTTTTGAGGCTATGGGGTGCGGAATGTGGGTTAGAACATAATTATTTGCATACTCAGGATAGGAATTAACTTTAAGTAAATCGTGAAATGCAAGTTTTGTGGCGGGATTTTATGCCGACACAAAACTTTATCTTCCCCCACTCTATGCTACAGAAGCTAAACCATTATGCTTCAGTAAAGGTTCAGTAATCGGTTCTCTTCCTCGGAAGAATTTGAATACTTCCATAGGATGTTTACTACCACCAAGAGCTAGTACAGTATCACGATAACGTCTACCTGTAGTAGCGATCGCTTCTTCGTTATCTAAACCAGCTTCTTCAAAAGCGGCGAAAGCATCTGCACTCAGTACTTCAGCCCATTTATAACTGTAGTAACCCGCAGCATATCCGCCAGCAAATATATGTCCAAAGGCACATAAAAAGGCGTCTTCTGGTAAAGGTGGAATAACAGTTGTAGTTTTGGCAATGCGATCGCGTACATCTTTGGGAGTTTCTTCACTACCAGGTTGATAGCGGTAATGCAGCTCTATGTCTACTTGACTAAAGTGCAGTTGTCGTAGCATACCACTACCACTCATATAGTTCTTGGCTGCTAGTAACTTTTGGTAGTAATGCTCTGGTAAAGCTTCTCCAGTTTCATAGTGCTTAGCCATACCAAACAAAGTTGGTCTTTCATAGCACCAATTTTCCATAAACTGGCTAGGCAATTCTACAGCATCCCACTCAACGTTATTGATACCTGCCGCTCCACTGTAATCTACTTTGGTAAGCATATGTTGCAAACCGTGACCAAATTCATGGAACAAAGTCTCAACTTCATAAAAAGTCATCAGACTAGGTTTGCCATCAACTGGGGGAGTTTGGTTACATACCAAATAGGCAACAGGTAGACGAGTAGTCACTTTACCGTTTTCTGTAACTTTACCACGGTTAATGCACACGTCCATCCACGCACCACCACGCTTTTCTGCTGGTCTGCTGTACGGGTCTAGATAAAAGTAGGCGATCGCCTTACCAGTTTCATCAGCGATTTGGAAGTAACGTACATCTTCATGCCAGACTGGAGCTTGACCATCAGCGGGAGTGACGGTGACACCAAGCAATCGTTTTACTAATCCAAATAAACCATCCAATACTTGGGGAAGGGGAAAATAAGGACGCAACTCTTCTTCAGTGAAAGCAAATTTTGCTTCTCGCTGACGTTCAGCCCAGAAGTTGATATCCCAATGCTTTAATTCTTCAGCTTTAGCAAAAGCTTTAAGTTCTTCCAAGTCTTTAACAGCAGCATCATAACTAACTTTGCGTAATTCTTCTAATAATTCCTCCACAGCTTCAACGCTTTGAGCCATCTTACTAGCTAAACTTAATTCTGCATAAGTTTTAAAGCCTAGTAACTCTGATAACTCTTGACGTAACTCCAATGTACGTACTATTAAGGGGTTATTATCCAAATCTCCTGAAGAAGCACGGCTAATAAAACCTTTATACAACTTTTCCCGTAAATCCCGACGGTTACTATGTTGCATGAAAGGGCCATAACTCGGAAAATCTAAAGTAATTACCCAAGGACCATTTTCTGGTGTCGCACTTTCTTCACCCGCACTTCTTGCAGCTTGAGCAGCCAGACTGAGTAAACTTGGAGGTAAACCACTAATTTCTTCTTTACTTGTCAGCTTTAAACTAAAAGCTTTTGTTGCATCTAGTACGTGATTAGAGAACTTGGTTGAAAGTTCTGCTAACTCCATCTGAATATTGTTGAAACGCTCCCTAGCTTCTCCTTCCAAACCAACACCAGACAATTCCGCATCGCGGATCGCAGCTTCTACGATTCTTTGTTGGGCTGCATCTAAACTTGTCCAAGTATCACTGCGATGAAGTGCTTTAAAAGCATTGTAAATTGGCTTACTTTGACCGAGTTTATTGAAAAATTGTACTATATCAGGCTGTACAGTTTCGTAAGCTTCCCGTAATTCTGGACTATTTTTAACACCCATTAAATGGCTAACAATACCCCAACTCCAACCAAGACGTTCTGTAATTTGTTCTAAAGGTTCTACCAAACTGCTCCAAGTCGGTTGAACATTAGCTTCTAATTCAGTAAGTTCCTGATCTAGTTCTGCTAACAATTGATTCATTGCAGGAACTACCTGCTGGGGTGAAATTTCTGGAAAAGCAGGTAAACCAGAGCCATTGAGTAAGGGATTTTGAGAAATAAGGGCATTTGCACTCATAATTTTGCGTGAGTAGCTAATTAATAGGGTGAGATGAGAACTATTGCTTATATAACTACTACTTTAGCGATCGCTTTTACAATCTGAGTGCGAAAAAGCCGAACCTGATACCCTTAAGTGTTAAAATTTTGTAACAATGTAGTCTAGGAGACGAACCATCGGGTCGTCTCTACAATTGTTTAGGATTTTACACGGTTTTTGCTTCACTTTGTTGTTGATTTTGCTTATCAGGAATCACCCGCTCCAATAAACGAGCAATTAAGGGTAAAAATCCGATAACTAAAGCTACTCCCAGCAAATTGAAAATTAATTGTGCATTTGCTATCTGGCGAGCAACATCATTTTGCGCTCCAAATAACCCAGATAGCCATTGAGCTAACCCCGCTAATTGGGCTGCAAGTATAATGCCTATACCCGCTGTAATGAGATTAAATACTAGATGAAAAACACCTGTTCTTACAGCAGGACGTTCACGTCCAATGGTAGCAACTAAGGTGTCAGCACAAGTACCAACTTCTGCACCCAACATTAATGCTATCCCGGCGGGTAAAGAAACTAAACCTTGAATTGCTAAGGTGACAATAATCGCAACGGTAGCTGAGGAAGATTGTACCAAGACTGTAAACAAAGCTCCCACAAAAGCTCCTAATAAAGGATTATCACCTAAAGTTTTCATCCAATTGATAAATGGTGGGTAGTTCTCGAACGGTTCCATTGCACTTTCAATTTGGTCAAGACCAAAAAATAGCAATCCAAATCCAAGTAAGATTAAAGCGATGTTCTTCAGACGCTCTGTTCTACCAAACATTAACAACAAAAAGGCAATTAACAGCGCAATTGGGGCATATTCATTAATATTTAAAGCAACAATTTGAGCGCCAATAGTCGTGCCAATATTAGAACCAAGAACTACACCTAGAGATTGCACAAAAGTTAATAATCCAGCGCTCACCATGGCAATCACAATAATAATTGTCACTGAGGATGAGTCTAAAACTGTTGTTGCTACCGTACCAGTAGCTACACCAGCATAACGATTAGTGGTAAATTTGCTAATCCATTCTTTTGCGCGATCGCCTGCTAATGCTTCCAATCCTTCTGCCATACGGGTGACACCGTAGAGAAATAGCACTAATCCGGCGATCGCGCCCATTGTTATCTTAAAAACATCTAATTTCTCGCCTTCTTTGCTTGATTCACCGTTTGAAGACTGTTGATTATTTTGTGTTGGGCTGCTAGGACTTTGTTCCCCATCTTGTCCTGGAGTCTGAGCGTTGACATAATGGGTAGATGGTATAGTAGATAAATGGGAGTTGTAGCCATACATTGTTGGTTGGACAATCAACGCCGAAACTAAAATACCTAAAGCTAACCATTTGACTATTCTTTTATTTGATTTTTTGGAAAATAACATAATTATTCCTCAAAATTTACAGCTTATCGGTTCTTTTGAATGTGCTATATATTTAAGAATCAGAATCGAAGCACAACCAGAGCCGAACATATTATTTATGTTGGCTAGTATCAAATAATATTCAGGATAAAAACTTACAAAATTGGTAAACTCTAATTAGTAGATATTAAAGATTTTGTATTGCTGTTTGCATATTTTCTTGCTCCCTAGGGAAGATATTGTTGTTTCAATTCAATCTTTTTTGTAGCTTAAACTTTGGTTAAACTAAGATTAACTAATTTATAACCACAATATTCATTGGGAGATGAGCCACCGGGTCGTCTCTACAATGGTTTAACGGTATTCTTTCAAAATGTCAGGGATATAAATATTTTTTGTTGCAAAAGCCTGAACTTGCCTTAAACTCTTTAAATACGTATCTTTAGCTGAATATATGGTCGCAAAACCCGCCCGTACATTCAGCCATTCTCCATTCTCTGTATGTGTCTCTACGGTTTTTTAAATCCATAATATATTGGTGTCACATCCCAAAATACGGGTTTGATAAGAGCGATCGCTGAAGGTAGGTTTTCGACAAAGATAGATCCGGGTAAGGGCGGGTTTGAATAAATATTTCGCGTTTATCTATATATATGGTCGCAAAACCCGCCCGTACATTCAGCCATTCTCCATTCTCTGTATGTGTCTCTACGGTTTTTTAAATCCATAATATATTGGTGTCACATCCCAAAATCCTGTTATAATCAACTGCTTGCAGTAGTAACCCGGGTAATACGGGAAACAAGCAAGTTAGCACGCTTCTTTGAGGAGTTAAGGGATGATCACAGGTGAGCTAAAGTCAAAAGTTGACCGTCTTTGGACCACCTTTTGGAGTAACGGTATTAGTAATCCGTTGTCGGTTATTGAGCAGATTTCCTACTTGCTTTTTATCAAGCGGTTGGATGATTTGGAGTTGGCGAAAGAAAAACAAGCAGCCAGATTGAGACAAGCTGTTAAAAATCCTTCATTTTCTCCGGAAAAACAAAGTTGTCGCTGGTCGCAGTTTAAAAATCTTTCTGATGCTGAGGAAATGCTGCGAGTTGTCCGGGATGAAGCGTTTCCCATGATTAAAAATTTGGGGGGAGAAGCGGGAAGCAGTGCTTATGCACAACATATCAAAGACGCGACATTTTTAATTGCTAGTCCGGGGTTGTTGAGTAATGTTGTGGGACAAATTGACCAAATCCCGATGGAAGATAGGGATACTAAGGGAGATTTGTATGAGTATATGCTCTCTAAGTTATCAACAGCCGGAACAAATGGGCAATTTAGGACACCGCGTCATATTATTAAGATGATAGTAGAGTTAATGGCTCCTGGTTGCAGGGAAGTTATTTGTGACCCAGCTTGTGGAACTTGTGGGTTTTTAGTATCAGCATCTGAGTATATACGAGAGCAAAAAGACAGCGATGGGAATTTGCTGTTAAATGCACCAGGTAATAGAGAGCATTTTAACAAAGAAATGTTTCACGGCTTTGATTTTGATGCCACAATGCTGCGGATTGGGAGTATGAATATGATGCTCCACGGGATAGAAGAGCCGAAAATTGAAGCGCGGGATTCTCTGGCAGATGAGCATGGGGGGGTTCAAGAGGCGTTTACAATGGTGTTGGCAAATCCACCATTTAAGGGTTCGTTGGAAAAATCAACCATCGCCAAGGATTTGACTAAGGTTGTTTCTACAACGAAGACTGAGTTATTATTTTTGATTTTACTTTTAAGATTATTAAAAATAGGTGGACGTGCTGCGGTGATTGTTCCTGATGGGGTGTTGTTTGGTTCTTCCACAGCGCATAAGAAAATTCGCCAAATTATAGTAGATGAGCATAAGTTGGATGGTGTGATATCTATGCCAAGTGGGGTGTTCAAGCCTTATGCGGGGGTGTCTACTGCGGTGTTGATTTTTACGAAGACTGGGGTTGGGGGTACAGATTGGGTTTGGTTTTATGATATGACGGCTGATGGCTTGTCTTTGGATGATAAGCGTCAAGTTGTGGAGGAGAATGATATACCAGATTTGTTGGAGAAGTGGCATTCTAGGGTAGTGCCAGATGTGGTGGTGCAGGATGGGAAATATCAAGATTTACCTTTGTTGCATCAGGAGGAGGAGGTAAGTAAGGTTGGTAGAACGGGTAAGGCATTTTTTGTTCCGAAGAATGAGATTCAGGGAAATGGTTATGATTTGTCGATTAATAGATATAAGGAAGTGGAGTATGAGGAGGTTAGGTATGATATTCCGAAGGTGATTTTACAGAAGTTGCGGGAGTTGGAGGAGGAGATTCGCAAGGATTTGGATGCGTTGGAGGAATTGTTGGGATGAGAATGGTATCAATTGACGATACTTGTGAAATTATCACTGATGGTACTCATTATACTCCTCCTGATGTTGGCGAAGGCATACCTTTTTTAACCGTTAAGGATATAAGTGATAAAGGTTTAGACTTTATAGGTTGCTCTTACATTGCTTATGATGAATATGTTAAAGCTGATTTAGGAAATTCATCTCCTAAAGTTGGTGATGTTCTTTTTTCAAAAGATGGTACTGTTGGAAAAGTTCATGTAGTATCAGAAAAACAAGAATTTGCTGTTTTATCTTCGATAGCAATTTTGCGACCAAAATCAGATACTTTAGATAGCAAATACTTCGGCTATATATTAAAATCACCTTCAACTCTTGAGCAAGCAATACGGCGAAAAACAGGTTCAGCAATCCGAAGAATTATTCTCAAAGATTTAAAACAAGTTCAAATCCCCCTTCCACCCCTAGAAGAACAGCGTCGCATCGCAGCCATACTTGATAAAGCTGATGGAATACGCCGCAAACGGAAAGAAGCAATTAGGCTAACAGAGGAATTATTGCGATCGGCTTTTCTGGAGATGTTTGGCGACCCGGTTACTAATCCAAAGGGGTGGAAAATGTTTGCACTAGAAGACCTTATCGTTGATATTGAATCTGGGTGGAGTCCAAAATGCGATTCACAAGAAGCGGGAGCTGATGAGTGGGGAGTGCTAAAACTTGGAGCGGTTACTTGGGGACATTTTAATTCTTCAGAAAATAAAGCTTTGTTACAGGGTACGGTTCCTCGCCCAGAATTAGAAGTAAAGCCTGGAGACCTGTTATTTTCAAGAAAAAATACTTATCAACTTGTTGGAGCATCAGCATTTGTTCATAGCACACGATCCAAATTATTATTTCCTGACCTTATTTTTCGTTTGCGTCTAAAAGATACAGTCAATCCAGTTTATATTTGGCAAGTTTTGAGTCAAAAAACAATGCGTACTGAATTAAGCAAATTAGCAAGTGGCTCAGCAGGCTCGATGCCGAATATATCAAAAGCTAAGCTTCGTAATCTTTATTTACCTGCTCCTCCCTTAGAAGTTCAATTGAAATATTACCAAATAGCTAATTTATTTTGGAAAGAACAGAATCATTATCAAGAATTTTTACAATCATCTGATAGCCTTTTCAACTCCCTCCTCCAACGCGCCTTTCGTGGCGAACTCTAACCCAACAACCAAAACACCGCATCAACAATCTACAAAAACTCAACCTAATAAACATTAACCAACATCGCTCAACGCACCTACCAATACCTACACATAATTGTCAACCGTACAAAAAACCGCAAAACACGTTTACATTAAGCTTGTCATTTAGTTTGAAATTATTGACAATAAAACAACGCAATTCCAATACTTCCAAGCACTCTAATCCAAATTCTTACACGTCGCCAGTGATTATTAGACTACCGCACCCTGAAACCCTTGTCAATTCGTTGAGCAAAACTCGCAATGTCAAGATTATCTGACAAATTTACATTATTCTCTTTAAGAATTTAAATCAAAATCTCGGGAAAATACTCTCCCAGCTTATTAGAGATATTAGACATCTGGTGAAAATGCTGTAAGAGCGTTGGCGAAGTCTGAGAAAAGCCCTTATATCATTATAAATTTTCCTCCAAGAAGAAGCGCGTAGGATAAAGGTGTCGTATCCAAATTAGTAAGCTCTACACTTTTAGCCCAAATGTAATACTCCTAGCGCCCTCTCCAAAGCGATCGCCTCCGTTGTCTCTTTGATAATTACCCTCCTCTAAACCAATAAGCGCGTCAACTATAGCAATCCTAAATGAATCGTGAAAAAATAGATTCCCCTGGAGACGACCCATCGGGTCGTCTCTACCAAAACGAATTTATAAATGATTTAGTAATGCTGTATCTTAATCTTTCCCTTAGTGCTTAGAGAAGGATTATTAAGATAGGTAACAAAGTTTTGCACTAAAAAAATTGACTAGAAATTGACTATTATTTGAGCTACTTTTAGTCTAGAAAGTGAGTAGTTAGTTAAGACAAACTCTAAGTGTCGTTAATGATTTTGGTGTTTGTCATGAAAACTTTTTACGCAGCGGCATTAATATCCATCCTAGGAGCATATGCTGTTCCTGCCCAAGCATTGGTAGTCAGTGATACAAGTCTTGATTTAACTCCATCAACAGAAATGATGGTTTGCGCGGTTTTAGAAGATAACTTTCTTTCTAATGCCAATCTAAAAAGCCTCTCTGTTGCTCAGAAGAAACGCGCTTGTAAAACTCTAATCGGCTCTCGAAATCCCATAAGTACCAATGTGTCCTTACCAGAAGAGCCAATAAAGGGAGATACATTAGTAATTAGCTGGCCTCCTGGTGGAACAGTTACAGCTACAGTTAACAGCGTTGATCCAATAAGTGGTCTTGTCGAAATAACGATTACAGGAATTCAAGGAAATGTTCCTGGATTAAAAAAAGATGACAAGATCACAATTAATGCTACATGGTGATAGTCATGAAGCGCTTTGACGGACTCATATCGCAATAGATTTTAAAGGATTATAAGGAATCAGGCGAAAACCCCGAAGTGTATCTGTCAAAACCACACGTTTTGACAGATACACTTCTTTTAATTCGGGGATGAAGCTTGAGCAGGGGACTTATTCCCGTCTGAAACATTCTCTTCTTCCAGTACTAAGGAATTAATCCACTCTTCTAATAAAGAAGTGATATTTCTATCTTTTTGAGCGGAAGGCTCTGATAGTCATTTTAGCGATCGCATTCCTGAAAAACCAGTATCTAAAAGTACATCGACCGATAGTTCTAACCCAGAATCCGTAATCAGTTCAATTTCAAACATCAATGCACCCTCATCACCAAAAAAACCTTGAATCATACGCGCCCAGAAACCCCAGTCTCATTAATTCGGAAGAAAAATAATGGTACAGTACCGGGATACTTTTGACGCGCTTTTTGCATAACCACTTCCTCGTCACTGTCAATGAAATAATCGCTACTATCCGGTTCAACAACCATATACCAGCCGTAATGTGTCTCAATATATTCAGGACTCACGCGGTCAAAAATAACCTTACAGCGACGGTGAAATTCCTCATCTTCTTCTCGTCGCTTGGCTTTCTCTTCTTCTGTCCATTGAATTTCAGGGAAAATTCGCCCCCGATGTGCGGTACGAGTAGGTTTAGTGTGAGCCATAGTTACCTCTCTTATTAAATACATTTTGACACACGCGCTCATACAATCAGAAAAACTAAGGCAAAATAGAAAAAGCAATATTGAAGAATTCCTATGACAACCAAACAAGCTATATTTGAAGCAATTGATCGATTACCAGAACAACATCTTACGGAGGTATTACACTACATTCAACAACTAACAAATGATGAAAAATCGCCACTCACAAAACCAACCACTCCCATTAGTGACCCTTTAGCAGACTTCATCGGTGCAGTATCTCGCGGTTCCCTAGCTACCAACTTAGATCGCGCTATGCCAAGCTAGGAAAATTAAGCTACAGAAAAATCAGTAAGATGCTGGAGTTTCATTCGTTTCTATATGCTTCCCTACGATGTTTGATTTTCACAATGTTGACTAGTAAAATATTATCCTCGATTTGATAAATAACCCGATATTTTCCTACTCTAATTCGATACAAATCATCATCTTCTAGTTTTTTAACACCATTTGGACGAGGTTCTATTGCTAGCTCATCAATTTTGATTTGTATGCGCTCTTGAATGTCTAACGGTAGCTTGCTTAACTGCTTCAAAGCACCCCTTGAAAAAATAACTTGATAACTCACGCAATATCCTTTTCCATATTTCTTTTAATTTCTTCCCAAGGTATACCCCCGTTTTTTTTCATATCTTCTAATTCAATACGAGCGTCTCTAATATCCTCCTCGTCCTCTTCATCATCTATTTTTGTTAGTAATTCTAAAATATCCTCTAAAGTATCTTCATAAGCCTGTTCTAAACGTTCATGAATATCTTTTATCAAAGCTTGTCTTCTAGTTATAATTTCCATATTTAGGCTACCTTTTGATAATTGTTAAGTCTTTTTGAAATAGAAATCTATTCAATAATTTTACTAGGCTGCACTTCATAACAATATTATTAATGAATTATACCAAATATTTAGGACTCACGCGGTCAAAAATGGGAACTGATGCCATGTGAAATTATAGAATACAAAAAAATAATGTATCCCAGCCAACCAACCCCCTGCCACATCGCCAAACATTGAGTAAAATATATTACTAACACCCTCTTTCCTAGCCAAGGCAAATTCGCGTGTCATCCAACTTTGAGTTTCTTCACAGCTACTTTCCCCAATTCCTAGAACACGCATCCCAAGCGGAAAGTTTAGCCAACACTGCACCCCGCGCTAGTTGCTTTTATACTCGCTTCACTTTAGAGCAAGCGGTACAGTGGTTGTATGCAAACGATGCTTATCTGCAACTTCCTTACGACAATAACTTAGGTGCGCTCATCCACGAGCAAACATTTAAAGATAATCTCAAACCAGGACTTTTTGAGAAAATCCGCGCTATCCATAAAATTGGTAATATAGCTGTCCACGAAGCAACTTCTATTAAACCTAAAGACGCGGTACGTATTTTAGAAGAACTGTTTCATTTCCTTTTCTGGCTTTGTCGCTCCTATGGAAACAATGGTAAAGCGATCGCTGACGTTAAATTTGACGGTTCGTTAATTCCCACCAAAAAATCAGGACAAACTGATCTATCTTTACAACAGCTAGAAGAACTAGAAACAAAACTCTCCCTCGCAGAGCAAATGGGTCAAATAGCAGAAGCGAGAAGAAAACAAACCGAGGAAGAACTGGAGAAATTAAAAGCAGAAATCACCACTCTTAAACAACAAAACGCAACAACCCCCGATTTCCACAACTATAACGAAGCGCAAACCCGGGAATATCTAATTGATGTTTTATTAAAAGAAGCTGGTTGGGATATCAGTCAGAAGGATTGGAAAGAGTATAAAGTGGAAGGAATGCCTAATGATAGCGGTAAAGGTTATGTTGATTATGTAATTTGGGGTGATAACGGTAAACCTTTAGCCTTAATCGAAGCTAAACGCACTCGTAAAAATGCTACCGATGGTAAACGTCAAGCCGAACTTTACGCCAATTGTCTGGAAACTCGCTTTCATCAACGTCCAGTTATATTTTACAGCAACGGATACGAGCATTGGATTTGGGATGATGCAAATTACCCACCTCGTCAAATTCAAGGCTTTCTGAAGAAAGATGAACTTGAACGCTTAATTTTTCGTCGCACTCACCGCAAGCGCTTAAACTTAGTACAAATAGAGCCTAGTATCGTCGAGCGTAGTTACCAAATTGAAGCCATTCGCCAGATTACACAGACATTTGACAATAAACGGGGACGAAAATCTTTGTTGGTGATGGCAACAGGAACAGGGAAAACCCGGACTATAATTGCTTTGATAGACTTATTGATGCGTGCTGGTTGGGTAAAACGCATATTATTTTTAGCAGATCGGAAAGCTTTAATCACCCAAGCACTGCGAGCATTTAGAACATATCTTCCGCAAGCGATCGCAGTCGATTTAACCAAAGAAGACGCAGACGCACAAAACGCTAACGTTGTCGTATCCACCTATCCCAGAATATCCAACTACATTAACCGCAGTCATGGAACTCAGCGGATTTTTGGTTGTGGTCATTTTGATTTAATTGTCGTCGATGAAGCACACCGCTCTATATATAAAAAATATCGTGCTTTGTTTGAATATTTTGATGGATTGCTAGTAGGATTAACCGCAACACCCCGGAATGAAGTACATCGAGATACTTATCGTTTATTTGAACAAGAACCAGGAGTTCCCACCTTTGCTTATGAACTTAATGACGCAATTCAAGATGGTTATTTAGTTCCTCCCAGGGGAGTAAGAGTTCCATTTAAATTTATGCGAAAAGGTGTAAAATACGCCGAACTTTCTGACGCAGAAAAAGAAGAATATGAAGAAAAATTTCGAGATGAAGAAACAGGAGAAATACCCGACCAAGTAAATGCTGCTGCTTTAAATGAATGGTTATTGAATAAAAATACAGTTGACCAAGCGTTAGAATTACTCATGCAATTTGGCTTAAAAATAGACGGTGGTGAACGCTTGGGGAAAACAATTATCTTTGCTCGCAATCACAAACACGCTGACTTTATTGTCAAACGCTTTGATGCTAACTATCCCCATTATCAAGGTAAATTCGCGCAAATCATCGATAGTAAAAGCGACTATGCAGAAAGTCTCCTAGATGATTTTTCTGATATTAATAAACAGCCAACAGTTGCAGTGTCTGTAGATATGCTAGACACTGGTATAGACGTTCCCGAAATTTTAAACTTAGTATTTTTTAAACCAGTATATTCGGAAGTTAAATTTAACCAAATGATAGGTAGAGGTACTCGTCTGTGTCCCAATTTATTTGAAATTGGAGTTGACAAGAAAGAATTTTTTATCTTTGATTTATGTAGTAACTTTGAATATTTTTCCCAAGAACTAAAAGAAAAAGACGTTAAACCAGCTAAAAGTATTACAACTAGCTTAGTACAAAAGCGCTTACAATTAGCTAATTTACTGCGTCAAAATAGCTCTGATGCTAATCAAACATTGCAAAATGCAGTCGTAGATGAATTACACCGACACGTTAACAGCATGGAGCGGGATAACTTCTTAGTTCGTCCCCATTTGCAAAAAGTAGAAGAATTTTCTGTGCGATCGCGCTGGTCAAATATCAGTCAATCAGATATAAAAGTGATCAACGAATCCTTAGCTCCCTTACCCAACGGTTTACCCACAGAAAATCATCTCATTAAACGCTTTGACTTGCTTTGTTTAAAATTACAAATCGCTGTTTTAGGAACAAGAGAACAGAAAAGTAAAGTTAAAGAAAGCGGAGGTTCATACCGGGTCAAGTCTCAAGAAAATCCTACAGAGAGTTCTCCTTCCCTCGTTCTCTTCTTACGCGACCAGATACGCGATTTATTGCAGCGTATAGAACAAAAGCTCACTATTCCCCTAATTAAAGCCCAATTACCCTTAATTCAAGAAGTGCAAACAGAGTCATGGTGGACAGACGTAACACCAAGTATGATTGAAAATATCAGACTGAAACTGCGGGATTTAGTCAAATTTATTGACCTCCAGGAGCAAACTATCATTTATACTGATTTTCAGGATGAATTAGAAGACTTAGAAGAAGTCAACGTTCCCACCCCACAAACGCAGTTTAGCCCTTACCAATACCGCAAAAAAGTGGAAGCTTATATCCGCTCGCACGAAAATCATGTGGCGATCGCTAAACTTAAACGTAATATTCCTCTAACCAACACAGATTTAGCAGCATTAGAAGAAATGCTGTTTAATGAAGCAGCTATTGAAAGCAAAGAGCGATTTGAAGCAGTATACGGTCAAAAAAATCTCAAATTATTTATCCGTAAACTTGTTGGTTTAGATAGAAGCGCAGCCAAACAAGCTTTTAGCAAGTATTTGGTAGATACTAATTTTAGCGCCAATCAAATTCGTTTTGTGGAAATTATGATTGATTATCTGACGCAAAATGGTGTAATGGATCCAGGAATGCTTTATGAACCACCCTTTACTGATTTACACCATGGTGGTTTGGATGGGGTGTTTGGTGATGAGGATGCTGTGAAAATTATTAATATTGTCAATGAGTTTAATCAGATGGTAGGATTTGGGGTAGCGTGATTATTTTCTCACGCATTAGGCGTAAGCCTTCCCGAAGGGAGTAATCCAAGTTATTTCATCTTAAAATCTTTAAGTAGGAATGGCATAATTGCACCAGTGATTATACTAGAAACGGCAACGGGTATGAATAAGGGTAATTCTGTTTGTGCTAATGACATTAATAATAATAAACCAACACTGACACCAATTGCTGTCTGCTTAAAAAAAGACATAGGGTCACGTAGTAGTTTTCCTTTAAAAAATAATTTAATCGAAAACCATACTATCTCTAACATAATTTCTCCTAAAAATTATTAAATATACTCAAAGCGATTAAACCTAGAATTATTGCTGGAATCATCCCAGCAGGGCCAAATAAAGCCCCTAACATAGCAGAAAATTGGTATCCTAAATCTTTCCTAGCTAAAAGCATACCACCGATTGCACCACCCAACATTGATAACAGTGAAGCGATAACAAACCAAACCAATCCTGTAAGTAAATTAATATCTCCTGCCAAGAAACTTCTGAAGAACTCTCTAAAGTCAAAACTTGTAATAGTATCTATCATAAGTAGTCATGCAAAATAAATTATCTAATTGAGAGAGGGAACTCTTAACAGTGTTGGAATACAGTCATTTCAGGTGCTTGAAAAAATATATAAATATTTATGTGTATGTACTTATACTTTGCGTGATATATCTTGTATAACTTTAGCCACAATCTGCGCTTGTTCTTCTTGTCCATGTTCAGTAAATATCTCCCAAGCTTCTTGATAATAATCACGAGCTTGTAAAAGATTTTGAGAATTACCTAATTCTGGTTGCTCTAAGTTATCAGGTAGATTAAATAACGCATTAGCTTTATTAGAAATGGTGTTGGCATATTCTAAAGGACTTTGTTGAGGATTCCGGACTTTCAAAGCTTCATCGTAAGCAGCGATCGCACGCAAGTTATTTTCCACTGGGTGGGATGAAGGTAGATATTGGAGAGCGTTGCCCAGGTTATTCTGCAACATTGCATATTCCTGAGGGTGTTCAATTAGCTTAATATGCTTTAATGCCGTCTCAAATGATTGTACTGCTAATCCTTGATTTAAATACTGTTTTTCTGAAGTCACGGGCATTGAGAGATAAGCGATCGCCATATTATTATGTAAAATCGCGTATTCCTGTGGGTAATTTTGCCAAGTAAATACTTGTAACGCTTCTTGGTAGGCTTTGATACTATCTGTCATCCGCGCTAAATTCAACTGTGCTAATGACTGCAATACCAATCCCAGATTCATTTGCGCTTCAGCAACTTCTTCTTTACAAGCAAATTGCTGCAAAATAGGTAAAGCTTCTTCATAACCAGCTTTCGCTTCTTGCAACAGTTGCGCTCCAGCATCTGGAATTGATTTTAATGCTCCCGCGATTCCTACCTGGGTACGAGCTTTGAGGAAAGGATAATCCTCACCACACAATTCATAAGCTCGGTAATACAGAGAAACTGCATTCCGTAAGTCTTTAGCAGTTTTGTTTATTTGGTGACAACTTTGAGCTATCTCAATCAGCATCTCAATTTTTTCTTGAGTACTTGCAGCAGAGGATATTGCAGCGATCGCTGCTTTTACTGCTGAGTCTGTAATAGTAGGAATCATTTACAAATCTCTCAATCTTGGATGAGCTTCAAATTAATAAAGGTTATTAACACAAACTTTACTTGTCTAGCAGGTTTTTAGTGAGTTCATTGCTCAAATTCTATAGTTAAATTACCAATATTTCCAATACTTTCAAATATTTCATCAGCTTTTATAGATTTACTATTATAAGTTTTTCATAACTTTAAAACTCTAGTGTAGCTATAAATCATCAACGCACATTAATTCTTCAAACTCTTATTAATCAAGACTTATTGGATTTTCTTATTCAAAATAAAGCTACATTTGGATTGAGATGATAGATATTAAAATGTTATCTCCTAACTTTTTGACTACTTTATTTTTCAAAAAGTATGTTATCCGCTAACCTTTTAATTTTGTTTTTATTATATTTTCAAAAAAATAAATATAAAATTTTGTGTAAGATAGTCGAATTAAAAGCAAAAAATAGTTGATATTAACAGATAGTAAGACGCTGAAATCAGTCCTACAAAATAAAAATAATCCTCCCAGAGACGTTCCACTTCTTACGTCTCTAGGAATTGATAGATTTAGGACTGCTACAGATGAAAGTAACAGTAAAAAAAATATAAACTCAAATGACAAACTTACTATGGCTTCAAGGTGGTGCTTGTTCTGGTAATACAATGTCGGTATTATAGTCACTATAGAGCGTAAGAGAGTTGTAGGTTGTGGCTGAAAAATGGTTTTATGGGCGTGTTTCTACGATTGAGCAGCAGGAAGACCGGGGGGCGTTACGAAAGCAGTTAGAGCGTGGTAAAAATGTGGGCTGTACACGATTTTATTGGGATATTCAGAGTCGTACAACTGAGGTTAGGGACGGATTACAACAGTTAATCTCTGATTTAAAAATAACACCAAAGGGAAGTGTTACAGAGCTTGTTGTTGCTCGTATTGACAGAATCGGGTCTTCGTCTAGGCTTTTTTATAATTTGCTAGAGGTGCTACGCGCTAAAAATATTAAGTTGGTAGCACTAGACCAAGCCATTGATACCGAATCTTTAGGCGGCGAGTTAACAATTGATATCTTACTTGCAGCAAGTAAATTTGAGATTAAGATGTTATCTTCTCGTGTAGCTGCTGAACGTCAACACAGGATGGCTCAAAAGAAAAGTCATCGGTTTGCACCCTTTGGCTGGAGAGTTGAAGGCGATCGCTATGTATTGGATGAAAGCTATTGTGTTTCTTTGATTGGGGAAAGGCGAAGTTTCAAATGTTGGGAGTTAGCAAGTTACATTTTTGAGGTTTTTAACCAGTGTGGTAGCGTTTCCAAAACGTGTAATCAACTTAACCAGATGTTTGGGACTGTGGGGAAAGTTGACGGTAAAACTAAGAAAGTAGCTGAGAATCATCGGGTTGAAGTTGAAAATTTTGATGATTTAGTATTAGCACCCAAAGATAAAAAAAACTTTAAGCGATACCCTTTTAGTACTCTGCAATGGTCGCCTCAAGGATTGAAGAACTTTTTAGTTAATCCTGTTCACGCTGGAGGAACGCCTTTTAATGTAACCACCAATGCACCTTCAGGAAGGCAGATAAAGCATTTTGATCAATACGATGTAAATTGGGATACCCACGAAGGCATCATTACCCGTGAACAACACGAACAAGTTAAGAAAACAATTCGTCGAAATGCTCGGAATCGATGGGCGTCACAAAGCGGTGACACAATTAACCCTTTCGCCAATATTTTAAAGTGTTATGTCTGTGGTGGTGCTTTTACCAGGGTCTCTTCTCGACGCGACAAAGCAGGAAACTACACCGCGTATTATCAATGCACATATTATCCTCTTGGGCGATGCACTTCCAAGCGGATGATTAGCAGTCATAGTTTAGATCGCCAAGTTGCCGATCTTCTAGTTAAAGAGGCTACTCGTTTGGCTGGAATGGTGGACTTAGGAGATGAAAGACACCTTTCTGAACCGCAGGAAGTAACAGAACTGCGAGAATCTTTAAGACAACTAGAGAAGCTACCATCAATCCCAACCATTGAACGGGCTAAACAAGACATTAGAGAACAAGTTGCGAATATCTTGGCTTTAAACGATACGACAGCTAAGCACAATTTACTACGAAGAGATGAACTAGTACAAATGTTCAGCGATCGCAATTTTTGGGATACTAGGACGCCAGCAGATAAGAAACGCATCCTAAGCAGACTTGTTAACCGCGTTATCGTTGACGGGGTTACAGTTGTCTGTGTTGAGCCGCTGTAACTTCCGCTCTTTGACCAGTTGGCGCCATTCAGCCAACTGCCGTAACCAAAACTCACGATCTGATTCAACTCGCATTTACTTTCTCCAGGACTATTCTTAAGCTATGCAGAAGAGCGAAAACTTTCTGTTAGTGGCGATCGCTTTTAGCGTGCCGTAGCGTAGGCATATCGCTTCCTGTTTTGAGAACCCAGAGTATTGCTAAAAAGAGTGCTAGGCGCGGTGAGAGCGCGTTGTAGATAAGAGCGTGAGCCTTCTTTGCTTAAAGCCATATACTGTATCCTTTAATAATATAGTGTGTACTTTACCACACAATTGATTATGTTAGACGATACACTAAAGAGAGCGATTGTGGGCGGAATCATATTCACTGTTCTATCAGTAAGCGGTAAATTAATCGGCACACGATTAGAAAGAGTAACACCAGTTAACTTAATACATTCTTGGTTGAGCGAAATTGGGTCAGACGTTAGATGGTTCGGCTTTGGCGTTGGGTCTGTAGCTGGTGTTGCATATGCGATCACCCCATATTGGAAGCATACTTACGCGATCGCCTATTTCTTAGTAACGTTTCAAATTATTCTGTTTAGTGCGTTGGCGATGGTGGCGCTTGTCTCGGTAGGTGCGATCGCGTTATCTAAAATAGTCAGAAATAATATTCAGCTTAATAACCGAGACAAAACAAATTATTTAACTTTTATTCCAGTTGCAGCGTCAATAATTAAATTAGTTTTATGGGTATGTGGCTTTGTAATATTGCTTGCTACAAACGGGATTGACATCACTCCAATATTAAATATAGGCGCTGTCACACTGGCAATATTTGGATTTGCAGGACAGGACAGTTTAAAAGATATATTGGCTACAATTAAGATATTTTGGGATAGAATATTGTATGTTGGAACTGTTGTTAAATTCCCTGGACAAAAGCAAGGAACGGTAACTAGTATCACATTATGGAATACAACAATAAAAATAGATTTAGATGGGCAAGATGCTCATTTTATAGTTGCTAATAGAGATATAAATAAAATTATTGTTATTAGTCATCCTTTATAACGAAAGCCTCGGCGCTAGTCTCCGAGGCTTCAAACTTGATGGACAACGTGCATTGTAAGCGTATTTAATTGTTGCTAGCTATTGCTATAATTTGCTTAACAAGATGAGGTAATTCTCTGTCATTATTTACCTGCGATCGCAGCCAAGCTAAAATTTCTGAATCGGTTTTAAGTTGAAGCGTAATTTGTTTAACTGACGCTTTGTACTTAGCATCGGCTGCTATTTTTGCTGGCGTTACTTTTCTTTTAGGCATGATTAAACTCCGTTTCATTGCAATATTCGACTACACAGTTTTCGACTTTCGTATGGAACGCTGGGTACATGTAAGCAGGTATCCGTTTACCAGAAGAAGCGCTGATGCGATAATCTTTCAAGCAATCGTCGTTAATGCTAACGCGCAAGTGCTTTAATCGTTTTCCGACCTAAACGCCAAGTGCCCTTAGCCGCTTAAATATAAAGTAACGTATTCTGTACATTGTGTCAATAACCACACAAATATTTTTTGATGGTAAGGAAAGTAACTTCTATTAATCTCGTTGTGGGAATCTGCACGACGGATGAAAGCTTTGATAAGACCTTTCCAATCTCTTGGTATTATGTACATAAGCAAATACGTAATTGTACATTGTGTTAATAACTGCACAAAATATCACATGGCAAAAAGTAAGTACACCGAGGAGACAGTTGAGAAAATATTAGAAGCGATCGCCTGCGATGGTTGTGATGAGTCTGGGTGGTTGGCTGGTAGTATAAGCCATGAAACATTTTATACTTGGCAGAGCAAATATCCTGATTTTTCTGAGTCGGTTGTACGCGCTAAGGAAGAGTTTAGAAAATATTGCCCAGAAGCTCAGGTTAAAAAAGCAAGAGATAAGTTAAATGATGCATTAGAGAATGGACACCGTATAAGATGGCGATCGCAATCCACAAAACGAATTGACCATTACAACTCAGACGGTTCCTTAAAGTGGTATCAAATACATACGGAAGAAGCGAGCAAAGAAGAAGACCGCCCAACGCCCCAATGGGCAATAGAAAGAGTTATCCCACGACCAATAAACACACTAGACCAGCTGATAGCAGCTGCATCAGAGTATGGATGTACTGTAGTAGTAAAAGATGCCGATTTATTTAACAGATATCTCCAAGAAGTCTCTAGCGAAAGTAACAAAGGAAACTCTAGAGCGGGGCTTACAGAAGAGGAAGCAGCAAGTATACGAGCGAAAATCTTGGGATTGGCAGAATAGTCCGCCGATTCTGTTGCCTTATCAGGGGCGATGGGTTAGCGATCGCTCTCGTGTCAAGGTGTGCGAGAAATCCCGCCGGATCGGTATTTCCTGGGCGGATGCTGGTGGTGCGGCTTTAGATGCCGCAAGAATTAAGGGTTATGATACTTGGTATCTTGGCTACAACAAAGACATGGCTGAGCAGTACATCAGTGATGTCGCGTGGTGGGCAAAGTCTTACAATCTGGTAGCCTCGGTAATTGAAAAGGAGGTGCTAAAAGATGAAGACCAAGATATTTTAGTTTTTAGGGTAAGATTTGCTACAGGGTATAAAGTATCAGCGTTATCAAGCAAGCCTGCGAATTTGAGAGCAAAGAAGGGGGCGATCGTAATTGACGAGGCAGCGTTTCACCAAGACCTCGATGAATTGAGGAAAGCAGCGATGGCGGTACTTGCCTGGGGCGGGCAAGTCCGTATTATTTCCACCCACAACGGGGTTGAAAATGCATTTAACCAATTATGCGAAGAGATACGCAAGGGCGAGTTAAGCTACTCTTTACATAAAATGACGCTACTTAGTGCGGTTAGGGAGGGATTATATAAAAGAATATGCATGGTGAATGGTTGGGAATGGGCGGTCGCGTCACAAGAAAGATGGATTGACCAGCTTTACAAAGATTACGGGATTGGAGCGGAGGAAGAACTAGGGTGCGTACCTCTTGACGCGAAGGGAGGAGGTAAAGTCTTTAATCGTGCTTGGTTTAATATAATTGATGCACCTAGGGGTGGATATGATGCTATGGTGCGATTTTGGGACATGGCCGCAACTGCTAAAGAGGTGAATAAAGACAGTTTTTTTACAGCTGGTGTTTTGCTTGGTGTAAAAGATGGTATTTATGATGTGATTTCTGCGATCGCATTACAACTTGACGCGATCGCAAGCGATCAACTAATTATTGAAACCGCTAAGCGCGACGGTAAAAATGTATTTGTAGCTTGGGAAGAAGAAGGCGGCAGCGCAGGGAAAAGAGTCAGCCAATATCTTGCTCACCAACTTGAAGGATATTTTGTTGAAGGAGTAAAGCCACAAGGCGACAAGCTTACACGAGCTAAGCCAGTAGCCAACGATATCTACGAAGGTAAGGTGAATTTAGTTGAAGAGGAATGGTGCGATCGCTTCCTCACTGCAATCCATAAATTTGATGGTACTCCTAAGCCCCTAACAAATGACTTTGTAGACGCATTGTCTGGCGCTCACACGTTTCTGTCTGACCCTACTAAGTTGAGCGCAAGACAGTATCAGCGTTTCTTACGAGGCGAAATTTAGCTTAATCTTCCGGCTGCTTGCTGAATGGCGTTCCAGGCGGTTGTAAAACCAGCGATCGCGCTACCAGGTATCGCCCTCCCAGTGCCAAAGCCACCAATTAATCTAGTAGTTGCGGTGTCGCTTAAAGTTTTAGCCATAACAGTTATTGGCTCAGAAGGAAAAACTAAGCCTGTTGTTGGGGCGTTCGTTTTTACCGCGATTTGTGTGCCTCTCTGGTAGGCGGTTACTGTAGAGTTTAGTTTTGTCCCAATGATTAGCCCAGTGCTGTTAGTTCCGTTATTGGTGAAAACCCTAGCTGTGCCTGTATTGCCAGCGTCAAGATACAGATTATTATCGTCAAGCCACCGGGGATGTAATAAATATCTATTGCTAGATAGTGTTGTCCCAAAAAAATCCTTGATTCCGTTGTTGGTTAAATTATGAATGAATAAACAGCAATCGTTAGTATTGCATAAGTTTGCGTTATGCGATCGCAGTTCATGAGTGCCAGCTAATACGCTGTATCCTCCTGAAGTGCTATAAGAAGGCGAGCCTAGAATACCTAGGGATTCAGATTCATTTGACCGAAACCAGAGTTTAGAAAAACTTCCAGCAGCGATAAAACAACTTTGAATTATATGGTTTATACCGTTTGGGTCACGTAAACCATTTTTATAGCAATAAACCACAAATTCATTTGTTGCGGCAACCATCTCAGGTGTAGGCTGAGTGTTTGTATGCCGTCCAAGCCACGCGATTATATCAGGGTGTAGTTGATTTATTAATGGCATTGGCATTAGGCGATCGCTCCAAATACTCGCCATTCAAAATCATTGATTTTGCGTAGATAACAGCTGGTGTATCTTGCTACTATTTGATGTCCTGTCGTCGCCGAGGTTCCTAGACGACGAAGACTTACCCCAGGAGCCACAGCAAAGGATACTGTACCCGCCCCATCTCTCTGCACCTCGATAATACTAAAACTTGGGATTAATTCAGACCCGTCTGGGATTGTGATAGTAATAGCCCCTGCATTGGTGCAGAATTGCAAAGAGCCACTATCGTCAGTTCTAATCGTTTTAGAGGTTGTTACCTCGAAAACAGTTGTTGTTGCCATCGCTAGAACGCCGTCTGTATCTGGCAAGGTGATACTGCGATCGCTTGATGGATTCCAAGATAATGAACCGCGATCGCCAAACTTCAAAGTTTTCTGACCCACCCCTAGCCCGATCTGCATAGCGTCAGCGATTGTCCCAATTAAATCAGAAAATAAACCCATTAGCTTGGAATATCGTAAAATACCTCAACTCTAGCAGCGCCTACGGTTGCACCACCAGCAGAATAAGCAATCTGTAACGCCTCACTTGTACCAACTGGCGTCAACCCTGGGTAAATTTCAAACACTGTCCCCGCTGCTCTTTTTAAATCAACTTGGGTTGTGGCGACATATTTGCTTGTTGCGCCGCTAGTCCCAACACTCATAGTCGGGCTTCCATTAAAGGCAGTATCAATATTTACCCTCACTGCATTAATTACAGCATTAGCGGGAAGCGTAAACATACTTTTTGGTGATGTGTCGCCAAATGCGAGGGTAGTTACATCGCTACTTACTTTGTCGCTACCTCCCGCGATCGCTATAAAAGTTATATTACCTGAGCCATCTGTGCCTAGGGCTTGTCCTGCTGTTCCTGCTGTCGCCGGAAAAGTCCAGGTTACGGCAGATGATTGAGTTCCATTTCTCCTCAAGGTCAGAGTATTGGCGCCTTCGCTGCCTATGATAATGTCGTTCCCAGCAACATCGACCCTATTCGCAGCAAGAGGAGAGAAAGCAGAATCATTTGTATCACGTATTTCAAGGCGTCCTCCTGTCCCAGATTTAAGGGTATTTCCGGTCAGTCCAATTTGAAATTTAGTTAAAAGTGTCCCAAATAAATCTTTCCAAGCCGACATCTTAGACCTCCAAAATTACAAAACCAGAACCTTGAGTATTACCCATCCCTAGAGCGATCGCTAACTTAATTTCAGTCGCTGAAACATAGTTGACTATTGGTGATGTTTCGTATTCTGCGATCGCAAGCGGGTTGTTGGCTCCTGTTGTGATAAGCCGCTGCAAATTCAAGTCATCACCTAGGGTCAAAACCGAGGGTGAATTAAAAGGCGTAACAATAATGATACTGGCGCGTTTAATAAATCCTTGGACAACGCCAATTAATTTTGGTGTTGCATCACCCCAAGAAAAAGGGACTTTTAATCGAGTCGCATTTGCGTTTCCGCTACCGACTGCGGCGTTTGTTGCTATGGCTATTGTTATTTTTTCGTCGATAACTTGAGATACTGCCCCCTCGGCAATAATTGTTAAATTAGTCACCTCGTCGCCTCCGGTGTAACTTCAACCCACCCCTCTACAATACGGATGACTTCACCCTGAGGCGATTCTAGCTCAATATCGTACACCCAAACATTGCGACCAGCTATTGGTTGTTCTTTAGCTGTTGCCCGTTTATTCATCTTTGTAGCTAACCAATCAAGGGACGTAGTTTGTTTATCGGTAAGCTGTGGGCGAATGAGAGTACCTAAAACTGTTCCCCCTCCTGGTAAATTGGCGCTCCCCTGTACTAGCGGTGGAAAAGAAAAAGATGCTTTAATTAACCCTCCTTGTTCGGCGTAGCGATCGCGGATTTGCCCACGAGGCAACCACATCGTAAAATCTCCTTCCAATACTAAGGTTAGCCAATTGAATGTCGCACCCTGTTCGATAGCGTATCGACGAGGGGGAGCCACTGCGTTGCGGAGGTGTCCTCCGTTGTAGCACGTGGCGTCGTTATCGGTATTGGTAAGATGGAAGACAACAGCAGCCATATGTATTTTTAAATAATGAATGTATCTTACCCTTTATCCTATTTGCAAGGAAGCTTAAAAAGTGGCGTTATTAATATGTCACGTGTACGACATCTTCTTGATACCATTATGGGCGAGCGCTTGTTATTTCCTGATTTTGGCGTACCCCTGGAATTGCTATACTCGACTGCATTACCTCAACTATTTGCTGAAAGAATACGTTTAGCAATTGCGCTTAATAACATTCAATCGCAGGTAACAGTTAAAGAGATAGCGAGCGGAACGTTAACATTGGAGATTAAATTAGCCACAGGAGACACATTACTTTATGCAACCCCCGCAAGTTGATTTAACGACAGCACAACAACTATTTGATGTAGCAAAAGAAAAAGCGATCACCGTATCAGGTGGTAAGCTAACAGATTTTTCTCCCACCTCTCCTGTGTCGGCGATACTAGAAGCAAATGCGATCGCGGCAAGCGAGGTTATTCAACGAGTTAACGAATTAGCCGCCAACTTAGAGAAAAATAGAATTTCATATTTTGGTGTTGAACGACGCCTCGGTGTGGCAGCTGTAGGATCCATCAAAATAGATTTGGATGGAGTTTATGCGGAATCCTTTTTGTTACCTTCAGGATTCCGCTTTTCTAGTTCTGGAATATCCTGGGAAACAGTTGAGGAGGTGGCGATCGCTCCTTATCAAACTAGTGGTACGGCAGTGGCGATCGCTCTTACTATCGGCGAATACATAGAAAACATAATTACTTATTCTCCCATTCCTCGCGTCGCATCTATTTCCTGGGCGGAATTACCAACTGGTGGACAAAAAGCTGAAACTGATGAAGAATGGAAAAACCGCATACTAGGGAGCTTGCGGCGACGAGATACGCTTTTATCTGAGGATGATTTTGAGGATGCGGTACGAGAATATTTAGGATATGGTTCAGTCGCCTTAGCTGTTGGACGGTTAAAGCCGGATAAAGCAACATACGGGAACGGTTACGTTGGGGTATTCGTGTTGAATGGCGATGGTTTGCCTATGACTCAGCCAGTGCGATCGCAGTTAGAATCTTTCCTCAACAGAAAAGCTGCAATGGCGCTAGTCACCCTTTGGGATGTCGAAACTTTTGATATCAATGTCAGTGTTGTTGCTGCGATCGCTAACACCGCAAATCCCGATTTAATTGCCCCACTGGTTCAAGATAAAGTCAAAAGTTATCTTCGACCAGGAAACTTACCGCTTGGTGACTTAATACTTAATAAAGCGCTTGAGAAAAGAATACAAGAGGTGTCAGGGATTACAGAGGGTATTGTGTCATGTCTACTCAATAATCTCGCTCAACCTCAACCATTGCCAAACGCTTGGACGGTAGCAAAACTTGCTACCTTAGAAATTACTTTAATTAACCAAGGGAGAGAATTTAAATATTAATATGTTTAACACCATAGATTCTGCGATCGCAATTGTAAAACAGTACGCGGGCATATCGCCAACTAACTACAGTTGGGATGATGCATTAACGGTATTATTAAATCAATCGCGATCGTCTCTAACTTATCGTCCCTGGATAGTAGCTGCTTTTCACCTCTGGAGCGCATCAGGAAGCGTACGACAACAGCTATACGAGGGAGATGGGGCTAAGTTTTTAAAGCCAGAAGAACTAAAGCCAGCAATTGAGGGATTGCTGGCTATGCAAGAAGCTGTAGACGGTTCAGCTAATATACCAGATAGCTGGACAGTAAGAAATGTACGTCTTTTATGCGGCTGCAAAACTGGTTTTGATACCTCCACTGATACGTCTAGTAGTTGGGGGGCAATTGTCGTTTAGCTTACAGAGCCGTTCGGCAATGCTGACGCTGTAATGTATGGTTCAATACTGAAAACCAAAAATGAGGGGAGCGATCGCACCGCTGCCGTTAAATCTAGATTATTTAAAGAATCTAGTTTAATTTTATGTCCATACATTCCGGTAGAATTTTCTAATTCATACATTAATTGCTCTTTATGCGTAAGCGGGGAAAAACTAACATTAACAATTTCGGTGGGGTCATCATTTGAGGTGGTAATTACAATGTCTTCTGAGCTTTCGGTATGAGTTAATTTAATCAACATTTTTTAGTAGTACTCCTATAGTAAAATTAAAGTGTGATCTGTCTTGGTTCCTGAACTGACGCATAGAACTAGCATCACTAAAGCGCTCAATTCCCATAGAAATCACTTCAGTAGCACCGTCATTATAATATTTACCTACATAAGGATTAAAAAATTTTCCGCGATACGCTTTCTCATCTTCAGTATAAAACCTATTTCCTGTTATTTCCTTTAAAGGTTCTGGATAGTCTCCTGTTGCTTTATCTGCTCTCCACGTCTGAGATGCCTTCATTAATTCTTTGCTTTCAAATTCAACATGATGAGCAGCTTCATGAAAGTATGTTGCTTTGTCACTGTTGCTACCAACGTTAATCATTCCTAGTTCTTTGTTAGCATAAGCTCTTGGTTCTGTCTTCGTAACTTGACGTAAAGAATTACTAGTTTTACCGCCAGTTAATTGATAAAATTCTGCTTGATACTCCCGTATGCTGTCTTCGTCTTTACCCAGCCTTTCGCTAAAAAAGACTGTAGCCTTGGCTTGTGCGATCGCTGCTTCTTTTGAGATATTATGATGCTTTATAATTGCTTCTCTTAATGCCTCGTCTTGTCGAGATTCAATTTTTTCGCGCTCGCGGATTGCGTCATAATATTTTCTTCCTAAAGTGTTTGCCTGCCTGCTTCCTGGCTTTAATTTTTGCGCTGCTTCCCAATCCTGTTTTAATTTAATTTCCTGGTCAGACGGTAGTATATCTTTATAAAAGCGATCGCTAAACAATTTACCTAATGTTTCAACTTGTTTATGATCACTAAAATCAGTTTGCTTTAAAACATACTTGTAATCATTTTTTCTTGCTTCTTTGTTTTCTCTACGCTTTTTCGCTAGACTTGATTCAACTTTGGTTACTGGCTTGCCGCAACTACAGAATTTCCCTCTAGCGTCTCTGCACAAATTACCTTTAACTGGCTTAAGAATGGCATCTAGCTGCAAGTAATCTATTCTTTCAAGTATTAAGTCAGTTGCGTCGAAGATTGATTCAATCTCTAAACCATAACTTTCTTTAAATGCCGCAATCGCTTCTTCTTGAGAACTGTATGCGATCGCTAATACTCCACCTGTATGGTGATTTATAGCGTATATATTTGCGTTTGCCTCTGCAATCTCACCATCTGTCCAAAAATAAGGAGTAACCTCCGCACGGCGCTGGCAATCTAAACGAAATCTTTTATCGACTAAGGGCGGGTGTTCTTCTTCAAGCTCGTATACCTCATTTAAAAAATCTTCGTCCATGGTTAACCTCCAAACTTTGATAACAGTATATCTGCTTGTTTAGGTGACAATTCCCAGGTAAAACTATTTTTAATTTCTTGAAACCCTAATTTCTCATAAAAGTTAAAAGAGTTGTCTACTGGGATAAGCTTTATTCGACCATTCATACCTTCTTTCTTGCTTAACCTAATTGATTCTAACAGCACTTCAGTGCCCGCACCTTTTACCTTCTTGTCAGTGTCAGCAAGATTCCACGGTGCGGTTGCTAAATAATCAACAAATAAATGGGGTGGCTCTCCTGGTTTACTCTCTTTGACTAATATTATTGTTGCGGCTGCCGACAAATTTCCTTTACTATCATAAACTGCTATTTTCTCATCCGTTCGTGCATCTTTTATAACTGAACCAATTCTAGCGTTTTCGCTTAAGGTCTGTCCTGATGCCTTAAGGTAGGGCGAATTGGGTGGGATTAATTCATCAACTCGTGCTTTTGCTTCGTTAACTCTTTTCTGCTGAAAATCAACATCTTTACTTAAATTGTCGATAACCCTTTTATCTTTGTTATCCGCGATCGCATCCCTCAATCGCCCTTGCGCGTTATTTAATTGTCTGTCAGCATTCGCTTTATCAATAATTGGCTTAAGTTCCTTATAATCCCAGCTTGCTAAATCTTTGTTGATTTTGTTTTTATCAGTTGAAGCTGTAAAAACTGTTCTTGCATTCATCGTGGATGAACGCTTAGTTTCAAAATATTGTTTTCCTTCTGGGTGAGAAGCGATCGCTTCCTTCCATGAAGATCGCTTGTGGGGAGAAGAAGGTTTTTGTATCCCGTGTCGGTCTGCGATGGTCTTCAATTGCGCTAAATTCGTCTTACTTGTAATTCTTTCTGTCTTTATTATTTGTGGCGTTGTTGCACCACAAGATATAAAGCGCCCATCCGCACCACGACACAGATTACCTTTTACCTTTGCGCTGTCAACACGATGAGTACGGTAGGCATCCTCATCAGTAATTTGCGTTACACCTAAATAAAAATTTAATTCATCTGGTCGCTGCTTGAGATACGTTTCCTCGGCGTGCTGTTCATTGTCAAAACCGATAGCGTACAGTTCCGGGCGATCGCGTCTTGATATTTCAAATACCCCTACCCCTGCCTCCAAGTCGCGTTCTTCTAATTCTTCGGCATAAGCAAAGCGCCCATATGTAAACATGGACGCGCCAGGTGCTTGAACGGAGGACACCTCCGCAACGTACTGGCTTGCTTTAATAGCATCTGAGCTAATCTCTCCATAGCCTAACATCTTTAAAGCGGCATCAGCTGGTAAAACCCCACAAGCAAAATCTAAACGGATATCGTGTTCCGTCCTTATGCCCCCTGTTCTTTTGTGTTTCTTTGTATAGCGTTTTTTATATTCCTGGCTAATCCAGTATCCAGCATATCTACTCGGATAAGGATTAAATTTATTTCGTGCCTCTTTAACGATCGCATCATGTAACTCCTTGTCGGTAAATATTGCGTCGATTCTCTCTTCCCTCCATGCATCTGTACGATATTCACGTAATTCTGCGATCGTCATTTCCCTTATCCCCCCAAAGAATTCCTTCGGCATCGCTTTTAAATAAATTGATGAAGCTTCCTCCGCGTTCGCCACTCCAATTATTATTTTTTCTTCATCAAATTCACCGTTAATCATTTGAGCGATCGCAAACACTTTTGGGCTATCTAAATTCGTTGATACATAACAATCGACCGCCATACCATCTGCACCTTTGGTCTTTTGAATGTGCCCATATCCAGCGACCAACATCTTTCCATGCCGTTGCTCAAATGGTAAATACTGAAGCCCAATTTTGAATCCTTGCCATTCGATTACTCGTTGTATTGGGGTTGAATCGTCAAGGCGCAACGCAGTGGCTTGACTTGACAACCATTCTATAGCGCGATCGCCACCCAACAGCATTTTTTCTAGTTCGTTCATTTGAAAAAGTGTTGCAGATATATTAATTGTATATTTTGATGTACAATATTATCCGTTTTTTTTCAATTTAGGTATCCACGTCGGGTTAGGCGCGATCGCAAAGCCTGCGTTTTTTTCAAACGGCATCATACCAGGATCGTCTATATCCTCCGATAAATAGGTCGCCCAAAAGTCATTATCTTTGTCGCCAACCACGGGGTAAAGAGCGCATCTACAAGAAACGTGTCCAGGGTGAATAACAGAACCTAGTTTAAAAGCCTTCCCTGACCGCCAAGCGCAAAACTTGCATACACCCTCACGTACTGTCACCCATATCACCTCATTGATTCCAGCATCCTTGTACTTTTGTTGTGAAGCATTACTGTAGGCTTTAATGGACTCGGTACGTGCGATCGCCTCCGCCCTAGACTTAATTATCCCTAGCTGTTCTCTCAATAATGCCGTTACTTTATTGACGCCCCAGCCTTGGGCTAGACCTTCACCGATCACAATAGATGCTTGAGTTGCGAAATTATCACCATGGCGTAGTAGCCGATTATAGGATTCTTGAACGGAGAAGGTGATCGCTTCTACTGGTACGTTAGAGAATGCTGTGCCAATAAAATCAGTGCTTATATCTATTCCGTAGTTGCTAGCTTCAATAAGTAGTTCATTAAACAATGATTCGTATAAAAACTTTTCCCGCGGGTTAATAACTTGTAAAAAAACTCCCAGTTGCTCAGCAACATAAAGCTGACGATAGGAAGAGATAAAAGGGCGATCGCGCTGCATTTCTTCCCACCTTACTTGCATAGTTCTTTCTAGTCGTTGGTAAGAGTTGAGTAGAATTTGGTTTAAACGTGCGATCGCATGGTTTTCCATCTTGTGCAACAATTCGTCATATCGCTGCATCAATATTATTTTCTCTCTCAGTTCCAATTTACAGGCTCCATAATTCCTCTTCAGTAATTCCAAATGCGATCGCAATTCTTGCTACCATCCAATAATTTCTTACTCCTTTCTTTTCGTAATTAGCAACACATTGCTGCCGGACTCCCAGAATCACCGCTAACTGTCCTTGTGACAACTCATGCTTTTCTCGAAGCTCTTTTACTTTATCTCCCGACAATACACGATCATGTTTTAATCCCACAAAAATTTACCTATGAGAAATATTTAATAATTGCGTGTGCAGGCACGTTGTAGGTATGCATCCCTTTGGAGGTTGTTCCTAGATAAACTCCAATGACATTAGGATGTAGTTCTAATTCATTCGCTAATTTTGATGAAACAACTTTTACAATTGGTTTTCCTGGTAACTTTGGAAGATTCGGATCGTTCCATCTGGCGATCGCTTTGTTTGCTAGCTCAACTAGAACCGACTGCTTCATAAACTTTGTGTCTGTAAAATAATATTTGTGCTAATTAATAAAGCTAGTTTAGCAGGAAAATACTATGCGGTTGCGATCGCCAAGTTGTCGGGTAAATATTGGCAATAAATTTGTGTACAGCAACGATGACACGCCACGTGCTACAACGGAGGACACCTCCGTAACGAAGTGGATCGGGTATTTGCAGTCGGTTGAGGTTATGTTAGGTGAGCAAGAAAGAGCATCGAGCTGTAGCATATCAATATACGACCATAAATTAAAATTGTTAAACCTCCTGCTAACTGAGTTCCAGCGAGTAGGAGGCATTTTTGTTTCAAAGGAATTGTTTGAAGATAAGAAAGTTGATTTGTCAGAATCATCAAGTGGAACACCTATTATAAATAATGACCCTAACGGATATTTGAAACAGTTAGAGCAAAAATATGGGGCATCAGACTTGAGTGGGTTAACTCCGGTGGGGCGAAAAGCTTACTCTGCGCTAAGTAATCCAAACGTGAGGGCTTTTTTAGATGCGGTAGCGATCGCGGAACTGGGGGATAACGCAGCTGCAAAAGGCGGATATGGCTACCTATTCGGTGACGTAAATGGTGTAGAAACTTTTGATCCCAAAACATTGATGACGCATCCTTTGCGGAGGCGATCTGCGTCAGGCTATACCTCTTCTGCGACTGGTAGATATCAAACGATGGATTTTGTTTGGAACGATGATACAGCGTATGGTTCGCGGGGGCTAGGGCTAAAAGATTTTAAGCCAATATCGCAAGAGATTCTAGCCGTTGGCAGAATGATGTACAGAGGCATCCTTGAAGAAGTGGAAAAGGGCGATATTGAAGCGGCTTTAAATGGGGATGGACGAAAAGGTAATGGAGCGTCTTGGGAATGGGCAAGCTTAGAGCCTAAACGTTACGGGCAAGGCACTCCAGGAGGCAGAAAAGTTAATTTTATTGCTAATTACAATCGGTTTAAGGCTGCTTCTAAAACAATTCAATCACCTACAACGCCAATCAATAACTTGCCTTCTGCTGTCCCTTCACTTACTGAACTAAAAACATCACGGCAAACAGGAGAAAATAAATTAGACGTAACTCAAGGAATTAGAATTTACATCGAGTTAGGATTTAACGATATAGCACCAACAATATATGAATTTATCTTGACCGAGGTACAGGGAAGCGATCGCATACCCCACACAACAACGATACAAGGAAGGCAAGTGAGAGCGATCGCAGCTAAGTCTTCTAAGTCGTTTGGTGTGAAACGAAATACAACTATTAGACAATTTGCTGGTGAGATTACCTCAAAGATTGGGGCTGACCTAGAAATTAGCGACAATGCGGATACTGATAAAATTCTAACAATCGTTCAAAAGAATGAGACTGATTACCAAGCATTGGTTAGAGCAGCTGCAACAGTTGGTTTATTTATTCGTGGTGATGCGAATAAACTTAAACTTGAACCGTTGAAGGTGACAGATAAAATACGGGTTGTACTACCAGAAGCGATCGCCCCTGGTAGTACTTGGGGGGATTCTGCTAGCAGTGAGCGTTCAGCGCCAACTATCACCAGCACTGTAAGCCCAAAAAGCGGTGGGACTACGGAGCAAAGTGGTACAGACTTACCCTCAGTATCTAAAGAATTAGAGAAGCTAGCAACGCCAGTAAATCTGAACAAAGTAGGAATACTCTTGCCAAATTCAGCGGCCGATGAGAAAAAAGGTATAGGGAAAGGGTTTGAAGGACAATTACAGATTTTGTCGGTCTTGCAGCCAGATGTATTAAATTGGCAACCTGGTGAAATTGTACTGCCACAAACCGGGTACGGGTTAGCGATAGATCGAGAATATCGCATATCCCAGATCAGACACAATTGGAGTAATGGCGCGATGACCGAAGGTCGGTCTTCGACCATCGCATCATCAGCATCGATTTATTTACCAGTTGCGATCGTTATCAAGCAAGATACCGCAACACAAGGTGGAGCAGTGAGCGGTGCAGGTGTAGTAAGTTCATCAGGGAATCAGCTATACGAAAAATGGGATCCAAGGTGGAAGAAAGCAGCAGCAAGAGGCGATGTTATTGAGGGGACAGGTCGCAGGGTAACATCACCCTACGGAATGCGAATACATCCAGTAACAAAAGTTCGCAAGATGCATAATGGAACTGATGTAGATTGCAATATGCGAACTAAATTATATGCGGTATGTAAGCCTGGTGAGTCAGTAAATGTAGAGTATATTCCTAGGTGGGGGGGTGCTGGGAATACTGTAAAGTATGAATATGGAGAATTTACCTTTTATTATTTTCACCTAGACAGTGGTGGCAGTGGTAAATATAATCATGGTCAGATTATTGCTTACAGTGGGAATACTGGCATAGGGACAGCGCCTCATTTACACGTTGAAATATACAAAACAAAAGAAGGAGCGAGCAAGAGGTTTGCAATCCCGTTAGGTTATTTGTATTGGATATTAACAGGAAACTTCCCACCTTGAGAAAATTAATAGAAGCGATCGCGGCTGCATCGATGGCGTACCCAGAGTTTACATCTTTCCGCGACGGATTATTTCAAGTTCTAGAAATTGAAGAAGAACCTTTAAAAGTAGCCCTCGGTATTGAATCCTGCTTTGTAGAAATATCGTCTTCAAAAATTGAATTTGTTTGCGGTGCTGATCGAGTGACAGTTCAGGAGTTGGCAAAAATTAAGCAACTTGCAGAAGATTTGAAACAACGTTACCTTCTTCCTTTCACAGGGGGAACAGACGAGGATTATGATATTGATGCCTGGGTGGATGGCAACCCGGTTATGCCTACGGCAATAATTGGAGGTTGGGAACCAGCAGCATCGGGTGGTGGTGTGGGAATTGACGACGATAACGTAAGCACAACATCTACATGGAGTAGTTACAAAATCACAATTGAGCTAGCAACTCAAAATCTTCCAGTAGCTCAAATTACTGGACTAGGAAATAGCGCTGTATTAAATATTGGAACGACGAGCAACACAGTTTGTGCTGGCGATGACATAAGATTAAGCGATACGCGATCGCCATTACCACATAACCATGCGATCGCTCAAATAACGAACCTGCAAACAATTTTAGAGACAAAGCTTACAGCTATTGTAAGTAACACGGAACCATTAGAAAAAACAGACGGAATGGTTTGGTTTGAGCCAAATGCTATTTATCCACAGCCATGGACTTGGAATGCAACTCAGAATTTATGGATGACCCCACCAATGTTGCTCGATTTCGGAAACTGGTCGGCAACACCGAATATACAAACTACTACAGCACACAACATAGCGATGGCAAGAGCAGAAAAAGCAATACCTTTTTATGGAGTAGCAACGTCTAGAATACAAGTCCTACAAGCATTTGGAATTATAAGAGCAGGTGCAGCAATCGCAGCTAACCAAGAACCTTATATAGTCCCGCGATTATCCTGGTTATCAGGGACAGGGGCTTATAACAATTTGACAGATTTCCAGGAAGAAATAAGAGGTATGTCGGCGCAGGTTAATCGACGAATGTTAAATAATTTTGCCAACCTTTGGATACCTGGCAATGCTTGGAGTTTTGCGTTTGAGCTATCTTGTAAGCGATCGCCAACCAATACTACGACATCGGCATCTTATCCTACCTTAACTTACAATGTGGGAGCATATATTAAGATGTCCAGACCGTGAATATTAAAATATATAATACTTTGCCTCGTACAGTATCAACTACAAGCGGTAATTACGCTTTAATTGCTCGTTTGGACGGGAAAGAAGTATGGGAATTCTTGTTACAACCAACTGAATTACAATGGAGTCATTCATCGAGCTACCAGCCAAGTGGGGCAAGTGGTTCTATACCTATACTTCAGTTTTCCTCATATTCAGGCTGGGCGGTTTCTATGAACTTTCCACTTTACGGAAATGATCGCAATATAACTAATTATGTTGAGCGACTTTCTTCTTTGTTGATACCAGAAAATGGCTCACCACCTGTTTTATTCTGGCAGTGGGGTGAGCGATCGCTTTCTCCTTGCGTTATGGTTAAATTTGATCGCACTGAAAACAATTGGACTTCTTCAGGTCAACTACTCAGCTGCAAAATTGACCTGACGTTAGTACAGGTAAATGAAAAACAATTAATTCCTTAAAATTGAAATAAGTCACAACTTGAGTTGTTGTTACCACGACAGAATATAAGTCATTACTGTATCGTGGTGTATATGCAATTAAGGATTGATGCACGGCAACCTTTACAGTGGGAAAAGTTAAGTGGCGATCGCTACTTGGCTCACGCTGTGCTAGGAAAAGCGAATCATCCTTTACCTTATTACCACTGGGATGGAAAGGGCTGGAAAAACAGAACCGAAACCGTAGCGGAAGATGAATTATTTAACGACAACTCGTTATTAACTGCCCGCGCCATCCCCTTGTTGTTAGGGCATCCAAAAACGGGCAGATACGATAATAATCGAGAAGGGCTATTGGTTGGGCACACTTTTAATACTTTTCTTCGAGAAGACGCACAGTTAATCATGCCCGTGGTTGTCGATGACCATAGGGGGGTAGAGATTATTGATCGTGCGATCGCTTCCGGGAAATATGCAGAAGTCAGCCCAGGCTATTCAATCCAACGATTACAGCCTCGTGAGGATGGAATCTTTTTGCAGCAGGGGCGCTCTTACGATCACCTCGCCTTGATTCCACCAGGGGAAGGTAGGGGAGGACAAGCTATAGCAATCCGTACTGACTCTAATGAAATAGCTGGTGCAGAGAAGGAATATTTCTATATAAAAAAGGATATGAAAACAGTAAATCTAAATAACCGTAAATTTGACATCGAGGACGAAAATTTAGCTACGGAAATAACTGCATTGCAATCTAGATACGACATTGCGATCACTGATAAATCCAAAATAGAGGGCGAACTTACTGGGGTAAAGACTCGGCTAGATGAGGCTGAGTCCAACAAAATGACAGAGGAAGCGATCGCTCTCCAGATAACGCAACGTTTAGATACTTGGGTGCTGGTTCTTCCGGAGTTGCGAAAAGATAATAAAGACTTCCAGCCAGATTATAAGTTGCAAGCTACTGAGATACAAAAACTATACTTAAAAGCCAAGCATCCTCACGTAAATCTTGACGGGAAAGATTCAGCTTTCATTATGGGCGTGTGGGAGGGGTTAAAACCTAGCAGTGACAAGGAAGTAGACGATAGCATAAACCGTGTAGACGCTCTCTTTGACCAATTAAACAAGGCTGACGCAAAGCCTCAACAAGAGGAAGACCCAATTATGAAAAAGGTACGCGATCGCTATCGCAATGCTTACAAAAAGAAAGGAGTTATTGAATAATGCCTGTATTGGATTATATATTGCCAATTGATAAGCCAGTTCCTTGGGGCGAAATTGCGACGCTGGATAATGCTCAGATATGGGGGTTTAAGCCAGGGGAGAATAGGATCTATCCTTTTGGGTTTGGGGTTGCAAAAGGGGGCGCAGATGGAATAATAAAAATACCAACAGCAAAAACAGATTTGTTTTATGGTGTTGTCCGGAATGCTGATATTTATGAAAGGCGAACAGGTTATTCTGTCACTACACAGGGATATGATGGGATACCAGCTAAAGAGGTAGTGCCTGTAATTCGCGGGTCGGGGCCAGGTGTTGTCATAGCTGTGCCTTTATCTCAGCAGGTGGCAGAATCAGACCCAGTATTTTGGCAGGTTATTGATAGTACAACAAATACAGCCGCACTAGCCGGAACATTTCGCAAAGATTCAGATGGTACTAGCCCAAATGAAAGGGCAATACAACTGACATATGCAAGATGGTATCGTTCATCTGGAGCGATCGCGGCGAATACCTTAGGAACAGGTTTACTAGAGTTAAGAATGCCTAACTAAAATGCCAAGTTTTTTATTTAATGATTTAACACAAGTCTTACCGAGAGTTTTAGAACCTCGGTATGAAACTTTATTCTTTGAGAATGGCGATTTAATTCCAACTCTTACTGATTTACAGGCGGGGGCAAGAGAAATCACTTACGACCGTTTTAGTGAGTGGGGGGATGCCGATCTTGTAAGCGATGCGACTACAAATATCCCGATTGTAGACATATCGGTAGACGATGATCGCTATCCGATTTTCATGATGGCTTCTGGGTTCCCGCTATCTTTGCAAGAGATGCGAGCTTATGATTTTCGTCCTACAAATGGCACAACGACTAATGTGAACCGGTTTGAACGACGAATGCAGGCAGCCCGTAAGGTGATTGCTATGCGGACGAATCGGGCAACTGCATTAGGGTACAACGCGCAAAACCTAAACTTTCCAGGCTTCTTAACTAATGCGATCGTGCCTGTGACAAATTCGTCTTTTGACTTGAACACGGCGACATTTATAACAGCATTAGATTTTGTCATTGCGACCATTGAGACGCTGACAGATAACTTTGTCACTGAAGACCCGACACAGCTTTTAGTACCGCCAAACTTTAGAAAAAAAATCTTGAGTCTTTACAATGTGAACGGGACTAAAACTGTTATGCAAGCGCTTGTAGAGCAGTATCCAGACTTAGAGATTCAGAAAGTTAGAGAGGCATCGTCAACCGCATTAGATGCGGTTGGAACTATACCAGGACGGACAACTGGCAAAGATCGGATAATGCTCTATCCGAGAACTGAGACAGTTGTGCATCGCCATATCGAGAATGATGTAGCTGAATTAGCGCCAGAAGAGTTTATTCGAGTAGATGGATTGCGGCGTATTTATCCTATGTTTAGCTGTATTACCCCAGCAATATTTGATTATCCTCAAGATTGTCGGTACATTGATGTAGTGAAGGTGAACTAATGCCAGTAGTGTATTTTGATGCTGTTAACTTTAACTTGCCCAAAACAGCAATTTATTATCTTTCTGGGCAAGTATTAGTTAATCCTGAAGAGAGCGATCGCACAAAACAGATATACGAAACATGGCAAGTAGAATTAAGAGATGGTGCAAATGAGGTAAGCGATCGCGCCATTGAATTAATTAAGAGCCATGTTGATGCAGAAACGTTAATAACAAATAAAATATTATCTTTTGGAGAATCGACGCCACGTGCTACAACGGGGGAAAGTACCAAGGTAGAAACAAAGGATGTGCGATCGCTTTCCGTTAAACTTGCCGAGCCAATAATTAAAGCTGAAACCGATATAAAAATACTGAAAGAGTGGGAGTCAGACCCTAGAACTTCTATTAAGGATATGGTGGCGGATCGTATTTTTGAGTTAGAGCAAAGTAATGTTTAATTCGCCGTTTGCCAATGACATATTTCTTCAAGCAACCTTCACTTTTAAAGTACGCCACGTGCTACAACGCGGGGAACCCGCGCAACGCAGTGGCTCGCAAAACGGTGTTTCTATAACTGATGGACGAGGCAATATAAAGAGTGAGGGGGAGGCGATCGCGCACACCTTCAAATTAAGTTCTACCAATCCCAACCTCAGAAGAGAGTACGAAGTTGCTCAGTTAGATGAACTATACTATGGCGTAATTGTTGACGGGGATGGTACGCTTGACCCGCGAATACAACCGAGTGATGTAGGGGTGGGAGAGATAAAGGGGAAAAGGTGTATTTGTAATTTGCGATCGCTTGCCCAATCTTCAATTAAATTAATCCCTAAAATATTAGGCGAAAAATATCTATTGTTAGTAACTTATAGAGTAAAAGGAGGAGTGTAATGGGAACTATTAAAGCTTTAAAGAATACGATATTCAAAGCCAGAAACGTGGATTCTGAGGATTTAGAAGGTAACGAAATTGCCCTTGTCGCAGATAACAGTATACTTACCGTACAGTCAGTAAAAGATGATAAACATCAGCACGCTAGAATACGGTTAAATGTGCCATTAAAAACAAAGGATGGGGCTGAAATCAAAGAAGGGTTTATTTATGAACCACACTGGTTTATACCTCTTGAAGTAATGCCAAGAGAAATAAAACTTGGCATTAAATATAGGAACCAGATTGATAATTCAACTAATTTATTTGGAACTGGGTATAGGCAATGCAATTTAACCTCTAACGCGATGGCATTAGATTATTTACTTAAAAGATATGGACAAAAAGACTTAGATACTAGAGCGTCATTGGGTGGGTATCGTGAAGGAGAAAGCGTTTACGCCAAGGTGCTTAAAAAATATGGTGACACGATTTATCATGATGCTCATACTAAGGCTTTACGTGAGTTTGGTGTTGATAGCTACTTTTCTCTAACACTGTCAATTGCAGACCTGATTGATTGTTTAGAAGCTCAAATCCCTGTGCCAATAGGCGTATCTTACAAATCTAGTGGACACATCATCCTCGTCGTTGGCTACAACCCAGAAAGAAAATTCTTTTGGGTACACGACCCCTATGGAAGCCGATCCGGTAGCGCCAACAGCTACAACGTCATCGGCGGCAATGCTGGAGCATATGATATTTATTCTCTTGAAACAATGAGGGCAATTTGGGGCGATCGCGGCAATAAAGAGTCAGGCTGGGGGCGCGTCTTCACCAAAGTAGCTGGACAAGAAACCGGATTGAAAGCAGGACTTTGACCAAAAAAATGGAAGTATCGGTGACGTTTAATTATAGCGCAATACAAGCGATGGCGCTGCGTATGAGGGGGCTAAATCTAACCCCAGCGCTAAGAGAAGCAGCGATTTATCAAGAAGCTAGTACAAAGAAAAACTTTGTTAGGGAAACTGACCCTGATGGACGTAAGTGGCAAGATTTGAAACCAGCAACATGGGCGATGAAGAAATCAGGGTCAATCCTTCGAGAGAAAGGAATACTAATAAATTCAATCACGCATTACCCGAAAAATGCCGATACATGGGAGGTAGGAACTAACGTAGAATATGGTATCTATCACCAGTTTGGGGTACAAAACAGAAATCTGCCTGCGCGACCTTTTTTAGGGTTCTCACAGACAGACATTCAGGCAATTAATCAAATATTTCAAAGATACTTGCACCTCTAGAATTTAAAACATTTGCTTAAGGGCAACTTCAAGAATTGGATAATGGCAAGGTTTGTAAACGTTTTGCTTTTCTGTATAATTACCATTCTTGTCCTTACACCGAGCTTTTCTAGGTGGCTCACCTGTTAATGTTCGATAGGTAGCCGATACTAGGTTGCCAAACCGCATCTTTACGTTAGGATCAAAAGTAATTCCTTTACTTGCCAACCATTGTGTTAAGGTCAACTCGTCGTCAGATTGTGGCAGTATGCGATGTTCAGTTTTCGTAAAATTTTCAAGCATTTCATCGAGGCGTGGAAAGTTTGTAATTGTAGTAGCTCGAATGTTTTCGTATTTCATGGCAGTCGCCTCTAGTTTTTCAACCTTTGCGTTTAGCTGAGTTAACTGGCCTAAGATTTCCTGCATTGCTCCCATTAAAGCCTGATTATTCTGCCTTTGTGCAGCCCCCGTTACTTCTTTAATCCATGCGTCAATACCTTTTGCCGCAAATTTATCAAAAGTGTGCAAAGCAATACCATTTTTCGCTTTACTTTCAACTGCGTAGTAACCAATAATTGCTGCACATACTTCGCTTCTCACTATACGCGCTTCAACACCGATGTTGTCAGGCATCAATTCCCTATTAAAAGCCTTGCCAAAAAAGGATTGTAGTCTTTTTATTCCCGTTTCTCCATCTTCAATCTTTTGCAAAAGTATCCGTACGGCTCTCGATTCCACTCCGCACAATCGAGCTAATCCTGAAATACTCATACCAGTTTCATTTGTTAATTCACTGACGTAAAATTCTACTCCATCTACAACTCTAGGTTGTACAATAATTCGGTCTGACATATTTACCTTTTTTGTTTGACACTGTATGCCGACCCACTCGGCATACAAATAATATACATAAAAAAAGATAATTGTGTCAATATCTGTACTTTAATAATTACATAGAAACAATGGCTTTAGAGTTGTCGGTATTAGAGTTAGCGATCGCGCATCGCCTCGATCCATTGAGGCAAGCATTAAAAGAGTATGGTATTCCCATTGCCTGTTTACCAAAGGAAGCGGGCGTTTATAGCGTGGAAGAGATGGGGGCGATAAGTATATATATACCGAATGCATCGGGAGTAAGCGACCCAAATTCGATGACGGCACAAGACGCGGATATAAATGTAGTTGTGAATGTTTCCTTGGGCAAGCGATACCAAGATGCTCCAGGAGAAAAGGATGTACTTGAATATGTATGTGATCAAATAATCGGGCTGTTACTTGGGTTCTTCCCGTTTGAGGTGGAGATAATGAAGCGTCCCATGTATTTCAAGTCGTATGAGTTGTTTAGACCGAATGGCGATCGCTGGGAGGGTCAATTACAGTTTGGTTGTGTAAAGCAGGTGAGAGCAATAGCATTTGCAGAAGAGTACGAGGTACAAAAAGTACAATTGTTTGCTAGTTTAGACTTAATAACCGGAACTGTAGTAAAGGAAATTGCTTAAATGCCTGTAATCGGCATATCAATAAATGAACAATCATCATCAACACAATCGACGGTAACAGATAGGATAAGTCGATGCACGTTGATAATGACCCCAAGCGGGGCAGCGGCTGCGTTGCTAAACCAGCCTACAGGAATAAGTAGTGTCACGGACTTTCAAACAAAGTACCCCACTGCTCCCGAAATTGTTTTGCAATCGGTAAAGTTGTTTTTGCTGAACAACCCAGAAGGGCAATTACAATGTTATGCCTGCAATGATTCAGTAGTATCAGGCAATGACGCAGCTGCTCGGTTGGGGCATTTACTTAAAGGAATTGCGCTACTTAGTTTAAGAACAGATTTAGAGCTAAGTGTTAGCTTATGTCCCGAACAAGGAACTTTTACCTTACAGGCAGATCGGACAGCGATATATTCTGCTATTCAGTCAATGTGTGAGAAGTTTGACTGGCTCTACTTCGTAAACACGGCAAACGATACAGATACGAAAGCGAAAGCGATCGCTGAACGTGATCTCTATTCCTCCGCTCAAGGTCACAGTTCTATATACTATGGAGCGATAACAGACAACGAAAACAAGAATGTGCCTGTGGCTGTAGCGGCTGGTGCGATCGCGATAAAGCGCGATCGCACTGAGGCGTATAGTCCACCAGCGGGGGCAAAATATCCAGTACTAGGAATTAAGAACTTAGTCAGTTATGTGGACAACATTACCGATTACAACGACTTGAAAGCAAAGCAAATTAATGTATTACAGAAGATTCCAAAGTATGGCACGTGTTTATGGGGGGCAAAAACATTAAGCACAGACACCAAATTTAGTTTAATCAATACTCGCATGGCTGTTAGTGTCGCCAGTCAAAGGCTAGAGAATGCGCTCGTACCAATTCTTTTTGCATCTACCGATCCGCAAGGTAGGACTAACCGAGAGGTTGATAGGCTAATTATTTCTTTAATGACTAACTTATGGTTAGAGGGCGGGTTAAGTGGTGAGACGCCAGAAGATGGATTTAGGATTGAGGATGTAGTTATCCAGGCTGACCCCCAAACTCAACAGCAACAACAAGGACAACCTTCTGGGCCAACTACCCCAAATGTGCCTGTTGCTCGCAACTTAAAAAAAATACAGAAAAAGATTTATGCTCGTTTTGTGGAACACGTTGAGCAGATCGAAATCGGCGTTTTTGTAGTTGATGTATTACCCACTTAATAAGTTATGGCAGTTAACGCGATACCAGTATCAGACGGAAAATTTGAATTAGAGGGTTTATCCGATATTGTGTTTGACAGATGCAGCGCGATCGCGGAAAAGCCTGTTTTCGGCGACCCATATTTCAATCCAAATACAGGCAAAAATTCTAAACTAGTAGGTCAAATAGAGTATGAGGATATAACAATTGAAGCATTATTAGATAAAACACAGAAAACGCGGTTTAATGCATTTAAGAAGCAATGGCAAGCAAACCCAGCAGGAATAACAGCCACGCATATTTTAGGCGGTATAATCACCCATTTGACGGGGGTAAGATATGGTGGGTCAACATATGGAGAATTTGACAAGCTTTCAAACTCAGCCGCAAAATTAATCCTGAATATCACCTTTGAAGGAATAAGAGAAGTGTGATGTATGCAACTAAATAAAATATTAATTGAATTGCGATGGCTAATCTTAAAGACGCCAGTCCCTAAAAGTAACCGCGACTTTGGGCGCAAAGCTACTGAAGAAGAGCGAAGGCAGTTTCTTTCAATATCTCTAGAATGTGAATTAAATGTAAAACAGATAAATTCTCTTTTGTATTACGACGTACACGCAACGTTTAGATACGTTTGTTCCATCCTTGTTGCAAAGTCGTTGATATCATGCGACTTGAGCTACAAAAAATATCGCCCTTATTATTTGCCAATACCTCATGCAATTCCCCAAAACAAAAATAACTTACAAGCTATTGAGCGAAGACCAAATTCTACTTTTAAATATTAAAGACTTTGACGGAGAGCGGATAGCGATCGCTCTCCGTCAAGTCACAGCAGAGGATTTAGACGCATATGAGATATTACAGTCTTCAGTACAGCAGGGAAAGATAACTAATAGAGAAATGGATGAGCGCAGTATTGCGAGATTAATTATTAAATGGGGTGATCGTGAATCAATGCCAACGTCTTTAGAATTGCGATCGCTCCCAGTAGAAACAAGGGCGGTGCTATTAGAGGTGTTTCAAAGCTTTTGTATGCCCAGTTATGAAATCGTGGCAGCAGAAGAGTAAAGAAGAACGACTAAAAATAGTATTCATTCTTAGCGACAAATCTTTTAGCAATTACGAAACCTGGCGGAAAAGACCTTTGACAGTCATTAACAGAATGATTACAGTTTACCAACAAGTTCTTGAAGAAGAACGAACGCATTTTCAAAAAAACTCAATTAAGCAATCCTAGTTTCCAATTCTTGCGCGATCGCACGTTCAAGGATAGCGATCGCTTCCATAGCAATTTCAGTGGGCGTACCCGAAGGAAGATTGAGAACAATCGAGCCAGGTTGAAAGTTAATTGTCTTGCTTCCCACATTTAGTAAGTTGCCCGTCAGGTTGGTCAACATCCGTGGGGTTAAAATTGCTTCTGAGGAGTTAGCGATCACAAAATCAGATCCTGATGGCTTCCGGGCTGCTTCAGAGGCGATCGCACCAAGCAAGCCATTATTAGCAGGGATAAACCCATCAGCCCTAGAGAAGAAGCTACCAATACTATTTATAATTCCCCCTAGTCCGCCAAACAACGAACCCGTTGCAGTTGTATTAGCTATTTTGCTAACTGGGGTAGACTTCGGTTCAAATCCAGCTAATTCGCTGACCTTTGTTTGAACTGAAGAAGAGAAGTTAGTAATACTTTCAGCGATCGCATCAATCACCTCAAAAATTGGCTTAACTGCATCAGCTAATTTAGCTTTGACGACGGTAGCACCTTCCGCCCCAACTTCGTATATCGCCCCAAATAGACCGGATGCGATCGCCGCGATCGCCTTAATTAAGGTTGGTAAAGTATAAACTCCAATCAACTGTTTATAATCCAATTGAGCGAAAAACTCACCAACCCCATAAAATAAACCTTTAAATAGTTCTTTATAATCAAGGGTTGAGATCGCTGCGATCGCTTTAGAAGGCAACGAAAAAATATAATTTACAATCTGAGCAAGCCCACTACCTAAAGCTTTACCAATATCTACCCCGGTCAATCTCTTTAATGCTGCCATTCTACCGGATATGCCAAGAAGCCAGGAGTTTAGACGGTTAACGCTATCGAAGAGCGATCGCATTGGATCGACAGAATCTAAACCCAATAGTCTCGCCAAATTGCTTAATATTCCATTTTGCCCAACCACGATATCTAAAGTGTCGCCAAACGCGGTAAAAACAGATTGATATCCGTCTATTTTTGGTTCAAGGTCTCTTTCTATAGAAAACAGTCCTATTGTCGGATCAAAGAGTGAATCCATAAAAGCTGATATTCTCGCCTTTACAGTGCCTTGCAATAGATTAATCATTTCCGGAGTCACAGCTTTTTCTAAAGCTTCCGTAAATAGTTTAATTCGCTCAAATGCCGACAAGTCCCCAGTTGAATCTACACCTTTGGCTGTTAATCCCGATTTCAGGGCGGAAGTTAGCTGAGGATTATTTGCAAAAAACTGATACTGATTTAATCCCCTAGCACCCACACTACCACCTAAGAATGCTGATACTGCTGCACGACTTGCTCCAATATCACCGCCTGCTAAATCAGATAATAAAGCGATTCTTGAGCTTGATGATAATTGCGCTTTTTTAATAGTATCTAGAGACGCCCCACTACCCTTTAAAGCAAGATTGTAATCATCTTGAATTGTTCTAAAAAAGACCTGAATCGACTCAGCTGATGTTGGTAAATCCTTTCCTAGCCGGGCTATATCTTTCTCAATTTCTTGTGTATATCTTCCCGCTTGTTGCTGCGACAATCCTAATGTTTGCATCGCAGTAGAGAGGGCTTGTACTTGCTCTACTTGCCTTTGTATCGCCGCGTTCCCCGCCCTAGATAAAGCCCCAATTGCTTGTGTGGCGACATTAATAGCTGCTCCAAGACCAATGTACCCTACGCTAAGTCCAGCAACACCCCCAGTTAATCCTGAAATTCCTCCTCTACTTTCTGCTACAAAGCGACCATTGGCATCCCTCAGTCTGCCTTGTGCGTTTCTAGTTGCATTACTTGTATTCTGAAATCTTTTTAGCGCTGCATCTGTACCCTGTATCTGAGCTTGTAACTGACGCCAAACACCACCCGTTAAATTTCTTGCTTGAATCGCAATACTTACTACTGACTGAGCCATATCACTCCAACTGAATTATTAGGCTTATCCAGCATGGTAAAAAATCTTTTAACAATCTTTCTAATATCTTTAATTCTGGCGACCCAGCTACGTATGTCGTGGGGACTGACACCAAATAAGTAAAAGGGTCAACCCCTAAACCTCCCGGAAATGTTGTTGTATTTAATATAAATCCCGTTGCTCCTCTTAACTTTACCGTTAATCCAAATATATTAAACAATATCTCCAAAACATCCTTATTTCCTCGATTACTCCAAATCTGATCGCTTGCTAACAACAGCGATCGCTTCTCTTCCACCAACCACGACCCATCCCACAACTCCCCCCAACCTGACCAATACGCCAACACATCCAACCATTCTTCTTTACACGTCGCTGGTTCTAAATAATCTTCCTGGTAGGTCGCAAGCGTACGCATCAACCCCACATACTTTTCTGCTAATCCCTGCGTTAGCGCGATCGCTATTTCTTCCTGCTCATCCCCCTGCCTGTAACAAGCCGGGAGAAATTCTGTTACCTCATTTTGCATAACTCGTTTCTCTATTTTGTTTTATGTGCTGACCGGAAAATCAACGGCGGGCAAGGACTTTACTTAAAAGTTTTGTAGAAAACATCGACTTCCACATAGTTGTGGAGGTGGTAGAGCGTATACAGAAAGGTGGTTCTGGCGTTGAACGAATTTACCGTTCTGCAAAACCTATCCAAAACTACCAAGGTCTAGACTTAATGAAGTCCTCCAAAAAACGGAGAACTTTTAATCCGCAAACAAGCTTTTCCATTCCATCTGATCAACTTCACTAAAAACGATCGCCTCAGCCATCTCAACATATTTAGAGTCAACTTGAATTGTTGGATCGCTGTCGAGGAGTGCGATCGCAGCGATCGCACTATCTACGATCTCCTGGGGGATAGAATCTTTTCTAGGTTCTGGGCCAAATCCTCGCTTACTCTTGTTATATCCAGGAGGTTGGTGTTTTGCTCCAGAACGCACCCAACCCCCCGAATTTGCTATTTTTCGTTCCGAGTCTGTTAAAAGACGAGCAGTGTCTACGTTATCACCGCCGCGTTTTTTCTTTTTGCGGGCTTTAGATATGGCTTCGGAGCGATCGCCAGCTTCAACACAGATCGGCGTTCGTCTTCCACCAAACCAAACACCCCAAGCACTATCTGTTCTGAAGAGCCAGTCGCTTGCTGAGGTGTCCTCCGTTGTGCGACCTGGCGTGCCCTGCGTTGCGGAGGTGTCGTCCGTTGTGCGACCTGGCGTTGTTTCTTCAAGGGTAATGTTGTGGTCAAACTCGCTCGCCTCAAACTGACGACGTGCGGTCGCTGCATCGTATACTCCAAGAGCGATATATTTTTCATCTCTCTCGCCCGCCATCTTCTGCACTGTCAACTCCTCTTCTACCGTCATGCGATAGTTAAGAGGAAAAGACAAAGACCAACCGTCAGGGAGTTTACCCTTGGTCGGAGAATCCTGCGATCGCATCAATAAAGTAAAGAAATTTTCCAATGGCGATCGCTGTACATTTTCTTGCCACGAGTTCAGCCTATATGCATGGTCAAGCCTTGCAAATCTAAACGCCTCCCCCGATGTCAAGGCTGTCTTACCAAGCTGGTTGAATAATACAACCCTACTAACGTCGGTGTCGCTTGACCAGCATTCCTCTAGGCGTTCTATCGCCTTATCAATTCCAGAATAGTTGTTAGTCAAATTGCTTATGGACTCGTTATCCAGATCGTATATTTCCACCTTAGCTGTTGACCGTGTAAGGTCGTTTGTCATCGCCCTTTCTACGAGTTCGTCTTTATTTGTTGAGGCAAGCCCCCTTACTCCAAACATTCTTAACCTATGGTCTTGCACCATGATACTCAGAGATTGTACCCCAGGATAGTAAGCACAGAATGACTCATACATTGACTGGATGACAGAATCGTGACTACCGTTATTTGCCGCCATCCCGTATCGATCTAATCTTACGCCACTAAACCGCAACACTCTACTTGAATGCCAGTACCTTGCATTATCTGGTAAAGAAAGTGCTAAGAATTCATACATCTTTACATCTTCCCATCTATTAGAGGAGGGGCGTATTGGACGCATCTCCCAGCGTGATAGAACCTTTAGCCAACGAATTGATTTAATGCGATCGCGGTCTACTTCCTCACTCGCCTCATTCCCGTCTGCAATTCCCATCAAAATATAACCATCACCAAACCAGCGAGAATATAGAGATGCAAGTGCGATCGCATCTCTCAGCCCTAATTGCTTAGCATAATTAAATATTTGTTCTGGTAAAATAATGTCATTGGCAAAGTTGAGTTTACACCATATCTGTTTCGCATCCTGCGGGTAAATGGACACTGCGCGTTGCAATACTCCAGATTTGCGATACAATCCGCTTAATTCTTGCTCAGTGAGCGATCGCACAAACGGGTTTATTTCGGTATATTGCGTTTTATCTCGTCCCGTACCAAGACCACTCATGCGATTATGTAGCAATCCGCCAAATGCTCTTGCAAGCTGATAAGAATCAATTCTAAGGTTGTTCGATGTCGTTTCTTGCATTAGTTTTATCAAAATCTTTGCTAACTATTCCTAGACAAGCTAATCCCCCAACTTGCACAAATCGAGAGAAATTAACAAGCCCTTGGTTGAACCCGTCAGGAAACATAGTAATGTAGCTAGAGCTAGCCGTAATCAACCCTATTGTGGTAGTTTTCCAATTAGATTTTATTGCGGCTCTTAATCTTCTCATGTTTTTCTATTTGTGTTATATTTAATTCTGTAGAACAAGTGAAGTTGTTCTATACTTCTCCATAATATACAAACCATAAATTAAATTGTTAAAATTCCCTTGCGTGGTGGTCGATACACTTCAAGGGAATTTTGTTTTTAAACTAGCACTATTGTATTAAGCATGATACTTTACAAATGGCTTGACCGTTATATGGCAAAGCGAAAAAACGCCACGTGCTACAACGGGAGGCAGCGTCGTGCGGAGGTATCCTCCGTTGAGACGACTGCCGTGGGGAACCCCCGCAACGCAGTGGCTTCTCTTAAACAAGAAATACAGGAATTAAAGGAGGTTGTTATGGCATCTTTTAGCGAGTTGATGCAAGCAATTGAGACGAATGGGCTAGCGATCGCTGCCGTCCTTGACACAGTGAACGAAGTCGCCCCTCAAATCAAAAAAGCATTGGAAGATGCAGCAAATGGAATGGCAAGAGCCGAGGATTTACAGCAAGCGATCGCGCTTCTCAACATGAATACCGAAAGACTTAGCAATGCTAAAGACGTTGTAAAACAATTAGTCCCTAGCGTCGAATCACCGACAAACCCAACTCAACCAGGTGACACTCAACCTGTTGAACCAAGTAACCCCGTACCTGAAACACCTGATACTATTGAGATAGTTCCATCTGAGGTTGGTTTACCTGGTACAGTGAACATCGACGTTTAGTGACAAGTGCAGCGCCTTCATAAGCGCTGCACTTTATTTCTTCTTGTATGGTACAAATAACAGGCAAAATTAACGGAAACATTACAGGCTTGATACGGGCAACACCGGATCATCCTTTTATTGATACAACAACAAATCCTGATACTTTAGTCTTGGTCGCTTATGAAGCAGCGATCGCCTCCTCAACGTTTACTATTATCCTCCCCCAATCGCAAAACATACAAAATGGGGAGGGTATAACTTATAAATGGGAATTATTCGAGACGAAAACAGTTACTACTTTTTATTTATTAGATGGCACGGTCTACAATGGGCCGACTCACTTATGGGCGACCGATGGTAAGTATTATACAGGTAGCACTCATGATACGACTTCACGACTGCTAGATAGAGTGCAACAGCAGAGTAATGTATCTTTACAAGACCCGTTTCATGCGATCGCCCCAGATAGCCCGACGCCTGTAGACTTTACGACACTGTTAGGAATTCCGTCACAATCGCCTTGGTTTGATATTGGTCTATCACGACTTGCAGAGTTGCTGACGACGGTTGCAACTTACCGCGATCGCATCTCTTCTAAATTTGTAATCAAAGGGGCATACACCGCTAACACGATTTACCAGCTAGGCGACGTTGTTAGTTTTAACGGCAATAGCTACGTATGGCGGAATGCGACGCCAGCACAAAACCTTTCTCCGCCCTTAACTGGGGATAATGTAAATTGGTTAATGATTGCTGCGAAGGGAGCGGCGGGGGGAACTGGGGCGCAGATTGTAGGTTACAACGCTACTACTTGGACTGGGAGTAGTGAAGCAGCGGCAAGAGGGGATGTGAAAGATGCGATCGCTTCTATCCCTAACCCAGACCTGTCAAACTATTTAACTATTGCCGCAGGATTGCCACGAAGTAATCCAGTAATGACAGGGACAGCAAAAAGGAGTGTATTAACGTTCCCCGTTGCTGGAGGAGAAAAGAGTACAGAGATACCAACGGCGCAATATGTAGAGGATGCGATTGCTGCTTTGGCAACCTCGAATAAATTACCAGCGCCATTGATATTTGCAAGGCGATCCGCTGCGATCGCTTTGGGACAGGATAATCGGCAAACTGTAATCTGGAACCCTCGCGTAATAAATGCAGGGAACTTACTTGATGCTAACGGAATTATTACGATCGCAGAAACGGGGGCTTATCTATTCTTTTTATCACTTCAGGGGTCGATAACTGGCAATTACCAATCAAGTCAGGGACAGGTACAAATACGATTTAGGGGCATATTGCAGAACGCTGGGGGTGCTTTTGATGTTGGTGATTTCTTCACTTATACTTATGGTGCGACTCAAGCAACCTTTATTAACAAACAAAGCGGGTTTAGATTTGAAACTGGCTTGTCAGCAGGAACTACTTTGAGAATAGATACAATTACTCAAGCGATTGGTGCAAGCAGCGTGATTAGTAGCTCACAGATTGATGCAAGTGCTGCAAATAACTATTTGATTGTATGGAGAGTTGCCTAGATGGCGGATATTGTTTCTTTAGACCAGCAAGCGGCAAATGGCGATCGCCTTGGTTTTCAGTGGATTAATGCAGTAAAGGCTAAAATTAGCGATCTTGAAGAGAAACTGGCGATCGCTAACCAAACCATTAACCAATTAAAATCTGAAACTGCTCAAGCTTTCCGTGTATCAGTAGTTTCAGGATTAAATCTTACTTACACTGGGGGAGTAGTAAAACTGCCATCTGGATTAGTTGCTACAGTTATGCCCGGTAACGTCACGGCCCCAAACAACGCAACTTCTTTTATTTTTGTAGGTGCAGATGGAGCGATCGCTATTGCTACCACGCGCCCTAGTATAGGCTTAGAAATTGCACGAGTGCAAACTAGTAATGGGTCGATATCTTCGCTCTTTAACTATCCCCTATTCACTGTTCGTCCTGTTGACCCTGACTTGTCTCAATACGCAACCGTTGATTACGCAAATAGTAGGGCTTGGAAGATTCAGGCTTTAGGGCGGAAAACAGCGACCTTTGTGATCGCTTCCACTGATACTTATTACCGTATCCCCCTAGAATCTCTAACTGGTACAGGGTTTGCTACCAATGGTCAATTTACTGCCCCAGTAACTGGTAACTACGTCTTTAGTAGTCGAATACGTGTAGACACAACTACACCAAATATTCCTTTAGCTGTTAAGCTTTCACTCTACGTAAACAACGTAGAAATCTTATTGCATCAAAGCGATTCAGCTTACGGCGATTTATCCGCTTCTATACAAAATAATGAGCCTGTTGCACTTGCGATCGGGCAACAGGCTGATATGCGCGTCTATTTAACTCGTGGTCAAAATGCTAGGGTCAGAGAAGGTAGCTCAGTCGTTGCCTGGTTGGTTCCGTAGATTTTGCATTTTGCTTTGTTGATACCAACTTTCGGTGGATGGTCGAGGTATTATTGATTACTTAGGTGCATCTAGCTGATATCAGTTTGAAATCGTAGTATGGCTCTTATTGTTTTTCTCCAATGTTTTGTACGCAAAGGGTGGTGATTCCACCTTTTTTTTAAATTAATTTGTTCTTTTGTTCCGCAACTCTGCTTGATTAATATTGCTAGTTCCTTGTCTTTTCATTATTTATTTTTTATGAGTATTCAAGAAATCTATTGCTTCCAAGCAATCGGCTTTATCCATCAATGCAAAACTGAATGAATCACAATATTGTTCAAGAAAACAATCTTTAATTCTATACAGTCGTCGCCCTTCTTCAGTCGCGTGAGCAAGTTCGTGTCCTACAATAAACCGCAATACAGAAGGAGGACATTCTAAAATCCATTTATGGATAAAGATATGTACATATAAAGCTGTATCGCAAAATAAGCACATACCCAACATGTCGTCAGTGGGTAATCTTGATGCAACAAATACTTTGCATCCTGGCATCTGTGCAAGTATTTTTAACCTAGAAACATCAAGATGATCGTCCAGACTTCTTTCTATTACGATGTCAATTTTCTCAGCAATTAAACTAAACTGAATGTCATCAAAGCCGTTCGGTAAATCTGTGTATATCATTTATTACTAATTCCTGCCAAGCGATCGCGGAATTCAAGCAACTGTTGGTCTGTAAGATGCTGTCTCGACTCAACTCCGTAAAACTTTCGTAACATCTGCCTGGCATCTTCAAGATTAATTGATTTTCTCTTAAGCAATGACGAGGTTTCTTGTAACAATAAGTCTCTGTATATCGGGGTTATCGAAGTGTCAGCAGATTTGTCCACGTCAGACGGCTCCGTACGGGACTGGCTTATTTGCTGTCCTAATCTTGCTTGCAAGTCTGTAATAATTTGTGCAAAATCAGCGTGTTCGTTCCATTCCGCTTTATAACGCTGCTTTGTTTTCGCATCATACACACGGGAAAAAACAACGTTGTTCTCACCTGGGGTAACAGATATTATTAACGGCTGACCAATATCAGCGATCGCGCAAGCTAGTAAAAAAGTCTTAGCAAAATAAGTATCGATTCCAGACCTAATTATATAAACCTTGTCCGCTTGAACAACTATATCAAGCTTTAGATTTTGCTTCTGTTTATACTCTTTACTTGTTACCCTTATTTCTTGTAGTTTCCCGCACAATCCCCGACGCGGTTCTACAATCGTTTGCTGTTGTTCAATGTCGTATCGATACCATAAGTAAGACTCTCCATTATCCTCACCACTCCGCACATACAAATATATTGGCTCTGGTGGATTACATAATCCATATTCTATCATTTTCTATCTCCTATCCTAATAATGCTGAAATATGATGAGCGCTTGATAGCGCTCAATTAAAAATATTTTTACGCCTGGTAACTTAAATAATTCTCCTCGTAATAAAGGTTGCATTCATCGATATTACCCATAAACAAGGCTATCGCGGGGTCTTCGATTGGTAATATCTCTAGCCAGTATTCTGTAAAACAAAATAGATCGCATTCACCTTGACGAGCGGTGTATTCTTTCTCAAATAAAACCACTTTGTGTGTTGCTTTCATTCGCCCAACTCCTTAATTAATATATCCGCTGCTTTCACTGCATCACTTACCAAATTGGCTAATGACTCAGTTCTATACTCTGGATTTGCTAGTAATCCTCCTAGCGCAACACGTGCGATCGCCTCTCTTCGACTAACTTCTTGTTTTTCAATTGCAATATATATATTATGTAATGTCTCTATAATGCAAGAAACTGATTCGTAATCCATCACGTTATCCCTTTTTGCTAGTAATTAAAACATTCCGCATTCCCATAGCCTTACTTTGCAATATGTACTCTGTAAGCTTTTGGTAATTTACTTGAAATGACATTGATGTAATTGGTGAAACTGCAATCGTCGCTGTCATTTGATATTGCTTCATCTCAGCACGAAGCCGCTCACAAGTTGCGATCGCTTCCTCTTCTTTTACTACCAAAAAGAACTCGTCTCCTGAAAATACCAACCCTAACAACTCGCATGAACGTACACAATTTAATACCAAACTAATCCGTCTGTTCATCTCCTCGTATCCATGCTTCTGATTATGTCCGTGAAGATTATCAATATCAAACAGTATTACGCTTTTCTGTCTTAAGTCTATTGCTTGCCATTTCCTTTCTGCTCCCTCTCTAGTCAATACTTTATATGACCTATTAACCGAAAGATACGCGATCGCGCTATTCAACTCCTCAATTTTAGTAAGGAGTTGAGCAATAATTAATTGCCCAACTTGCATAACTTATATTCCTCCTGTTTCCGCAAATAGTTGCATTGTACTTGCTGCACTATTCAAATCCGATTCATCATCTAACAAAAAGAAAATCTCTTCACGCACAAAATCAGTACTGATGCTCCGAGATATCTCTTTATAAACCTCGTTATATTCTTTCTGAAACTCTAAGTATTGGATATGCAATGCCTTTAACTTAGCAGCCAATATAATCGCATTACGTTGTTCCTGTGACACCTCCGCCTCCTATGCCGATAAAGCAACGCGATTTTCAACGACAACCTTAGACTTTACTCGACGGCTAAACCAAGAGAGAGCAAATGTAATAGCTTGGCGATGCTCACCGTTCCATATCACCGTACAAGAATCTATATCCGTAACACATCCTATAACGTTACTCGCTTGCAACTTTAATCCGATCGCCTCATTCACTATCTCCGCTATTATCTCTCTCTCCGCGATCGTCCAAGGATTTAATGATAAACTAGACATACACATTCCTTTTCACTGGGTTTGTTACGGGTGAGAGCAGCGCCTAAACTTCTCTCACCCGCTTAAATCTATTGTATCGCTAACTGTACATTGTGTCAACACCTGCACAAAGATTTTTTTCTTCGAGTATTAGCGTGGTGTTTAGCATACCTAACGTTGTAGATTAATCCGTGTAACCAAGGCTTTCTAGTAGCATTTGTACTCCCCGGTCGTTTAATTGCTTGCCAGTTAACATCAACCACTTGGTTTTTAGTTCTGCTGGTGTAGGTCTGCGGTCTAATTCTTGTACCCATCTCTGTATTTCTTCCTGCGGATCAATTTTAGGAAATTTGTTTAGTAAATCAGTTTTTCCCTCTGCTTTGAGTAGGTCTAAAATGATTTTGCAAGTTCGCTCTACCATTGACCCATCTACCTTTAAATCCTCATAAACAAACTGCGCTAAAGATGTCGCATTTGTTTCTAAAAGCTTTTCAACAATGACATCCGATTGAGTCTTCATCTCTGTTGTTGTACGATTCCGCAAAGCTGCGCGGTCGTTTTTAGTCAAAGCGTCTCTAAGCTCAGTATTTCCTAATTTTGTGTCCGTATCTCGGTCGTAATTAGAAAAGTTTTCTAATTTTGGCATCGCGTACCACTTTCCAGTTTTGCCAGAATAAACAACGCGACCGCGACCCTCGCCTATTATCTCGTCCGACTTATTTAGCAGATAGGTCAAATGTTCTTGAGACGCTTTTGCAAGTTTTATACCTGCCTTAGTCCATTGTTCTATAATTCCTGTTTCTCGTAATATTGCTATAACCAACATTAGAGAGGTGCTATTAAGGTCAAGTCCAAGAGGTTTGACGTATGGACTTGCACTACATATCCAAATATTTTTTCCTTTTTTATCTCCCAGACTGGAGATATTAACAATTTGCTCTTTCAAAAAGCCATCATCTACTGAAACAAATTTTTGTCCGACAATCATGCCTTCGTCCAGAATAAGCAAGCACTTGCCGTTTATTTTTGCGTATTCGTGGTACTCTTGAAAACACCATTTTATCCACCGAGTAACCTCTGTTGGGGGTAGGTGTTCGCAATTTAAAGGTTCGTATCGGTCAACAACACCATCCCAATAGCTCGCCTCGTCAGCGTCTGCTTTCGGATCGATGAAGAATATTTTGTGTCCTGGATATTTCGTTTTAATGGCACGGATGGCATTTGATACTAATATCCCTTTCCCCGAACCAGGAACGCCAATTATTATGCTGTTTCGCACATTTTCTGATAATTGCTTTACAATGTCGATTTCATGTCCTGGGCTGTATTGACCTGAAACTGTATTTGTTGCAGATGGTGGCAATAAAACTTGACAGCGATCAGGCATAACCTTTTCTAAATATTCCTCAGCGTCATCACTTAATTCATAACCTTCTTCTACTGCATACTTTAATTCCTCCTTGATCGCCTCCGTCCCAACTTGTCTAGAATACGCCCGGAACTCAGATCCTTCGAGGATGTGAGCGATCGCGCCATTTTTTACTGCTTCCAAATTCCTCGCCGCCATCCGTCCCTTTTCTACAGCTGTCCAAATTACATATCCTGCTACTAATGCTCCTGTGAGCGGGGTGGCAGCAACAGCCACGGTCGCGGCGATCGCAAACCCGCCAAACACGTGAAGCTGTAAATTAGTTTGGCCAACTCGCTGCATGGCTAAACTAGTCCATTCCTCAGGGTCTTTCTCAGTGCGTGTTAAATCAAATCTAGTCATTTCCATATATATATTGATAAACAAAGCGATACCGGGCTTTGAACCACGCCAGATCACATAACGCGGAGAACCGCGCAAGTGACTGGCTCCGGTCGGTAGCCTACGCCACGTGGGCGCCACGTGCTACAACGGAGGACACCTCCGCAACGCAGTGGCTTGGCTTAACTACTACGCTGTTGATTTACGAAACGGTGAAGAATTGAGATTGAAATGATAACGTGAACTATAATTTCAACTGCAAATAGAGTTGACACTATACCGAACAGGTTGCCTGTATCAATTCGCTTCCATTGCCCTAACATTAATAGAGTTAAAGCCTGATCCCATGTCTTGCCGGGAATTAACGGATAGTACCAAATGCAGATCGCAGCATCAATTACATAAGCAACTAAGCAGTATAACCATAGATTGCGTAAAAACCCATCAATAAAGTTATTTAGTTGATTTTTCGCCGATTTGACAAAAATACCATCTGAAGACTTAACGGTGATGGGAGTAATGCGATCGCTTGCAGTTGATACAGAAGACAAAAACCCTTGATGTCTCCACAATACGCCAGGCAATACTTCTACTAATTGAATGGGAATCCATATTAAGAATCCTGCAATCCAAGTTATCGAAGTCCCGATAAAACGAAATATATTACCTATTAACGGAATCCACAGAATGAAGTTTACAAAGCCACTTGCTAAAAATTGCGCCCCGCTACTTTCTACAAGCGCTTTATAAGGTGCAATATTCATAGCAATAAACCAAGCAGCAGCAACCCCACACCCCGCGTACATTAAGTAAATCAAAATCTTCAAGGAACCGAAGCTAGAACGCTTTTTACTTTTCTTGCCAAACCATGTATTACCTTCCATATTTCTCCTAATTAATTGGACTATTCCAAAATACTTTCGCCCTCGCCCCAGCAAGACGTTTGATGTTGCGGTCAACTAATTCTTTACTCCCACCCGCTGCAATATTTCGCGCAACTGGTATACCTTCCTCGTTCTCCTCTAAAATCGCCGTTTCTCCGTTCGCGCCGACGACGCACGTCCCCGCGACTAGAAAAGATTTGTTTGTGCGATCGCGGACTGGTTTCTCTTTCTGAAGTGGTACAAGATTAAAATACCTGTACCCCTTAATCTCTTTGTAACGAGGGTCAACCACTGGCACACACCCACGAGTTAATCTTGAAGACGCTATCTTCGCCATCGCAGCGATCGCTTCCTCATTCAATTCCAGTCTTGTCTGATTGTTCTGCTGTATTTCTAACTCCTGCCTGAGCGATCGCATCGATTCCATATTCTGTCCAATTGACTGATGATTTACAGCCAAACTTCCCACCATCAAAATTCCGAAAATAATATTCTTTCGATTTCTTCGCCATTGTCTTCTCGTTAACATAATGTTGTTGTCCTATATATTTACCGGATCCGATTATCGGATCCGTTACATAAAGCAGGATCAAACCTAATCAACAACTATCAAAGCTATTCAACATGGTTTGAGTTTCGTTTACTTCCTGCTTCATCCCGGTAATGTCGGCATTAACCTGGCGCACCGTATTCATTCAAAAACACATCAATATCAAACTCTGAAGAAGTACGTGACGATGCGCCACGTGCTACAACGGAGGGATTCTCCGCAACGCAGTGGCTTACGCCAGGTCGCACAACGGAGGACACCTCCGCAAGCGACTGGCTTATCTTTCTAGCTTTATTTTGACGCGCCAAATCTTTTTCTTTCTCCCTTACCTCCTTCTCTAATTTCTCCAAATCAAAAGCAGGTATGGGTGGTGCAGCAGCATCTACCAGTCTTTTCATTGTTCCTTCGTTCAAGATTTTATTTGCCTGGTCATTACCAGACGCGATCGCCTCCGCCAGTAATGCCGCTCGATGATCCGCACGATTATTCAACGTCTGCAATAACACCGCATCCGCTAAATCAGCAATCTGATTCGCCTGTTTCGCTGACTGCGCCAACGCTTCACGCGCCAGCATGAACAATACTTCTTCTGACAAGAATAAATCCACGCTCGCTAATTCCGCAGACGCGATCGCAACCGTTTCTCTTACTGCAATCGCGTTTTCTGATGCTGTTGGTAATGCCGCCGCACTATTTACTGATGCAAATATTCTTTCAGCTTTCTCAACTATATCCTCAGGATATTCGTCACAATCCGCATCATATCCTAGCTTTTCTAGAACACTTAAAACCGCGTTCTCAGAATACCCTGAAAGAAACTCAATCACTTCTAATTTACGCATTGTATACCTTCTTGTACTCTGCAAAGTTATCTCTTGAAAATATCTTCCACATTGACACCCCGTCATGTTGTGTGCCAAAAAAATCAACAATCTCGCTGTTAGTCAATGGACGCAAACGATCCACTTGGTTCTTCAATATATATATCAACAAGGTTATAAACCTTTGATATGCATCGTATCCATATCGCCCCTTCCTTTTGTAGAAATATAGCTTCAGTGGGATTTTTTTCTTTATAACTTCATCTTCCCACCGCCGCAATGTATTTCGATTTACTCCTAACATCATCGCCCACACTTCTCGTGATATAAATTCCTCCTCCCCGACCAGCTTCAGCCAGGCTGCACCATAACTACCCTCATTCTTCGATTTGCTACTTTTGTTACCCCGCAAAATCATCATTATTTGCTCTGTTTCCATAAAACTCTGACTTCCCCCTTAAAAAACCCTTAGTTTTTCATAGTTTTCGTTAGAGATTCTGCTACATATAGTGCAAGCCATTTGCACTATATGTAGCAAAAATTTGCACCACCAATAACGTAAATTTTTGTGCAAATTCAGGTGTAGCATCAGGTGTAGCAAAAAAATTTGCTACACATCTAGCAGTTAAAAACACCGTAAAAAACTCAATATTTTGCTCAACATTTAGCAGCAAAACAAGTACAAATAAGAAGTTACTATTAAGCATGACGTGATTTTTGCGCCACGTGCTACAACGGAGGACATCTCCACAACGCAGTGGCTTGTTCATCAGAACCTATTAGCTAATGATTTCCAAAGCTTCTGCAATTGCCGCGATGGCGTCAGCAAGTGTTACGTCGGAATGCTTATTCATCTCTTGATTAAGGTACTGCCAATCTGCTGGTAGTTTGTTGTGCAATGTAGTAAGTGCCGTCAAGGCGATCGCTAAGATATCATTCGTTCCTTCATTAATTTCGTGGTTCATAAATAAACTCCTAATGCGTGAAATAATTAATTACGAATACTTTGAATTTGACGCTGACAGTAACTTGTTGTCTGGTAGTACATAGTTATCTGGATTATCTACAACTTTTATCTTGAATTTCCTTTTAATCGCGCAACTAACTCACTTCCAAAGTTTTTTATAAGTAGTGCAACTAACTGACTATGATTGCAAATGCCAGTAGATTGGCATATCTCGTCCGCAAGAGGTATTAATTCGTTAGGCAGTACAATCCGTTTCTGTGCCATACGTATACTTTTAAGCAATCAGGCTTTTCAATTTTCAAGGTTCAGAAACATCAAGGACAAAGCTGTACGTTTTGCGTCCATCTGTGTCCGTTAAATCTAATGTAACGAACGATGTCGAAGATTGTCAACTACTTTCTATATCTTTGTCAGAGAAAAATATCTACACCTGTAGAAAGCTTTTTATATATAAGTTAGAGTCTAGTAAAAACACGTCAGTTGCTTCCACGGACGACACCTCCGCAACGCACTGGCTCTATATGAGGAACTTGTTATGGGTAAAGCTAGTAATCCAAAGCCACGGATGGCTTATGCCATTGACCACGAAAGTAAAAAATTTCTTGATGAATGGGCACAGGAGGAAGGGCGCTCTACAGCCAATCTAGTAGAACGCTTACTAATGGATGCCATAACCAAAAAAAAGCAGGACTCTACTCTGAGAGTGGCGTCATCTGGGAACAATACGAGCGATCGCAAAACTTAAATAAAAATATTTCGGATAAAGTGTTAAACGGCGGAACTAAATGTGCTAAACTTCTTGTGTTAAACGCAGGATTAGAAGATATGGCACGATTACCCCCGGTTACTGCGCGACAGGAAGGAGCGACAGAAATCAGAATCTTTTTACTGGAAGACGAAAAAGACTATCTCAAACAAATCGCTTCTCAAAAGAATGTTGCTGTATCGCACTTAGCCCGTGCGCTGTTACTAGCATGGGCTAAAGATAACGGTAAATAAATAGCAGCGCCATATGTTTCTGCTATCGCGTACGCGATAGCAGTGTATGTTTGAAGGGTCAGAATTCGAGAAATTTATGAAATTATGATTGAAGGGTCAGAATTCGAGAAATTTATAAAAATTATTGAAAAAGCTAATGAATTTCTGCACGGGCAGGAAAACTCAGAATTTCACATCCTTGGTATTAATTGGGATGATAGCAAAGGGCAATGGGTAGTATCTTACATAAGTGATTATTCCAACCACGAATTTATTAATGTTTGGGTAGTTGAAACCAAAGTAGGCTTAATGATGGGACAACATAGTTTTGATCCAATCAATATTGAATTTAATTAATAGTGAATTTTTGTGGTTATCACCGCATTAACTGGCTTGCTTGTCAGGTTTTAAAGAAAAATTTTACCAGCCGTGGGAGTTTTTCATATATTCCTCTAGCAAGGCAGTTGCTGTTATTTTAATGATATTATTAACCCAGCTAAAATCCGTGATGTCACCAGTCTGGAAAGCATATTCTGCCAATAACTTAGGTAGCTTTCCTAGTAATTCTTTTTGTATTTTTGACTGGGCATAATTCCAGATAGCTTCTATTGCTGTAGGGCTTCCCTGGCAGACATCTTTGATATCTTTCCAAGTAATATTGTTGAGCTTGGCTTTGGTGTTAATCCCTTCAATAAAATCTTTTCCCCTTGTTTGTGCGCCTTTATCTAAATCTGAATCTGATGATACCCATCTCACGTCTAACCGATGATATCGTTGTTTAGAATCGTTCAGTATATGTATAAATAGCTGCTTCGCTAATAGTGGCGGTACAGCATAACCGATCGCACTTCCAGCCACGACGGTAGATTTATCAAACTCGTACCAATCTGGAAAGGTTTGAAGCCGAGCCGCGACATGAATAGAAACTTCTCTAACATCGTTGCCAGGCAACCAGATGTTAAGAAAACGATTACGATTAGCGCCTTTCCCATCCGTAAATATTGAACGTAATATAGTTTTAGCTAACTTATTACTTGGCTGTATATTATATTCTTTCCTTGCGCCTGTTCTTTGAATCAGAAGTGGGCACGGAGGATTAAAAGATAAGTACTTTTCTAACGATTTAATTTGTCCGGGAATTAAATCCCCCAACGGTAGGCTCAGGATAAGATCAGCGATCGCATCATACCAACTTGGGCAATAACTTTTAATCGGTAAAGATAACTGTAAATCCTTACTTGCTAGAACAATCATTCTTTTCCGGCAAGTCTGAGGAACGCCATAATCTGCACAATTTATTTCTTCTTCGGTGATATTGTATCCATCTGTAATTAATTGCTGCCTGATTATTTTCCAAGATGTAGATTTTGTGTATGCGGGAACTTGTTCTAAAGTAAAGACCTTTGGCTTGAGAATTGTGATCGCATTACTTACCGCGATCGCTGCTTCAATATCGTCCGGCGCTTCCATTGCTTTTGTCTTAGCAATGCTGAAATTAGAACAAACAGGGGAAGCGTGAAGAAAGTCGGGCGATTGCGGAAAGCCAGGAAAACCTAATCTTGATACATCTTGCACAGAACGGCGTATAACTTTACAACCATATTCTGTGAAATTAGTATGATGCATATCCGCTAATTTGGTGGATAATTCTATGCGTTTTGGGTCATATTCAATCGACATAACAGGACGAATGCCAGCCATAACCATACCTGCCTCAACGCCACCCCCGCCCGAAAACATTACTACAGCAATTGGTGCATCACTATCTAGTTTTGGTTTCTTGCTTTTTATTTGTTCTAACCATTCGTCACGAAGTTGTGCATCAAGAATTAATTGTTTTTGTTGGTACATATTTTTTATTATTTGCGGACGGCGATGGCGTTCGACATCGCCATATTCTTACGCAACCGCCAAGTTTTGAACAGATATCTCTTTGATATACGCGGATACTTTTTTCTTCGCGCCATTTACTAGATCCACCCATCCTGTATCTGTGTCATGATGTAGCACTTTATAAGGTTGTCCATCCAACTCAACGACTACCCCTTGTTCTAATTGTTTAGGCTTTTTTCCTAGTAATGCCTCAACCTGCGATCGCAATTCTTCACTAATCCAAGCTAAATCCCTACTATCACCAGTCCAGTCAATGTAATCTAAAAGTAATTTAGCTATTCTTCCGTTAAATAACATTTCCCTGCGATCGCGCTCAAATTCACTGTCTAATTTAACTCTTCTTAATTCGTCTAGTCCGTATATCGAGCGATCGCATAAATCGCGTATCACTTCCCAAGTTAAGTTATTCCAAGCAACCGTAGACCGGGTAATTTTTCCCATAAACTCAACATATTTGTTTACAGTTGTTGCCTCATTTACTTGCACTGTAATTGTTTCCAATCTCTCTTCCTGGGCGCCGACCCCAGGGTGAGAAGATACCCAAACTAATTCATTTGTTTGATACGTAGCTTCTACAATTTCTTGGTTCACCAACTGTCTAACTGTAATCGAATCTTTATTTATAGATTCAACTGTGCCACAGCCTCCTGATGGAGTACTTACAATATCATTAACTTGTAATGATTTCGTTTCTTCTTCCTCAACAATTTCCACCTCGGCAACGCAGTGGCTTGCGTTAACGTCTTCTTGAAATTCTTTGTATTTTCGTTCAACAGACATTCTTAAAACTTGCGGTATTTTTTGAAAGCAGCTTTTATCCCCTGTTTCTATAGCGTGTTTTACCAATAGCAACTCTATGCGATCGCTAAGTTCTTTCCTTAATACTGCCCTACTTGTCGCCAATTCATCTAACAATGCTTGTATTTTCTTAGGGTCTGACTCGCAAGCTCTTTCAATATCCTCCCATGTAATCATGGTCATCTTATCTCTAGCTTTCTTTGCATCGCCTCGACCAAAATTTAGTAATTCTGCAATCTTATCTGTCTGTTTTGCTTCTTCTTTCTTTTTTCTATTTAATTCCTGTGCAAGTCTAGACCGCTCTGATTCAGCTTGTTCTAGCTGTGCCTTTATACCATCAAATCTTGCTTGATAGTCTTCGTTCTCTTTACGTAATGTTGCAAGTTCTTTTTCTATAGAATCTGTTTCTCTAATACTATTTTTAAAAAAATCTAGCTTTTTCTCTAATTCATTTGCAGCCATATGCAAGGTTGACACTTCTTTTTCCAGTTTTTCATTTTCTTCAATTAATCCTATCCTTTCTAAAATTTCTGTCGTATACTGCCTTTCTTCCTGTAATTCTTGATCCAAACTATCTGTTAATGCTATAAGCTCTTCTATCTTACGCTTAAGAATGTCAGTTTCTTCAAATTCTACCCACTGGCTACCAGTCGCTTCAACGATGGGGAACTCCTTATTGCTACCAGCTTTGTATAACGCGATCGCCCAATTCGCCAAGCTTTCCTCCGCTAACCCCTTACTTCTCATACAAGAGCGGTGTTCTTCTACTTTTGCTACTAATTCTGATGCGATCGCTTCACATTCTGCATATGGGGCAATACTCGCGGTAAGTTGTTGTAATTGTTCTGTTAATGCTGCAATCTGCTCTTGGATATTAGCTACTTCTGTAAATTGAAACTGCATATTTCTAGGTTCCTAAGTAATTGTGTCGTTGTAATTATTGGAACCACCCAGCAAATTATAGTTAGTTATTCTGCTGCCATTTAGCAAGTGATTTGCTGGGTGGTAGTTTTTCTTATGCTGGCCGATGCGTCAAACCCCCACCAGGAGCCGACTCCTTAAGATTAAGGGAAATATAATCTACGCTTTCTACAAAATCCATTTTCAAAAAAGCAGTTTTTGCATTATCCTTTCGGCTATATTCAAGCCATTGCCAAGCACTATCAAAATCAACTGGGTAATCTTCTTTGGCAGTGACTAGCGCCATCGCCATATCTTTTATAAATTGAAACTGCATATTTCTAAGTTCCTAAGTAATTGTGTCGTTGTAATTATTGGAACCACCCAGCAAAATATAGTTAGTTATTCTGCTGCCATTTAGCAAGTGATTTGCTGGGTGGTAGTTTTTCTATTTACCTACGTTGCGGATAAACTCGCGGGTATAACGCCACATCTCCGACCAATTATCGCGCTTGCGGAAATATGCTTGCGCTTCTGTCTCCCCGTATTCGTTTTTGGATCTAACACCTGTTAGCTGTGAGCGCTGCAATGACCATTGCTCAAGCTTCGTAAGGCGATCCTCCATTGCATAAATCTTTTGTGCTAACTCAGCATTTTCAACCGCTAAATCATGTCCCGCTTTCATTGCAATAAATACTGTCGCTCCAGCTCGTAACATTGCCTTGCACAGCGCTTTTGCATTACTACGTTTTTCGTGACCTCTTGCTTCAAACGCATAGTAATAAATTATGTCCGCGCATACGTCAGCCGGTATGCAATCAATATCCTTTCCACTATTCGGATTATTTACCTTCCCCATATTGCTCAAGTCTAAGTCACGCAAGCCCTGTGGCGATTTTTGTGAGCGCCTTACTATATTGCTAATGTCCGCTTGCGATATCTGGCACATCCAAGCCAGTGCTGATTGGGAAGCAAAAGCCGCTTTGTCAGACTTCCTGACAATCCATTGGCATCCGTTCTCGTCTTCTACAACATCAAACTCCGACATTGCTAGAGGTTCAGCCTTTAGAGGTAGTGCGCTTCTGTCTACCCCTAAGCCATAAAGGCAGGCTTCGCCAACGGGGAAGCAAGCTACAACGGAGTCCTCCTCCGCAAGCGACTGGCTTTCTAGATAAGCTGTTCTCGCTGCATCGTATTTGGCTTTATTCTCCGCTGATTTCTCGCAAAAATACTCTAGCTCTGCTCGTTCCATTTGTACTTGTAAGTCCATTGTTAACCTCCTATATTTCAACGCCATCCGCGATCGCTAACACTCTCGCTACTCTCGTCACACTCTCTAAAAATTTTTCCGGATGGGGGTGCTTATCCGCGATCGCTGCGATCGCTTTTATCTTTACGCTAAACGGCAAGTACACCACCTTCGCTTCCGCATTCCACACTCTCTCAAACTTTCCTTTCTTATCTCTCTCTTGCATTCGTTCCTCTTTATGCACTTTGTACATAATATAATACATCCGTCTTAATCGGTCAACAGGAAAAGATATATTTTTCTCTACAAAATTGACCGTTGAGTTGGCTGGCTGATTTTCGCCTTCAAGGCGTCTAATTTTTGCTTGACATAGTTAGGCATAGGTGAGGCAGTTTCGGGGGTTGTAGAAGCGTTATTGCGCGAGCCACGTGCTACAACGGAGGACACCTCCGCAACGCAGTGGCTCGGCTGTGAAGATGCTTGAGGCAAGACTTTGGTATCCTTGTCGGAGCATTGGCAGAAAACGGTAATAAATTGTTTTTGCAAAATTGAGCGCTGATAGTCTGATTCAGCGATCGCAACGGCGTTAAGTCCGCCAATGGACTGAAGAGCAACACGGCATCGCAAAGAAGAGTAAGTAAGTAGTTCGGTTGAATGTTGGTGATTGCTCGCCGCAGCGGTAAGAATAGTTTGCCATTCAGCGATCGCTTTTGATTCCTTACCACCGTTGATATAGTCAACAAGTTCGCCTGCTGTTGGCATAAATCGGCTATGCAAAATCGCATGACGCACTGCTTCTGTAAATTCTTCGTCGCTTAATTCCTGGTCTAAAAAGTCTTTCCAAATGTGCTTGATTGGAGAAGCTAGCGTCTTCCCGTAATTCATCTCAAGCAAATCAAACATTTTCTCATACACTTTCTGACAAATCATCGCATCCCCTCATACCCTTTCTTGTTCCCAAACAAAATCATCAACATTTCCTCTTCATCACTCATTTCAGACGCGATGGTCGTTTCTTCCTTGCCCGTCACTCTGTTTCTGTAACTTTCGTCCCTCTCCCATAAATCAGCGTGGACGCTAAACATTTTCGCCGTATGCCCGTTATCGATAAACCTGAAGAAAGTAAATCTCTGTTCTCGGTAATATCGCCCCTCAACTGACTCCCTAACCGCACACACCGCACCTCCAAACTCAACCAAACTAAAATCCTTCGCTAACTGCCTTATTCGATTCTTCGCCCTTATATCCAACTTTGGACAGCGCGGACAACAACCCGGCGCAAACCGATTCCACACTTCCGCATACTCCTGTACCTCGCTATCGCTCAAATACCGCGATCGCATCCTTTCCTCACTTTTGAATACAGCACTATTTTCTAGTGCCAGCCCCGGAATAATTGCACCTGACGAATTAAATTCTTTTTTGTCGAGTTGTTCTGTTTTGATTTCTGTCGTAGTCGCGTTTTCTGTGGCTGCTTCTTTTTCTTTACTTAAAAAAACAAAAACATCATTTTTCGCGCGCGCGTCTTCGTGTGGATCTAGTTCAATTGGATATAGTTCTATATTGGATCTAGTTTGAGTCCCGTGGCAAGACCCCCCTGAGACCTGAGTCGAGACTACCCCAAGTTCTAGCTCAGGACTAGGTGTAGTCAAGGTCTGGGACTGGGTGTAGTCATCATTCAAGACTACCCTTGGCTCTGACTCAGGACTAGGTTTTTTCCATTCAGATGGTGGAGTGAGAGTGTACAGGTTTGTACGATTTGCCCCGTTTTGTAAAAAGCGTAATTCTTTTTCTATTACCCCCTTTTCTTCTAATTCAGCGATCGCAGCGATCGCCTTTTTTCGCCAAAGAGATGGAGATGAAGTAGGGTAAGAACCCTTGAATGCGATCGCTAATTTCGCGTATGATGGATAGCAATCGTTGGTATGATGATTAGCAAATTTCTTCAGTTCTGCGTAAATGCGAAATGCATCTAGAGATAAATCCATCTCCAAAATTTGGAAATCTATCATTACGAATGGAGAATAACTGCGGTCTAATACTGTATCGTGTGTCATAATATCCTTAGAATTTTTGTTTATCTAGCTCTCAAGTTCCCTGACCTTGAGGGTTTTTTGGCTTATCTGACATTCGCTCTCTATGTAACTCAAGCGCGATCGCTTCAATCTCCGCTTGCAAATATTCCGGCACGCTAACTCGCACCGTCTTACACGCAATACCTTCAGTATCAGGATATTTAGCAGGAAATCTGTGTTTTGGTTGCTTATTCGCCATTGTTTGTTCTGCCGACACAATAATCTTATACTAACAAAACAGTTTTGATGTGTCAATACATAAACAATAAGTAAAAATGTTTTATATTGAAAACAAATGACGGAAGGATGGTTTATACCTGTGTGTTGTTCAATACTGTAAAATGGCAGATGCATGGCAGCATGGCTAAATTGGTGAATAGTATTGTAGCCAATTATGCACTGTATAAGTAATAGCAACACAAAGTATAAAGTAGTACGTGTGTCTAAAAAGACACAAAGAGTTGACAAATCTAAAAATTGTGTCAGAATAAACGCGCTTGTGTAGACTAGGAGTATTATGGAAAGCGAGAATGGGGCACAAAGGCTTGGGGCATTGATTGCAGATGTTAGAGCTAAAAGCGGGTTAGATTTACGTAAATTTGCGGCATTATGTGTCAAAGATGACGGTAAAGCGATAGGTTTTAGTACGCTGAACAAAGTAGAGCGGGGTTTCCCTCCCAGTGGTGAGGTACTGCGTGCGATCGCACGTAATCCCTATATAGCAAAGGACTACACGCTCGCGGCGCTATATCAAGAACTGCAAGGAATTGAAGATGATAACCCTTTAGCCAAGCAAGCACTGTTTACTGCACATCAAATTATTCCTTATGCGGATAAAATCTCTGACGAGCAAAAACGAGATTTAATTATTCACCTGGTTAATGACCTATCGAGAGATAGCAAAATGACAGTATTGCAAACTCTTCTTGATAGCTTTACTCAGCCCAGAAAACGCAAATAGCGCCACGTGCCACCCCTAAGGGGGAAGCAAGCTACAACGGAGGACACCTCCGCAACGCAGTGGCATGGTTAATAATAGGTTAAATGTAATAAAATTTATCAAAACTTGCAATGTATAAACAGTTAACTTTTTGTAAGTATACGGCTATTATTATGCTAATAAAATAGTCTTGAGGGGTGATACCCTTAGTATTTAATAAACAAAAATTAGCATGAACGATAGCAATGAACTGGCACAACAAAGGGTTAAAGTAAGGTTAAAGACCTTAGAGATAGTTATGGAAGATTGGGTAAAGCATATTGTAGATAAAGTAGAGGGATTGACGGAGGAGCAGCGATCGCAGCTAGCTGAAGCCTTAAGAAAAGATACAGTCATTGAAATTAATCAAACTCATATTTGTGGTGGCTATCATATAAACGGGAATCAGCAATTCATATTGAGCGATGACGGGATAGCAAAGCTAATAGGAACCATGCAAGGATTGGCGACTACGATAAACGAGCAATATGGAGCGGAAATCGGAGCAGAAATAATAAAAGTAGCAATAATGGCGTTTGCAAATGTTTTGAGTAAATAGGGTGTTCCTACCACAGGTAAAAAGTTCTTTCGGATATTCCACCAGCAAGCCACCCTTCGGAATTATGAGTCGTTTCACTTCGTTCCACCCGCTGCGGACGTACTCAGAAGCACTGGAAATTTCCGCTAAAATAAATACACAGTCATGATAGCGCAAAGCCATGAGCAATCAAGAACTAGAACAACAACTCCTCAGCCTCGACTTAGCAGAAAGAATACGCATCCTCCAACTTTTGGCTCAAAGCCTGACATTACCATCATCACAGCCAACCCCAACCTCTGACGAAATAGATTTAACCCGCGATCGCACTCCTGAGCATTCCCTACGCAAAATCCCCATAACAATTCCTCCAGATTTTGACGAACCCATGCCTGAATTATGGGATGCTTTGGGACAATGATTTTACTAGACACCCATATTTGGCTGTGGTGGCTCCATACTCCAGATCAACTTTCTGAGCGTGGACGTAAACTATTAACCATAGGCGAAAACCAAAATTCCCTTATTGTTTCTGCCATTTCTGTATGGGAAATCGCAGTTAAGCACAGTAATGGGAAACTACCCCTCCCCCTTCCCATTAATGAATGGTTCGCACTTGCAACAACTCGACCTGGAATTACCATAGAACCGCTCGATCCACTCGATGCAATTATCAGCACCCAATTACCCGGAGACTTTCACAAAGACCCAGCCGATCGTATTATTGTTGCAATAGCCTACCGCCGCAATATAGAACTTATGACCTGCGATCAAAAAATTCTCAACTATCCATACATCAAAACAATTGGATAAGTGTGACATCTAACAACAAACCTTACAGCTACGCATTTTGTTTTTGTTTGGGACTGTGTGATCGCGATTCAGGTTCGCACCCTCAAACTGTTATCCCACATACATTACAGTCAATTTTGTCCGTTCCAGGTTCGCACCTCAAAAAGTATACTCCTAACTCCTAAGAAACACATCCCCCCGCAGCAAATTAGGTAGGAGCTTAAGGCATAAAATTGTCCTATAGTGACTATACAATGTCCTTTTTGAATGCGGACGAACCAACTGCCTGTGATTTAGTAGCTGACTTTGGTATTAATATACTTTGGCATCCGTCTTTGGGACTAGAACTAGGCAGCAACTTAAAAACACTATTATGGGAATGTATTACTGGTAAAATTCCTTTAGATATTCTTGTATTTGAAGGGTCGGTAGTCAACGCACCTAACGGTACAGGGGAGTGGAATAGCTTCGTTAAAATTACTAAAAATCCCTACAACTCATATGCAATAAGGCTTAGGTTTTTAGTATGTCATAGTTTCTTGCTTTGTGAATCGTGTCAAATCACATCAAATCGTGTCAAAATATTTCAAATCGTGTCACTTATTTAGGCACAAATGGGACTTGATATAGACGGTAAGCTATTGGAATTAAACAGCAGACTTAAGGCTGCGGGAACTAGGGTGACGGTGCAGCGTCGTGGTGGAACTTTGCTGCTAAGGGGTACATTTCCCCCAAGACCGCACTCTGATAAAACTAAACCCTATCAGCAGCGGATATTTTTAGGTTTAAAGGCAAGTGTTGCTGGGATTAAAGCAGCTGAGCAGCAAGCGAAGATTATTAGCGCTCAACTGGAGTTAGGTCAATTTCGTTGGGAAGATTGGTTTGAAGAGGAAGACAAAACTGAATTCAGACCAGTTAGCTTCTGGCTGGAGCGGTTTGAAGAGGATTTTTGGAGTAAGCGGGAAAAGAACATAAAATCCCTAAGAACATGGGAAAGTAGTTATCAGAGGGCATTTGTAAAATTGCCCAAAGATGAAACACTAACACTTGAATTGTTATTAGAAGTTATTCGGTTGGTAAAACCAAACACAAAAACAAGGCAAGTAGTTTGTCAGCATTTTGTAAAATTAGCTCTTCTTGCAGAGTTACCAGGAATTGAAAAAATCACCGAACTAAAAGGTAGCTATTCCCCCAAAGCTGTAAACCCAAGAAACCTACCACCCGATAATCTTATTGCAGAAACAGTAAATGCGATCACGCATCCTGGATGGAGATGGTTAGTTGGTATTTTGGCTACATATGGACTGCGATCGCATGAAGCATTTGAGTTAGATTTTACTGAGTTTCCAGTAGTCAGAGTATTAAAAGGTAAGACGGGTGAAAGAATAGTTTATCCGTTGTACCCAGAATGGTCACACAAGTGGAGGCTAGACCAAATTATTTTACCACCAATAAGTCTTGAACAAGACGGTAAGCGGTCAATAGGGCAAAGAATAGCAAGATGGTTTTGGGCACAAAAATTTCCATTTCGTGCTTATGATTTAAGGCATTGCTACGCTCGTAGATGCTTTGAATTCGATATACCTACAAACAGAGCAGCAAAATTAATGGGACACGAAGAAGTCATCCACAACAAGGTTTATAGAGCATGGATTGATGAAAAGTATTATAGAGAAAAGTTTGACAGGGATGTTTTTGGCAAAGGTAAACCTAAAGCTCCAAGTTAATTACCTTTCTCCTGAGTTAGTTTTTCTTAACTCCTGTACTGCTCGGATATTAATTTTAATTATCCGATAATTACTATTAGTTCGCGCATCATTTATATAATGCACACCTTCGATCCATTCTCCGGATTTGATGCGACGAAGTATACTACTACGGCTGTACCCTACGCCAAGCTTTTGATATGCTTGTGCAATTGTTACCAAATCTTCTGTATTTATTTCAACTCGCGCTACTTTTCGACGCATAGTTTTTAGTAAGAATAACAATAAGATGTTGACAGATATTTTTCTTTATTTCTGTTATTTAATAGCAGAAAATAAAAGTGTTAATTACTAGAACAAGCATTGTTCCACGGCGACTTAGCTTCTAGTGGCAAAACGTACAACCAATAAACATTTGCAAAATTCACCAAATTTTGAGTTGCTGGATAAGCTTCAATAGCCGTATATTCCTCGCCAACTAGTTCATTTTTAATGCGTTGCTTGTCAGCCCACGAAATAAATGTACTTTCATCTTTGCGACTAATTAGAATTTTCTTGCCTATTCCAGACGAGTATTGGTGCGTGTAAATAGACACCTTGAATTTCTTATTTTAATAGTATTTTTCCGGGGCACTACTCTCTAATACACTAGAATTAAGTAGCAGTATGGGCGTCAAGCGCGAGTGAAGTTCGTACTCTTCTACTTGAAAATAAGCATCGTTTCTTCATACTATTGTACAATTTTTTTTGTGTACAATAGTAACATGAAAACATTGTTGTACTTTCCTTTAATCTCATATTGCCAAGTTGAAAAAACGTAATACATTTTGGCAATCAGTAGGTTCTCAAGCAGTACAAGATATTTGTCAACGGATTGAGAAAGCCTATCAATTGTTTTTTAAGCATAATCAGAAAGGAGTTAGACCACCAGGATTTAAGAAAGTTAAGAAGTATAAATCATTTACCCTCAAACAAGCATGATATAAGTTTTTAGGTGGCAATAGGGTTAAGATTGGGAATCGAGTTTATCAATTTTGTCAGTCTAGAAGTTGGGAAGGAACGGTGAAAACATTAACAAATTAGTAAATACAAATAAGGAGCAATCATGATTATTCAACCCTTAGAAAAACTATTCACATTCGATGAATTTTTAGAGTTTTTAGAAACACAACCTGAAAATATTCGTTACGAATTATACGACGGAGAAGTTATTCAAATGCCTCTACCAGTTGGCGACCATGAGGAAATCATTGCATTTTTAGTAAAAATATTAACGCTAGAATGTCATCGCCTCAAGCTTAATTACGGCATTCCAAAAACAGTTTTAGTAAAACCAAAAAATAAAAATTCGGGTTATTTTCCTGATATCCCCTTATTAAATTTGTCCAATTTAGTAAACGAACCACAATGGAAAAAAGAATCAACAATTAGTAACTCTGATTCAATACCCTTGGTAATCGAAGTAGTTAGTACTAATTGGCGAGATGATTATCACAAAAAGTTTGCTGATTATGAAGAAATGGGTATCCAAGAATACTGGATTGTGGATTATGCCGCTTTCGGTAGTAAGGAATTAATAGGCGACCCCAAACAGCCAACAATTTCCATTTATTATTTAAATGATGAGGGGGAGTACCGCAGTAAACAGTTTAGGGGAAACGAGCGTATAGTCTCCCCAACATTCTCAGATTTAAATCTGACTGCCGAACAGATTTTTACAACAACTTATTGACATACTCTCCGCCCAAGAATGTGCGGAGATTCTAGGCTCAAACAACAATTGCGGTTTTATACCGTCTTACATCATCTAACCCAACAGTTGATGCCCCAACTGCACAAATATTCTTAGCTGCGTTTTCGTCCCTCCCGTTGATCGATTGACAGGACGGACAACGCCACTCTCTTACTAACAAGTCCAGCTTTTCTAAAACGTGTCCACAACTAGAACAAGTCTTACTAGACGGATACCATTGATCTATAAATATCACCTGCTTGCCTTTTTTCTTGGCAATCCACTCTAAAATTTGCAGAAATTCTCCAAAGGCTAAGTCTGATATCTTGCGTCCCCAAAGACGTTGCATCCCCTTAAGATTGAGTGTTTCAAAGCACAGCACATCAAACTTATTGGTGAGGTCGTGGGCTAATTTCCAGAACCAATCACGTCTAGCGTTAGAAATATCCTCATATTTGCGTACTAAATTCTTTCTTGCCCGCTCTCGATTAGCTGACCCTTTCAACTTTTTGGAGTGCTGTCTACTGGCTTTTTTGACTACATTGAGTGATTGCTTAAGAAATTGAGGTGAGTCTATCTTGGAACCATCAGAGCAAGTGAGAAACGTTTTCATCCCGAAATCAAATCCCGCTACATTACCAGTCGTGAATCTGACATCTTTATTCGCAACGTCGTCAACTACAACTACCATGAACAACTCCCCTAATGGAGTGCGTTTAATAGTTAATGTCTTGACTGTTCCTTCAATTTCTCTAGACTTCCAAAATTGATAAACTTTGTTCCCTATTTTGACTTTGTTACCACCTAAAAACTTATAACCAGTTTGCTTAAGAGTGAATGATTTATATTTCTTGACTTTTTTAAATCCTGGTGGTCTAACTCCTTTCTTATTGTGCTTAAAAAATAACTGGTAGGCTTTATCAATACGTTGACAGATATCTTGTACTGCTTGAGAACCTACCGATTGCCAAAATCGATTTCGCTTTCTCAACTTGGCAATATGAGACTGAAGGAAAGCACAGTTTAAATGTTTACCCCACATCCGGTAATATCGTTTATGTAGAGCTATGCAATGGTTATAAATCAACCCAGAAGCGTTAATCATCTGCTTGAGATGTCTATTCCGCTTATGTTGATAGAACTTAAACTTTAGTGTTTTCATGTTACTATTATATGTAAAACTACGAAAAAACAATGTTTATTTTTAAAACAAAGAAAAGCCGTCCTATAAGGACGGGGCTTTAAACCCAATTTCTTGGTAAATGATGCCAGCTGGCATCATTTACGTCATCCATTTAATGTTTTGCAGCTTCTAGTTCGTAGCACTTGACAATCAAAGGCTTAAGCTTGTCTAAGTCTTCTATTGAACCAATAGCAACCTTTGATAGTATTTCGCCATTAACTCCTGGTACTTCCTGAATTGTAAAATTAGGTGCAAGAGTTTTCGCTTCCTCAGGATTTATCCTCGCAATCAAGCTCTTTTTAGCTGAGGATAAGTACAATCGCATGAACCACCAGGTTGATTTCCCAAGATTAATGCCAAAGTATGACACAGTATCCTTGGATTGGGGTTCAAGCTTGAACTTAGTTGACGTTTTGGCGATCGCCTGAATTTTAGCAAAGGCTGACAACTCTTCTTCAGTGGTGACAATATTGTTTTTCTCTTCAATTTCTAACTCAATCTCTAGTTCATCTACTTCCGGTGGAGAAACGGTACTACTCTCAGGATGAGTCATCTCCTGATTAACCGACCGAGTAATGAGTGACACTAAGCTAGCTTGAAGGGAACGTTTAACAATAGGATGAAACTTCTTGATTATGTTCGCAGTAACCACACCTCTAAATTCATACTTTGATGCAACCGTTCCCATCTCCTTAATCAAAAAGTGAACAAATTTGTCTGAGGGGGAAACTAAAATACTATCCACTAGTCCGCTTATACCTTGAGAGTAAAGTATCTCCTCAGCATCATTCTTTATTTTGGTTGGATCAAAATTATCACGGTGGAAAAGCTTGAGATTTTCAATTTCCTTAGAACCGTAATCTAAAATGTTGAAGGTGAAGAATGGCTCTTTGTCCATCATATTACTGTCTTCAAGGTCAGTAAAGAAGAGATATTCAACTCCGTTGGTAACAATACTAATTCGTGCTGTACGTACTGCGTTGAAGTAAAACTTTAATTGCCCATCGTGGACTTCTGGTTTCTCAGTACAGGCCTTGGCTTCAACTAGCATTACTATTTTACTGTTAATTGCGATCGCGTAATCTACCTTCTTTGGCTTAACCTTCCCAGGTGTAGCAAAATCAGCAAAGTACTCATGTATTACCTCGGTCGGGTCAGTTGTGTCATATCCTAGAATACCTAAGAAAGGTGATATGAATGCTGCCTTGGTGTTTTCTTCGCCGACGACAACGTGTAGTCTGCTAGCTACTCTTTCAGACAATTTACCTAAATCTTCAGTGAAACCCATATTAAACCCTATGTAACAGTTTTGACCTATTACTAAGTATTCCCAGGTTGGCAGGGGACTTTTAAGGTTGCTAAGCTCAAGCTGAAACCCAATAGAGACGCAGCTGACCACTGCGTCTTTTTGTTGTTTCCATCTGCGGATATCCGCACTAGTTAAGGTTTGGGTCTTCCCGCCCAATGCCGAGCGATCGCGCTTTTCTGGGGTTAATTTCACCAAACCTTACAATCGGTGGTTAAAATGTGGCATGAGGAATTAGGTAGAGTTCTTTGGTACTTGCAACGCTATTTCAAAACCTACGTGAACACCTTATAGCGGACAACGGGATTAATTTTGCAGAATCAGTTGCCCCTTGGGATGTCATCAATCAGCTTAGACATATCAATTTTGATGAATCTGGAGAGCAACTCAAAGCAATAATTGAATCATCCTACGCCGACGGTGTTGATGGATTTGAGAATGTCCGAGTCCAGGACAACAAAATTACAGGCATATTTATCGATATTATTTCACCTTCATTAACGAAACGTTACGAATTTACTGTTACTGCCAACAACGTTAGCTACTCCCCAATTAACCGGGATGAAATAGAGGCAACAAACTTTGAGGAACCTGAATTTGTTGCTACTGCCAAAAAGAAGAATTGTAAAAAGGGGTTTGCTTGTGGTGGTACTTGTCTACCACTAAAAACCAAATCTGGGGAAAAAACTAGGTGTAATCATGAACCGACACCTCAGCAGAAAGAAATTGTTAAAGATTTGATTGAGAAGGGCAAGGGCAAAAGCAAATCCTCAAAAACACCGCTTGCTTCAAAGACTGATAGCGCCAGCAATGTAAGTACTAAGGAGGATAAAGGTGCGAAAAACAAGGGTAAAAGTGCCGCCAAAAATAACGTTGATACGTCATTGCCTAGTAAAAGTGCAAATTTAGAAGGAAAAAACCAAGCGCCTCCGCCTTCTCCTGAAGAAACTGCAAAAAAAACCATTAAATGGTTAAAAGAAAGAGGGTATCCAATTACTGGATTGATTCCTCATGATGGTATACATACACTTGTACAAACAATGGTTGGTGAGACTTCTCCTCAAATAGCCAAGCGTATAGGGTATTCTGACTTAGGCCCAGACCCAATTGAAGAAGGTTTAGTTATGGTAATTCAGAAAATGTCCCAAAGCAAGCTCAAAATTGAGGATGCTCAAGCATTTGCGGTTGATTACGCGCAAAAAGTAGCTAAACAATATATTCCGGAGGCAACAATTTATCAAAATAAATCTAAGATTAAGCCAATAATCAAAGATTATTTAAACAAAATGTTTGAAAACAAACATTTAGATGCTTATCTTAAACAGGCTTCAGAATTTCTAGACGGGACACATACAGATACTATAAACAAAGAAGCAGCTAAATATGGCTAATTTTATTGACAATGCAAAGGATTATGCTAAATCTATCTTGGAAGAATCACCAGATATCACAGAAAAAGATTTTATTCAACTTCTTCAAGGCTATCAAAACTCTGCTGCTAACCTTTCAAAAGATAATAAACTTAAAGCAACAGACTATTCTCAGCTTTATAAGCAAGTATATAAGGATTTAAAAAATTGACGACTGCGTCTCTGTTAGGTTTCAGCTTGAGCTTAGCAACCTTAAAAGTCCCCTGCCAACCTGGGAATACTTAGTAATAGGTCAAAACTATTACATAGGGTTTCAATATGTCGGATAACATACACATCTCAGTAGAACAAGGTGATGGCAATGCGATCGCTCCCATCGCCTATGCCATAGAGCAAGCATTAGTTGACAAAGGAGCAAGGGTAGAAGTCGAGATACAATTTGGCGTGTTTTGGATAAGTATAAGTTCGCCTTCCAAACTAGAACCTCAAGCAACCAGCGAAGCAGTATTAAAAGCGCTTTTAGAAATTGAATCACCCAAAGCTGTTGTAGTAAAAATTACGTTTACTACATCAAAGAATAAACACTATCCAATGTGGAGCAAGCATTTTGTTTTGCGTGGAGCGGAGTATGTAGAAAACACCGTAGCAGTCAATAAACTCACTTTTATTTTGGGAATTGTCATTGCTCTGGTGTTTGTCTGGATATGGTCAGCTTTTAGCTACAGACCTCCAGTTACGTCAGTAGCTAGCAATAACATTAATACACCGCCTGAAGCACCTAGAACATTTTTAGGCAAAAGCGAATCGGGCTATGAACTTTGGACAGATGGTCGCTGCGTATTTGTTAAAGATGTCAGAACGTCCGATTTGGCACGCTTAAATACCGACATAGAAGGGTTTAAAAAAGCTGTGAAAGACACAACAGGAAAGCAGTGCGTACTATTTGAGTAACTAGACTTTCACAGAACCATCTGCGGATATCCGCAGATGGTTGCCTCTAAGAGTAGGATAATCCGAATTCCGGTGCATCCAGTTGCAACTTCTGAAACAGCATTGAGCGCACTTCTGGGTCTAACTCTTCCAGGTCATCCATACCTATCCTCAGCTCGTTATCGTTTTCAGGATATGGGTAGTCAAACTCAACACCTAGCTTTTCCTTGGACTCATGGTGAAACCACCAGCGACCATTTTTAATAAGTGAAAAAATAACCTCAATTCTGTCACCTAAATACTCGTACCAAAAGCTTCTCATTTTAAGGTTCCTGCGGCTTTGTTTACAAGTGGTTCTAAATTATATAATAAGTTACGTTTGTAGTTTTTTCGGGCTATCTCCTGTAAAGATTCAGTGATATCTTTGCCCTCGGATTCTAGCACTTCAATAGTTTCACGGACATTGTGCTTGTGAATTTCCGCATTCATCCGAGGTCTTGATTTGGAGTAGTCCTGACTCTCTTGATGCCCTTTATCGAAGCTGAAGTAACCGTTAGTGCGCTCGTATATAGCTAGTGCTTCAGATTCGCTTAAATTAGCTAATTTTTGAGCTTCGTTTAACTTAAACTGCTTATCCCTAATTTGCTGGTCAAGAGAACCTTTATCTCGCAGCAATCTTTGACTATTCTTAGCTTTTTGGCGCAATTCTCTAGCTTGGTTTTCATAAATTAACTTAGCCGCCTTAGCACTATCTTTATCAGGGTATTCATCAGTAGGGAATTTAACATTTAACTTAATCGCCTTAGCCTTTGCTTCCAACTCAGATGCTTGCTGACTCCAGTGCTTAATGTTGCTTTCAGCATCCATAAACTCCTGATGCTCCGAGAGTGACTTCTGAACCTTATCTTTAGCCTTTGCGATCGCCTTCTTCTTGTCCCTCACTACATTTAATTCCTTCTCTTCGTCTTCAGTCAGTCCCTTGTTCTTCCTCCGCGCACCTCGACTATCAGCAGTGGTGTATTTAGTTTCTACCGCATCCAGAAGTGCGATTTCATCATCAAAGCCTTGAACCTCGTTACTTAGCCGCTGCTTATACTGTTCGGGATTCTCTTTACGCTCCTTCAATTCATCCAACTCCCCGGAGAGTTTAGGTAGTCGTGCATTAGCGGTGGAGACTGTCTCTGCTACCTTATCCTTAATCTTCTGCCTAATAAATTCTGATTCTTTATCATTAAATTTGTAATAGTGCAAGTGAGTAGCAGTATCGTCACCACTATGCGCCCCATCCATCAACTCAATAAATTGAGTATTCCGACCGTGCTTGGCTGAATTCCAATACTCAGGAATCACCTCCATCTCAATGTCACCTGTTTTGGAATTTTGGTGAAAACGGACAGAATTGGGAGCTACACGTCCTTCTTGATCTACGTACACATTATTGTATATATGGTGATGTTCAATACCATCGCTTAGAGATTTCTTGACCTCTATTCCAGTTGCATCTAAATAATCAGAGGGATTTTTAGTGGTATCACCTCCAGACACCAGGGATACAGACCTTAGCATCAAATCCTCAGCAATTTCTCGTTCTCCCTGGTCTATCATTCTTTTAACTGTAGGAGCGCCAAACACTGAGGCATAACGAGGTATAGAATTACCATCCTTGTCCTTATCGTGTGCAGTATCCTCAAATTGGAATTGTGCGCGTTGTTTGTAGAGAGCTTCCATAACTTGCGATCGCTCCTCAGCAGTTTTTAGGTCTGGGTCTTTGAGGATATCGTCTTTACTATTGGCTAAAGTTTGTTTAAGTTTGTTTAATCGGTCAGCGTTTAACCCCGACCTTGTTAGTGCTTCACTCTCTTCCTCAAGTTGCGATCGCGCTACCCGTCCGTTAAGGTGGTAATCTAGGTCAGCTATGGCGGACTCAACTTCTTTGAGCTTCAAGCTATCAGTATTTGGGTTGGATTTTAGCGATTCATATTCAGATTTGATTTGGTCAAGACGCGATCGCTGATTTTTGATATTCGCTTTCTGAGCGGCAACATGAGCGCTAGCCAACTCTGATAAATCTTTCTCTTGTAAGCAGGGCATAATTTTAAATGTGAAATATGGTTTTATCAATGTTATTTCAAAACTTACGTGAACACCTAATCGAGTCCAAAGGAATAAGTTTTGCTGAGAATATTATTTCTTGGAATAATATAAAGTCGCTGGAATCGATTGAGTACGATGGATCCGGAGAGCAGTTAAAAGAAATATTAGAAACTAGCTATAGGGACGGTATCTCTGGGTTTGAGGGTGTCAAAGTTGATAATGATAAGATTGTTGGCACGTTTATAGACATTGTTAATTCCAAGCTCACTAAGAGATACAAGTTCACCTTAGACGAGAATGAGATAAGTTATAAGTTGCTTAATCCTAAAGATATTGATGATAATGGTAATTACTCTGAAATAACTTTTGCTACCAAGAAAAAAGACGCGAAATCTAAGAATTGCGCCAAATCAACTCCTTGTGGTAATAGTTGCATCAAAAAGGGTTTGACTTGTCGAGTTACCCCTTCACCTCAACAGAAGGAGGTAATTAAAAAAATAAAAAATAATGCTCAGAAAAGACTACGCTCTGGAGTTGCAGATGTTGCCACTTCTGAATTAAACCTTGACCCTAGTAGGTTTCAATATAAATTAGTGCATTCTAAATCTGGTAGTTCTGGCTCACTAACTGGTGTTCGCAAGTGGGATCCAGAACTAGCTGGTATTATCCAAGTATGGGAAGACCCCGCAGACGGAAAGACCTATGTAATCAACGGTCACAACCGTGCTAATCTAGCTAAAGAACAGGGAGTCGATGAAGTAACTGTCCGATACATTAAAGCAAAATCAGCTGAAGAAGCCAGAGCAACGGGAGCTTTAACAAATATTGCTGAGGGAAGAGGAACTCCTTTGGATGCTGCAAAATTTTTCCGTGATACGGGACTAACCCAGAAAGATTTAGACGACAAAGGAATTCCCCTCCGTGAGAAAATCGCAACCGATGGTATTGCATTGGCTAGTCTTAACGATGGTTTGTTCAACCGAGTTGTAACAGGTGAATTTCCTCAAGAAAGAGCGGTAGTAATTGGAGGGATGATTAAAGACGCTAAGCAACAAGCAGAACTGGTTGAGTTAATTGAAAAGCATGAGAAGCGAGGTAAGAAGGTAACAAACGATACGATTAAGGAGTTGGCTGATATGGTCAACTCAGCCCCAAAAGTTCAGGAAGAAGATGGTGGACTTTTAGGGTTGCTCGGGTTTGAACCAGGACAGCGATCGCTTGCTATTGAAAAAGCAGAGATTCAGTCTGAGATTAAACGTCGGCTTTCCAGAGAAAAGAAATTATTTGGTATTGTAGGTAAGTCTACAACTGCCAAGGAACTGGAAAAAGCAGGAAATCAAATAGATATTGATAAATCCCGTGAGGTCTCTGAATCGGCAGACATCGCGCTGCGGGTTTTTGATCAAGAGAAAGCTTTTACTGGAGCAATCAGCGAAGCAATTAACCGGGCGGCTACAAGGATTGCAGATGGAGAAAACGCTAAAAAAGTAAAGGATGAAATTTATGCAGAAGTCCTCGGAAGAATACAAGAAACTTACGCAGGAGGAAAAACAAAGAATACTAGAAGAAGTAAAACTTCAGATGACAGAGAAGAAGATGAGCCAAAGTTATTCTAAAAATACAACTAATTAAATTCTATCTGCGGACAATCCGCAGATAGGGAAAAAATATCGGTCTAAGCGTACCCTTACGACCCGGAGCGTTTATGTAACCCATTGCAATAATTCTTCGTTTATTTCCTTGACCGTGAAAATCTTGCCTTCCGCTTTTAAACGATTGTAGAAAACTTCATAATCCTTTTTCGACATACCTCTTTCTTTCATTCTTGCTTCTAATTGATTTTTCTTGATAGCTACGACACCTTTTAATTCCTGTTGTCGTCTTTCTTCACGATATTCTTGTTCAAAAACTTTTGAGTTGATTTCAAATAATTTATTTTCTGAATCATTCTTTTTCGCTAATGCACGGATAACTGATTGGTCTTTCTCCGGATTAATCCCTTTCTGAATAGCTCCTGTCGCCAACACATTATATTCTTTTGCATTGTCATCAAAATTTTTCTTAGCTAATTTCATATCAGCTTTTGTCGGACTTGCTGTAGTCGGGTTAGTCTTTTTATTTGTTTTAATACCTTTTTCCTGTAGCTTTTGGATGATTTCCTTTTGCTCCGGAGAAGGTGATTTCCGACATCTCAAGCCTTTTTTAATGCAGCTATTTCCACAAGGAGTTGATTTAATACAATTTTTTGGCTTCTGGCTTCCGCCAAACATTTTAGTGCGAGCGAATTCTATCTCTTGGTAGTCAGCATTGTCGTTAATATCCTCAGGATTTAGCAGCTTATAGCTAATCTCATTGTCATCAACACTAAATTCATAACGCTTAGTTAGCTTAGAGTTAATAATATCTATAAATAATCCGGTTATTTTACCGTCTTCAATTTTGACATTTTCAAACCCAGAAATACCATCTTTATAGCTACTTTCTAATATTTGTTTTAGCTGTTCACCTGATTCATTATACTCTAGCGTATCTAGTAACTTAATATCATTTAGAATGTTCTCATCAAAATTTAGATTATTTGTAGCACCAAGGTAGGTACATAAATTTTCAAATAGTACTGATATTGTCATTTGAGTTCTGGGAATAATTCGTACTCTGAAAGATTCATTGCTTGGCAAATTGCAACTTTAGCTGATTTCCACGGTCGCTGTAAGCCGCACTCAAATCTGCTTATATAGTTGCTGCCAAAGGTTGCCAGTCCATTTTGAGCCATGAGGATGGCTAAATCCTTTTGGCTTAATCCTAACTCTTCCCTTTTCTTTTTAAGGGTAAGACACTGAGGAAATTCTGTAGCTGTTTGAATTGGCACGTCAGTAAGTAGGTAAGTAAGTCTTTCCAAAATAACCTAATTAAGCTATTTATGAAAGAATTGAATATTTTATTTAGTATAAAAAGTTGATGGATTCAACACCAATAGAAATTGAAGTTTTCCAAGCGGGGAAGCGGACGGCAAGTAATGGCGTTACGTTTAATTTTTCTATTGAAGATTTAAAGCAGGTGGTAGAAACCTTTAATCCATCTATATTCAGACCGCCACTTATCGTTTCTCACGAAATTGGTGGAATGGTAGATGGGGAAATTGCAGATAAAGAGCTTTGCTACGGAATTCCTAAATATTTGCGATTAGTTGGCGATCGCCTGAAAGCTGGATTTGAAAAGATTGCTCCCCAGATGGTGGAGTGGGTGCGAAATGGGCAATTGCACAGTGTATCGAGTAGCTTCTACCTGCCAAATAGCCCAAATAATCCCTACCCCGGGAAACTGTCTCTAAGACACATTGCTTGCCTGGGTAATACTCCACCAGCAGTAAAAGGATTGGCGCCACTAGAATTGTGCGAATTTAATGTATACCAACCTGAGGAGGGGGTAGTTAACTTCATGATGTATTCACCTTGGGTAATTACCGCTGATTTATTTCAGCGATTTCGGGAATACTTGATTGAGAAAGATTCACTTGAAGTTGCAGAGCAGGTGTTACCATCTGACCAAATTGCTCTACTCAGAACTATGGGTGATAGCACTAATTTGCTTCATGCTGAAATTGCTGAACTTAGGATGCGATTAAATGATTTAGAAATGAACGAGGACGAACCAATCTATATGGAGATGATGGATTACAAAGCTTTAATGAAAGCTAAGGGTATGAGTGCTGCTGATGTAAGTGGTGCTACAGAAATTTCAGAAGAAGATATCAAGGCTTTTGTGGATGGCTCTAAGAAACCATCCACGAAACAGAAGAAACTTCTGGATGAACTGCTGGGTGAAAACTCCACAGAAATGAGTGAAGCGATGCTAGCACTAATCGCTAGAGAAAAAGCGATCGCTGCTAAAGAACTAGAGTTTGAGCGCAAAGAAATCGCCAGTTTTGTGGAGGGTTTAATTAAACAGGGTAAAATTATTGCTGCTAAACGCGATGATACTGTTACCTTGCTTGCATTAACTCCACATAACGTGAATGTTGAATTCGCTTCTTCTGGTAGTAAATCTCCAAGACAAGCATTAATGGATATGTTGAATGACCAACCTAGTTGGAACTATGGTGAAGAGTTAGTAACTCCTTTGGCTCAGATTCCTATGACGCCAAACTTTAACGCACCAAGTGGATTTGGTGTTGATAAGCGGAAGAGCGATGAATTTAGAAGAGCGATCGCATTTTGTCAAGCCAACAACCTAGATTCTAATAACTCCCAACATTGGCAAGAAGCTTTAGAACAAACCCAAAGGGGGGTAAATGCCTAAATCGCCTTATCATATTGCAGCGAAATCAATTGATAACCAGACCATAAAGGCATCTGCTAATATCTCTCTGGGCTGTTGTGTTGGCTATGACAATATACAAACAAACTCTTCCTCTGCTGCAATCAGAGGAATAGCGATAAACCCACATTCCGCACCCTAAGTTTCATAAAAGGGTTTTTACGGACTATTTTTTCTATAAGTAGAGTAAAAAAAGACTCGCATTGACAGTACTGTAATATTATTTACCTACACCACATAGGATT
>Ga0224723_1000036_pt1 | contig 84539 bp, 78 predicted proteins | sample Balambano_FR2_Me_FD_161647 | JGI IMG/M metagenome (GOLD analysis project Ga0224723, IMG submission 161647) | Freshwater sediment microbial communities from Lake Towuti, South Sulawesi, Indonesia - Balambano_FR2_MetaG | ecosystem: Environmental > Aquatic > Freshwater > Lake > Sediment | place... | reverse complement strand
TAATTTTGGGTTTTTCTTTTTCATCAACTTTTCAGTTTTTTCCAAAAATGTATCCGATTCACTTCCGCGAATAATCAAAGTTGGTATTTCAAGTTTATGCAAATTATTCCAAATATCCAAATCTCGTAAACCAGTTAAATAAATATGACTTTCCCATTCGGGCGAGAACACCAGTTCATAAGTGCCATCAGGTTTTTGTTTTGTAATGCCTTCAATATAGTTTCTCAAACTTTCATCACTCATATATCTGAAAACTTCTCGTGTTCGATAGCCTTGAAAAAGAGTTTCGAGATTGTCAAATGCTTTTCTTCTTTTCAATGCGCCAGACACTTTGGGATGTAATTTTTTTCCTAAGCCGAGTGCATAAACAATTTTCCATGCAAAGATAAAAGATGGGACGAATAGCACAGGGTCTAGCAAAACTAAGGCGCGGAATTTTTTTGGGTCTTGTAACGCCGCCCGCAAGGTGACAGTCGCTCCAATGGAATGACCAACTCCGATTGCTGAATCAGGTGTCACCGTAGGAAGGAAGCGTAGTAAGTCATCAGAAAAAATTGACCAATGTTTTACATCATCTATTTGTGCATCACCCCAAAGCGGGCGAAGTTTCATCCCGAACAGATGATATTGATTTTGTAAAAGTTCAAATAAATTTTTATAAACTTCTGGCGGATACCCATTCGCATGTAAAAAATGCAAAGGCAAGCCATTTTTGTTGAATTCAAAATGATTCATCCGCTAATCTGCACTAATCTTCGCTAATGGGTTGGGGGTCATTGATTCCTGTTAAGCGGGGTTTCATAATAATTTTAGGTTTCTTAAGAGATTTTTGTGATGTGAATACCATTCGCTTCCATTCCAAATTATTGTCTGCTCCGAAGTTGATAAGTAAGCCAACGGGCATTCCAGTTACTTTTAGATAATTGAGTAATTGCGACTCTTCGCGTGAAGTTAATTTATCAAGTGCTTTGATTTCTACTATGATTTTCTCAAAACAAATTAAATCAGGTGTAAAAAACTTCTTAAGAGTTTGACCTTTATATTCAATAAAAATATCTAATTGCGGATTGTTTGGAATACTTCGATTGTTTGTTTCAATTTCCAATGCTTCTTGATACACTGCTTCAACAAACCCAGGTCCGAGTTGATTGTAAACTTCCATCGCCGCGCCGATAATTGCATACACTTCGTCTTTCAAAATTAATTCAGCCATCATTCCTCCAAAAAGATTAGTGAAAATTAGCGAAGATTAGCGGATTAATAACTTCCGTAATTTATTTTGTCGCTATATTTGGCTTTGACTTTCAAGCGTTTATGAGTTTTCGCGCCAAGTTTTTTCCAGTACGCGTTTCTATCTTTTACGCCGTACACCCACTCATTCAAATATTCTTTCACACTTTCAGGTGACTCGCTGATTTTGTCCCATGCTAAATAAAATTCATTATCGCGGTCATAATAACCTTGTGAATAGGATGGATGACTTGCAAATGGAACATGACAAACTGCACTGACGATAATACTTGGAATCATGGTTCGGTTCGGGTCTGACCTGATAACTGATTCGTCCACAATTTCTTCAGCAGTGACGATAACTTTTTTTGCGGCAAAGGCGGCTTCTTTTTGCTCACCGATGATGCCCCATAAATGTGCATTACCATTTTTATCTGCACGTTGAACATGCACAATGGCAACATCGGGATTCAATGCTGGCACAACGACAACATCTTTACCGCCGTATGGGTCTTCGATTCTTTTAATTAATGGATTGGCAATTTCTAAATCTTCTGCGCCTGTTTGCTTCATTGGTAAAAATGGCAAGCCACTTGCGCCTGCTTGTAAGCGAGTAATCATGCCAAAGTGTGAATATTCTTCCCATTCCAATTCACCTTTTTCAATTGCTTTACGCACAATTCGTAATGAACCAACTCCAGGGTTTCCCATATAAGAAAAGATAACTTTTTTCGCACAACCTGCGGCTACCATTTGGTCGTAGATTAAATCTGGCGTAGCGCGAGCGAGTGTAAGATTCTTTTTCTTTTGGCGAATCATTTCATGCCCAGTGGCAAATGGAATCAAATGTGTAAAGCCAGCGGCATAAACAATGTCACCATCACTGACAAATTCTGCAATTGCTTTTTTTAACGAAACAAGTTTAGACATAAAATAAAATTTTTATTCTCCTTCTTCCTCATCTTCTTTTATTGGTTTTCCAGCAGGTTTTGTACTTTTATTTCCGCCTTTGCGGAAGCGTTTCAGCAAAGAAAATCTGCTTGCTGGCGGTGGCTTTGCTTTTCCTCGGCGCATATACCAACCTCCGCCGATTAATAACAAAGCCACAAATAGATAATCAAAGTCAGGTTGTTCGGCAATATCTGAAAGTACAAACAAAATGAATGTGCCAAAGCCCATGATTAAGAAAAACGTTCCAACACGCACGATGAAGGGGTCATCATTTTCCATGGATTCCTCTTAACAAATTGACATTAAGAAATTGTTTGCAGAATCTCTAAAGGCGTTTTATATCCCCGTTCTGTACGTTGAAAATCAGTGTCAAAACCCGATAATACAATTTCATATTTTGAAGCCACAGTATATTGATACGCATCATCAAAATCTAAATTATATTTTTGCGCATATAAAATTATAGTTTCCATATCACTTGAATGCAAAGACAAAAGCCGAATACCACCATGTACAAGAACATCTTGCACAAATGCTTGAAACGCTTCAAATTGCTTTCTACGAAACAGTAATAAGCCAATAGAGTGTAAAGAGTAATCTGTTATGAAAAAATCATGCTGTGCTGATTTTAGTAAAAGAGTTTTTGCGTCTTTTGCTTTTTCTTGCGAAAGAATAATTTCAAGAAAGATGTTTGTATCAAGTAGAACTTTCATTGAAACCACCCCGCCATTCTGAAATTTGATGTTGAAGCTGAACAGAAGTATATTGACTTCTTAAATCTATTAATGCTCCTTCCCAAGCAAATTGCATAGGAAGGTTCTTTTGTGAAGTTTTCCGTTCCAACAAGAAAGCCGCAAAATCCCGCACCTCAGATTGTAATTCAGGCGGGAGCATTTTTATCATCTCTTGTAAAGATAAATCAGACATTCTTTAACTCCATTTTCTACATTCTTATTTTACCCGATATAAAAGCACTGACTTATTAATGTCAGTGCTTTTATTCACCGTCTTTCGTCCACCGTCTACGTTCTTATTTCTTCTTTCCAGATTTCTTCGCCGCTTTCTTCTTGACAACTGCTTTCTTCGTGGGCGCTTTTGCCTTCACTGGAGCATGTTTCACTGACGTTTGAATCTGTTCGTGCATATACAATTGGACGTAATAATATCCACCGCCGTTTTTGCCACTGGCACCTGAGCCTTTCCAACCACCGAAAGGTTGATAGCCAGGCCAAGCACCCGTCGTTGCACCTTGTGGACGATTCGCATACGTTACACCTGCTTGGATATTGTCAAAGAACCAAGCCGTTTCTTTTTGGCTTCCGTAGAAACCAGCCGTTAATCCATAATTGACATCGTTGGCGATTTGCATGGCTTCATCTAAATTGCTGACCTTACCAATCATACTGATTGGTAAGAACATTTCATGTTTCCACAAGCGGTGACTAAAAGGTAAGTTGGTGACAAAAGTCGGCTCACAGTAAAAGCCTTTGTTATACATGCCGCCCGATTTAACATTTCCGCCCGTTAAGAAGGTTGCACCTGCTTGATTGATTTCTTCTGTATAACTTTTGAATTCGTTATACGCTCTTTGATTAATTACTGGACCTAAATAAGTGGCTCTTTCAGTTGGGTCACCAACAATGAGTGCATCTACTTTTTGTTTCAGTTTAGCAACCAATTCGTCGTAAACAGAATCCTCTACCAGCACGCGAGAAGCGGCGGAGCATTTTTGTCCTTGCAAACCAAATGCCGAACGATAAATCCCAGTAGCGGCATCTTCTAAGTTTGCATTCTTTGAAACAATAGCAGGGTTTTTACCACCTAGTTCAAGAATCACAGGACGAATATAATTTCGATTCGCAATGTTACGATAAATACCCATGCCCACATCAAATGAACCAGTGAACGTAATACCATCCACTTCGGGGCTATCTACCAAAGCCTGACCAATGACAGAACCACTTCCAGTAACAAAATTGACCACACCATTTGGAATACCTGCATCGCGCAAACATTCAACAAACAAACGCACAATCCACGAAGTATCTTCAGCGGGTTTAATCACAACAGTATTACCAGCCACAAGTGCTGCACCAGTTGGTCCACCTGTTAATGCAAATGGAAAATTAAATGGAGAAATAATTAACCACACACCATAAGGTCGCAGTACCGATGTGTTTGTTGAATCAAAACCAACCAATGGGTCTTTCAACATCGGTTTGATAAATCCATTATTTTCTTCCATCATCTGTGCTGGGAAATACATCAAATCCGCAGTTTCTTGCACATCCCCCAAAGCCTCCATACGATTCTTACCAACTTCCAAAGACATTGCCGCGCCTAATTCAAAAATTCTTTTTTCAATTAATGCGCTGGCTTTACGAACCAATTGCACACGTTTCTGCCATGGCGTTCTGCTCCATGATGGAAATGCTTTGCGTGCCGCATCAATTGCCATTTTTGCATGTGAGGCATTTCCTTTTTGCATCACTGCCAACACCCAATCTTGATTCACGGGCGAATGGTCTTCAAATTTTTCATCAGCAAAAACATCTTTGCCATCAATAAACATAGCATGTTCTTTTCCCATATTTTTTTTCAAATTGCCAATTGCTTTTTCAAAGCCATTGTGCAAGGCTTCGGGCGGGTTGAACATGGTCGAATACGTTAGTTTGAAATCTGCCATAGGAAAATCTCCTTATAGTAATTTTGGGATATAAAAACAAGTATAGCGTAGGATGTGTGCCTCGTCAAAGCACGTTAGAATTTTATGAGTTTTCGTAAGATGATGAAGGAAAAAAGTATCATTACTACATAGGAGATATGATGAAAACCCGCCTCTTTTTCTTAAGTGGATGCTTGTTGATTGCACTTGTGGCAGTTGCCTGCGCCCCAGCCGCACCTGTAGCACCTGCTCCCGCAACAGAAGCAATTGTCCCGACGAATGAAGCGCCGACTTCCATTGTCATAACAGAAGAAGTTCCTGTTGTGCAACCTGTCGCCACTTCTCGCGGAGCAGACCTTCACGCCACAGACCCAACTACAGTTTCGTTGGCATCGGGTCAGTTGCAGTTTGTTGAATTTTTCCGTTATACCTGAAGCACCTGCCGCGCCATGGCGCCTATGGTTCATAGGCTTGAAGCAGAATATTTCGGAAGAATTTTATTTACTTATTTAGATGCAGACGACCCGCGCACGCAAGTTTTCCAAAGTGAGTTAGGGTTTTTCTACCAACCTGAAATTTATTTGTTAGATGGCAATGGGGCTGTGATTCAAAAATTGATTGGTCCTGTTGCGGAAGAAACCTTACGAGAATTGTTCGATGCGAATTTGAAATAAATCAGACAGCATGGCGTTGCACAGAATTTTTTTCTTTGTAATGCCATGTTGTGATTTCTGATATAATTTATTCGCAAATTGGTGATTGGGGCTACAGCCATTTGCAAATTTATGAAGATAGGTTTGCCAAATGCAAAAATTTATTTCTCTCCAACAAATTGATGAAATTGCTCATACAATAAAAAAACAAATTTCGATTCAACCCATTGCTGGAATTATTCTCGGCTCGGGGCTTAACGGGCTGGCTGATTCTGTCGCGGATGCAGTTTACATCCCATACAGTGATTTGCCGAATTTTCCCGTTTCTACTGTACATGGTCATGTGGGTAGATTTGTGATTGGAAAGCTAGAAGATAAACCTGTGATGGTAATGCAAGGACGGATTCATTACTACGAAGGTTACACCATGGGAGAATGCACTCTCCCCGTAAGAGTCATGCAGAGGTTAAACATCCCCAGCCTCATCGTCACGAATGCGGCGGGTGGTGTCAATCCAGATTTCACGCCTGGTGATGTCATGCTTATCACAGACCAATTAAATCTAATGGGCATGTCTGGATTAAATCCTTTAATGGGACCAAACTTAGATGAAATTGGGCCTCGCTTTCCAGATATGAGTCAGCCGTATGATAAAGTTTTATGTGATTTGACGCGCAAAGTTGCCAAAGAAAATGGTATCAATTTGCAAGAAGGTATTTATGCGGGTTTAAGCGGACCTTCATTTGAATCACCTGCTGATTTGAGATTTTTGCGTTTGATTGGTGTAGATGCGGTCGGCATGTCCACTGTGCCAGAAGTCATTGTGGCAAGGCATGGCAACATGCGTGCTTTGGGGCTTTCAGGCATTAGTAATAAAGCCAATTTAGATGGTTCGACGATTACAACGCATGAAGAAGTGATTGAAGCGGGTAAAGTGATTACCCCCAAAATTGAAAAAATTATTCGCGGTGTACTACGCGGACTTTAAGATAAATTTCCCATGCTAGAGTTTTATAGATTTCTCGACACCTACGAGGCGTTGATTTATATTTTGTTGGCAATTGGCGGTTTGTTTTCATTCCGTTGGTTGTGGCGTTCTTGGCGTGAATGGCGCATTGCTGTTTTTAGTTTAGAGCGTGAATTTTCGGCGCGTCGTTTGGCACGCTCCACTGCTATTTCTGCATTAATTGTGATTTTATTTTGCGCAGAATTTTTTATTGCTTCTTTTATCATACCCGGTTTGCCAGCCGATTTTTTTGTGGCAACCCCTACATTAGATTTTATTTCCACGCCCACGGGCACATTATCACCTGAAATGCAAACACAATTTGCGATTGCGCCTGCTGGCACTCAAGCCTTCAATGCAAGTGGATGTGTTCCCAATCAATTAATTCTCACATTCCCTGAAGCAGGTGATGAAATTTCAGGTGCTATTGAATTAACGGGTACAGTCAATATCCCTAATTTTGGTTTTTACAAATATGAAGTAGCACCTGCCGGTAGTGAAACATGGGCAACCATTGCGGCGGGGCGCACGGTTGTTAATGAAGGTCCGCTTGGGCGTTGGGATACAACTGCTCTAACCCCCGGCGATTATCAACTTCGACTCGTTGTCGTTGATAATCAAGGTATCGAATTACCCGCTTGTGTTGTACCTGTTCGAGTCACATCTTTGCAGTAAACTTATATTGTTATCAAAATTTATTAATAGGAATTGTTTATGTCTGAAATACAACTTCGCCCGACGGTTGCTACTGATTTGCCAAAACTGATGGCGCTTGACCATAATACAAATAGCGAATCAGTTTGGCAGTTGGAATTGAAGCGAAATACAGGTCAGGTCTCTGCTACATTTCGTGAAGTGCGTTTGCCTCGTTCTATCCAAGTAGAATATCCACACAACAAATTCTCACTCGCTGATGATTGGGTCAGAAAATCTATGATGTATACAGCAATCATGAATAATGACCAAGTGGGATATATGAGTTTGTTAGAAAGAGCAACCGCTTCAGTCGTGTGGATAACTGATTTGGTCGTGGACGCATCTTTCCGTCGCCGTGGCGTTGCTTCTGCTTTATTAGCATCTGCACAAGCTTGGGCTGAAACACGTCAACACCGCCGTTTGATTCTTGAAATGCAATCCAAAAATTTGCCAGCCATTCGCTTGGCACAAAAATTTGGCTATGAATTCTGCGGGTATAATGACCATTATTATCTCAATCAAGACGTGGCATTATTCTTTTCAAAGACTCTCAAATAAAATTGATTCGGATGATTTTACTAAAAGGCACTGTATGATAGTAGACTGGGTTGCAACATTGCTTACGGGGATAAAAACACTCAATCAGATATTAACGGCGGGGATAGCCATCACCGCCTTTTCGCTTTTTCTTTATGCACTCTCATTCAATTTAAGAGATAGGGTTGCTCGTTCGTTCGCAATTATTCTATTGTGTGTTGTGGTTGTATTTACAGCCAAAGCCCTGCAAGATAATTCTGCCTCTATTCGCACACTAGATATTTTGATGCGTTTGCAATGGTTTGGTTTGGTATTTTTACCAGCCGCATATTTGCATCTCTCAGATGCGCTATTAGTAACAGCAGGTCGCCCATCACGCGGACGCAGACGCATTGCAGTTCGCATGATGTATGCCATTGCCTGTGTTTTTTTGATTTTGCTTGGGACTGGAAATTTACTTGGTGATATTGTTCCAAATGGTGAACCTGCTCCATATCTTCAACGCACCGTTTGGACAGAAATTTTTACAGTTTTCTACATCTCTGCCATGATATGGGCAGGGATTAACTTCATCCGCGCTTACAGTTTGATGCTGACTCGTTCTGGTCGCCGCCGCATGATTTACCTGATGGCTGGTGCCACCGCGCCGGCATTAGGCTCATTCCCATACTTGATGTTTGGTTATAGGTTTGCCGCTGAGAATCAATTTATCTTTTGGACGACAGCCATGTTGATTAACGTCATTGTGGCAGTGTTAGTCATCGTCATGGCGTATGCAGTTGCTTTCTTTGGCGTATCATGGCCCGACCGTGTCATTAAGAGTCGTTTATTCAAATGGATTATGCGTGGACCAGTGACTGCCTCCGCGGCATTAGCCATGATGACCGTAGTTCGTCGAGGCGGTGAATTTTTTGGCACGCCCTATAATGCCTTTGTCCCTTTTACAGTGGTTGCTATGATTTTGCTTATGGAACATGCCATTACCTTTGCCGCACCACTTTGGGAGCGTTGGTTATTTTTCGGGCGTGACCGTAAAGAATTAGTTTTATTACAAAACATAGAAGAACGTTTGTTAACTCAAAGTGATTTGCATCAATTTCTTGAAGCCATTCTCGCCGCTGTACGTGACCATTTACAATCGCCTTCTGCATTCGTTGCCGCGTTAGATGATGAGACGTTATCTCCAATTGTGGTGGCGGGCAATCGCTCTATGCTAGACCAAGATGGGCTGACAGAAGCATTGAATCACGTCAATGGTGACCCGCGCCATGAATTTCAATGGGGAAATTTTTGGATATTGCCTTTATTCCGTCGTAGAACTTCTAGTATGGATAGAGACGAGGTGCCGCCGCTGATAGGCTTGCTAGGTGTGGCACATAATGACAACCAAAAAAATATGGAATATGACCAACGTGAAGCCTTATGGTTACTTGCTGACCGTGCCGCAATTGCTTTAGAAGACCGTCAATTACAACAAAGCGTATTTCGTTCATTGGCAGATATTCAGCCACAGGTAGAAATGATTCAACGTATGCGTGCTGTCGGGCGATATGATTCGCGCGTTAATTTATTAGCAGAAGAATCAGAATTGCAGGAAGCCGATTTAGCAAACTGGGTCAAAGATGCGTTAACGCATTATTGGGGCGGACCTAAATTTACAAACAATCCATTGATTAAATTACAGGTTGTGCAAGATTTAATCTCACAAGAAGATGGCAACCCTGCCAACGCTTTGCGGTTATTATTACGCCGTGCAGTTGACCAAGTGAAACCGCGTGGCGATAGAAAGTTTACAACTGAATGGATTTTGTATAACATTCTTGAAATGAAATTTATTGAAGGGCGTAAAGTGCGTGATGTTGCCGCGCGTTTGGCAATGTCGGAAGCGGATTTGTACCGTAAGCAGAGAATCGCGATTGAAGCAGTTGCTAAGACAATCCTTGAAATGGAAACGGAATTGCAGAATCAATAATGGAGAAGCGCATGATTGAAGAAAAATCACGCGAGCAGAAATTGATGCCACTCATTGATGAGGGCTGGTGGGAATCTGTCTTGGCGGAAGAAGAATGCCTAACCTTGCCGCACAAGATTGATGTTAAGCAAGAAGCGAAGAAGATTTCTGTCAATTGGAATCAAGCCAAAGAGTTGTATCAACAAGATAAAATTGTGCAATTAAAAGTAACTGGATACAATCGCGGCGGTTTGTTAGTAGAAAGCACCGACTTATGTGGTTTTGTGCCTTTTTCACATTTGATTGAATTTTGTGAAAAAGAAAATGCTGAAATTAAGTTTGATGCTTATGTTGGAAAAAACTTGAATTTGAAAATTATTGAATGCACGCCACAAGATGACCGTGTCGTTTTTTCTGAACGTGCCGCAAGAACAGAATCAGGCAAACGTACAAAATTATTTGGTTCATTGTGTGAAGGGCAAGTTGTGCAAGGGTCAGTGACCAACTTAACAGATTTTGGTGCATTTATAGATTTAGGTGGTGCAGAGGGTTTGATTCATATTTCAGAATTATCTTGGGGGCGAGTTACACATCCATCACAAGTTTTGAAAATTGGAAATAAAATTGAAGCGCAAGTGTTAGGTTTATCGGCAGAACGTTGCCGTGTGGCGTTAAGTTTGAAACGTTTGAAACCAAATCCATGGTTGAATGCTGAAACAAATATGCCCATTGGTTCAATTCATGTCGCAAATATTTCGTGTGTGTTAACATACGGTGCGTTTGCAAAATTGAATCAATTTGAAATGGAAGGTTTGATTCATGTTTCTGAAATTCCAAATGCGGACGAAAAACCATTAAGTGAAATTTTGAAAGAGAATGAAGAAGTGCAAGTAAAAGTAATAACGCTTGATTCAAAACATCATCGTTTGGGTTTAAGCATGAGGCTTACATAACGAATGCCATCTTCTCCAAAACGTAACAAGCGATACGAACAAAGTCAGATGCCGATTCAAAATGATTGGCTCGATAGACTCGCGCGTTTTAATTCGCAATTTGGTCGCTTTGTACGCGATGCGTTTGGTGTTACTTTCATTGCGCTTGCTATTATGTTTTTGCTGGCTGCATTTGGTTACACCGAAGGTTTTCTTTTAACTCCGATTGCAATTTTTTTACGCATTTGGTTTGGGTGGGGATGTGTGTTTGTTTTATTTGGGGTGGGATATTTTGGATATACATTACTGCGCCGTGACACACAAGATGTCAAGTGGATTCGAATCATCGCCCTCGAAATCGCTTCACTCTTAACCTTAGGCATGATGGCTGTTCTCTTCGGCAATGATTTAACCCGCGCAGAATCTGGCATGGACGGTGGACGTTTAGGTTGGGGACTTGTCACCTTGTTGTGGAATGCCACAGGTTCTATCATTGGCTCAACGATATTATTTATTTTATGGTTGCTTGCGCTTGCCACAGGTTTTGGTTTTTGGAGTTGGCTAGAGTTGTATTTGATTAACTTGGCAGGAGATTCTTCTCAGGCTTATGTATCCGCTCCGATGAAGGAAGAAGCGAAGAAAGAAAAAGTTGAAAAAGAGAAATTACCTGTAACATCAAAAAAGAAAGTTCCAGCCATTCCTCCGGAGTTTCGTACCTCATTAAAATCTGCAAACAAAAAAGAAGAGAAATCTCTTAAGCCACCACCACGTTCAGATGAGTTACCGCCTTTAGGAATTTTGCTCGGTGATTCAACCGCCCGCGCCGATGAGCGCACCATTAATCAAACGGCTGGTTTGATTATGAAAACGCTTTCTGAATTTGGTATTCCCGCCACAGTGATTGGTTATCGCGTTGGTCCATCGGTGACGCAATTTGCTGTGCAACCGGGCTTCATCAAAAAACCTGGCACCGATGAAGAAGATTTGCAACAAATGAAAGTGCGTGTGGCACAAATTGCGTCACTTGAAAAAGATTTGGCGTTGGCATTATCGGCTCAACGCTTGCGCATTGAAGCCCCTGTGCCGGGCAAGCCGTATGTTGGCATTGAAGTACCGAATACGAATAGTTCTATGGTGCGTTTGCGTGCCTTGCTTGAATCGGATTCATTTTATAGAAATAATGCGCCGTTGAATTTAGCATTAGGGCGTGATGTTTCTGGGAATCCATTAAACGCAGATTTATCTCGTATGCCACATTTGTTAATTGCGGGTTCCACTGGTTCGGGTAAATCCGTTTGTATTACAGCCATTGCGGCATGTTTGGCAATGAACAACACGCCAGAAGAATTAAGAATGGTGATGATTGATTCAAAAATGGTTGAGTTGATTCGCTTTAATGGTTTGCCACATTTATATGGAAAAGTAGAAACAAACCTTGAGCGGATTTTAGGCGTGCTTCGTTGGGTGGTTGTAGAAATGGAACATCGCTATCGTTTGCTTGAGTCTGCTCATGCACGTGATTTAGATGCTTACAATCGTAAAATGGCTCGCAAAGATGATGGTGTGACATTACCAAGAATTGTCGTTTTGATTGATGAACTCGCAGATTTGATGATGTCTGCTCCAGACCAAACTGAACATAATTTAGTGCGCCTTGCTCAAATGGCGCGTGCAACTGGCATTCATTTAATCGTTGCAACACAAAGACCTTCCACAGATGTTGTTACAGGGTTAATCAAAGCCAACTTCCCAGCCCGTTTGGCATTTGCAGTTGCTTCTGGAACAGATAGCCGCGTGATTTTAGATTACACAGGCGCAGAATCTTTGCTTGGGCGTGGCGATATGCTCTTCTTAAATCCAGAAGTTGGCAATCCAGTTCGCGCGCAAGGTGTATTAATCACCGACATGGAAATTGAAAGACTGATTGACCATTGGCGTAAAAATTCTGATATGCCAGCAAATGAAGTTCCACCGTGGGAAAAATTATTGCAAGAGCCTGATGAAAACGAAGATGATGGTTTAATCGAGCAAGCCATTTCAATTGTTCGCCAAAGCCAACGCGCATCTGCTTCATTATTACAACGCCGATTAAGAATCGGTTATCCACGCGCCGCACGTTTACTTGATGAATTAGAAAAAATGGGCGTTGTGGGTCCATCACAAGGCGGAGGGAAAGAACGTGAGGTCTTAGTCAGTGAAGAAGATTTGGATGAAGAGAAAGATGTCTAAATAGTCTGATTAGTCGAATTAGTCTTAAAGGTCTTTATCTGCTCAAGTCGTCACTCTCGGCGGTGAGAATAGAAATGAACTTTCTCAAAAATCTCTGTGCCCTCTGTGGCAAACAAAGGATAAATTATTTTGAATCCTAAACTGACATTTACAGATAGATTAAGAAAAATTTTCAAAGGAATTCTCGACCCAATTGGTCACTTCTTAAATAAACTAGGTTTATATCCAAATACCATTACATTGCTTGGTCTTGCAGGTACAACTGTTGGTGCATATTATCTCGCGCTCGGAAAAATGACCACAGGCGCATTTATTTTATTAGCCTCTGTTTTAGTAGATGCGTTTGATGGAACGATGGCACGTTTGCGTGGTGAACCCAGCGATTTTGGCGCGTTTGTAGATTCCGTCAGTGATAGATATGCCGAGTTAATTACATTTGGTGGTTTGCTATATTATTTTCTCACCGAAAATAATCATCTGGCTGTGATGATTACATTCGCCGCCGCCGCAGGTTCAGTGTTTGTGTCATACGTTAAGGCTCGTGCTGAGGGTTTAAATTTCACAGCCAAAGTCGGTATCTTGACGCGTGTTGAACGATATATCGTTTTGATTCCACTGCTGGTTTTCAGTCAACCATTTATCGCAGTTTGTATTATCGCTGTGTTGGGAAACATCACAGCCTTTCAAAGAATTTTTCACGTCCGTGTGCAAGGGCATGAACGCATGCGAAAACAAAGAGAAGAATCAAATTGACAGAAAATAATGGTTTCTTAATTGCATTTGGAGTTGCTTGTGGTGCATTATTCTCTGCCTATCAAGCCAAAAAATTTAATTACGACCCTGAAATTATTTATTATCTTTTTTTACCGCTGACGATTTGGGGACTCATCGGTGCTAGACTATGGCATATTTTTACTCCGCCTCTTTCTTCGGTTCAACTTGGTCTTACAACTGGACATTATTTTTCCCACCCAATAGACGCACTCGCGTTATGGATTGGCGGCTTTGGAATCCCCGGCGCGATTCTAGGCGGAACACTTGCTTTATACATTTTCTGCCGTAAATATGAACAACCTTTTTGGGAATTAACAGATATTCTTGCACCTGGTTTATTGCTAGCGCAAATTATTGGCAGGCTGACGAATTATTTCAATCAAGAGTTATATGGCTTACCGACAAATTTGCCTTGGGCGATTTTCATTGAGCCTGCTTCTCGTTTAAGCGGATATGAATCTATTGGGTTTTATCATCCATTATTTGTATACGAAATGATTTTCAACTCAATCAATTTGATTGTATTACTATGGGTTGGCAAAAAATTTTCATCCAAACTTAATGCAGGTGATTTATTCTTGCTTTATCTCTGTTTTTATTCTCTAGCCCGCTTTTTATTAGAGTTTCTCAGGTTAGATATTGCCCTTGTTAACGGAATTAACATCAACCAAGCATTTTTTGTTTTGCTTTTTTTTCTGGCAGGTGGCTTTTTATTCTGGCGACAACGCTTTGCACAAAATCTGTAAGGAAGTTGTCAAGGGGAACATCCATAATGAGGAATACAATCGTTATATGTAAACCGTCCCGCAGGTTTGTAGAAAGAATACTTTTTCAAGAGAAAACCTGCGGGACGATTAGTAAAACAAGGAAATCCCATGATAGAAACAAATGACCTAAGCAAACAATTTCACGATTTTATGGCTGTAGATGGTGTCAACCTGTCTGTGCAAGGCGGGCAGATATTGGCATTACTTGGTCAAAACGGAGCAGGCAAAACAACCACAGTCCGCATGTTAACTGCTTTATTAAATCCTTCTCGGGGTTCGGCGCGAGTCGCTGGTTATGACGTAGTCAAAAACGGACATGATGTTCGCGCTTCGGTGGGAGTCTTAACTGAACAACATGGCTTGTACATGAGAATGTCTGCGATTGAATATTTAGATTTTTTTGGTCAAGTGTATGGCTTGGATACAAATGAAAGAAAAAAACGCAGTGATAATTTACTGGAATATTTTGGATTAATGGAAGCCGCAAAACGCAGAGTGGGTGAGTATTCCAAAGGCATGCGTCAAAAGTTAGCATTAGCCCGTGCCATGATTCATCAACCTGGCGTTTTATTGCTTGATGAACCAACCTCTGCTATGGACCCTGAGTCTGCAAGGTTAGTACGTGATGAAATTGCCCGCCTCAAATCTTCGAGTAGGACGATTGTTATCTGCTCGCATAACTTAACCGAAGTGGAAGCACTAGCCGATAAGATTGCGATTATTTATCGCGGCAAGATTTTGATTCAAGGAACATTAGATGAATTAAAAAGAAATGTTTTGGGTTTGCCAGAGTATGTCGTCAAATTTGCTGGCGATGTAGATGCAAACTTTGAAATGCCATCAGGTGTAGAGTTAATTTCAAAAACGCCGAACAGTTTGAAGGTTAGGGTAGAGGCGGCGCAAGAATCAAATCCGAAATTGTTAAGCATGTTTGCATCAAAAAATATTCCAGTGGTGGCATTACAAGAAGAAACACGAACATTGGAGCAAGTGTATTTGAAAGTAATGGCGCAAGCGAAGGGATACGAGTATGTTCAATAAATTAAAACCCATTTGGCTTGTGGCAAAACGTGAATTGCGTGACCAATTGCGTGATTGGCGCGTGTTAATGCCGATGTTAATTTTGACGTTATGCTTTCCGTTCTTGATGAATGAATTTGCAAAACAAACGGTGGATTTCTTAAATCAATTTGAAGCCGATTTAATTTTAGACAGGTTGGTGCCGTTTTCAATTTTGATTATTGGTTTTTTTCCGATTACAGTTTCACTAGTAGTAGCGTTGGAGTCGTTTGTGGGCGAAAAAGAACGCGGCACGATTGAGCCATTGTTGAGTGCGCCGTTTGATGATTGGCAATTGTATTTTGGAAAATTATTGGTCGGTGTGATTACGCCTTTAGTGGCAAGTTATGCTTCCATTCTTTTGTATATGATGATGGTCTCGCGTCAGAACTTGACCATGCCATCTGCTTCTGTTTTGACGCAGTTATTTTTGTTGACAACTGCTCACGCCGTGTTAATGGTCAGCGCCGCCATTGTGATTTCAGTGCAATCAACATCTGTAAAGGCGGCGAATTTGTTAGCATCATTTATTGTGATTCCTGTTGCAATTTTGATGCAAGGTGAAGCGGTGATGTTGTTTTGGGGGAATGAACAAGTGTTATGGTTTGGTATTGCTGGTGTGATGATTATTGCTTTGTTGCTTATTCGGGTGGGCATTGCTCACTTTCAACGCGAATATTTGCTTGGGCGTGAAATTGATACGATTAATGTGCGTTGGATATTGAAAACATTTACAAAAAACTTTACAGGCGAGTCAACTTCTATTTTTGAATGGTATGGCAAAACGCTTGGTGCATCTTTGCGGCGCATTTTGCCTGCTGTATTGTTTGTTATTTTGATTGCAGGTGTGAGCATTTGGGCGAGTTACGCTTGGATTAAGGAGAATATGGGTCAAGCCATTGCCTCTGCCACACCAGAAGAAATGGCTGAATTAGAAAAAAGTATCGGCGAAATAGGTGAATTGCCAGACCTTTCAGAAATTCAGGAACATCTTAGCGCGCCATTTTTGTTTTTGAATAATACGCGTGCCGTTGCGATAATATTTCTAGCAGGCATGGTTTCATTTGGTGTATTAGGAATTATGCTTTATATGATTAACATTGCTTTAATTGGCGGAGTATATGCGTTGGTTGAATTACTAGGTCTTAACTCATTCCAAATCTTTTTAGCAGGAGTTGCGCCGCATGGGATTTTTGAAATCCCTGCTTTGATGATAGGCAGTGCGGTCGTTTTATATTTTGGTGCGGCACTGGTCACGCCGCAAGTGGGGAAGTCTATGGGTGAAGTGATTCTGGAACTACTGGCTGATTGGGCGAAGATATTTATCGGTTTTGTCGTTCCATTGCTTGCAATCGCGGCATTGATTGAAGCATATATATCGCCAAGTTTGTTGTTGAGGGTGATGGGAAATTAATAAATTATTTTTGCTATCTCTTTATTCAAACTGGAATAAATTTTAGCGAACAGGCTTTTCTCTATCCGTCAAATTGACCACAATTGCATTACCGGCTTTGATTAAATTCTCAGGTGTAATCATAATTTCTTCACCCCAAACGCCTGCTCCAGTTCCAAGAATTGGCTCGGTAGTTAAAGTCGCTTCAAGGAAAGAGCGGAATCCGCTGGTTTGCCAGCCAAAGGCGGGAATCGAACCGATGATGTACCCTGTCACTTCTTTTACTTTTTCAGGCGGAGCCATCTGAATGTTTCTCGAACCAATGGCTTTCTTCAAATTTCCAGAAATCGCATTTTGGTCTGCGCCGAGCATCACTAACACACATTCGCCAGAATCGACAACTTGAAAAATTAAAGTTTTCACGGCTTGTCTTTCTGGGAAGTTTAGAACTTTGGCAACATTCGATGCACCTTTTTCTGTTTCGGGTGAAAAACTTTTTGCATCGTAAGGAATGTTATTTTTTTCAAGGTGTAAATGTGCAGGTAACTTCATATATTAAATCCTTCACGAATGATTTGGATAATTTCTTGTGGCGTACGTGAAATTTCTATGATGAGCGCATCTTGCGGTTCTTCGAGTGCGTCGAATTGACTTTGTAATAATTTTACAGGCATATAATGATTTTTTCTTTCATTTATTCTTTTTTCTATTTGTTCAAACGAACCTTTGAGATAGATAAATTTAACGTATTCATTGACGTTGAGAAAATCTCTGTATGTCGCTTTCAATGCAGAACATGCTAAGACAAAAGAATCCGATTCGGTTTGAATTAAATTTCGCAAAGCCTGTAACCAACTCGCGCGGTCTGAGTCTGTGAGTGCTATCCCTTTTGACATTTTTTCTTTATTTGACTCGTTGTGAAAATCATCGGCATCATAAAAACTCCAATTTAATTCTTTAGCCAGTAAAGAACCAATTGTTGTTTTTCCCGAACCTGAAACGCCCATGATAATTATTTTCATTCTGAAATAATGATTTTCCCTTGCTCATCAATTTGAACATGATTTCCTGTTTTGATTTGAGCAAAATCATTCTCATTGACTGCAATTAACGGAATTGGCATTTTATATAATTCATCTGCAACGACCGATGCCAGTGCAAAGAAAAAATCAGTAGCAGTGGTGATGATGGCTTTTGGAGCAGTCTTGGCGCGAATGGTTTCTAGCAAAACAGCAGTCGTTGTAGATGACCCGCGTGTAAACGGAATCGCAAGAATTTTATCTTTTGCAACCATTCCCGAAAGGGCATGTCGTCTGTCAATAATTTCGCCAGTTTTCCAGTCATAGCCGCCCCAAAAGGAAAGAGGTTCGTTTGTTGCAAGGGCAACGCCATTAGCCGTGCCTTGGATAAAAGATTTTCCTTGAATAGTTGTTTTTTTCATATTATTTTAAGTACCGCGATATTTATGTCGCGCGTAAACATGCAAGATAAATCTTGCAGTACTTTTATCTCCACAAACTTTCATCTCTTATTACTTTTCCTGCAATTGCAGACTCCACACAATCTTTCAAACTTCCAAATGTGATTTGTTTTCCTAACAACCCAGGTGAATAATAAGCAAACTTTGCAGAATTCGTCATCAAATATTTTATTTCTTTTGGCAACATTGGTGATGTGAGGATACAGGTATCCACTGTTAACTGTGCGCCGAAGTTTTGTAAATCATCTAAAAAGCCTGCTTGTTTTGCAAGTTGAGTCATAGCGCGTGAAGAGGTTACTAAAAATTTCACACGTTCATGTTTTCTTTTTCTTTGTACCAATGGTGCCAAATGTTTGAATTCTGCTAAAGAAAAATGTGGGCTTCCTAATACAACCAAATCTAAATTTTCGTTATCGGTGCGGGTGAGTGCTTTGCGAGATTCTCTCAATATATTCATATCCACCTCGATAATTTCTTGTGGTTGTTTATTTTGAAACGCTTCTTCAAAAGTTTTTGCTTCGGGCGTGACTCCAATAATATGAAACATCGCTACAGAACCTGATGATGCTCCCGCCGCTCCCAACGCTTTGAGTTGGTCTTCGTGCGGAGAATATTCCAAACCCTGAATCACTGGAATGCGTTCTAGTGAAATTTTCCCCATGAAGTGACCAAGCACAGGATAAAAATCATCGCTTTGTTGAAGTGCTAGTGGAATATTTTTTAATTGCAATAAAATTTTGCCTGCCCGATTTTCTGTGAGATGCAATCCGATAGCAGGGGCACGACCTGTGATGGCGCAACAAACATCAAACAAATCTGGGTATCTTTCTGTTCTTGCACCCATGACTGAATTTGCAAATGCAATGGCATTGGATTCGCCCCATGCAATTTGGTCACCAAACTTGGGTTTGTATTCTGTTTGATAGGGTGCGCACGTCCAAGTTGGAATTGTTCCCATGCTTTGATAGGCAATCATTTGTCTGTGTGCTTGCTTTGCCCATTGGTTTGTCACTGACCATTCTTGCCAATGATGTTCATCTAACCCGCTGACGTTAAGAGTTGTTGGCACAGAAACTTTTGCACCTAAACTTGCAAGTTTTTCGGCAAATTCTAAACCCGCATCACCGATGTAAACTGTACTGTCAATGTGTGCGCCGACAATGTCAATTAATTCATTCGCACCTGAAACTTCTGCCATGCGGACGAGAATCTTCATTGCCATTTGTGTGGCTGGACCAAATTCACCATTTAGCATGGCTGTATCTTTTGAGGTGAGAGAGAGAGTCATAAGTTAAAGTAAATGTCGAAGTAACAACAAACAAGTTTACCCGTAAGGATGAGGCGAGTGAATTTGTCAACTTGTTTATAACAAGGTACAATCAAATTATATCTAAATAAATTACCCAAAGGAGAAATCTCATGGCTTTTGAATTACCAAAATTGGCTTATGCGTATGATGCGCTTGAACCTCATATTGATGCTCGCACAATGGAAATTCATCACACGAAACATCATCAAACTTATGTAACGAATTTGAATGGCGCGGTCGATAAGACTCCAGAATTGGCAGGAAAATCTCTTGAGCAAATGTTAAGTGATTTGAATGCGGTACCTGAAGGTGTGCGCAATGTGATTCGTAATCATGGTGGTGGAACTGCCAACCACAATTTGTTTTGGGAAGTGATGGGACCAAATGCAGGCGGCGCACCTACAGGTGATTTAGCCAAAGCAATTGATGCTTCATTCACTTCATTTGATAATTTCAAAACAGAATTTACTACTGCCGCTACTACTCGCTTCGGCTCTGGTTGGGCTTGGTTGGTGAAAAAGGGCAGTGGTTTGGCTGTCGTTTCCACAGCCAATCAAGATACACCGATTTCAGATGGTCTCACTCCGATTCTCGGCATTGATGTTTGGGAACATGCTTATTATTTGAATTATCAAAATCGCAGACCTGATTACATCACCGCATTTTGGAATGTGATTAATTGGGATGCAGTCGCCGCGAAATTTGCTGGATAAAAATTTTAGCCACAGAGAACACAGAGTTCACTGAGATTTTTTGAGAGAATTCTTAAATGAGATTCTCATTTTTTCTCTGCGAACTCTGTGGCTTAACTTAAGCATTTACCTTGTTTAGCATATCAAAAAAAGTTATAATCACGAAATTAAATATTTTCTCGTTTAGGAGTTTGCTATGACTCATATTATTACCAGTTTATGTGTGCGCGACCGCGGTTGTATTGATGTATGCCCAGTGGAATGTATGATTCCCGGTCAGCCTGTCAATGAATACCCTTGGATTTATATTGACCCTGACACTTGTATTGATTGTGGTGCATGTGTTCCAGAATGTCCATTCAATGCAATTTATCCAGAAGATGAAGTGCCATCGGCTTATACTGCCAAAGGTGGCGAAGTGATTAGTAATGTTGGACTCACGGGTCATTGGGAAGGTACCAATCATCACGGTGGAAAAATTGTTTTAGAAACCACGCGCACGCTTGAAGCAGGTGAAGTGATTGATTTGACTCCGGACATCAAACCGAATTACGATTTCTTCCAAGGCGGACCAGGTTATTCTGCCAAAGATATTGACGACGGAATGTAAAATAAAAATCGTCCACGCAAGTGGACGATTTTTATTTTAGCGTGCTATGTCATTGCGAGCCTCGTAGAGGCGAAGCAATCTTATTATTTATTTACGAGATTGCTTCGTCGGAAAGAACAAGAGCCTTCCTCGCAATGACATAATTTTTTTATTCACTCATCAAATTATCCCCAATAAATTCTGCTAGCGGAATATTATTTTCTTCTACCACCACCACCAATGCCAACGGCACGCCTTGCCAATTAGGCAGTGTGCCGGCAATTAACCATGTCACGATGGTTTCATCTAAACTGGCTTGCCCAACATGACTCCAATATGGATTGCCACTTTTGACAAAAGACAAAACCGCTTCATTTGAACGTTCAGCCTGAATCACCTGCGTCGGCTGACTCAAAGCTGGAAGCACAACCCAGCCTTGCTCTAAGGTGTTAACTGCTGTAGCAATTCTCGGTGCTGGGATAATGCCTTCATTACTCAATGCTGATGTTGCTAAATTTATTTGCAATGGGCTGACTCTTAACTCGTCAACCTGATTATTGTCTTGGTCAAACACAACGGGCATATTAATTTGTGGTACTTGATACAAACCTACCGATTCATAAAAAATTTGCAGACCTTCATCTTCTGGAAAGTCTTCACCAAATTGTGCGCGGATTAATGGAAGCAATGTATTACCAATCGGGTACAAGCCTTGTGTAGCACGATTCAACAATGGCGCATTTGGATTTTGAGATAAAGTCTGACCTTCTTCGTCTAAATTATTGGGGTTATAGGTTGGGTGAGAAGACATCACTAAAATTTCACCAGTTTCAGCATTCATTAGAATAATTGCGCCACGATGAATGCCTAATAATTGGTCGGCTTTGGATTGTAAAGATAAATCAATGCTCAAGCGTACATCTAAGCCTGCTGGGGGAGTTCCATATAACAATTGCTCCCATAAAATTAAGCTAGTCGGGTTGCCTTGTAATCCCCGAAGATAACTGTCGAGGGTTGCTTCTAAGCCAGCCTGCCCGTAGATAGGATGCGTGTAGCCAATTACGGGTGCTAAATCTGGATGAAGATATTGACGGACGTAAATCCCATCTACTCTTTGGGTAGTGTTAATTGGCTGATTATTTTTATCTACAATCTCACCTCGCAATACAAATCTATCTGCAATGGCGCGGCGCGGATTATCTGTGCGGGTGAGGATGTCTGGTGCGCGCACAATTGCCCACCATGCAGTTGTCAATGCACAAGCGGCTAAACCTAATGCCAGCAAACCCGTGACAAGTGAATATGGTTGCGGATTTTCTAACGAAGCGGGTTCTTCATCTTCTGTGTTGCTGATGTTGAGTAAAAGAAATAATGCAATGAAAGAAGTTAAGAGTGACGAACCGCCATACGAGACAAACGGCAACGTGACACCTGTTAATGGGAGTAAACGAATATTGCCGCCGATAATTAGCAAACTTTGCACGCCGAGGTATGTCACAATTCCAGCGGCGAGATAACGGCGGAATCTATCAGGCGCATGTAGAGCAATCATCATGCCACGCGCCAGAATCAACCAGATGAGTGCAATCAAGCCTAACGACCCGATAAGACCCGCTTCTTCTGCAATGGCTGAATAAATAAAATCAGAAATTGAGACGGGAACAAGTAGCGGGCTTCCGATTCCTAACCCTCTACCAATTGTGCCACCATTTGCAACTGCGAGTAATGATTGAATGATTTGATACGAGCCACCTGTTGGGTCAGCCCATGGATTCAGCCAGCCAACCACACGCACACGGATAAGGTCAACGAAAAAATAACCGACCAAAAGCGCCACAGAAAGCGATAAAACTGATGTGATTAAAATTCTATGCTTGCCAGTGGTGATGTAAACAAAAATTGTAAAAATCAAAATAAAGATAGAAGCAGTGCCTAAATCTCTTTGGACGATTAACAGCAATAGTGCCAGACTTGTGACGAATAAAGTTGGCACTAATAATGGAAAAGAAAATAATTGAATATTTGCTCGGTCTGCTAAATATGCTGAAAGATAAATGACTAATAAAATTTTCAATGGCTCAGAAGGTTGGAAGTACACATCGTTAAAAAATCCGAGCCACAAACGTGGACCAAAACCCATTGGATTGGTGCCGAAAATTAATGTCAAGGCTGTAATCATCAGCCCGCCTGTTAGAAAAAGATATTTATATTTTCGCAAGAAACTTATTTTTGGGAAAAATCGCAATGCTAGTATAAGAACAAGAATACTAATTCCAAACCAGATTGTTTGACGAATACCAAAGTATTCATCTAAACGCCAAATTGTCAGCATTCCCCAACCACTCAACAATGCCGCCGTTGGGAAAATGTAAGCATCACTTTCAGGTGCGTATTTGACAATAGCCCGATGCGCCAAAATGACCAAGCCGACCCAAATCAAAAATCCTGCCCAATGTGAGAGTCTGTAATCAACATCCCAGGTGCGTTCACGTACAGCGGGTGATAAGGTTAGGATGATAGATTGTATGAATAAAAAAATCCCCGCGTATTGGAGTAAGCGGCTTTGGATGTGATGATTCATGTGCTAATGGTACTTGATTTTTGGGAATCGCAGAATTTTATAATTTCATTATTATCTTAAAATTATATTTAAGAAGTGCTACAAAAAAGACCAGAGATAAAATGGCAATATTAGCAGTTGAAAATTTGATTGCGGGTGTAGAAAATAAAAAATTGCCCAATTGTGTGAATGAGGAGGTTTATTTGTAGGAAATGATGATATAAGAAGAAAGCCAATCGTTTATGATTTATGCATAAATTGATTAGCTTTTTTATAAAACTTTTTGAAAAAATAATTTCAGATATATTGTTTTATTGTACTGGTATTATTTTATTTATTACAATTATGTATGATGACCAGAACCTTTCATCTAACCCGTCAACACAGTAAGAAGTTGACCAATAATCATAATATATTCCAAAATCGGTTTCGTCTTCTGGCTCTATGAACAATTCTAAAGGTACATTGCCAGCCCAGAGGTAAGTAAGATTAGCATTTTCATCTGTAGTTGTTTCTAATTTACCACCTGCTGCTACCAACTTTCGGACAGTGTCAGGATCTAATAACTGCCTATCATGGTTTTGTTCACAAGTTATAGTGACATTTTCTCCCCATTCCCTGACTGGATCGAGATTGAAAGGAAATTCAACGCCATAGCCTACTGGAGTTGGTGGGATAGATGTTAGTGTAGGCACAACAGTTGGAGTAGCCGTAAAAGAACATGATGCAATGAATATTGCGGATAACACAAGAATGATGTATTTTTTCATAGTAACCTTTTTAATCTCAAATATTGTATGCGATTAATATTACCTTAGTATCAATTATTCTGCGTTGGTGTAATTGTGGTACCTCAACGAGGCAAGCCCCACAAGAAATATTCAGTCGTGTATACAGTTGCAGCAGAAATTAACCACCAGCCGTTTGGTGAAAAAACTAAACCGTTTACCCAATGTGTATGACCAGTGAGAGGTGGAGCTGCTAACTGTCGTGTTTCTGTATCCCATATATGGATAATGTTTTCTAATCCTACTGCAATAAGTTTTCCATCTGGGGAGAGTGCTACAGAAAACACTACCTCTTTTTCGTCGATTGGTATACCCACAGCCTTTCCGGATTTAATGTCCCAAAAATTGATATTACCTATTGATTCAGTAATGAGCATTGTTCCATCTGGCGAAAATGCCATGAAACCTGCCCCAGATCGCATTTTTATTTGAGGTTGACTATAAGACTGTCCAGTGGCTACATCCCATAAGTAGATGTCACCTGCTCTAGTTGCAAGTAACTTACCATCGGGCGAAAATACAATTTGCTTCACCCAACTTTCATGGCCCACGAGCGGATTCCCTACTAACTCTTGTGTTTTTGTATTCCAAAATCTAACAAAGTTTTCCTCATCTGTAACGAAATTTGAACCTGCGAAAGCCAAAAGAGTGCCATCTGGCGAAAATGCCATGCTATCAAGAACAGAGACGTTAGCATCAAATGGTTCACCAACAGGCTCCTTTGTTTCAACATCCCAAACATAAATTATCCCATCAACTGTGCCCGCCGCTAAGTATGTGCCATTTGATGAAACACTTATACTTGATATTTCGTCATCATTATTTCCAATAGGAAATTTATGAGTTATCTCTCCTGTATTTAAATCCAATAACTGAACCTGATTCTTATGATTGACGACTAAAGACATCCCATTGGGTAAAAATGTTAAAGTGTAAGGATTTCCAGCATCTGATAATTGATTTAATATTATGATTTGCTCGGCATTATCTGGGAGTATAGATTGAGGAGTTGGAGTAGGAGTAAAAGTTGCTGTCGCTGTTGGCGGGATCGGAGTTTCAGTTGGAGGTGCTGTGTTTGAAGGTGATGGTGAAACAGGGATCGAATTTGTTGCTGAGTTGGAAGTACATCCAATTGTTATGGATATTAAAAACAAGATTACAAAAATTATTGATTGAATTTTTTTCATCGTATAACCCTTTTATTTATGGTGTTTATAACCCTAACTTTCAAAACAATTTATTAAACTTGTTTTGAAAGTAATTTATCTGAAGGTTCATCTAGTTTTCCAAATATAATGGTGAATCCCATCCATATGAGCCATATAAAATATAATGTCAGAGGTAGATAGTCAACAAATCCAAAGTTCAGATCGGGGAACAAATTCCATATAAAATTAAAAATAATACTTATAGATCCATATAGAATACTCATTATGGCTAAGGGATGAGATATTCCAGTTTGGGATTGACGATAAGCCAAGATTCCAAATATTAACGCAGGAATGTCGCTGATCATGCTACTCGATATCGAAAACACAAAGGTTGGAAGGTCAAATATATTTTTTGTGAATACATAAAATATAACAACCCCCAACAGACTTATTATTAAAGAAGCCAGACTTAATTTTCTATCTTTTGCTACAAATAAACGATATAGTGCCAAGATAACAAGAAACGGTAACATGCTATATAGGTAGTATACAACCCTAGAAAGTTGGCTCCAATAACCCTGATAATCATCCTCGATTAAACCAAACATGTCTGACAAAATAAGAACCACAACTGTAAACGCCGAGATACCACCCAAAATATATAGATATTTCGATTTCATATTAATAAAGCTCCTTAGTATTTTGTGATATGTATTATTCAAAATTCTATAAATCTATTATTTGTTGATATTATCCTCTGAATTTATAAATCTCACAAGCCTAAAAAATTCTTAGTCAAACTAGTTGGACTTGTAAGACCTTTTAGATCAGTTAGACCTGTTAAGATTAATTTTGAGCAAACGTATCAATCAGCAACTTAAAATTCCCACCCACTGGATACAAAATCGGGCAAGTACATCCGCGTTTAATATATTCTTGTACTTTCGCTTTTGCTTCGGCAGGTGTTCCAGATGCTGTAATTTTATGAACCAAATCATCAGGCACTAAATCTTTGGCTTGCAAAATTTGTTCTTTCGTAGCGGGCCAACCTAAAATAGATTGAATCTTTTGAATCACATCATCTGAGACATTGGATGCTTTGGCAATGTGAGGTTGCTGAGCCAAATACTGACATAACAACATTTTTGTGTAATCAATGGCTTTGTCGTGACTTTCATCTACAGAGCACACTATTAATTGTGGGCGGTCAAAGTCGTCCATTTTTCTGCCTGATTTTTTCAAGCCTTTGTCTAACAATTCCATGGCTTTGTCATTGTATTCAGGGGCAACGCAATAATTTAACACCACACCGTCTGCAACTTCACCAGTCATTTCCATCATTTGGTCACCAGTGGCGCCAATCATAATGGGAATATTTCTTGGTTCGCGTCGTCCATAAACAACATCTAGTTCAATTCCGTTAACGTGGATAAACTCACCATCAAATGTGACTCGTTCCATGTTTAACAATTTTTTCATCACATGCACAGTTTCTTTCATGGCAGTGAGTGGTTTTTTTCTGTCAATGCCAACGTTTTTTGCTAACGGGTCCCACCATGCACCAAGCCCACAGATGACTCGGTTGGGGGCTAAGTCATCAAGCGTCAGGAAGGTTGAAGCGAGTAGTCCGATGTTGCGAGTCCAATTGTTGATAACGCCTGAGCCCACTTTGATTCGTTGAGTCACAGCGGCATATCCAGCCATCGGCACAATCGCATCACGCACCAAACGTGATTCTGCTTGCCAAACTGCTTCAAAACCTTTTTCTTCGGCATATTTGGCATAATCTAAACCATCGCGCAAATCATGTGAGTCTTGCAAATACAGGGCAACACGTTCTTTGGTCATAGGAGTCTCCTTTATTATTTTGCAGAGACACAGCGAAACGATGAATTTATAAAATCATTAATTGACTCGCTGTGTCCCTACTTATAAATCTCAGTGTTCTCTGCGGCAAAATCTTTTACACCTTCGTAGATTCCATCTTTCTCACAATTTCCAAATCTTCTGGCACATCAACATCCAAAGCAAGCGACGGCAATTCAACAATTTCTAAATGCGCATTTGCTTTTTTAGCGCGTTCACTATGTTTCTGAAAAGAATCTTCACCAAATTCATAATCAATTAAACCAGGTGGCACCATCAACAAAGCATTCGTTCCCTTTTTGTGTCTGTCTGGCGCAATCACAACCACTGGCGGTTTTTTTGCACTATCAATCAAGGTCAACACATCTTCTTTGGTTAATAATGGCAAGTCGGCTGGCAAAATCAACACGCCTTGAATGGCTTGTACTTTTGCTAAAACAGTTGCGCGTGTTAATGCCGTATTCAATTGTGGCTGACCATCTTCCAAAATTGTTTTCGCACCATGGTTACGTGCAATTGTTAATGCTTGTGGGTCACGGCTGACAACTAAAACTTGGTCTAATTCTTTCAAATTTGAGAGAGTTGTTAAAGTTTGTTCTAAAAGTTTTTGATTTAATTCCGCTCGCTCGTTTTCACTTAACGTTCCAGCCAAACGAGATTTTCCACGTCTTAATGGTTTTACTGGCACAATTGCCCAAAGTGTCATGTTTGTTTACTCCCGACGAAGTGTAGCACATCCTTTGCCAATCGGGTTCTATCCGCAAGGTTGTTCATCAATGTGTCCGTCTTCAATGTTTTCATATTTAATTTTTTTATTTCATCTTCCAAATTTGAATCTACTGTATCTAACACGAAACCGTCAAGGATGTTGCGATAGTGTTTTGCCACTGCCAAAGCCGAAGGCTCAATGCCTAATTCTGCAAACATTTTTGCCGCGGGTCCCTTAATCGCTTTTCCACCAATGATAGGAGATACGGCAACAACTTTTTTCCCCTCTCCTTTTGGGAGAGGGGTAGGGGTGAGGGAGATGACTTTCAAGATGGGGTCAATGCTCACCCATGGATTGGATGGGCAAATAATTATCACCTCAGCAGATTCAATCGCCTCATTTACAGGGACGCTTGCTTGTGCTACCTCAACATTATCAAACCTGAAACCTTTAACTCTCGGCTCACATCTTCTGTGAACAAAATATTCTTGAAACGCCAATTCTCCTTCATCTGTAGCTACCATTGTTCTAACAGGGGAATCAGTCATTGGTAAAACAGTATGTTGGATATTCCATGCTTTACAAAAATCTTTTGTGATTTGAGTTAACGATTCACCATTTTTCAATCTTCTCGTTCTTTCGATGTGTGTAGCAATATCTTGGTCGCCTAAACGAAACCAGTTCGGTCCACCAAGTTTTTCAATATTTGCAATTGCGTTCCATGTTTCATCTTTTCGTCCCCAACCTGTCTCAGGGTTTGCGAGGTTTGCTAATGTATAACAAACTGTATCTACATCTGGGCAAATGGTTAAACCCAAATGTTCAAAGTCATCACCTGTGTTGACGATAATTGTTAAATCTTGTGGCGATAGAACTTGAGCAAGTCCATAAGATAGTTTTGCTCCACCAACTCCGCCTGCTAATGCTGTAATTTTCATTTTTGATTAAGTACCGCAAGATTCATCTTGCGAGTTTTGGGACAATATAAATATTGTCGTACTTAATTCTCCTTTATCAAATGTCAATATAATTAAGTACCGCAAGATTCATCTTGCGAGTTTTGGGACAATATAAATATTGTCGTACTTAATTCTCCTTTACCAAATGTCAATATAATTAAGTACGCAAAATTCATTTTGCGAATTTCCTTTACCAATTCCCAAATTTTGGATTGATATAAGTAAACTTCCATTGATTCCATTCCTTAACTAACCTTGCCTTTACAGGGTTATTCAAAATATATTTTATGATTCTTTCAAATTCTTCTTCATCACGAACATAATGGTCATAACTTTCGTGATGCCAAAAGCTTCCAGTTCTTCCTAATATTAAATTACATTCTCGCGCAGTACTTCCTTTAATTAACTTTAATGTATCTGCTAATGGGTAGTTTGCTGTCTTTCCTTGATGTGATATTGATTTTTCTATCAATGACCTAATTAGTAAATGAACATGATTTAGCATAATACAAAAAGCAACCAACTCATACCTTTCGTTTTCAAATGAATGAATTTTACTAGCAACGATTTCAGCCAGTTTTTCATTTTTCAACCATGTATGCCTGTGCTTACACGAGTCAAGCCATTTATCAAATTTTCCAAAATATTTTTTCTGAATTTTATAGTGTTCACTAGATTTTGGAGAAAAATTTTTAAGTTCTTGTTCACGCTGAAATATTAATTCTGCCACTACTTCTTTAGGAATGGATTCAGTTAGATTAAAAGTAATAAATATCGGATACCCTTCGAGATGAATATGAGGTAAATTACGACGATAATATATATCTTTTGGATTCATCATATTTCCTTATTAAGTATCGCAAAATTCACTTTGCGATTTCAAAAGCGATATAAATATCGCTGTACTTAAATAAATTTTACAATCTCTTCCAATTTCTTTCTTTCTCTAACTTTTGGAATATCCAAAGGATACCCAATCAAAAACATGGCTTGCGGTTCCCATGTTTGTGGAATTTCTAAAGCATGTTGTACTGTCTCTTGTGCAAAGATGGGACTGCACACCCAAACTCCACCTAACCCTTCTGCATGAGTTGCTAGTAATAATTGCATCCCTGCATTAGCAACAGATTGTGTAGCGGTTAAAAATTCTGCTCTATTTCTTTTTTTGTCTTCATATTGATTCATGTCAGTCATGTCAAGGCAGAGCATGATAACAACTGGCGCATTATTAATTCTTGATTTTGACCGATTAATTAATTTATCAATCTCCGCTTGTGGAAGATTATCTTGTAGTAAATCTGCTTCAAAAGCAATTGCCATTGAATCTGCTAAGTGCTTTTTTACAGAGGATTCTTTAATAACAACAAATCTCCAGGGTTGGCGATGATGTGCGGATGGGGCATAAGTTGAAGTTAAGATAATGTCTCTTAAAACAGAATCAGGCACTACGTCAGGTTTGAAGCGGCGGATAGAACGTCTTGTGCGTAAAAAATCGCGTAGATTAAGTGTGTTCGTCAAAGCGGATGGGTTCTATCTTAAAAATAATTCTTTTTTGCCCCTCACGATATTTCCATGGCTTATCATCATAACGCAATGAAAGCATGTTGATATGTTCATCGGCATTTTCTCTGGTTTGCGAAACGACTTTACCTTTGATGCCGAGATAACGATATGGGTCGTTTGGGTCTTGAATGACCATTGTGATTTGATTGGGACGTTCTTTCATGTTTTGGTCTTTGAGCCGACCTTCATTGGTATTGATAAGAATATTTTTTCCATCGGTATCAAACCACACAGGTGAAAGTTGCGGCGTGCCGTTAGGGTTAACAGTTGCTAAATATAAAAGTGCTTTTGTTTCTGGTTTGATTAAATCTAAAAAATTTTTTGGGAAATTCATTTGTTTGCCTTTATTTTTTTATTTGAGTTTAACAAATCTATATAAGATTTTTGTAAGTTAATAACGGTCTACGGTCTATCGTCCACCGTCTAATTATCGAAACATATCCATATCTTTTGGTCTGATTAATTCCCGTAGGCTTCCTTCACTAAGCGGATATGGAAATCCGCGCACATGCACAACGGGTGTCCCTTCGGCGGCTTGCCCCATCACAAGTGATGCGGCGGCGGCGAGTTCATCTGCTACACCGACGATGGTGGCTTGTAATGTATAACCAAATAAATCTTTCCAACCTCGTTCATCTATGATTGCAGGAATTCCACTTAAGCCGATACAGATTCCAACAGTTCCATTCCGCCATGCGCGACCATGTGAATCAATAATCATCACACCAATATTTTTATTTGTTCGTTTTTTTATTTCATCTCGAATTTGCTTGGCAGAAAAATCAGGATTTTCAGGCAAAAGCAAAACATAATCATCTGCCCTCACCCCTAACCCCTCTCCCAAATTTGGGAGAGGGGAAACGTTGGAATGGTCAATACCTGCGTTGGCGCAAATGAATCCAAGTTTGTGTTCAACAACAATCACACCTTTGCGAAAGCGAACAACTTCATTACTTTCTTGTAACATCAATTCAACCAAGCGAACATCTTTTTCAGTTTTTTCTGCAAGTTCAATCGCTTTCTGGCTTGGCTGAACATCTGCAAGATTCACCATCCGCCCTTCGGATTTGCTGACAATTTTTTGGGCTAAAACAAAAATATCATTATCTAATAATGCAAAATTTGTTGCATTAAGAACAATATCCGCCAAATTGTCACCTTGGCGGATGAGAGGGATGTTGCTTAATGATGTTAGTGTAAGAGTCATTTTCGTAAAACGTAAAACGTAAAACGTAAAACGTAAAACGTAATTAATTTACGCATTACGTTTTACGCATTATTGATTTTTTGCACCTGTAATCTTAATCCCCGCATGTGTTGAACCATATTTTTTGTTAATGCCAATCAACACGCTCGTCATGCCTTCAATCACAACAGAATTTTCAATCGGTCCAGCATCCCAACCGATTAATCCAGCGGCTTGCACAAGTTTCAAGGTTTCTTCACGCGCTTCTTTGCTTGTGCCTGTCACCAACACATCGCAATCTATTTCTTCATCGCTCGTCAAAAGTTCATACGAAATGTTTTGAAAGGCGGCGCATACTTCCACGCCTTCACCTACAATTTCTTTTGCTTCTTGCGCGGCTGAACCTGCTGATGGCATTTGCACTTTGGATACCTTCGGCGGAACCAATGGAACTGTGACATCAATCAAAATTTTTCCTCCCAAATGTTCTTTGACTGATTCTAATGTGGAACGATGTGCAGAATATGGCACAGACAAAACGACAATATCCGCTTCTTTGGCTGACTGGGAGTTGTTCATTCCAGTGATAGAGACTCCTTCGCCAAGCATTGTTGTTAATTCACTGGCGGCATTTTTTGCACTTTCTTCTTCACGTGAGCCAATCAAAATATGATAACCCGCTCGCGCCCAACGATAAGCAAGCCCTTTCCCTTGTTTGCCTGTTCCGCCCAATACAGCAATGGATAATAAAAGATGATTTTCTTTCATGCATTCTCCAAATCATTTGCCACAGAGCGCTCAGAGAAAATGAGTTTTAAGATTCTTTTCTCAAAAATCTCTGTGACCTCTGTGGCTAAAAAGCTTCTAAAAATTAACTTACTTTCGCAACTTCTTCTTCATATCTCTTCCAAACTTTCGGAGCAATTTCTCTGGCGCGGGCAGTGATTTCTTCTTCATCTAAAGTTAATAACTTTCTATCTTTCATCAAAAACTTACCTTCTACCATTGTAGATGTAACCATGCTTTGTTGAAAACCAAAAATAATATGCCACGGTAAATTGCCGTCAGTCAATGGGGTATAAGGTTTGTAATCCACAAAAATTAAATCAGCAATCGCGCCGACTGCAATTTTTCCAATAGATGTATTCGGGAAAAATGATTCTGCTAATTCAGCATTGTTGTAAACAGCCATTTGTTGCACATCATATCCGCCCATGCGACGTGGGTCACGATGATGAACTTTGTGTAAAAGATAAGCGGTTTTCCAGTCATCCCACATTGAGTTTGTAAATCCATCATTGCCTAAACAGACTTTGATTCCCATGCGCATCATTGACTCAATTTGGGCAACGCCAACGCCGTTATTCATATTTGAACGAGGTTGATGGGTGAGCCATGTTTCAGTTTCTTTCAAAATTTCCATTTCACGCACATCTAAATGCACGCCATGTGCTGTGATAGTTTTTGGTCCGAGAATATTATGCTTTTGTAAACGTTCTATCACACGCATTTGAGATTTATGCAAACTATCATATTCATCTTCTTCATGCTCAGCGACGTGAACATGAAAACCAACTTCATCATTTGCCGCGGAGCGACATGCTTGAAGTGTGGCACCTGATAAGGTTAGGCTGGCATGTAAACCGAAGGTCGCGGCGAGGCGTGGATGTGAATCATTGTTTAGGCGGCGGATAAATCTCAAATTTTCTTGAATGCCAGCATTGGCTTTTTCAACACCATCTCTATCAGTTACTTCGTAACACAAAACGGAGCGCAAGCCACTTTTGTCAACTGCATCGGCAATGACATCGAGTGAACCATCAATAAAATTTGGTGAAGCGTGATGGTCAATCAAAGTGGTTGTGCCATGTTTGATTGCATCCATTAAACACACCAAAGCGGAATAACGAACCGCTTCCGCATCCAGCGAACGGTCGAGGGGCCACCAAAGTTTTTGCAAAATCTCAGGGAAATCTTTTGCAGGCTTGCCGGGAATTGCCATGCCACGTGCAAAGGCACCATAAAAATGAGTGTGTGCACAAATTCCGCCCGGCATCACATATTGACCATTCGCATCAGTTGGTTTTGTTTTGGGATGTTTTGCAGTTAATGACTTTGTTGTACCAATTTCACGAATGTATCCGCCCTCAATGTAAATCGCATGATTCGTAAGGACGCGATTTGGGGTATCCCAAGTAATAATGTTTGCATTTGTAATTAACATATTCAGACCTTTTGCCACGAATTCCGCAAATTTGCACGGATTTTTTAAGTTGTTTTATCAGCGTAAATTAGCGTTCATCTGCGTCCAAAAAAGCTCTTAACCTAAACCATACTGACTCGGGTGCGGAAGTTTTACTCCACTTGCACCCATTTCCCATAATGTCAAATATGCCGCTTCGCGTAATTCAGGGTCATCTTTATACATGGCATTATAAATTTGTGAAATCACACCTTCATTGGCATGATATTTCAGATAAGGCAATGCCGCCAGGCGAGCATCGGGGTCATCTTCTTTCAATGCTAATAAGAAAATATCAGTAGCAGGTGTGCCGGGTGAAACGCCTAAACCTTTCTTGGCGGCAAATTCAATCAACCATGGTGATTCATGTGGAACACTCAAACGAGTCGGTGCAAGTGAATTGGGGGCAAGTTTTGAATCCAATACTTCTGTTGCGGCATTGCGAACAACCCATTGTTCATCTTCAATTTGAATTTTCTTCAACAACTCAATTGCCCAATCTTCATGAATGCGACCCAATCCATACACAACCGCACGCCGTAATAAAATGTCATTGATGGTGATACCGTCTTTCAACATAGCGTGACCTTCTTTTGTATCATTCGCAATCGCTTCACCAGCGGCACGGCGGATGTCTTCATCACCACCAAGTAAAGTTTGCGCCACAATTTCTAACGATTCATTTGTATTAATTGCAACCAATGCCATACATGCTGCACGTCTTACAGATAAACTCGGCGCTTGTAATGACATTTCTAAAATTTTGATTGATTTCACATCACGCATTGCGCCAGCACCTAACACGGCTAAATGTACCAACTCAAAAGATGGTGTGCTAATCATTTGGCGGAACAATGCACTTGCACTTGCGTCATTGCTATACACAAAAGCCGCCATGGCTTGCCCACGTACACTTAATGGAATACCTTCTGTTTGTAAAATAGCCGCGAGTGTGCCAAACATTTTTCCACGCCATGCTGCGTTTTTCGGTGCATCACGTAACCAACGCGCCGCCGCAAATAACGGGCGGTGCATAGGCAAACGTGAAAATTCCAATAATGATTGCACAACCTTGCTTGCATCACCATGTGCGGCAAAATATCGTAAGGCTAAATATTTTCCAGACCAGTCTGGCTGATTCAAAATATTATCTTCGGCGCTGTAATTCGTCATTGCGTGCCCTGCTAAATAACCTGCAAAGACTGCATGAACAAATCGCATTTTATGATTTGGATATGGAACTAACAATCCACTATGTGCCATTTTATCTAACAAACTAGATGAAGGCGTGGATACTTTTTCTATCTTCTTCATTTTCTGCGTATCAGATTTTGCGTCTTCAACATTCGCTTCATTACTTGATGTTTGACCTGCTTCACCAGCGGATTCATGTTCTACCACTTCAAACGATTTCACCCAAGCACGTGCTTGGCGTGGGTCAAAGACTGGTTGCGTAGAAAGAATCACTTGCATTGCTAACGTCTCTAACGCGGCGACAGGTGTATTCTCTGGTGCAATTCTGCGAATGTGTGTGGCAATCGCTTCTAACACATGCGGACCTAAACTATCGCCAGCATAAGCACCCCATGCTGTCAATGTCATTTCAAGCGGAGATAAATTTATAAGGTCAGCACCCAGCCAGGCGTTAAGAAGAAGCGGGTCTACAGGTTGCATCATCGCAGATTGTGACGATGTTTCCTTTGCTATTGTTTGATTCCATAATTGCCCCCATTGCTCTAAGAATTTTTGATTTTGATTCGTTGACCATGCCGTGATGGCTAGTGGTGCAAACCCCAATGGAATTAATCCATCTAAATATTCTGGCGCGCCAGTGGTAATGATTTTTGTTTCAGGATAATTTTGTAAAACCAGTTTGAAAAAATTAGAGACTAATGCTTGCTCATCTGGTGTGATTTCATCATAGCCATCTACTAGCAATAAACTATTTCCATTGCGAAAAGCAGTATTGATAAATGCCGAGAGTTTGTTGTAATCAAATAAGGAAGCATGTGCCGCCGCCGCTTCGATGATTGGCTCTAAAATATTTTTTTCATCTTTATGCGGAAGATTCAAATCTGCTACATGAATCAAAAACGGAACAAGATTTTGTAAATCACCTAACTTTTCACTTCGGTTCGCGGCAAGTGATGCTAAATGGGCTAAAGCAACTGTTTTGCCAGCACCTGCTTGACCAATAATTGCAATGTTGACATTGCCAGAAATGGCTTGTGACAATGTTAAAGTTTGAGGTTGATAAATTGCGGCAATTTCGGGCCAAGTATGTAAATAAGGAAGTGTTTGGGTAACAACATCTTCAAACTTTGGTGTAATGCCGGGTTCCACACGTTGAGGTGGAGCAAGCAATAACGGTTCTTGTAAAATTTCATCCAATGCAAATAATTGTGCGGCGAGGTGCATACCTTGCGCGCGTCGCAATGTGGCGCGACGATGGTTTTCTTCGATAGAACTTGTTCTTCGCGCTTGGGCTTCTTCACGCCGCGCTTTGGCATTTTCACGCAATTCTTCTAATATTGGGCGTGCGCGACCAACGATAAACCAAAATATCGTGGCTGTGATGAAGCCAATTAAAAATGAAATCGGGTCAAGAGCAAATAAAAAAGGCATGATGATTTATTTTGCAAATAAAATTCGTCCACATGATGGGCAATACACAATTTGTCTTCTTGCGTTTTGTTGTGTTGCGGCGTTGATGTCTGTTCCGCATAAGGCGCATGCACTATCTTCAATTTCTGAAATGGCGACTCCGCGTTTGTGTTTGCGTAAGTCTTCATAACTCTGCAATAGACTTGTATCTATTGGTGCAAGAGACGCTTCTCTTTCATCTGCCAAACTTTCTAATTGCTTCGTCAACGACTCTTTATCTTCAATCAGTTTTTTATGTTCATTGCCACGTTTGGCTTGCAATAACTCCAATGCTGTTTTGGCACCTTCATATTCAGCACTGACCGTTTCTGATTTCATCATTGCTTCGAGTTCGCGTTCTTCTAATGTCACCAAATGCTTTTTGAGAGAAGCTGATTCCATTTGTAAATCTTGTAATTCTTTCGGATTTTTGACGTTACCACTATACAAACTAGATTCGGTTTGTTCAATTTTTATTTTTTGCGCTTGCACTTCGGCTTCGGCATTTTTCATTTCATGCAAGGCATGGTGATTTTCTTTTTGCATTGTTTCTGCTTTATTTAAGGCTTGCTTAAGTTCAGCATCATTTTCAAGCGTTTTTTGAATCGTATCTAATTGAGAACGCACACGGTCAATTTGGCGGTCAACTTGTTGTAAACGGAAAAGACCCAACGTGGTACTCATAGCTTAATTATACCCGTCACTTTCGCAAATTGCATTTTTTCATGGGTTTGCAACTTATACATTTATAAAAAGAGCCGCCGTCCACAGGATGCTTCGCAAAGGACGGCGGCTTGAGCATTCTATATTATTGAGTTGTAATGTTGAAGTAGTTATAGATGGCTTGTGTTAAATTCACCACCATGGGGTTTGTATTTTCAAAGACATTTTGGACAGGATGGTGAGTATAAATAGATAAGACAAAATTTCCACCGGGGGTATAGACAATGCCGGCATCACTGACATCATATAGAACACCCCCTAGTGAAAAAAAGCCATGTTTGTGTGGTACGAGGGTTCCATCTGGAACGCCACCTTGAATTAATGAACCGAGTTTGTTTAAGGCTAGAAAGTCAATAATCAACTGGCATGTTTCTGGCGTGACATTTTCTGAGAAAGCAACTGCTAATGCTCCGCCTCCATTTTCGATACATTGATAAATATCAGCAAGTAACAAGCCCATTTCAGAAGGGGTTGTTTGCGAATAAGCATCAATATTGAAAGGTGTTTCGGGTCTTGAATTTCCAGGGGTGATACGTCCGGGTAGTAAGTTCGGAGCACCTACATAAAACATACCGCTGATATATGTGCTAGTTAAACCTAGTCTTTCCATATCTCTGGTGACTATAAGAGGTCCATTGGCTGGGTCAATGCGTTCAGTAATTAAGTCGGTTGCAGAATTATCTGATAAGCGAAAAACCCTATTAATAACTTCTATTGTTTGTGCGTCAAGATTTGTGCCTCGATTAACAAGATAAGATGTTAGGATAGGAATCTTGATGGTGCTGGATGCTGTGAATGCAATATCAGGTTCTACTGAAATTTCTTGCTTTTGATTAATCGCAAAATGAATCTCTTGACCTGTTTGCAAATCCATCATGTAAAAGCCAATCAAGCCATCAAAATTTGATGTGATAACAATTTGCTTGAGTAAAATTTCTAAATTATCAATGGTGGGTCTGGCGGCAGAACTTTGGGTAAAAGAAAGTGCCACAGAACGATTAGTCGGCGACCTTAATGCATCTGTAATGAGGAGAACAGCACGGTCGAGGTCAAGAGTCTGACCGGGGGCACCGGGCAGGAATGAAGTGCCGCCTGGAATCGGTTGTGCGGGAGCAGGTGGCTTATCATAGCGAGAAGCGATTTCATTTTGTAAAAATTCGCGCAGACGTTCTTCCGAAATATTTGCACTTAATGGAATTTGAGTCGCGCTAGGAGTAAGATTCCACAGGTAATCCCAAAATCCACCCCAGAATGAACCGCCTGTACGAGATAAATCTGCCGCGGCGAGCATCGTCTCCATATCAATTTGAAAGCCGACAGTGCCGGGGTCAATATAAAAACTGGCTTCGCCATAATTTGCTTGAATGGGTGTTGTGTAAACTTCTAACAAACGCTGTGAGGCTTGAGCGGGAGAAAGTCCATCAACTGGTACGCCAGCAATGGTCATGCCGTCCGGATAATTATTTCTTTGGCGGCTGTATGCGATTAAAGATGTGATTGTTAAAACGAGTGCGCCAGTTAAAAATAAAATAGATGCACCGCGTAATAGAATATTGGTATTGCGATTTCTCAAACGAACCTCCGATACATTATGTCATTCTGAGCCGAGTTCTTGTTTTGTGGCGAAGAATCTCTGAGATTATGGTAGAGACTCTTCGTTACGCTCAGAGTGACATTATGATAACATACCGAAATGATGCGCTTGTGCTAGAATAAGTGCAGAATTAATACGTCCCGCAGGTTGGTTTACAAGTTTTGCAAAACTCTTAAACCTGCGGGACGGTTGTGTGAGTTCTTAAATAAATTCTTAAGGATGAACGATGCTCCGTTCAATTTTGATTTACTTTTCGCAAGCCACATGGGCGCAAAACCTAATTATGAATTGGGGTTATGCTTGGAAAATTGCTTCGCGTTTTGTGCCCGGCACAAAGTTAGAAGAGGCTCTACGAGTAGCACGTGATTTAAATACAAAAGGATATGTGACTTCATTGAATCAGCTTGGGGAACATACACATACTCCTGAAGACGCTCAAGCGGTTGCCGACCAGATTTATACGATTCTTGACGCGCTTGGAACTGATTCTGCTTTGCGAACGAATCTTTCCATCAAGCTGACTCAGATTGGTTTGGGGTTAGATGAAACATTGTGTGCTGAAATTTTAGAGCGCATTTTGGCGCGTGCTAAAAAAAATAACACTTTCATTCGCATTGACATGGAAGATACACCTTATACTGACAAAACTATCAACTTGTGTTACGCCATGCGTGCCAAAGGCTATGAGAATCTTGGGTTGGTGATTCAGGCATACTTGTATCGGTCTGAGGCGGATGTGCGTCGCCTTGTGAATGATGATGTAAAAATCAGAATTGTCAAAGGGGCGTATAAAGAACCTGCGGATAAAGCCTACCCACAAAAAGCAGATACGGATGCGAATTATGATTTGCTGACTAAAATTTTATTTGATGCTTCGTTAGAAAAAAAATCAAAATTAAGTGATGATGGTCGCGTGCCATCCATCCCCGCTTTGGCAACCCATGATGAAAAACGAATCGCCTTTGCAAAAAGTTATGCCGAGAAAATTGGTTTACCGAAACATGCTTTTGAATTTCAAATGTTATATGGCATTCGGCGCGATTTACAAGAGCAATTAATGAAAGATGGTTATATGGTGCGGGTGTATATTCCGTTTGGACCGCAATGGTATCCATACTTTATGCGCCGTTTAGCCGAACGCCCTGCTAATGTGTGGTTTTTTGTTTCTAATTTTTTTAGAAATTAATCTTTATGTCATTCTGAGCCGCGTTCTTGTTTTTTGCGGCGAAGAATCTCTACCCCCATGAGAGAGACCCTTCGCACGCTTCGCAGGCTAAGGGTGACACAAACTGAGGTTTTTATGTACGAAATTACTTTACTTTTACACAGTTACACACGCTGGATTGTTTTAATCGTTTCACTTTATACACTTTTCATCGTCTGGCGCGGATTTCTTCAAAAACGTGAGTGGGGAAAAACTGAAACAATCGCCTCGCGTTTATTTGTGTGGGTTTTTACCCTGCAATTTATTTTTGGAGCAACTTTATTTTTCTTCCCCGATGGGCTTGCTCAAACTGCTATAAACATTATGAGTCAAGATTTTGCTTCTACCATGAAAACTCGTGACATTCGCTTCTTCGGTATGGAACATCCACTTCAAATGACAATTGCAATGGCAGTCGTTCATATTGGCGCATCGCGTGCCAGAAAAGTAACTCCATCTGCAAAACAATTTCGCTGGGCTGTGATTAGTTTTACATTAGCATTGTTGTTGATTTTAGTAGGCATTCCATGGTGGAGACCGTTGTTGAGAATGTAAATGAAAAATGTGGGGGCCTTTAAGACCTCCACATTTTTTGCATTAGGCTATTGCTGAATACGGATGAATCCTATCTAAAATTTTATCTTCATCTTGTTGAGCAAAATATAAATCCCAACGCAGTTGTAAATTCATCCAGAACTCAGCAGACATATTGAAAAATTTTGCTAATCGCAATGCAGTGCTTGGGGTAATGCCTCTACGACCGTTCACAATTTCATTTATTCTTTGATAAGGTACTTCAATACTATCCGCCAAGTCTCTTTGACTGATTCCCATTGGATTTAAAAATTCTTCTAAAAGCATTTCGCCAGGATGAGTAGGAATACGATTTGTAGGAACTCTAACCATTTTTATTTCTTTCTCTTCTTCACCACAGACTTTTTCTTAACTATCTTTGCCACTTTCTTCTTTACAGGTTTTGATTTTTTCTTCACAACTTTTTCCACAGTCTTAGATTTTTTTGTTACTGGTTTTGCTTTCTTTTTCGCTACAACTTTTTTCTTTGTAACAGCCATAGCCGATATACTTTTGGGTCTGGTCATCAGCATACGAGCAATACTACTAGAAGCATTTAGTTTTGGAAACATGACGTTATGATACGTTTCATACATAAACCATGCCAGCGGATTCAAACTCGGCAATGGATATGGAATTCCAAAAGCATATTCCGCAATAATCATAGCCGCATCTAAAGCACCTTCTTCAGAATCAGCAGTGGCGTTGTTGCCAGCAAAATAAACATTGGTGTTCATTTGCCCTGCATAAGAAATTGAACCCAGACCTTGTGCTTTATGTAAATTTCCTTTTGCTCCACCCATAAACGCTGGAGTCCATTTGCCGTGAGTCCAAACGATTGGGTCAGTCAGCCAAGTATTTTGAGCAGGGATTTTATCCACTTTGGGGTCTGGAACATAACCATACATGGTCAAATACAAACCATCTGCTTTGGGGTCGTTGAGTAAATTCTTTTGCATGTAGGTTGTAAACGTTTTTTCTAAATCGTAGTTACCGTCAGCCGAGCCTGGTGCATAATAAGCAGTAAACTGCAAGGTCTCCTGTTGGAGGCGCAAGTCAGGTGATAGCACACTTGAATCAGTATGGATATAGCATTTCCCATACATCAAATCCCAAACAGGATTTGGATTCGTTGGGCTAGCAGGATACCCAATATATTGTTGATATAAGTTATTCCAATAATATGTATTGTTTGAATTATTAAGCAATTGCGAGTTCGTCCACATATCCGTTGTTAGCACCACTTTATCAAACACATATACATGTGGGTCATTATTTTCATCCAAACATGCCACGCTCACTTTTCCAGTTTGTTGATTGGTATACACTTGTGTAGCAGTGTAATTTAATAGGATGTTACTTTTTTGATAGCTCTGTGCTACATCTGCCATTGCCTGCACCCAAGATTGTGCTCCGTGATGAAACCGCTGCCAACCTGTGCCAGGCTTGGTGAAGCTACCCTGAGGCGTTTTCTCAAATGGAATATAGGCGAAGAGCGGAAACAAATCTGCCAGAATCGTTTCGCCCATTAACGCATTGCCATATCCATTCATAATGCTTAAGTATGGTTTGAGGAAATAGTTAACAAATTTATCTTTATTTTTGAAAACTATTCCCAGTGGCGGATTTTTGAAAAAATCAGTTAAGGTAACAGTTGCCCACTCAGTAATTGAGATTTCTAGAAAGTCTTGAAACGTTTTGGCATCAGCCATCATGTCTGCATCGTACAATTGGAAGCGTGGGTCTTGGGGATTAGTTGGATATAACTGATAATTTGGAAAGTTGCCCCAATTTAGCATTTTGTTATTTGTATCTCGTGGAAAAGCACATGCGATTTTTAATGAATCATAATCATCAACCAACACGCGGCTTTTGAATTGTGACAGTTTCAACATATCATTTACATTTGGATATAAAAATGGTGAAATGAATTGCACGCCAATATCTACATTAAATGTTTTGCCATTCCACTGCACAGCAGGCGAGTAGGAATGTCCACCCAAGTATGGTTGATTATGAATCAAGGTAATGTTGCAATTGTTATTTGGGTTTTGTGATAATGCCCATAATAGTGCTACCCCCGAAGCACCACCCCCAATAATACAAACATTCTGTTGAGTTGCCATGTTCATTCTCCTTATCCATTATTTTGGAGCGTAGAGGCTCGCCTCTGCACTTTCGGATGGCAAGCCATCCGACTCCATAATCACTTTAATTTCTCTAACAATTCTTTTGCTTTTTGCATTGCGGGTAAATCGAAACCTTCGCTGAAACTGTTATACAAAGTAGCAAGTGCTGGTTGAATTTCAGCACCACGCCCATTGGACAGGTACAACTGTCCGAGTTGGGTGAGCGAAAGAATCTCTTGCCAACGCGAACCAAATTTTTTCGCTAAGTCAATGCTTTTTTGGTATTGCTCTTCGGCGGCTTGATAATCAGGATTTGGTTGCATCCACAAAATATCACCATACACACGATGAATTTTTGGATAATTCATTTTTTCTTCTGGGGTAGCACCTAGTGCATTATGAATGGTAATGCGGGCTTGTTCCCAATTATTCAACCCTGCGTACCCTTGCGCCAAAATTGAAAGGTATTCACCCAATGAGGCAGTGGTGCCTGTGTTTAAATATTCACCAATGGCTTTACTTAATTGTTCAACACCTTCTGCATATTTTTTATTCTGTATCCATGCAATGCCTTTATAAATATCTCCCCATGCAATGGCATTGGCAAGTTGTTGCTCAACCCCAATTTTATAAATGGCTTGCGCGTTTTCTAGTACGATATCAGGTGCTTTGAGATTGATATATACACTACACATACCAACATGAGTCATAGCAAAATTGGGTGGAGCCAGTTCGTGCTTTTTTGCATGTTCCCATTGCAGGCGAAGAATTTCACGCGCTTGGTCTGGGTAGCCAAGATGTAATGTTGATAAAGCACCATGAATGGATGTAATAATTATCGGGTCAAACGGAGCCCAAGTTTGTTCTTCATGCTGATAATGTTTTTTAAGTTCAGCAAAATTCTTAACTGCTTCACTAAATTGACCAATCACATAAGATTCAATCGTTTGGGCTTCATACGCCCAGGTCAACATCATATCACCCTCATCTTTGATGGCAAGGCGTAAAAGTTCATTTGCAATTTCTCGTGAAGCAGTGATTTCAGAACGACTATTGGCGGCACCCCATAAGCCAAGCAACACGATTAAAAACTGTGTGGAGGTGCCCAATTTTTGTGAAATTTCTCTAGCGCGCTTAAATGTTCCTTCTTTTTCTTGTGAGCCAAATCCATAGATGGCTGTTACTACATCACCTAGTGTTAATTGAATCGGAAGTTCTAAATAATCACGTTCATCTGATTCTGGTAATGTGTACAGCAATTCCAATGCACGTTTGAAATGTTGCATGGCTTCAGTAAATGCGGCGCGTTTCGATGCTAACTCACCTGCCATTTGCCAGGCTTCTACGGCGAGTTCAGTATCCCCTGCTTGGGTGAAATGTTGCGCCACCAATTCAGGACGAGATTTTGCAAGGTCTGGGAAATTTTCTTTGATGGCATTCGCAACTGCGCGATGTAATTCACGCCGACGACTTTTCAACAACGTGCTATATGCCGCTTCTTGCACCAACGCATGTTTGAAGGTGTAAATTGCATCATTTGATAAATCTTTTACAACCACTAAGCCTGAATCTACTAAACGGGCGAGTGCTAATTCTAAATTTTGTTCATCAATTCCTGCAATCAGGCGCAAAAGGGAGTAAGAAAAATCACGCCCAACGACAGAACAAATTTGGGCAATGTCTTTAACGGGCCCGAGAAAATCTAAGCGAGCCATTAACAAATCTTGCAATGTGCTGGGGATTTGTTTTTCTAAAGCACTCGATGAACGCGATTCGGCAATGGCGTTAGAAAGTTCTTCGGCAAAGAGTGGAATGCCATCAGTTCGGGCTATTAGTGTTTCTACTGTATCTTTGGGTAATAACTTTCCAAGCAATTGCTCAATCATTTCGCGCACGTTATCTTTTTCTAAACGATTGAGGCTGATTAGTGAATGAAATTCTCGTGTGGGCCAAGGTGGTTTGAAACGCGGGCGAGCAGTAAAAATTAATAAGACCGATTCATTTTCAATTTGCTCACTGAGCATTAAAAATTCTTCTAATGTAGAAGGGTCGGCAAAATGTAAATCTTCTACAACTAATACGCTGGGTTGTAAACGCGCACTATAAATAACCCAATCTACCAATGTTTGTAATAGTTGACTACGTTGTTGTTCAGCCGAAAGTAATAATGGCGGAAAACGTCCTTCGGGAATTTCGATACTAAATAAACTGGCTAACAATGGAGTGGCTTTGGATGAATCCATGCCTGCTAATTGAAATGCATTATCGAGTTGATTAATTTTTTCTTCGGGTGTGGTTTCACTCGTCCACTTGAAGGCATTGGTAATTAAATCAAGAGTCGGTGCAAAGGGAGTATCCTGTTCGTAGGGCGAGGATTCACCTTCAATCCAAGTATGAGGCGTGTTTCCTACATCTGATTTGAATTGTTGTAACAGACGCGATTTCCCAATGCCCGCCTCACCATTGATAAAAATTAATTGCCCTTTTCCTTTTTGTGCTAAATTCCAACGACTCATCAACAAATTTCGTTCTTCTTCACGCCCAACAAATTGTGTGCGAGAAAAACGAGAAGCGTGATGCAATCGTCCACGCACGCCGCTGGCACGAATCACTTTGAATAATTCAACAGGTTCAGATATGCCTTTTAAGATGTGGGGACCGAGATGGTCAACGACGAAGAAACCAGATACCAGTCTGTGTGTTGAAGCGGAAATACAAATCGTATCAGGCTGAGCAGAAGATTGCACTCTGGCGGCAATGTTGGGTGTATCACCAAATAAATTTCCCGAGTCGCCAACTTTTGTGCCAATCATCACTTCGCCTGTGTGAATGCCAACGCGCACCGCCAAACGTCGTTTATATTTTTTTTCAAAATTTTTGTTGAGATTTTCCATTTCCTTAAGCAATGCCAAACCTGCTAATACGGCATGTTCAGCATCATGCTCATGGGCTTGTGGATACCCAAAGACAATTAAAATACCATCTCCCATATATTGAGAGACGTGACCTTCAAATTTTGTGGCGGCATTGGTTGCGATTTGATGATATTGCGTAACAATATCATGCACATCTTCTGGGTCTAGTTGAGCAGAGAGTTCTGTGGAGCCAACTAAATCTGAAAACATCACCGTCACTTGACGGCGTTCACCATGTGGGCTAGGAGTACTGGACATGCGATTCCTTTATGAATCGATATAGTAAGACCTTAACAAACTTATCCACTAATCCTCACGAATTTTCGCTAATTTTTAATATTCGCGTAGATTAGCGGATTTTATTTTTAGGGTCTGATATTTTTATTTTTTGCCGTACTTAAAAAACTGACCCATCTTCAATGCCACTTTCATATCACCACTTACTTTGACTTTGCCTCTCATAAACGCCATCGTTGGGTCTAATTCTCCATTGGCAATTTTGATGTAAGCATCCGCATCAAATGTCATGGTCATATTTGGGCTGGGATGTGAACCTTGTTCTATCGTGAGTGTTTGGTCTTTGACAATTAAGTACCATTCGGATGTTTCTGACCCCGTAAATTTATATTGCACCACTGTATCTACCCCTTCGGCTTTTTCTGGCACAAACGATTTTGGAACGACATTGAGCATCGAATCAGTAATTGGACTGGTCATAGCATTCTCCACTGCTTAAGATTTGTCGAACAATTGACAGTATAGCATACAGGATGTTGAACTTCAATTAATTTGATGTTATTAATTGGTTGCAAATTTGAGGGATAGTGGGTTGATGAAAATGAAATAAACCTCGGAGGTCTTTACCCTAAAGGGTGCTTCGCGAAGACCTCCGAGGTTTTGGTCAACTCAGCGCCTCATCTAACCCAACAGCCACGCCTTTAATTTTTTGCACATATCTTATTGCAACCAACGCACCATTTGCAAATGATTCATACGAAGTACTTCTGTGACTAATAGAAAAAGTTTCGCCTAAATTACTAAATGCAACTTCTTGATCGGACAACAAACCTTTCATCCGTAACGAATGCACACGCACTCCAGATGTCAGACCTCCTCTAGCACCTTTTACGATTTCATTGTTTTTTTCTTCGGTCTCTTTTCTATGCTTTCCCATCCGCATAGCAGTTGCTAAAGCCGTACCAGATGGTGCATCAGGTTTTGTATTTTCATGCCGTTCAATAATTTCAGCGGACTCAAAATACGCTGACGCAATTTCAGCAAAACGCATCATCAACACAGCACCAATTGAAAAATTAGGGACAATTAAACAACCAGCGTCATTTTCACCCCAAAAAGATTTGACCTCTTGAATCCGCTCATTTGTAAAACCAGATGTACCAACAACGACACTAAATCCCTTTTCATGCCACTTCTTGAGATTACCCATCACCACATTTGGATGTGTACATTCTACAATCACTTGAGCATTTATATTATCTATAGAATCTTCAATTTTTATTCCCTCAAAAATTTTCCCCACATGAGATGGACTATAAACTCCACTCAACTGCATATCACTTGCACTTGATATAGCCTTTGCAATCACACTGCCTAAGCGACCCATTCCACCAGAAACAGTTACTTTTATCATTAAGTTTTCTCCTATTTGACTTTCGTATTAAGGTGAGTGTCCTTTTTAACATAGGTAAATAAAAGCGCGATTACTGCGCCTGTTGCAAAGCTCATTATTACAAAACCACCATATAGTTTCAAGGCTGTTATTGTGCAATGAACAAAAAAATATGGGCCGTCGCATCCTAGGAGAGTAATCCAGATTAAAGCCCAACTAATAATTAATGTCAAAATCCAAATATAAGCATACCTAACCCAATAATGTAAAATCAGCCATTGCCCAATACCGATCCCTGCTCCCATTATGGCACCTTGTATTAATACATATGTACTTTCATTAAAAAATGGAAATAGCATATCCATAGAGATATAAACTGCAAACCCACCAAACATTGAACCTATAAACGAACCTAGAATCCATAAACCCTTCATTTTCTGACGAGGCAGAATAACCCATTGCATAATCCCGCTTAGAATTCCACCTACTAGTGCAACAGCGAATATATAAAAATAGTGGCCACCCATGTTAGTTAAAAATGCTAGCCCAAGCAATACAAATGTATAAGTGCCTAGAGTTGCAAATGTCCATTTTATCCAAATGAACACGCCCTTTTGTATTTTACTGTGTTCATCTTCATGAATAGACGAACTTGTTTGATTGTTAGAGTTATTTGTCATCTTCTATTACTCCTTCTTAAATTCTTATAACTTAATTACCTATTAGACTTAACACCGTCTAAATGCGATTAGTTTTGTGTGATGCTAGGATAAGTTTGTCAAATATCAATTACAATTAAATAATTCTCTAGTTACTATTTACCAATTACCAATGTCCTCCCTCGCCCTTGTGACCGGCTCCGCCCATAGACTCGGCAAAGCCTTTGCTGTATCCCTTGCAAAAATGGGATATTCAATTGCTTTGCATTATCGTGGCTCGGCAGATGAAGCCGAAAAAACAGTAAATGAAATCCGTGCTTTGGGTGTGGATTGCATTCCCATTCGAGCCGACTTGACCAAACCAGAAAAAATTGACTTTTTGTTTTCATTAGTAGATGAATTCAAACAGCCATTGAAAGTTGTGGTCAATTCTGCGGCAGTGATGAAACCTAGTAAAGTAGATGGACTTGAATTAAAAGATTGGGATTCGGCTATTAATTTAAATCTGCGTGCACCATTTTTGATTTCACAGGGTGCCGCCAAACGAATGACGAATGGTGGATTAATCGTCAACATCACCGACATTGGTGCAAACAAAGCATGGAGTCGTTATCCATCTTATACAGTCAGCAAAGCAGGTTTGGAATCGTTGACGAAAATTTTAGCCAGAGCTTTTGCTCCAAAGATTCGAGTCAATGCCATTGCGCCGGGTTTAGTTTTGCCGTCTGATGTTGTCAATGAAGAAACATGGAACAAACTCGTCGAAAAACTTCCACTCAAACGCGCCGCTAGGTTAGATGAACTGACATCTTCTCTCGAATTTCTCATCAAAAACGAGTATATTACTGGGCATACTTTAGTTGTGGATGGTGGATATTCTTTAATCTGACCATAGACGGTGGACGATAGACCAAAACATCATCAACCACCAACTACAAACTATCAACCGATAATGAATCTCAAAAAACTTTCCCCCGACCTACTATTCTCCATTCTTCTAATCATCTGCTCTCTCTATTACGCCTTCAACTATATTGATTTTTCCATTCCGCCGTTTGAAGATGCCGCCATGATTATGCGTTACTCTCAACATCTAGCAAGTGGTCACGGCATTGTGTGGAACATCGGCGAAGCACCTGTTGATGGCGCGACAGATTTTCTTTTCATGGTCACTGCCGCTGCGTTAATCAAACTTGGCTTCACGGTCGGGCAGGCTGTGCGTGGCATTGGTTTTGTTTCGCATTTGCTCACGGTTCTCATCATTTTTTACACAAATCGAAAAATTCATAACGGAAGTATTCCACTTTCATTTTTAAGCGGATTATATTTCCTCGTTGGCACAGGACTGTCTTATGTCTCTGCATATTTTGGGACTCCGTTCTTTGCCCTCGCTGCCGCTTCAACATGGACTTTGAGTTTGCTTCTGATGCGTCAACAGACTCCTAACTTTTGGCTTTCGCTCGCCTTTGCATTTAGTGGACTCGTCACTGGATTGATTCGCCCTGAAGGTGTCATCCTTGCTTGTTTGATGTTGCTATCCATTATCGTCATTCGTGGACTCAAAAATTCAATGTCAATTATCATTATTTTTGGAGTAGTCTTCTTGTTACTCGGCGGTTCATACTTTTTATGGCGTTGGGATTATTTCGGTTATCCACTACCGAATCCATTTTATAAAAAGGGAGACGGCGGTTGGAAGTGGGATACGTTTTGGATTTCTTTAGGTAATACATTGCGATTATCTCTACCAGTTTTATTTGCATTCATTTATGCTTTTCGTTCAAAAGAAACAACCAAACTTGCACTGGCATATTTGATTCCGATTATCGGTTTTGCATCTGCATTCGGTTTAGTATCTGATGAAATGAATTATGGTGCTCGCTTTCAATACGCGACTGTTCCCATTGCGTTGATGTCGTGGATTCCGCTTGTAGGCAAAATAAATGTCGAAAAGCAGAATCAAGTATCAAGTCAAGAACGAAGCGTGGTTTTTATCTCATTAATAGTTTTATCGGCAAGTCTAGTTTATTATTCATGGTATCAAAATTGTCATTTGATTTTGCATCAACAATCATGTGAGCGACCTTATGAACGTGATGGGCGTTTGGAAATGGCGCGCATGTTGGCGGATTATCGTGACAAGGGTTATGTGATTGCAGTGACCGAAGCAGGTTTGATTCCGTATTATTCAGGTTGGGTGGCGATTGATACGTGGGGTTTGAATGACCAGTTTATTGCGCACAATGGTGGTATTACCAAAGAATATTTGGATACATATAAACCGCATATCATTATGTTCCATGATTATTATTCTCCGCTTGTGCCACCGCGTTTGACGGAAGAAAATTTGCGTCAGCGTTGGTTTAGCATGACGATTTTATTGAAAACATACGCTGAAGAAAATGGTTATATACTTGCCGCCGTGTTTGGTGATAGCCCGTATGACACGCATTATTATTATGTGCGTCCTGACTTTGAAGATAGCAAACGCTTGGTTGTGCAAATTTCTCAATTTCGAGATTATTTTTATCCGACGACTGGTAAGCGTTCGATTAATTATGCGGAATATCAGCCATAATCGGTGGTTGAGTAGCCACAAGTGAAAACGAGTGGCGTATCGAAACCACCAGTTAATGAAAAGTGTTTTGTTAATTGTTGGTCTCGATACGTCGCCAAAAACAAAGGCGCGACTACTCGACCAACGGGTATTTTATAAAATAGGAGCATCAACATGTCCGAAACCACCGAACTTGCCGAAAAATTAAAATCCGAAGGCGAAAAGATGTTTGCGTTTTTTTCTGGATTAACAGACGAACAATGGACATCCGAAGTCTACACCGAAGGCGAAACATGGACTTTGCAAAATGTGATTTCACATTTTGTGACGTCAGAACGTGGCTTGGTTAAATTATTTGAGCAAATCCGTACCACAGGACAAGGTGCATCTGAAGATTTTTCGATTGATAGATATAACGCTACCCAACAACAAAAGATGAAAGATTTTACGCCTGCCGAATTGCTTGAACAATATAAAGAAGTGCGCGCCAATTCGATTGCTTGGGTTTCAGGTTTGAAAGATGAAGAACTTGAAATTAAAGGCAGACATCCATTTTTAGGTGAGACTGTGATTCGTGACATGATTAAAATGTTATATATTCATCACATGAATCATTACCGTGATGTGAAAAGAGCGATGAAGTAAATTAAACACAAAGGACACGAAGTACACAAAGGAAAATCTAAAAACAATTACCATTTTGTGCCAGATTACAAACCTTAGTGACCTTTGTGTCCTTCGTGTTTAAAAAGGATTTTTTATGAATCTCCCAGATTTCAAACTTGAACGATATTTTGCAAAATACGAATTCAACACCGAATTTACTTTATGCTCTTCTGATTGTGAAGCCATGCCGATTTCAGAATTACTTTCTTTTGAGGAAGATGTTCAAGAGAAATTTCAAAATGTCTGGCTTGGATATACTGAATCTTTAGGCAGTCCATCTCTGCGGAATGAGATTGCAAAAATTTACAGCAAGATAAATGTTGAGGATGTGATCACCTTTGCTGGCGCAGAAGAAGCGATTTATCTTTTCATGCACGCGGCTTTGAAGAAAAATGATCATGTCATTGTGCATACGCCACATTATCAGTCATTGAGTGAAGTAGCCAAATCTATTGGATGCGAAGTTTCGGCATGGCAGGCTCGCGAAGAAAATAACTGGAGATTGGATTACAGCGATTTACGAAAACATTTGCAAGCGAATACGAAAGCAGTTATTGTCAATACACCGCATAATCCGACAGGATATCTTATGCCGCGAGATGATTATGATGCACTACATGGATTTGTTGAAGAATACAATCTTCTTTTGTTCAGTGATGAAGTCTATCGCGAATCAGAATATGACCCTGCAACTCGTCTACCCGCCGCATGTGACATTAACGAAAACGCAATTTCATTAGGCGTGACATCAAAAACGTATGGACTTGCAGGTTTGCGAATCGGTTGGGTTGCCACCAAGAATAAAAAAATCTATGATGCTATGGCTGGTTTGAAAGATTACACAACGATTTGTAATTCTGCTCCCAGTGAATTTCTGGCAGAAGTTGCACTTCGGCATAGAAGTAAATTGATTGCTAGAAATGTTGGAATTATCAAAAACAACCTTGAAGTAATTGATGAGTTATTTGCTCGTCACTCAGATTTGTTCACTTGGGTTCGTCCGGGTGCAGGTTCGATGGGATTTCCAAAATTGTTAAAAGGTAATGTTGAAGAATTTTGTGATGACTTGGTCAAGAAGGCAGGCGTTTTGCTTTTACCTGCATCAATGTATGGCGAAGAAGGTAATAATTTTCGTTTGGGGCTCGGAAGAAAAAATCTCCCACAAGCTGTGGAGAGGTTTGAAAAATTTCTTGCTAAATAGAAAGGGAGAAAATGTTTTTAACGATTTACAATATTTACGTTGACTCGTTAATTTTTATAAGAAAGAATTTGTTTGTTATTCTGCCCTATACTTTTTGGTACATTTTGAAATTGTTATTACAAATATGGTTTCCCGGAGATTCGTTACTGGAAATATTTGTGGGAAGTATCATTCCAATGTTAATGCTATGTTTTGCCGAAATGTGCATTATTATTCTGGTGTATAAAAGAGAAGAAATTATTGTTACGAACGAACCGATTTTGAAGACATTTAATCGCAACACTGGAAATTTCTTGTTATTAACTGCTTTTTTTGCGTTTGTTTTTATTGGATTTGTTTTTGTTTTGGCAATTTTCTTGATTAACGTTCGATGGTTGAGAGACCTAATTACTCTTCCTATCGCATTGATTTTATTTGCGATTTACCCGCTCAGTTTGCGGCATATGATTTTTTATAGTGTAAATATAGTAGGTGATTCAATTAAAGCAGGTTTTAAAGAATTATATAAAAACTTTTTCTTCTATTTATTTGTAACCTTAATTGGAATCTTACTATCAATATTTCCGTCTTTATTTTTACCTTCAAGTTGGCTCGTGTTTCCACTGTTGCCTGTTGTTGAGCGATCGAGCTTGTGGTTGGGAAATGAAATAAATTTGGTTGGTTTATTTTTGAATATTGTGTTATCTACTTTAACATCAGTTGCATTAACTTATGCTTTTATTCTAAAAAACAAGAAATTTAAACATGATTCGTAACCTCTTTTACCTTTCCAAACCCCTCACACTCCTCCTTGCTTCATTGACCTATCTTCTCGGCACAAGTATCCCTGCTTATCTCGGCGTACCATTTCACGGAACACCATTCATTCTCGGATTCATCATCGTTCTCTTCGCACAACTAAGCATGAACTTTTTATCCGAAACATTTCGTCCGCATAATGAACCGTTAGTTGAAAACGAATCACCAGCAAAAATAGAAACACTTAGAAATAATTTGCTGTATGTTTCAATTGGTTTAATTTCAGCATCTATCACACTCACATATTTGCTATTTACCAATTATCAAATTCAACTGATTCCTTTTTTCTTATTGCTCCTTACTACCATCTTATATTCCACACCGCCATTTCGCTTTATCAATCGCGGATTTGGTGAATTGACTCTCGCCGTTCAAATTGCTTACATCATTCCTTCTATCGGTTTTGTTTTGCAAGCAAATGAAACGCATCGTTTGCTAACCATCTTAATTATTCCACTCACAGCATTAGGGCTGGCATATTTTCTGATTCTTAACTTCCCAACTTTTGCAGACGATGAAAAATATCAACGTGGCACCATGCTTCGTTTGTTCACATGGCAACGCGCCGTGCCGATTCATCACAGCCTCATCGTCTTTGCATATTTTATTTTTGCGCTTGCGCCACTCTTTGGTTTTTCATTCAACTTAATCTGGCCCGCATTTCTCACACTTCCATTTGCAATTTTTCAAATCATCCAAGTCCGCGCGATTGCAAATGGAAACGCACCCAATTGGAGATTGCTCACATCAACTGCTTTGATTGTCTTTGGATTAACTACATATTTCTTGACTTTAACATTTTGGCTGAGATGATATGCCAGAGTTTTTGACTCTCCTCCCACCAGATGAAGCGCGTGAAAAATTATTATCGCATCTTTCCTCGGGGAATCTTGATTCTGAATCTGTGAGTGTAGATTTATCTTTAGGCAGAGTGACTGCCGAAGATATTTTCGCTCCCCATCCATTACCTGAATTTTCACGTAGCACAGTAGATGGCTATGCCGTCAAATCCAAAGATACGTTTGGCGCAATAGATTCATTACCTGCATACTTAAACTTAATCGGCGAAGTTCCAATGGGTGAGGCACCATCTTTTGACATTGAATCTGGTCAATGTGCGTTGATTCACACGGGTGGCATGTTACCCAAAAATGCAGACGCTGTTGTGATGTTGGAATATACACAACAAATTGTAGGGGCAGGGTCATCTCGCCCAGGGCAAGATGACCCTGCCCCTACAGGTGAAATTGAAATCTTCAAATCCGTCCCAGATGGCGAAAATGTGATTCGAGTTGGAGAAGATGTAGCCCAAAATCAATTGGTGATTCCAAAAGGAACATTGATTCGCCCGGCAGAAATCGGCGGATTGATGGCGTTGGGAATCATGTCTTTGCGTGTAGTCAGTTTAGTGCGGGTGGGGATTATTTCAACGGGTGATGAAGTCATTGAACCAAGTCAAAAACCGAAGATGGGGCAAGTCAGAGACATCAACTCTTATACACTGTCTGCACTGATTCAAAAAAGTGGAGGCGAAGCAAAAAGATATGGGATTATCAGCGACCAATTTGAGGCGTTGAAAGAAGCGGCGCTGAAAGCGCTATCTGAATGTGATGTGGTAATTATCACGGCTGGCTCATCTGCATCTACTAGAGATTTAACAGCCGAAGTTATTAATCAATTAGGAAGCCCTGGAGTTTTGGTACACGGAATCAACACCCGCCCCGGCAAGCCAACAATTTTGGGCGTGTGCAACGGCAAGGCAGTGATTGGATTGCCAGGCAACCCCGTGAGCGCGTTGGTGAATGGATATTTATTTGTTGCCCCAGTGATTGAAAAATTATTGGGCGTGCAAGCAAAACCGAAAGCAAGTGTGCAAGCAAAGTTGACAGTGAATTTATCATCGCAAGCGGGAAGGGAAGATTGGTTTCCTGTGAGGTTAATTGGGAATCGGGAGTCGGGATTCGGAAATCTCGGAAATTGGGATTCGGAAATCGGAAATTATGAGGCTGAACCAATTTTTGGAAAATCGAATTTAATTTTTTCATTAGCATCTGCTGATGGCTTATTAAAAATTCATCCTGATGCAACGGGTTTATCTGCTGGTGAAATTGTGGAAGTGATGTTGATTTAATATTTTTGTCATTCTGAGCGAAGCGAAGAATCTCTACGATAGTCTTGGAGATATTATGGAATGGAAACAAGATAACTACTTTATTTCAGATGATGATGCAATTTTAGATATTGATTCAATTTGTGACTTTCTCTCGCGTGCCTATTGGGCGGATAAACGTGCGCGTGCTGTGATTGAGAAATCCATGAAGCATTCTCTAAATTTTGGAGTGTATGATGGCGATAAACAAATTGGTTTTGCACGTGTTGTAACAGATAGAGCAGTATTTGCATATTTATGTGATGTTTTCATTGACGAAAACTATCGCGGACATGCTTTGGGAAAATGGCTGATGGAATGTATTTTGTCTCACCCCGATTTGCAAGGACTCAAACGCTGGTGTTTAGTCACCAAAGATGCGCATGGGCTTTATAAACAATTTGGTTTTGCTGAATTGAATGACCCATCAAGATGGATGGAAAAATTTAATCCTGATTTGTAAAAGATTGATTACTTTTCTTCACGCGGACATTTTTCGCCAGCGTTTGGAATCTCTACCCATCTTTTATTTGAATTTGTGACATGTTGCTTTCTTCTTAGATAAATTTATACTTTTATTTTTTATAATGTAATGCAACTGCCCCTGAACCAAAAGTTTTTGACGCAACAAGATTTAATCTAAGATTCTCGACTGAATCGAACAAGCGCGGACCTTTTCCTGCAATGACTGGGTGAAAGACAAGGTGATATTCATCAATGAGATTCCATCCTGCAACTTGTGATGCAATGTTAAGACTGCCGATGGCAATGTCTTTTCCTGATTGTTCTTTTAACTTGAGGATTTCTTCTCGGAGATTGGAGTGGAGCAGTGTTGTGTTGTTCCACTCTACATTCTTCATTGTCGTTGAAAAGACAATTTTTGGGATGGAATCGAATGCACGTGCGAATTCGTTGACCACTTCTGTTTCTGATCCATTCACTGCCACGTCATGCCAGTACGGATACATCAAGTGATAGGTCTCACGTCCGAAAATGTGAACACGTGAATCATGCAGAAGATTGGTGAAGTACTCGTGCAGTTCGCCATCAGCAGCGACCGCTGATTCATGTCCACAGTAGCCGTCAATCGTGATGTTGATTCCAAAAGTAACTTTTCTCATGGGAATTTCTCCTTCACGAGATTGTAGAACTTATGTTCTGTTTCGTCAAGATGGAAAATTCCGAAGTTTATTTGACCTGCAAGACTCTTTACCTAAACGAAACGCAAGAATTCTCATTTGCAAAATCCACAGCTTACATACTAGCCTAACTGATTTAATATGCTTATGGATGTATTTGCAATATCCATCATAATCTTCCTCATTTCCTTCTCTTGCCAAGGTTTGAATCTGGCATATATGGAAGCCGCTTGAAGCATTATGGACGAGTTTTTATGACCTATAAAAATATTCTTGCAGTAATTACAATTGATTTGCATACAATAATTCGCTGCCGTTACTCTGTCAATTCTGTTCATTGCACCTGAGTCATGTCTAATTTCCACGAAAGAACCGTCGGGTTTAAATACCTGAACTGTTTTGGTTGCAAAGTTCGAGCCTTGCAAGAATACTACATACGGGAAATGATATTCGTCGAGCATGAAGTTCCTGATTTCATTAATGTTCTTGTACACTCTTTCAATAGCGTTTCCTGCTACCATTAATTCTTGGTTTTTGTTCTTCCCAACAAGTACTCCTGCCTTAATATTTTCAGCATCTTTTCCTTGAAACTTTGCTTCGCTAACTAAAACTACCCTCCATTTTTTATCTTTGTCTTGAACCTCAATAATCCCTCCATCAGGTTTGATTTTTGATTCTTCTACAAAAAGAGTTTTGCCCAATCTCTTATCAATTGAGTTTAACTTTTCATTTATTTCTTTTTTGCTAATCGCTTGTCTAAATCTAAACTGGTATCTTGGATATTTTTGCTTAAGTTGTTCAAATACACTTGCACTGGCACTACCAACAGAATGTTCGTGTACCTGTGCATCTTCTCCAAAAATTCCGCTTGCGCCACCTGATGATATATGCTGCTTGGTTAGCCGTTTTGTTTGTCCTTTACTCATCGCAATTGTCGTTGTCAAGAGAATTTTGCGGAAGTTGTTGATTCACCGAAGCAATTTCTTCGAGTACAGTATCAATGTTGGTGTCTTTTATCAGACGATATTTGGGCAGAAATAAATTCGGTTGAATCTGACTAATGTGTTTGTCTAAATAATCGTACAGTTTATTATCTGAATCTACCAAGAGTGAATGCCTGCGTTCTTCTATGCAAACACGACCTGTTGTTCCAGAACCAGCAAAAAAATCAAGGACAATCGAACCTTCAAAAGATAGGGCTTTCACAAAACGCCGAATAAGTTCAACTGGCTTTTGCGTTAGATGCCCAACTCTTTCTGTCGAATTACCATTTAACCTTCCTATTTCCCATACATTTGTTGGGTTTTTCCCTTTGTCAATGCTTTCAGGATTGAGACGCTTATCCTTTTTATACAACTCTTTTGTAGCCTCATCAAATGGCACTCTAACAGAGTCCAAATCGAAATAGTATTTATTAGTTTTAGAAAGCCAAACTGCTTCTTCATGTCTGTTGGCGAAAAAACGATGTGCGCTCATACCGTTCTTGTAATACCAAATGACAAGATTCACAAATCGTAAAGATGTTTTATGGCGAGTATAGTGAAGGATTTCAAGGAGGTCGCCTTTCTTTAAATCTTGATATTGAAAGCCCCCAAAAATAACGCAGTTACCTGAGTCGGATAATACACGATAAATTTCATCCAACCACCTTTTTGCCCAATCAATATAATTATGAAAACTATCCCAACTATCTAAATCAAGGTTATATGGCGGGTCTATCAAAATTAATTGGACTGATGAATTAGGTAATGTCTTCAAAAAGTCAACCGCATCTTGAATAAAGACACCATGAACCGTATATGGTGTTGCAGTTCCCGTGATTGTTGAACTATGCAAAGCCCCATTTTTTTTCAATTGGTTCATTGCCATGTGCCCACTATTAAAATGCGATTTATTGCTCATATAGTATTCCTTTGATATTAACATTATAAAATAAAACTACTACCCCCAACTATGTCTTAAGCAGAAACGTTTCGTATAATACCTTATATATGGAATTATAAACTAGACATCACCAAATATCCCCAACCATAAACCCATTCGGATACGGGTCACTTGAATCCACGACAAATTGATTGATTCCTGTAATCCATGCTGTGCCGCCGATGGTGGGGACAACGGCTTTATATTTTCCGACTTGTGTTTCTTCTACTAATCGTCCAGTAAATAAAGTTCCCAAAATTCCTTCGTGATAAAAATCTTGATTCAATCCCAATTCACCTTTGGCATACATCACTGCCATTTTTGCACACGTGCCTGTTCCGCAAGGTGAGCGGTCGATCACGCCTGTCCATGTGGATGGTTTGTTCCAATCCAATTTTCCTGTGGAAACGGTCACTACATTTTTTCGATGTGCTTTTGGATTGGTTGGTGATGTAGAAAGTTGACCAATGGTGGGTCCAGTAATTTCTGGGTTATCAGGATGCACAACAGGAAATTGCTCCGCAGTGGCGGTTTTTATCATCTCCGTTATCCGCGTAATATCCCGCCCCTCGTCAGCACTCAACTTCAAGCCAAATTGCGAAGCGTCTGCAATCGCATAAAACATCCCGCCCCAAGCCACATCCACAATCACAGTACCCAAAGTCGGGACTTCGACTTTCACATCCAAATGCACTGCAAAGGCTGGGACGTTTTTGAATGTGATTAGATTCACTTTTCCATTTTGACATTGCGCTTCGATTTCGACTAAACCCGCAGGCGCCTCAAGCGTGAAATTTGTAATTGGTTCTTGCATCTTCAACATTCCCAACTCTAGAAGAGTCGTTGCCACACAAATCGTATTCGTGCCAGACATGGGCGGATATTCGGTTTGCTCCATGATGATAAAACCTGCATCGGCTTGTGGGTGCGTGGGCGGAAGAATGACGTTGCAACACAAAGCGGGGTATCCACGCGGCTCGCGCAACATTCGCAGACGAATATCATCATGATGCTTTTCAAAATATTTCATCTTCTCAAACATCGTTTCGCCAGGCACATCCAACACGCCACCCGTGATAACGCGACCTGGCTCGCCGCAAGCATGCAAGTCCACTGCTGTGATTAAATTATTTAGATTCATTCCTTCTCCAAATTCTGTAGGGGCGACCCATCAATATTGAATATAAACATTTTTAGAAAATATTTTTTGCAATTAATTATCAAAATGAGCGGAGGCGGGTCGCCCTTGTTAATGAAATATATTTATAAAAAAGGGCGACCCGCTCTTTCGGTCAAGGTTATTTTATTTCTTTGGATGGGTCGCCCCTACATATAAAATTAAAACGGAATGTCATCATCACCATTTTCATCAAATGAATCCATATCTAAATCATCGTCATCATCAAAATCGTCTTCGTTATATTCTTCATCATCACTCACCCAATCATTTTCACTTATCCAATCTATCACTGTACCGCCGCTTTCTGGGTAAAAAGGTGTGACCAGATAATTCATGCCATGCTCCCATGTCACTCGAAAATCTTTGACCAGAAATTTCTTGCCTGAATGCATGTCTTCCATTTCATCATTCAAATCTGGAATGGGAGAAAATGGATACAGTTGTGCTAAGACAATTTCTTTATCTTCATCAGGGATGATAAATTCTTCAACACTTGTCCCGTCCGCAAAATACATTGGCTTGGTTGGGTAGGGGAGTCTTTCTTCAATTGGATTTTCATCAAACATGATTTCTCCTTTAGACGGTGGTCGAGTAGTTTCGAGTGACAACGAGAAATGTATCGAGACCACCAATTGATTGCATATATTTATTTGATGGTCTCGATACGTCCTCAAAGAACTTTCGGACTACTCGACCATCAGGCTGGTCGTATATTGGATAATACCACTTGAGTCTGTTGTAAAATAACTACCGAATCGAATATCAAATTTCTATATGGAGTGAATGATGAACAGTTTGTTTTATGCTTTTATTACATTGTTAGGTTGGGGAACTTGGCTTGCACCATCACAGAAAGTATTATTTCCAAACCAACAAATCAAGACATTATATGTAGTGCTTACTAATCTTATCATTGCGGCTGTAGTTGCATTCTTTGTTGGCGGCATTGGCGAAGTGACCTCAGAAATGTTTTGGCTAACTCTTATTGGTGGCATCATTTGGGCAGGCGGAGGTTGGTGTGCTTTTACAGCCACAAACAAATTAGGAATCGCGAAAGCATTTGGCATCTGGGCACCCATCAATATTATTGTCAGCTTGATTTGGGGTGCAGTATTGTTTGATGAATTTATCAATTTCAGCGGCACATCTATTCTCTTGCTTGTAATTGCGTTAATCTCCATTCTTGTTGGCGTATTATTAATTATTTTTGCAAAAGGTACAGGTGATGCTGCTGAGTCCGCGAGCGCATCACGACTTGGCATACTTGGTGCCGTTGGAGCAGGGATTATTTGGGGCAGTTATTTTATTCCGATTAAATATTCTGGTGTATCCCCATGGGCAGGTGCGCTTCCTTTAGCAATCGGGATGGCTGTTGGTGGTATCCTTTTAGCTTTAGCCTCGCGTGGAACTTGGAAATTAAATGCTAGTGGCGATTATGCTCGTGCAAGTCTTACGGGTGCATTGTGGAGTTTAGGAAATTATGGGGCGTTGCTGTTAGTTGATGTTATCGGTGCTGGCAAAGGATTCACCATTGCTCAAATTTCTGTTGTGGTCAGTGCGTTGATTGGAGTCTACTGGTTTCATGAACCACTCCCAGGCACCCGCGTCGCCAATTGGACTCTTGTGGGTTGTGTGTTGGCAATGCTTGGGGGAATCCTGCTAGGGAATCTTCGCTAATTATTTTTGTTGGCTTGCAATGAGTAAGGGCGAGGTCACCTCGCCCTTACGTTTATTATCCAATTTTTTATTTCTTTTATATGCTCTGGTGTTGTTCTACAACATCCACCAATGACTTTTGCTCCAAGTTCATACCAATTTTGAGATTGCAACCCAAACGACTCGCTAGAAGTTTCTCCATGCCAAGAGTTTGTGACCGAGATATAAAATTCACCTGAATTTGGATACACAATAATTGGTTTGTTGGTATTCTTTTTAATTTCTTGAATCAATGACGGAATATGAAGTGGCGAAGAACAATTAATTCCAATTGCTGAAACTTGCTCAAAAGAATCTAACCACTTAGCAACATCCGCAATTTTTTCTCCGTGACTGATATGCTCGCCATCTTTGGCTGTGAAAGTAAACCAAGCACTTGCACTTGGAAATTCACTCAATAACTTAATCAATGCTTGTGCTTCGACAAAGTTAGGAATAGTCTCACAGGCTAATAGGTCAACACCTGATTCAATCAAAGCCTCAATGCGCGGACGATGAAAATCAATCATTTCTTTTTCAGTTAATTGATAATCACCACGATATTCAGAACCATCTGCCAGAAATGCACCATAAGGTCCAACCGAACCAGCGATTAAAGGATAATTTCTGTTGACTTGATTTTTCTCATCAGACCAAAATTCATCTCGTGCATTTTTCGCAATCTGCACAGATTTTTTTATCAATTCAATTGCCTGATTTTTACTCAAACCTCTTTGTGCAAAACCTTCTACTGTGGCTTGATAACTAGCAGTGATAGCAACATCTGCACCCGCATTGAAATAATCCAAATGCACTTTTTGAATTAACTCAGGCTGTTCCATCAACACCTTTGCAGACCATAACGAGTCATTCAAGTCACAACCACGGTTTTCAAGTTCGGTTGCTAATGCACCATCTAAAACCATCATGTTTTGTTTTTGTAAAATCTTTTCAATGGGATTCATATTTCAATTTTACCTTAGCCTATCATGTCATTCTGAGCGAAGCGAAGAATCTCCATGATTATCGTAGAGATTCTTCGCCACAAAGAGCAAGAGTGTGGCTCAGAATGACACAATTAGAAGATAGGAATTCTGTACACTATCCCATATCCCCATCCTGAATTAAAATCCACCATAACAATTCTCCAATTCTCTAATCTCCAGTCTCCAATTACCAATTACGCATTACGCATCACGAATTACGCACTACCAAAAACTACTCTCTACCACAAGGAATCCCATGCACTCCCTCCTCGAACTTTTCTCAAAACCTGTAGGTTTCTTCTTAATCGTGATGGCAATTATCCTCATCACACCATTAATTTCAGAAAGACTCAAACTGCCAGGCATTATTGGCATCATCATCGGCGGCATGTTAATCGGACCCTATGGTTTCGGATTAATCGAAGATAACGACCGCATTCAATTTCTTTCCACAATCGGACTTGTATATTTAATGTTCAGTGCTGGGCTAGAAGTGGACATCAATCAATTTATGAAAGTCCGCACGCGTGCATTGGTGTTTGGATTCTTAACATTTATTTTTCCACAACTGATGGGCATGGGTCTTGGATACATTCTAGGACTCGATTGGCTTGGTATTATTTTGCTCGGCTCTGCATTTGCATCCCATACCTTAATTGCATTTCCAATTCTCACCAAACTTGGAGTCACACGCAATGAAGCAGTTGCAGTTACAACGGGTGCAACGGTTTTAACAGACATCGGTGCATTTATTGTTTTAGCAGTTGTTCTGGGTGGCAAAACGGGTGGTGGCATTACCGTTGGATATTTTATTCAATTGCTGATTATGCTTTCTATTTTTACAGCTGTTATTATTTTTGGTTTACCACGTTTAGGAAAAATTGTTTTTCAATTTCTCAAAGCCCGCGCACTTGAATTTCAATTTGTTATCGTGGCACTTTTTGTTGCCGCGTTTGTTGCTGAAGTAATTGGCGTGCATGAAGTGGTTGGCGCGTTTATTGCTGGCTTGGCAGTTAACTCTATGCTTCCGCGTCATAGCCCAGTTACCAGTCATGTTTTGTTTATCGGCGAATCATTTTTTATCCCAGTTTTTCTTTTGTACAGCGGTCTTATCACAGACCCATTAACTTTTCTGAAAAGTCCTGAAACAATTATTGTTGCAATTGGTGTGACGATTGTTGCTTATGTTTCAAAATTTATCGCCGCATGGATTACTGCAAAAATTTATAAATATTCAAAATCAGAATTTTGGACTGTCTATGGTTTATCTCATGCTCAAGCCGCAGTTACGATTCCAACATTAGTGATTGGTTTAGAAACAGGATTATTTGATTCGACTTTATTTAATGCCGCCATCTTGATGATTCTCTTAACTTCAATTACCTCTCCCTTAATCGTCCAACGCTTCGCACCTGACCTGCAAACTGCTTCTGCTGACGATGAACAAATTCCACTCTTCGGCAGAGTCCTCGTGCCAGTAGCAGATGCGAAACAATCAGAAGGGTTGGTTGCATTAGCAAGTTTATTGACTCGTTCCTCCAAAGGAAAAGTTTTAGCAGTCAGTGTCGCTAGTGATAAAGGCGCAAGTATTCCAAATAGTTTAATTATGCACAAAGGCGAGTTAGATAAAATCAGCGAGTCACTAGATGACCCTGAAACTCACATTGAATTGATTCCACGTTTGGCTGTTACACATGCGCAAGGAATTTTACATACTGCTCACGAAGAAAATGCTTCTTTGATTGTGATGGGTTGGCGTGGCAAACGAACATTCCGTGAAAATGTTTTAGGTTCAGTATTAGACGAAGTGATTTGGGGTTCAGATACACCTGTGATGGTCGGAAAGTTACCATTGCCATTAAACAGTATGCAACGAGTTATGTTTATCGTTCCTCAAAAATCTGTACCATTGATTGCATTGCGAAGAATGTTAGAAGCGAATTTGTCTATTGCCCAAGCCTTGAATGTGCCATTAAATATTTTTGCACACAAAAGTTATTTACAAACAATGGAAGCCTTAGTCGTCGCTTGTGAAACGGAGCATCCCGTAGAGATTGAAGCGTTAAGTGACCAAGCGCACCCAAAACAATTAGAAGATGAATCTATCAGTTCATTTATCGTGTTGCCTGGCTTTGGTTCAAGAAAAAGAGTTGCAGATACATTAGGCAATATCCCCGAACAAATTGCCAATTATTTTGATGGCAACTTAGCCATTTTGCATTTTGATAAATAGCATGTTCATGTCGTTGCGAGGGCGTTCTTCCCGACGAAGCAACCTCCCGATTAACTATGAGATTGCTTCGTCGGGAAGAGCAAGTGCCCTCCTCGCAACGACATTATTCATTTAAGATAAATATCAAAAAACTCAATTGTCTTATCCATGGCGGGATAAAAATTTGTAGCGATGTTGTGGTTATCACCATCATATAAATATAAATCAGCAATTTGGCTTTGGGCGCGGGCTAACTCTGCCACACGGATAGAAAATTCATACGGCACATCTTCATCATTCGTGCCATGATGCAATTGAATCGGTCCAGATAAATCTGAAAGATAACTTGTTGCAGAAATAGAATCCCAAAAGATTGGGTTTTGTTCAGGTGTTCCATATAACTCAATCCAACTTCCGCGCCAACCTCTACCTGTTGAACTTGGTGAAGGTGTGAATGCACCTGTTCTTCTCCAGTTGTAAAGTAAATCAGGATATGAAGCGATAACACCAGCCCATATCACGCCAACTTTTACATCTTGCGAAATCACCATTGCTCGTAATGTTAAATATCCACCCATAGAATGACCCCACATGCCAATTTTTTCATGGTTTACTTCTGGTAACTGTTTAATAGAAGCGATGGCATTCATCACATCAATTTGATAGCCTGGGTTTCCATACGCACCTGTTGCTTCACCTTCAGAATTATCATGCCCGCGATAATCAATGCGAAAGACTACATAACCCGCTTTTGCAATTTCATCTACATAATGAATATATCTTTCCGTTGTGCGATACACATCAGGTGGAATATAACCATGATTGAAAACAATAGCAGGGAATCCACCCTCAGGCGGTTCGCCGTTTGGAATGGTCAGCAGCGCGTAGATTTTTAATCCCTCTGAAAGATAATACGCATAATAACGACGATAATTTAATCCGCGTTCTAATTCTTTTTCAATCACAATTTCACTGCCAGCATAATTCCCATTTCGTAATGCAAGTATGCTCATGGGGTGCGGAACAGGTGTAGCAGTAGGTAATGGTGTGAAAGTTGTTGTGGGTTCGGGTGTTGACGTTGAAGTTAAAGCAAAAGTTGAGGTAACAGAATCAACTATCGGCGTGGAAAGAGGCGTTGTAGAAGTGCAGGAATAAAGTAGAAGAGATGAAATTAAAAATATCCAAAAAACTTTTTTCATGCTGTAAGTCTAATTTATTTTTTTAGGCTTTTGCCAAACTCTCTACTTCTCTTAATTTTTCAGTGGCACGGAAATATTTTAGATAACGAATCGAATTTATATCTTTGCCTAATAATAAATCTGTGGCTTTGATAGCACTGCCTAATTTAATTGGGTCAGTGATAGAACAAGTTGCGCCTGTTTGCATTGTTAATGCAAGAAATGCGGCATTGACGGAATGTCTATCAGGCAAGCCAAATGAAACATTGCTGGCACCCAAACTCATATTCACACCAAATTCATTTTTGATTAACTCAATTGTTTTGAGGGTCACAGTTGCGGCAACACTATTATGACCAACCGTCATCACCAATGGGTCAATAATAATATCTTCAATCGGGATTCCCATTTTTGTAGCACGTTTGATAATTTTATCCGCCGCCGCAAGCCGACCTTCTGGAGTAGGTGGGATGCCTTCATCTGCAATCGTTAATCCGATAACTGCCGCGCCTCTTTCTTTGACGATAGGCAGGACACTGGCTAGTTGCTTTTCTTCTCCGTTGACAGAGTTGATTAACGGCTTGCCACCTTTGATGGCATTCAAGCCTGCTTCCAAAATTTTTGGTTCATTTGAATCTATACAAAGTGGAACATCCACAACAGATTGAACGGCTTCCACAACTAACGGAATCACTTCGGCTTCCTCAATTTGTGGATGACCTACATTCACATCCAAAACATCTGCGCCCCAATCTACTTGGCGTTTGGCAAGCTGTTTAACAAAATCCATGTTTCGTTCAACGAGTGCTTGCCCAAGTTTTTTGATACCAGTGGGGTTAATCTTTTCGCCAATAATTACAAATGGTTTATCAATTCCAATTGTCACTTCTTTGCTGTTTGATTTGAGTATGGTGTGCATTCATTCTCCAAAAAATTAAACACGAAGGACACAAAGTACACAAAGGGAAAAAATCGGTTTTGCTCTTCCTTAGTGACCTTCGTGTCCTTTGTGTTTAAAAAGATTTTACGACTTCAAAAATCTCATGGCAGTTTCGGCTAATACGGCTGTGCCGATGGGCAAGGCACGTTCATCTAAATCAAATTTTGGATGATGAAGTAAATAACCTTCATGTCCTTTTTTCTGTACTCCTAATGTGTACATTGCACCTGGAGCATGATTCATAAACGAGCCGAAATCTTCTGCGCCAAGTGATTTATGAATCTCTTGCACATTTTCTGTACCTAATAAATCTTTACCAACTTTTTCTATCATGTCTGAAACTTCTTGATTATTAATCATAGGCGGTGCGCCGATTTCAATTTTCAAATCATAATCACCGCCCAGGGCTTTTGTTACTTCAAAAGCACGTTGAATTTCAGTATGAATTTGTTTTTGTACTTCGGCTGTTGTAAAACGTAATGTGCCAGTAATTTTGATGCTATCTGGAATTACATTTTCAGTAAAACCACCTTGCACGGAACCGATGCTCACTACAGCGGGTGCGAACGGGTCTAAGCGGCGCGAGATGATTCCATTCAATGCCATGATGACTTGTGCTAATAAAAAGAATGGGTCAACGGTAGTATGTGGATACGCTCCATGCCCACCCTTGCCTTTGATGACTCCAAACCATGAATCAACGCCGCCAGATGTCGGACCTGCATTAATCGCAATCGTGCCAACAGGTTGAGTTGGGTCAACATGTTGTGCAATCACATAATCTACGCCAACCATTGCGCCTTCTTCAGACATTCTCACCGCGCCACTTTTGCCTTCTTCATCAGCAGTTTCTTCACACGGTTGAAATAAAAATCGAATACGTCCATTTAATTTTTCTTTTGCTAAAATTCTTGCCGCACCCAATGCCATAGCCGTATGTGAGTCATGTCCGCAGGCGTGCATTTTATTTTCTACTTGAGATTTATATTCCGATTCATTTAATTCTTGCAATGGCAATGCGTCCATGTCAGCACGGATGGCAACAAGTTTTCCGCCTTCGCCTATATCTGCCACCACACCTGTTTTGCCAACGCCACGTTTCACTTTATATCCCATCTTTTCCAATTCATCGGCTACGATTCCTGCTGTGCGAAATACATCAAATCCCGTTTCTGGGTGTTGATGAAAATCACGCCGCCATTCGATTAATTCTTCTGAGATTGCATGTGCTTGTTTAATCATTTTGATTCTCCTTGATTTTGGTGGTCGAGTAGGGCTGAGTGAAACGAAGCCCGTATCGAGACCACAAGTTATTGAAATTATTTTAGTTAACAGGTGGTTTCGATACGCCACAAAAACCAAGAGCGTGGCTACTCAACCACCAATTTATATAATTTACTTCTTTTTCTTCACTGTCTCTTTTTCCGCCGCTAACAAAATTTTATCCAACTCCGCTTCTTGTTGTGGCTCTAAAGGTGTGGGGACATGTTCACGCAAAATTCTTTCGGCTTCGTCTGTTGCATAATCAGCCATTTGTTTGCGACTCATTTTATCTTCCCATGTATCCCATGAATTTCGTTCTGCAAGTTTTGTGAGAGCCATTTCACCAGCGCGTAAATGTTTGAGTGTATGTTTGCTAGCTAAATAATTTCTGTTTGTATTCATTACGGTATTGATAACTTCTACTGCCAAATGCTCTGCATCTGCAGATAACCCTTGACGTTGACGATGCACACTTTTTGCCAATTCATTATCCAAGACCATTTGAGCAAACGAACCCATCACACCCGCTTCCATTTCACCAATGCCCGAAAGTTCATCAGCCCCAGCTAGGGCGGGCAAAGAAGCGTTTAATCCGCGTTCAAAAGCATTTTGTGCATCCAGCGTGTGAGCATTCGTAGAAAATCCATACACGTTGACTGAGAATCCATAATAATGCCCAAGTTGCACAGTTGCGGCGGATGACATACCCAGTTCAACGCCAGCCCAAATCAAACCAGTGCGAGGTTCGAGCAGACCCAAGCGTCCACAATAGATAACGCCACAGCCAGGATTCATTGTCTGTGCCAGAACGAGAGGCGCAAGTGATTCAGCACTTTGCTGAATCAAACTTCCAGTAATCGTCATCGGTGAAGTTGCTCCGCCAGTGGGGGCGGGGAGATTTGCATGAATCACGCCAGCATTCGCCATATCCATAATAGCTTGCGCGGCGACATCGTGCATGGTGAGCGGACTGACAGGCGAAAGTGAAAGTGTAATTTCATGCGCTTCAATTCCAATCACTGCCGCCATTTCCACTGCATATTTTGCTTCGTGACCAAATTGAATGCCAGGTCCTTGCACAGGCTTGGATGTGTTCGATAAGGCATGGCGAAACATGTGCAACGCCATCATTTCATTTTCTACATCAGGTGGTGTAAAAAACGGCGTGACGTTATTGCAATTGGGCAACGCATCTAACAATCGCACAGCATTAATACAATCTTCTGTTGTGGCAGTGTGATGTGTTCCAGTTCGTGCATCAAACACATCTCTTGCGCCACCTAGATTATGAAAAAATAAATTTCCACCACCGATTTCATTGACAGTTCCATTGCGCCCACGGATTTTCGGGCGTTTGTTTGCTTTGGCAACTGAATCCATAATTAAATTTTCAGGCATACAAACACGATTGCCATTCATGGTACAGCCTGCGCTTAATAAAATATCTAAACTGGGTTGATGCGTCCAAATAATTCCAACTTCACCCATAATTTTCATGGTGGCTTCGTGCATTGTTTTAACTTCTTCGTCAGATAAAAATTTTAAATATGGCATTGATTCTCCAATCTTTTTTTCACCACGAAGGGTCACAAAGGTACACAAAGGTTTTTAAGTTTTTCCTTTGTGACCCTTTGTCTCCTTTGTGGTTAAGTTTTTAGTACTCTTTCCAAAAACTCCACTCGTTTCACTTCTGCCTCAATTATATTTTCTATTTTCAAAAACGAATGACCTTCATCTTCATACAACAATAACTCAACTTCTTTACCCAATTCGATTAATTTGTCACGCGCTTCAAGTGAATCAATGGCTGGGCAACGTGGGTCATTGCTTCCGCAAATCATTTGCACAGGTGCATTCACTTTATTCAAAAAGAAATATGGCGAAAGTTGCATCCATCTTTCTTTATTTTCTTCAGGGTCGCCCATATTTTCGATATTCCAATGTTGCAAATCTTCACGCGATTCGTTATGTGATTTTATCCAATTCAAAAATGGCACCACCGCCGAACCACCACAAAAAAATTCAGGATAAAACGTTAAACAACACATCGTCAAAAAGCCACCATGACTTCGCCCCGTCACTGCAATTTTATTTTCACCCGCAGGGGACAAATTATTTTCAATTAAAAATTTTACACCCGCCACACAATCATTTGCATCCACGCCACCCATATCATATCTACTTGCATTTTGCCATTTTTTTCCATACCCCGTTGAGCCGCGATAATTTGGTTGCAACACATTCCAACCTTTTGCAAGCATTTCACTCACAAACGGATTCCATAAATTCTGAAAATGCCAATTGGGTCCGCCATGAATATGAACGACAGAGCAATCACTTTTTCCACGAAACAACAGAGCGGGAACTTGCTCACCATCCATGCCCGCATAAGTAATTTCTTGTGGTGTCTCAAAACCTAAATTTTCTTCTAAAGATTTTGTTAATTGAATTGCTTCACCATTTTCTAAATTGATTTTCCATAAATCAGGTGGATGATTGACATCTTCATAAATCAAAATAACTTCATTATTTATGATTTGTGGAAACGAATGCACTCCATTTCCAACTTTCACTTGATGAAGTTCAGCGCTTCGATTCTTAAACTGAAAGTTGGTTCTTGAGCCTTCACTATGAATCCACCCGATAATTTTTCCGCTGCGCGAAAATGTTGGTTGTGTATCATCTCCAATAGAATCTGTTAACCAAATAATTTTCCCTGTTTCAATTTCATAATTTCCAATGTTATGCCATTCATTGTTTTCACACGAAAAAAAGATAGATTTTGAATCTAAATCCCAAACAGGGTGTTGTGCATTTAATATTTCATCGTTCAAACAAAGTTGAAAAAACTTTCCACTTTCTACTTCAACAATATAAATTGTTCTGTCACTCGCAACAGATTCCGCTTCCGCAACAATATATTTTCCATCTGGAGACCAACTCGCATCCCAAATAGGGCGGTGGATGTCTAGTAATAACTTTTTCTCTTTTGTTTCGATATCTAAAAGATATAAAGCAAAATTTCCATTTTCATCTGAAAGAATGGCTAATTGTTTTCCATCAGGAGAAAAATCAAAATTTGGTTGGTGCGCGTAGCCAGAAGAGGCTGAGAGATTGATAATCGAGTCATTCTCTAGATTGTGGAGAATAATATGGAAAGATTCGCTTCCATCAAAATCAATTGCATAAGCAAGGTTTTTTCCATCAGGAGAGTATCTTGGGGAAAACTTAGAGCCAACCACATCACTTACCAATTCTCTAATCTCTAATTCTCCAGTCTCTAATCTCCAAAGTTCCCACTTCCCACTTTTATTCCAAGAAAAAACAACTTCTTTTTCATCAGGTGAAATGCTGAATCGTAAACCCGTGTCCACGTGTGGGATTCGCAGAAGTTGGGGGAGAGTCAGCATAGGTTAAGCAAATTGCAAATCATCAAGAACTGGTAATTCTTCAACGCCTGCTTTTTTAGCAAGGTCAAGCATGAAGGTATGTAACTGCTCCACTTTAGCAGAATCAAGTTCAGGTCTAGTATAAGAAGCGAGCAAGTCATTGACCATTTTCTTCGCGCGGGAGAACGCATCCAGTGAACCAGATTTTTTCCAATCGCGCATTGAATCTCTATCAATTACATTGCTTGGTAAATGTTGTTCTTCACGGAATAATTTCATCGTGATTTTTTGTTTAAGAAAATCGCCACCCTTGAAATTAATTTTGTCATCATAAAAACCTGTTGCCAAAGTTTCAGTGTGAAGTTTTACACCTTCAAGCATACGTTTTGCCATGGCAATCCCTTCTGCATCAATGACAAGTTTTTCAGCACTGTGGCATGAAAGAAAATCTAACATGCCTGAACCTGAAATCATGTTGATACCGCTCAACGCGCCAATCATTGCAGTGACTCCACTTTCAAGACCCGCTTGTGCATCTACAAGTTTTGAATCAGTTGCACCAAGATATGTATGAGTTGGCATGTTCAACGATTTTGCAACTTGTGCATAAGAACAATCCAGCATGGCAGTTTCAACTGCACCCATTGGCGTTGCACCTTTTTTCATATCAAAGATACAAGCCGCGCCGCCCCAAACTATCGGTGAACCTGCTTTTGCTAATTGATGAATCGTGATACCTGCTAAACATTCTGCTGTATGTTGTGTGACAGTTCCTAACATTGTCACTGGAGCCGCCGCACCAGATAATGGCACTGAAACAATTTCAGCAGGGATGCCTGCACGTGCTAAGGCAATTAAATTTCCAGATGCAAAGTTGCTCCAAATCAATGGCGGAGCAGGGCACACATCAAATATGGCGCGTGGTTTGTTTTTTGATTCTTCATGTCCACCCGCCATAATTGCTAACATGTCTATCATTTCAGAAACGGTTTTATTTGTAAACGCACCCGTGACAATTGGTTTCTTTGAAAACAACAACGCTAGATACAAACGATATGAATCTTGAATCGTTTGTGGCACGTCATGGCAAACTACCGCTGTTGATTGTGCATCATATTGTGATAATTGCTCAGCAACTTTAATTAATCTAAGGAGATGTTCTGTTTCAGTCGTTTCATGCTCAAGCGTTTCTGGATTAAGCATTGCGATTCCAGATGAACCTGGATCAAAATGAACTGCATCGCCTCCATACTTGACCTTTGGATTGCCATCGTAATCGTATAAATAAAACTCACGTGGAGCACTTTCCAATGCCTTGCGGACAATTTGTTCTGGAATTCTGACAACGTTTGTTTCTTTATCAACTTGTGCGCCAGCATTGCCGAGTAAATCGCGTGCTTCGTCATTGTTAACTTTTACCCCAGGTTTTAAGAGAAGCTGATAGGCTTCATCTAAAATTCGTTCAATCAATTCATCATTGAGGAGTAAAAGTTTAGGTTGCATAATATTTCTCTTTCTTGTTGTGTCATTCTGAGCGAAGCGAAGAATCTCTAACATAATTTTAGAGACTCTTCGCCACAAAGAACAAAAGCGTGGCTCAGAGTGACATAAAACTACTGGTCTGCTTTTCCAACTAATTCTTTTGCTAACTTAACCGCACCGACTGCATCTTCAGAATATCCATCGGCTTTGATTTTGGTTGCCCAATCTCGTGTAATCGGCGCACCACCGACCATGACTTTAATTCTTGGGCGCAAACCTTCTTTATCTAATTCTTCAATCACTTCACGTTGACGAACCATCGTGGTTGTGAGCAATGCACTCATACCGATAATTTGTGCATCAATTTCAAGTGCTTTACCAATAATTTTGTCGGCGGGTTGGTCAACGCCTAAATCTGTCACTTCAAATCCAGAAGCGCTTAACATCGTGCCAACCAATGTCTTTCCAATTTCGTGAATATCGCCTTCAACGGTTGCTAATACAACGCGTCCCATCATTTCACGGGCTTCACCAAGTTTTAGTAATTCAGGTTCAAGCACAGCCACTGCGGCTTTCATGGCTTCACCAGCCATTACTAACTCAGGTAAAAATGCTTCACCTGCACCAAATTGGTCACCAATGTAATTGACCCCAATCACAAATCCTTTGGTGATAGTATCTAATGGATGTAATCCTATCTCAATGGATTTTTTTGCAAGCTCAACAGAGATATCTGAATCTCCATCAATAATGCATTGTGCCATGTCTTTATATAATTTTTCCAAATCTTCGGTCATAAAATAAATTCTCCTTTATAACGTCCCGCAGGTTTTTTGATTAAACAAAAATATTAATCTAAACCTGCGGGACGGTGTTTATTATTTACTTTTCTTCATCAAATGTAAAACTTGTTTTTCTTGTTCTCGCAATAACTTCGATGGCACATTCAAATATTTTTCCAGCCATCTGCCAGATTCCATCACATGCTCAATTGAAACTTTAACTGCTAAATCCGCATCCCCTTTTTTGAAAGCATCTAAAATTGCGGAATGTTCATCATGTGTTTGAGTGACACTACTTTTGACTAACTCAGGCTTTCGATACAATGCTTCATATAACAACCAATCTGGAAAAGCATTTGAGACAATTGTATACAGTTGAATCAACAAGGCATTTCCAGAAGCTTCTGCAATAGCGGCGTGGAATTCTCTACTAAGTTGTCTTTCTTGTGGCATTTCACTTAACTCAACATATCTGTCCATTTCATCCATGATTTTTTTCAGGCGCGTCACTTGTTCAGGCGTAATGTTTGTCGCCGCTTCACGCGCAATGATGGCTTCCAGAACGAGGCGCAAGCCGTAGGCTTCGACCACTTCTTTTGTATTCATCTCCCGCACACGCACACCCCGGTAGGGAACACGTTCAGCAATTCCCTTAGCAACGAGCAAGTCAAACGCCTCGCGGACGGGGGTCATACTGACTCCCATTTGGGAGGCAATATCTTCCTGCCGAAGCCAGTCGCCGGGCGCGTATTTACCTGCAATGATTTGCCTGTGCAAAGCATCAAAGATTTCTTCTTTGAGGATTTTGTGTGTTTCTAGTATGGATGCCATAATTGTATATTATATATAATTTAAGGGAATTTCGGAAGTGCCTTAAAACATGACATGTTTAATTAGAAGTCTGGCAAGTTTGACTCTTTGTCCGCGCAAAAGTTATCGCCAAAAAATGTGTAAGTAAGACATGTCATGTTTTTAACTTGCGCTTAAGCAAAGAATGTCGCTTTCATTCGTGTATAATTAAATTATTGGAGTGAATATGTCTGAAATTGACCTTGCCCCACTCAAACCTGCCATTGAAAAATATATTCCGCTGAGCCGCTCAGGGTTGTTACCAGCCTTGCATGCGGCTCAAAATATTTATGGTTGGATTTCTGAACCCGTTGCGACAGAAATTGCAAAAACTTTGCGCGTGCCATTGGCAGATGTGCATGGCGTGATTGAATTTTATTCGCTGTTTTATAACGAGCCAGTTGGCAAAAAAGTTATCCGTGTTTGTACCGACCCTGCTTGCGGGATTAAGGGCTCTGACGACATTTTGAGAAAACTTTATAAAAAACATGATGCAGAACCGCATCAGCTTAACTCCAAATTGAATCTAACCATTGAGCCGAGTCCATGCCTCGGCATGTGTGAGCTTGCTCCTGCAATTTGGACCATGGACGATTACAACAATACATGGACAGTCAATCAAAATGAAGCAAACCGTCCAGAGTCTTTGGTTTACGGTTCAATTGGAGAGTTAACAAAAAATTGTGGACACGGCGAAACAACCTATTTAGATAAGTATGGAAAGTATGAAGCATTTGAGAAAGCAAAACAAATGCCACAAGATAAAGTGATTGCTGAGGTGAAAGAATCAGGTTTGGTCGGGAGGGGAGGCGCGGCGTTCCCAACTGGAGTCAAATGGGAAGGTGCATTCAAAGCGGAAGCGAATCAAAAATATATCATCTGCAATGCGGATGAATCTGAACCCGGTACTTTCAAAGATAGAATTTTATTATTAGATGACCCGCATTCAACCATTGAAGGCATGTGTATTGCGGCGTATGCAATTGGCGCGAGCAAAGGTTTTATTTATGTGCGTGGAGAATATCCATACATTGTGCCTGTTTTAGAAAAAGCGTTGAGTGAAGCGCGTGATGCAAATTATTTGGGAAAAGATTTTGATATTGAAGTTCGCGTCGGTGCGGGTGCTTACATTTGTGGCGAGGAGACTGCGCTGTTTGAATCCATCGAAGGGAAGCGCGGTTTCCCGCGTGTGAAGCCGCCTTTCCCAACCACGCATGGTTTATTTAGCAAGCCGACTGTGATTAATAATGTTGAGACGTTATGTAATGTGCCTTTGATTATTTCAAAAGGTGCAAGCGAATATAGAAAAATTGGCACTGAAAAATCTCCCGGACCGAAATTATTTTGTTTATCAGGTGATGTGACAAAGCCTGGTTTATATGAAGTTCCATTTGGTGTGACGTTGCGCGAAGTGTTAGAAATGGCTGGTGGTGTAGCGGATGGAAAAAAATTAAAATCCGTTTTGTTCGGCGGCGCGGCGGGTGCATTTGCAACATCTGAACATTTGGATGTCAAAATGACATTTGAAGATTTACGCGCCGCAGGTTTACCATTGGGTTCAGGTGTAGTGATGGTTTTTGATGAGACTCGTGATATGCGTGATGTGTTAAATCGTTTGGGACATTTCTTTGCACATGAATCTTGTGGCAAATGTTATCCATGCCAAATGGGTACACAACGTCAGAAAGAAATTTTGCACCGCATTGCAGATGGAAAAGTGGAACAAAACGATTTTTCACGTTTACAAGATGTAGGTTGGACGATGACAGATGCAAGTTTATGTGGCTTGGGTCAAACCGCGGCAAGTGCGGTTTTATCAGCAATGAAAATTTGGCCTGAATTATTTATGGGAAATGGAAAGTAAAAAGGAAGGAAAATTAAATGATAGAGAAAAAAGAGACTGCTGCTGAAAAACCTGATGAGCCAACATCTTCAATTGCACAAAAACCTATAGTTGAAATACCACCTATAAAAAATAAAGGTTTGCTTTTCATTGTTGCTTTAATTCTTGGTTGGCTTTCAGATTTTCTTTTTTGGGAGCAAGTATTTGGAGTTAATGTACCTTTGTTTTTAACTGTTTGTTTGGTTGGGGGAGTGTATTGGCTAATCTCTGCTGGATTTAAACCTTCAAAGAAAAGTTTGCTTTTATTAATTCCATTTTTATTTTTTTGTTTCGCTTCTTTCACTAGACGTGAACCACTTACGTCTTTTCTCGCTTATTTGTTTACATTTATCTCATTAGGTCTATTTGCCACTTCATATCGTGGTGGTTTTTGGATATTTTATGGACTTTCCGATTATGCTCGTAAACTTCTTACGCTTCTTTTTGACGTGATAATACAGCCGATTCAGTTTGTTATTCAACTTCGCAAGGATCCTTCATCTGAAAATTTATTAAGTAAGAATTCACCACTTTGGGGGTTATTGCGTGGATTAGTTGTCGCATTACCAATTGTATGGTGCTTTGGAACAATTCTCGCATCGGCAGATGTAGTGTTTGACCAAAAACTAGATGATTTTTTTGAAGACTTTTCTGAAAACACACAACGCTTTATTACTATCTTAATCTGTGCTTACATTCTGATTGGTGTATTTTTACATAGTGTACTTAAAAGCGAAGATAAGAAATTTGATGAAGAAAGTAAACCTTTCATCAAGTCATTTGTTGGATTTATTGAGGCATCAGTGATATTGATAAGTGTTTCACTCCTCTTTTTGGCTTTTGTGAGTATCCAATTTCAATACTTCTTTGGTGGGGAAAATAATATTGGCGTAGCAGGTTTCACTTATTCGCAATATGCCCGACGGGGATTTAATGAAATGCTTGTCGTTGCTTTCTTTAGCTTAGTTTTGATTTTAGGGCTGAGTTCATTAACAAAAAGAGAAAATGAAAATCAGAAAATAATTTATTCAATTTTCAATGTTGTGTTAGTGGCTTTGGTCATGATTATCCTTGTTTCTGCATATCAAAGAATCGAGTTGGGGATTGGTTGGCATGGATATTCTCGTTTACGCTTATATCCAAAAATATTTTTGATTTGGCTGGCTTTATTGTTTGTGACAGTTGCCGTTTTAGAACTGATTCGTAACCAAAAGTTTTTTGCATTTGCTGCCTTAATGGCTTCTTTTGGATTTGGTGCATCACTGTACTTTTTCAATGTTGACGATGCGATTATTGAACGCAATGTATATCGTGCATGGAATGGCAAAAACCTAAATGTTCCCCACCTTGCATCTTTATCTGATGATGCTATCCCCATGTTAGCAAGAGAGTTTTTATATAATAAAGAAATACCTGATGAAGTACGTCAAGGGTTAGGTGCGGCATTGGCATGTTATCGTTACTTTGAAGAGCGACCACATATAACAACATACGATTGGCGTTCTTATAATTGGTCAGGTTCACAGGCTCAGCAGACTTTAGATTTTGTCCGACCTTATTTGGATGGATATGTTATTAAGTATGATAAATACCCTTTGAAAGTAAAAACACCAAATGGTAGTTTGTATGAATGTATCCTTCGTGGTTCAGCGGATGAAAAGGAAGAATAGTTTATGGCTGAAATTAAACTTACATTTAATGGCAAGGAAGTAACTTGTGAAGGCGATAAAACTTTATTAGATGTCGCTCGTGAACATGGAGATAACGTCCCAACCATTTGTTACCACGATGCAACGACAGCCAATGCTTTGTGTAGAATCTGCGTTGTAGAAGTGGAAGGAATGCGTGTGCTTCAACCTGCCTGTGTAGTAAAAGCAGGTGCAAATATGAAAGTACAAACGAAAAGCGAAAAAGTTCTTCGTTCAAGAAAAACAATTTTAGAAATGTTGAATTCTACGTTGGATTTATCTGAAGCAGATGAAATTCAACATATGATGCAAGATTATTCTGTAGATGAAAATCGCTTTCCTGATGCGGAACGCCGTGAGTCAGATGTCAAAGACGATAACCCGATGTACGTGCGTGATTATTCAAAATGTTTATTATGTTGGCGATGTGTGCAAGTCTGTGCGGAGGATGCTCAATATACATACGCGATTAACTTTGAAGGTCGCGGATACGAAACGCAAATCGGCACATTTTTTGACAAAATTATTCCAGAAACCAGTTGTGTGTTGTGTGGTCAATGTGTGGCGGTTTGCCCAACAAATGCCTTGAAACCAAAAAGACAATATTTACTTGAGCAAGGCATGAGTGCGAATGAAATCAGTGTGATGAACACAGGTAGAAAGCAAAGAAAGAATCGTAATGCGTGAAGCGTAATCCGTAAAAGGCACTTTACGCATTTCGCATTACGAATTACGTCTCCCTGTCAAGGAATGAGGACTATATGTTAAAACCTGACCGAATTGTTACATCTACCTGCCCATACTGTGGTGTAGGCTGTAATTTGCAACTACACGTCAAAGATGATTTTATTTTCAAAGTCACCTCGCCATTTGATTCACCTGTTAATAGTGGTAATTTATGTGTCAAAGGTCGTTTTGGTTATGACTATATTTATCATCCCAAACGAGTCACAACCCCGTTAGCAAGAAGATATTTGCTTGAAGGTAAACCAAAACCAAAAGGTCGAGAACAAGTTTTTGCAGTTAGCAAAGATGGAAAACCGATTCCCGATTCCCAAATATCCAACGACTGGGATTGGGTCGAGACCGATTGGGAAACCGCATTAAATCTCGTTGCTGATAACTTAGTTCGCATTTACAAACGAGATGGTTCTGATGCAATGGCAGTCTATTGTTGTGCCAAAGCCACCAACGAAGATAATTATTTATTGCAAAAAATGTATCGGGCATTATTCCGCACAAACAATGTTGACCATTGCACACGGTTATGTCATGCAGGTTCGGTCGTTGCGTTACAACAAGCACTTGGTTCATCTGCAATGAGTAACACCGCTTCGCAAGTCATAATGAATGATGTCTTCATCGTCACAGGTTCAAACACATCTGAAAATCATCCTATCATTGCCTTACAAATGAAAGAAGCCGTACAAAAATACGGCGCAAAATGTATTGTGATTGACCCACGCCGTATTGACTTGGTTGATTTTTCCGAAATGTGGCTTCCACTAAAACCTGGCACAAACGTACCAGTCTTTTCTGCGATGGCACATGTGATTGTCAAAGAAAATTTGGTCAATTGGGAATTTGTCAAAAATCGTACAGAAGGTTTCAACGAATTTGTTGAAAGCCTTGAAAAATTTACGCCCGAATATGCTCAAGAACTTTCTGGCGTGCCTGCCGAAGATATTCGCAAAGCCGCGCGTTTATATGCTCAAGCAAAAAACGGCGCCATCTATTGGGGCATGGGCATCTCACAACTTTCACATGGCACTGCTTCTGCACTTGCGTTAATTCATCTTGCGTTTCTCACGGGTCACATTGGGCGTGATGGTACAGGATTAAATCCATTACGTGGACAAAACAATGTACAAGGCGCAAGTGATATGGGTTCAATGCCGTTTCATTATCCAGGGTATATGCGTGTGGATAATGAAGAAAATCGCGCCAAGTGGGAAAAACTTTGGAACATTGAAGAAGGCGGCTTAAGCCTCAAGCTAGGATTAACTACCACTGAAATTCTCAGCCATGCGCACGAAGGAGGCGTTCGGTCGCTTTTCATCATGGGTGAGAATCCGATGATGTCTGAACCGAATCTAAATGTCGTGCGTGAACACATGCAAGAACTTGAATTTTTAGTGGCGCAAGATATTTTCATCAATGAAAGCGGCGCGTTTGCCGATGTGTTTTTGCCTGCTACGCCGTTTGCTGAAAAAGATGGCACGTTTTCAAATACGGATAGACGCGTGCAAAGAGTTCGTACTGCTCATGCACCGCGCGGAAACTCTCGACCTGATTGGCAAATTATTTGTGATTTAGCCCTGCGCCTCGAATCCAGACTTGGAGTTGATACTGCCAAGTGGACATACACCAACCCCGAAGAAATTTTGCGCGAGATGGGAAGCGTCAATTCAGATTATGCTGGCATCACGTATGAACGCATTGAAAAAGTTGGCTTGATTTATCCTGTACCGTCATTAGACCATCCCGGCACGCCGACATTATTTACAAAAGATTTTCCACGTGGGAAAGGAAAATTTCATGTGTTGGATTATGTTCCGATTCGTGAAGAGCCTGATGATGAATATCCATTTATCTTAACGACAGGACGTTTGCTTGAACATTGGCATGGCGGCACCATGACTCGTAACTCTGCATTAAATGAAGCCTACCCCGAAGGACGTGTTGAGATTCATCCAGCCGATGCAGAAATCCATGGCATTCAACATGGCGACCCCGTAAAAGTTTCTAGTCGGCGTGGCGAAATTGTAGTGCGCGCAACGATTACAGAAAAAACATCTATTGGTGTTGTATTTTTGCCATGGCATTTTGCCGAAGCCGCCGCCAACTTATTAACAAACGATGCTTTAGACCCGCAAGCAAAAATCCCTGAATTCAAAGCCTGTGCTGTGCAAGTTTTCCCTGCCAGATTAGATGATTTACCAAACCCAAATGTGATTGTGGAAAGGGGAAGGTATTAATCATGACCCTCGTACAGGGTTAGAGGGGCATGGATTTCAACAATGCCATGCGGTGGGACGTTATATCGCGGAGTTGATGTTGAATAAAACGCCGACGTTGGATTTATCTATCTTTTCGCCAAATAGAATTTTGGAGAATGCGCCGGTCTTTGAGAGTAGAAGGAAAATTATTTGAATGGTCTAACAGGTCTAACAAGTCTAATAAGTCTAACTAGTCTGAATGGTCGGGGAGGTCTTGGGTATAATGGGATTATTCGGCAAGGCGGAGGTAAGGCATGGCTAAAAATGGAATACAGAAGAAAAAACGAACTGAAAATATCCCAGTTTCTACACGCCCGCTCCATGACAATGAAAAATTGTTGATGACAAAATTTTATGAAAGCATTGTCGCACAAAGCGAACAGATGGATAAACTTGCAGAAAAGCTCTTAACATTGCAGTTAGCAATCCCGGGCTTATATGCTACAGCCTTGAAATTGGTCGGCGGAGATAATGCGGTTGTAACCACAAACAACGCTTTTTATCTGACATTTTTATTTTGGGGTTTAGCATTAGCCGTGACAGTAAATGCACTTACTCCCCAAAAATGGGAAGTAGATACTACAATTATTAAACAAGACCCTGAAAAATTATCTACAGTTTTGGGTATTGAAGATTTTTTCAACGAAACTGCATTGTATAAACGCAGAAGGCTTATACTTTCAAGTTTTCTTTTCTTTGCAGGTATTGTTTGCGCAACATTCACCATTGGGTAAAACTATGAAAAAAAGATTTACATTCAAATGCTGGAATTGTGAAAGAACTTATACGCTATTTCGTGAAATTACGAATCAGCAAACATTACAGGTTGCTTGCCCATATTGCAAAGCTGATGGCGTAGTGGATTTAGCGCCATATCTGAAAGACAAAAAAATTATTGTTAAGCGGGAAGGTGATACTGATGAAAATATAGGTCACGAATATCAATTCCCTGATGTATTGCCGACCAATAAGCCTGAATAAGATGATGTATAGCAAAGGTGGTTATTCGATATGTCTCGTGTAATTCATAAAACTCCATTTATTATCAAACCTGATAATGCTTTGATTCAGACCTACCCAGAGTTACAAAGACAGAGTAATGCAATTAGTCGTAAATACGCTAATAGCCAACTAGTTACAGAAGAAGAACTTACGATTATTGGCAGTAATTTATGGAATGTACTCAACCTACAAGAAAGTTTTGACATAGCCTATCAAAATGCTGGGGCAGAAATTTTGCCTATTATCATTGAGAGTGATATTCCAGAAATACAAGTTTTGCCGTGGGAAACTCTTTATCATGCCACTCATGGTTTTCTCGGCAAAAACCATGCTTTTACAGTATCAAGGCGCGTAAAGGGATTAAATAAAAGTTCAGATGCCCTTCGCAAGGGACCATTACGGGTTCTCCTATTTACTTCATTACCCGATGATGTAGACCCTGAAAGAGGAAGGTTAAATGTAGAAGAAGAACAAATACAAGTTCAAGAAGCGCTTATACCGTGGATAGCTAAGGGTATGGTGCAACTAGAAATCCCAGATGATGGCAGGTTTTCCACGTTACAAGAATTAATTAAGAGTTTTGAACCCCATATTTTATACCTCAGCGGACATGGCAAATTTAATCATCAACCTCACTCAAAGGAGCCAGCCTACGGAGAATTCTTCTTTGAAAGCGAAACTGGAAAATCTTATGGTGTCAGAGAAGATGATATCGCCAAGGCGTTAATTGGCAGTGGGGTGCAGGTTGTTGTAGTTTCTGCTTGTGAAAGCGGAAAAGCCGCCTCAGATGAATTGAATAATGGATTAACCCGCAAACTAAGCGCGCAAGGTATTCCGCATGTGATTGGGATGCGCGAATCGATTTTGGATAAGGCAGGGATTCAATTTGCACGCACCCTATGCGATGAACTTGCGCGGCAGGAAAGAATTGACGTGGCTTTGCAATACGCCAGAATTGCTATTCAAAAACCACTTGCAGATAATGTGGTGACAAAACGCGAAACCGCTACGATCGGCATTGAGGAATTTAGCTTGGGGCAATGGTGCTTGCCTATGTTGATTTCCTCAAATGTAGAAACGCCAATCATCAATTGGGATTTCACACCACAAATAGTGGAAACGACAATTACCTATCGAAAACAAATAGATACCGTCAGCCTACCTGAACGTTTTATCGGCAGACGGTCTGAGTTGCGTACATACAAAAACAAATTATTAAAAGGAGAGGTACAAAAATTGCTCTTGATTGCCCCTGGCGGACAGGGAAAAACCTCACTGGCTGGTAAATTGGCTTTAGATTTACAAAAATATGGCTACAAAATTTTTGCATGGAGTGCTCATCAGGATAATAAAAGCACTTGGCAAAATTTTGAATTTGAAATGGTCAGCCAACTCAGTACTGATAATATACAAAAATATAATTTGCTTGCTAACTTGGATAAAGACAATCATTCGGCTCGTGCCAAATTTTTATTATCTTTACTTGTTGAACAATACAACGGAAGAGTTATTTTATTCCTTGATAACCTTGAAACCATTCAAGACAAAAACAGCCTAGAAATTACTGACCCAATCATCACAGCCTGGATGCAAACGGCTGAAGCTTTGCCAAATTTAATTTTATTAGCAACCTCACGCTGGAAACCACCTGCATGGGGTGGGGAAGTGTTGCCTTTAGAACGCGCCAACTATGGTGACTTTTTACAAATCGCCCAAAAGCTAGGGAAACACTCTGCCTTTTTGCAAGACCGAACTCGCTTACGTAAAGTTTATGATGTGCTAGGTGGAAATAGTCGCGGCTTAGAGTTTTTTGCGGCGGCGGCTTCTGCAATGCAAAACCTCACACAGGAAGAAAATTTTCTATTGGTTTTAGAAAAAACCAAAGCTGACTTACAAGCCAACATGGCAATTGAAGTAATTTACAACCATTTATCAAACGAGGCGAAAACCTTGCTATCTCGTTTGCCCGCTTTTTCCGAGCCAGTTCCAGCCGAAGGTGTTTTGAGCCTTGCGCTGGATTTACCCAACCCCGAAGATTTGCTTCAAAATTTACTGAATGTCTCATTAATAGAAGCGAAGCATAACTCTACCTGGGATGTGCTTGAATACCAATGTGTACCATTGGTGACCGAATGGCTTCAAGATAAAAATTTGGTGGATGAAAATGCAACATGGCTTAATCACACAGCTGAATTTTATTTGTACTTGCTTGAACACGAACGCGAAACCATATCCCAGTCCATCATTACGCACCATGCCTTACGTCGTGCAGAGCGACATGATGAAGCCGACCGCCTCACGTTGGATTGGATAGTTGGTTCGTTAACCCGTGCAGGCTTTTACCGCACACTTTTAGAAGAGTGGCTACCCCGCATTTGCGAGTCCAAAGAATTAGCCACACAAGCCGAAGCGCTTGGGCAAACTGGAAAACTGCACATTCATTTAGGAAATTTTCAACAAGCCTTACCATATTTACAACAATCGCTTGCCATCAGGCAACAAATCGGCGACAAAGCGGGCGAGGGGGCGACCCTCAATAATATGGCAACAACTGCTCACGCCCAAGGGGATT
>Ga0224723_1000035_pt1 | contig 87097 bp, 77 predicted proteins | sample Balambano_FR2_Me_FD_161647 | JGI IMG/M metagenome (GOLD analysis project Ga0224723, IMG submission 161647) | Freshwater sediment microbial communities from Lake Towuti, South Sulawesi, Indonesia - Balambano_FR2_MetaG | ecosystem: Environmental > Aquatic > Freshwater > Lake > Sediment | place... | reverse complement strand
ATCCCCCCCAACCCCCCTTCAAAAGGGGGGAGCAATCCGGAAGTCCCCCTTATCAAGGGGGATTTAGGGGGATCGCTCCGGGTAGTAGACATCAAACTCACCCAATTCCTCCCCTCCTTGGCGGAAGTGCCCACCAAAGAACTGGAAGCGATTAAAGAACGGGCGATCGCCAGCGGTTTTGATTTTATTGACTTCTGGGCGATCGACTTCAACTGGCAACCCGGCAAACCCTTCACCCACGACTGGCAAGATTATCGGACGCGGAAGGAGCGATCGCTCAAAACCATCAGCGATGCCGCCTACGAATATCCCGCACCGGGCAAATACACCGCCTGCGTCAAAGTGGTGGATACTTTCGGCTGCGATACCTCGATTACCGTAGAGATAGAGGTGTAGGGCATGAGCAACCCCTACCGCATCTACTTCGATGTTTGTTGTTTGAATCGCCCCTTTGATGATTCGTCCCAGGATCGGATTCGACTGGAGGCAGAAGCAGTTTTGTCCATTTACCAAAAATGTCGGTTGGGAGAATGGACACTGCTCACCAGTGAGGTGATCGAGTCTGAATTACGGCAAACTCCTGATACTCAACGGGTGGAGTTAATTATGGCAGCGTTGGCGATCGCCTCCGAAAAAGCCCAGTTGGATAGTGCCTTAAAACAACGGGCGGTCGAACTGGTTAAGCTGGGACTGAAACCTTTTGATGCTGCCCACATTGCCAGTACGGAAGCGATCGCCGCTGACGTGTTTCTTACTACAGACGATCGCCTGATTCGCAAAGCCACCCCCCATCAAACCAGTTTGAACGTTTTAGTTAGTAACCCAGTAACCTGGCTGCTCAGCCTCACCCCCTATGAAGGAGACGACACCAATGATGACACCCCTTGAACTCAATCGCCTTGGCTATCGAGCATTAATGGATGCCCTCGGTTTCGACGGCATGATCCGTTTCTTGCGACAGTTTGAACCAGGGCAAGGTGACTACACGGCTGAACGCCAGAAATGCCTAGAAAACGTTTCGTTAGACGATATTTTTGATGAAATTGAACATCACAGAGAGTCCTAAAATTTGCCTCTATTTTTACCAATGAACCCAAAAAGACAAACCCTATGGCAGAGCGAGTAAAAGTTCGGTTTGACCTGGAAGCTGACTTTCTAGAGGTTATTTTCTCGGATGCTCCCGGTCATATGCAGGAAACAGAAAATGATGCCGTTATGGAACGGGTAGATTTGGATGGCAACCTTCTCGGTTTTTCTATTTTGGCAGTTAGCCAACTTGCTAAGTCAAAACCATTGATTGCGGAGTTGTTATCAGGAAGAGGAAATGCCGCTTAGGTGGTCAGACCATGCAATAGGTTGATATTAAGGAGTTCACTGGTGTCTACCGCAACTGAGTTAAAAACCGAGAAAAAAGTCTGGACAGATGAAGAATTTATGGCACTGCCCAAAGATGGGCATCGCTATGAAATCGTGAACGGAGAACTGGTCGATATAGGAAGTTCAGGGGCATTGCATGGCTATGTCTGTAGCCTACTATTAGCAGCCCTAGCCAGCGATGTCTTGCCTAAAAAGCCGGGGGTTATTTTAGATTCCAGCACTGCCTTCAAAATGAAAAATGGGAATCGGCGTTCTCCCGATATTTCCTTCTTTACCAAAGAGCGCCTGCAAGGGATGACCGAACTCCCCTCTGGTTTTCTGGACGGTGCGCCTGATCTGGCGGTTGAAGTGTTGTCTCCTGGAAATACCGTTGAAGAAATCCATGAGAAGCTGGTGGAATACTTCGGGAATGGCACCCGTTTAGCCTGGGTAATTCACCCTAGCGAACACTATGTCTTGGTTTATCGCTCTGCCCAAGAACCCGATCGCCTGCTGAAATCGATCGATGCTCTAGATGGGGAAGAGGTGATTCCCGGTTTACGTTACCGGTAGCTGATCTATTTCAAAAGCTCTCGTTCTAATTTCCATGACCTCCTCCACTCTTAACCCCACCGTTCTCGAACCTCTGTTTGCACCCTGGCAAGAACCCAACGCCCATCGCGTCCGGGCAGAAAAATCCGGCGACCCCGCTGTAGTGAAACAGGGACGCAGAGTCTCACCCATTGAAGTCGTGAATAATCTGCGGGCAGCAGTTCGAGAGTGGCGGGAAGCCTTCTACATCGGAGCCAGCGACACCACCATTCAACTGCTGAACCACTGGTTTAACCGCGCCCACCGCAAAACCACTCCTGATGGTGAAGAATTTGAGTTCCGCTACTACTTCTGCCAGCGAGAGGCAGTAGAAACCCTGATTTATCTCAAGGAAGTGCGGCGCATTGAGTGCCTATCGCAAATCATTGCCGAGTTTGGCGGCGCGAATGCGGAATTGCAGGCATTGGGCATCACCGAAGACGAAGATGCCTGGAGCCGCTATGCGTTCAAACTGGCAACTGGGGCAGGCAAAACCAAAGTCATGAGCCTCTGCATCGTCTGGAGCTACTTCCACGCCCTGCGGGAATCTGATTCAGAGATGGCGCGGCATTTTGTGGTGATTGCCCCAAACCTAACAGTGTACGAACGCCTCAAAGACGACTTCGGCAACGGGCGCGTGTTTAACGAAGACCCGCTAATTCCCCCGGAATGGCGCGGCGACTGGAACCTGTCGGTCGTGTTGCAAGACGAAGCCAGCGGCGCGGCGACGGGTGGGATGCTCTATCTCACGAATATCCATCGCCTCTACGATACTGCTAAGCGCAAAAAGAACGCTGAGGACGATAATTACGCCTGGATGGGACCTGTGGTATCCAAAACCAAAGCCCTCGATACAGGAGCCGCCCTGCGCGATCGAATCACTGCCCATCGTCGTGTCATGGTGTTAAACGACGAGGCACACCACGTTTGGGACTCTGGCTCTGCCTGGAACGAAGCCATCCGCACCCTGCATGAAACCATTCTGACTCGCAGTGGCTGCAAACTGGTGGCCCAACTGGATTTCTCCGCCACCCCCAAAGACAACAAAGGGCTACTGTTCAAACACATCGTCTGCGACACCCCCTTGGGAGAAGCCGTGGATGCCGGAATTGTCAAAACCCCGCTGATTGGGCAAGCCAGCCGCAAGCTGGTGGAGCAAGCCGACGACAACGCCGCCTACCGCTGGGAACAGCATTTGCTCCTGGGCTACGAACGCTGGAAAGCCAGCCAAGCCGAGTGGCAAGCCAGCGGCAAGAAACCCCTGCTGTTCATCATGTGCGACGATACCGATGCCGCCGATCAGATTACCCAACGCTTCAACACCGACCTGCTGTTTGAGCAACTCAACGGCAAAACTATCAACCTGCACACCAACCTGAAAGGCAAGCTGAAAAAGGTCGGGCGGGGCAAAGAGGCTCGATATGAATTTGTCGAAGACGAAAAAGCCATCAGCGATGATGACCTGAAGGCACTGCGAAAGCTCAGCCGCGAACTGGATAGCAATGCCAGTCCCTATTTCTGCATTGTCTCGGTGCTGATGCTGCGGGAAGGCTGGGATGTGCGAAACGTGACCACGATCGTGCCCCTGCGTCCCTACAGTTCTAAAGCCAATATTTTGCCAGAACAAACCCTGGGACGGGGCTTGCGCCGCATGACTCCCCCCGGTCAAGCCAATGAACTGGTGACAGTGGTAGAACATCCCGCTTTTGCCAGTCTCTACCAGCAAGAACTGGCTCAAGAAGGCTTGCCGCTGGAAATTGTTGAACTCGATCGCGTTCCTGCTACCACGATTTCTATCTTCCCGGACGAGAGCCATAAGGATATCCATGCCCTGAACATCCAGATTCCCACTCTTTCTGCTGGTTTTCGGATTGTGCCCAAGCTGGAAGGGTTGACAATTCAGGATGTGAAAAAAGCGTTTAAGCCTTACAAACCGTTACCGTTAGGTAAACAGGGCAATAGCGAAATTCAGTACGAAGGGCGACACCTATTTACGGGTGAAGTGGTTGAGAAGTTACAACTCAATCTACCGCTACTGGCATCAGGAATCGGCGCAGTTTCCTACTATGTCAAACAATCGGAAACGATTTGCAAACTGCGGGGACTCCATCCCATCCTCGCGCCCCTAATCCAGACCTTTCTAGAAGAAATTCTGTTTGAGCAGAATACCACCCTGTTCGATCCGGCTCTGGTGGCTCGGTTAGCCGATTCTGATGTGGGTGAACATCTGCGGGCTGTCTTTGTTCCGTTGATCCGCAGCCGCACAACCACCAGCGAAGAACGGTTGATGGTTGAATCGCCCAAATCCCTCAACACCTGGAAACCCTTTCAAGTTACTCTCAGCGAACGCCGTCCCGCCCTGGAAGCCGTAAAGACCCTATTTAACCTCGTCACCTGTAACCGGGAGCTAGAGGTGGCGGTAGCGAAGTTCTGCGATCGCGCCCCTGATGTTGCTGCCTTTGCCAAAAATGCGGGTTCTCAGTGCTTGCGAGTGGACTATCTTACCAATGGCGATCGCCTCGCCTTCTACACCCCGGATTTCTTCATCCGAACTCTCGATGGTCATTACTACTTGGTCGAAACCAAAGGACGCGAAGATCGAGATGTGCCGCTGAAAGCCAAAGCGGCGATCGCCTGGTGCGAGGCTGCTTCGAGTAAAACAGTCCAATGGCAGTATCTCTACATTCCTCAAGGTGTGTTTGAACGCATGGCAGGCGATACCGTTGCCGAACTTGCCCGTGCCTGTGCCCCTGCTTTGCAGAACCTGCTCCAAGCCGATGAGTTTCAGGACTTGCCGCTGTTTATGAATTTGGGGCAGGTGGATGAAGAAGCCTCCGCTGTAGATAGTTTGATCGATCCCGATGTTCTCAACGCTTTGCCTTCTCGCTATCGCCGCGCCGCCGATCAGGCGGTCATGCTCTACCGCTTCTTTGAAAACAAAGATGGGATGAATTATGCTCCCGTTTTCACTGCTCTGCTAGGTTCGATCGATGAGGTTGCGAAAGGCTTTCTGGTACGGCGACTGCAACCAGAAATGCCTGTTACCGTGGATGACCAAAAAGCCTGGTTTGCTCCCTACCTGGGAGATGTAGACCGCAAAGCTGAGGACTACTATCGAAAACTCGCCCAAAACCTGAAACGAACGCTGGTGTTTAACAATGGACTGTCGCTGATCGGCTTGCTGCGATCGTGTTTAGACTTTGCCCTCAATGACACCACAAAAATCGGCGGTGTTTTTGAAGCCTTAAAGATTCAGTTACGGTTTCAGGGCGGACGAAAAGTTCTAGAAACCGTCACCCGCATCAATGACTTCCGGAACACCTACATTGCCCATCAGGAACAAGAGTTAACCGATAAAAACTTAGCTGAACAAGAACTCAAGATCTGGATCGAGGCATTGCATATGGTTGGAAGGTAAACGAAATGTATTTTCCAAGCGAGATAACAAATCGATGGAGCCGACCGCCGAGAGGCTATCTGTGAGCATCAAAAGTGATCCGCAGCGGCTCATCTCAATCGTTATAGCTGCATTGAATCAGGAACAAATGAAAGAGGCTGTTGCTGAACTGCAAGATGAGTCGGAAGAGTTGGGTAAAGTGTTGATTGAACTGAGAACCCTTCAGACTGCGATGAACAATCGGCTGGAGATGTTGACGGCCCGGGTGGATGGCGAAACAACTGGGGGATGGGCACGCAGACAGAGAGATGGAGGTTAGTAGCGATCGCGCTCCAATTCGCTTTAAAGATGCCCATCAATGCACAAAGAAAACGCCCCAGCAGTGCCGGGGCGTTTCTAGTGTCGTTAGAGGAGTAAGCTGACCTTGTTAACGTCAAACAGGTTAGCGTCTCAAGACAGCGGTGACAATCACTGTAATAGTGGCAGAGGCAATTAGGGTGAATGCCAGTTGCACGACCCATTGAGTAGACTGCTGATAGTTGCTGAATCGGTCGTTAAACTGTTACTCATCTCCTTCAAAGAATTCTTGCTGCAAGCGGTTGTATGTCTCTAATTCAGCAGTGGTTTCTATCTCGAACCTCTCTAGCCCGCGCATCACGCCACGCGATTGAAACTGTTTCGCTCAGCTTCAGAGAAGTTGCTGCGAGCGGTGCCAAGCTGTTGTTTGAATTCTTTTAGCTTGGCTAGTTTAGCAGTGATTTTTGTCTCAGGTGCCTTGCCTCATTTGAGCTAGTGCCCCTCCCACTTCTTCGGGCATTAATTCACCTTCGATGATGCCTTCTGACTCCCATTCATGGGAGTAGTGGGATTTGGCTTCGACAACCCAATCATCAGGATTAACGCCTTCACGCTTGACCCGCTGAGCGTAGTTATTGATCAGGTCACGTCCCAATTCGGTGAACTTGGCCCTGTCCATTTTTAAGCAGTTGAATGGGGGCAACTTTTGTCACCCAATCGTTAAACCAGCGGATGCGAATGGTGTCTGCTTTCACATTCAAATCCTGGTTTTCATCTGCTAGAAACTGAGCGCTATAGAAGCGGGGTTCAAGGTGTTCGGATGGCGTTCGCTCAGTGTACGGGATAGCGATCGCGGTTTCGTTCTCCATTGGTTCGGCTCCTTTGCTTGGAATGGTGGAAGTCAGATGAGGTCTGGTGTTCGGTCGTGTTCGCAGTTGTTCTACTGCGTTCGGATAGCGTTCACTCAATGTTCAGATGGCGTTCGGGCGAATGTTCGGGTACTGTTCGGGTATTAGGAGAAAGATCGTTGAAAGCCCCAACTCTAGGGGCTTTCAATTGCTTGATTAGGCTGATTCAGCTAACAGTTTGAGCGATTTCTCAGCTTCCTGTCTTGATAGGAAGGCTCTGTAGCTGCTCAATTTTTTGGGATGCGTTTAGGACTTCTACGCCAACCACGTTGCCGTTTGTGTCGTAGTCAACAATGATGCCAGGCTCTATCTCATCGCTCTCGTCGATGTCGCCCCAAACGATCCACAGGATGTCATCTTCCGGGTTGTAGCTAATCTTCATCGTTCCTCCAGTACTTATTGATTTGACTGGTCTTGTAGACCGACTTGACACGGGCTGGCTCTATGCTGTCGTTCACAAACACTCTAAACAGATAGGTCTTACCGTTGCTACTCTCAAATTTGGATTGGTAAACCTTTGTTCCATCTTCCTGGATTAACACCTGCTCTGGTGTTTCTAAGACAGCTTCTAGAACCTGTCGGGGGATTTTTCGCAGTTCTAAGCGTTTGTAAAGATGGGGGGAGAGGTCAAAGCTCATGGGTTGATGGCTCCCCTGTTTAAGTAAGCAATTAGCGCGTCAGCTTGCTCTACTGCGGCCCGCGCATTGGCTTCGGCTCCAATGCCTGCGGCATCTCTGGCTAAAAGTCCTTGCAGTGCCATTGCTGCAAAGTATTCACGTTTAGTCAAGCCGTAGTGAACGGTGAAATCATCTGGAAAGGATTCTTTAACAAGTAAAGGAAAGGCGTTTGCAGCCGGAAACGTTTCCCAGTTCATTGCTGTTGCCCTCCATTCAAGTAGCCGTTGTCGTAGAGCCAACCGAGTGTTTTCTGTCTTTCGTGTGGCTCTAGTGGGTGTCCGGTGGGGGAACCAGTTCGATATGGGTGGCGATTCTGTAGAGTGCGTCTTCACGGGCGGCTGCGGTCGGAGCGCAAAGGTGATAGCTGACTTGGGTACGGATGTACTGTCTGCTGTATTCGGTCTGTGGGTTGAATTGTTGCATGATTTAAAGGCTTTGGTTATGTACGTAATCAGGGCTGAAAAAGCCGGAGCGGCTGCGGTCACAGCCGCTCTAGTCCTGAAAAAAGTCGAAGCCTATCCAGCCTCGGCACTTTTGTTTGTCCCTTGCTGAGTCAATCCCTCAAACGCCTCGATCAATTCGTCAAGAGTGCATTCATAGGTTTCACACAAGCGCTTAATTTCCGATGGAGTTCCCTTCGGAATTACGCTCCTAGCCTCCCACTTCGCTACCGTTGACGGGCTTTTGCCAAGTTTTGCGGCAAGTTGAACTTGAGTTAATCCTATGCGCTTACGCAGATCCATTGGGGTGAGGCGTTCTCCACTTTCTTCACACATATTGCACTCTATTACTAGTAACGCATAACCGTCCATGCGTTACTAGTTCACGGCTAAACGACATCAGCGCAGGGGGTGAACTGAACATCTCCCCCCGCACTGACCTAATCATCGGGCTTTGCTACCTCTTAGCGAAACTCCTGCTCTATCTCCCTGCAAAATTACCTGTCAGGGCGTATCGCTCCGCACACTTAGCCAACAAAAAAGCGCTCCACTGCGGGGCGCTGAAAGTTCATTCAATTAAGGAAAGTTACATGATGAACAAACTCAGCCCTCGACCCCTCTTTCTCCATCACGCCGCATCAAATAGTCCATGATCCGGTCAATCCGCTCTAGCGCTGCGTTAGTGCTTGCCTGAGTCTGCTCAAACCGCTGTCTGTCTTCATCAAACGCCCGTACAATTTCCATCTGAGCATTCGCCAATCGCTCAACCGCTAGCATCGTCCGTTGAAGCTGCTGTCGATTCTCCTGAATCGCAACCGTGTTCTGCTGAATCGCGATCGCGTTTTCAGCCGCCCGTTCTGCGGTTAACTGCAAAATCGCCTCTATTTGGTCTAAGCGACTCTCGCCCGTTCCACCTGAATTGGTCATCCTTGCCACCTGTTCATCACTTATATTCATTCTCCAATGAACAGCCATCAGCCCGTAAAACTACTTCACTTGCGTAATTTCCCGGTATCCCTGAGTGAGAACAATTCTAAAATGTTAAGCAGTTTTAGAACAGACTTCTAAAGAGGGGGCTAGGCGGCGATAGCAGCGCTGCCTAGCCCCCTTCTTTGCGTTAGCCCCCCTCGTTTTCCACCGAACACATCAAGATGACACATCCAAACAAAGGGACTAACCCCTCTATATTCGCATTCAACCCCTTTGATGTCTGTCAGTACAGACGCAAAACTATATCGATTGGTCTATTGCCATCGCTGCGTTTGCGGTGGCTTTTTTCATGCCCTATGCCCCATTCAGGAGCCTACTAATGGAATCGACTGAATACAACTACATCAACCCGAAGCAGATTCAAGCCTTTGAGAAAATGACGGCTTCGGCGATCGCTTCCACCAACAGCGCTAATTGCTCCGGTTGTTGCCCAGTTGGGTGGCACCCCCTTGCGGGTATCGCTTCGCGATCGCCTTCATCCCCCACTGTAAACCCCCGACTTCCGTTGGAAATTCCACACTATGCAGACCAGATCAAGCAACTTGCGGCTGCTGAGGGAAAGTTTTTGGCTCTGGCAGCGATCGCCCTTCCTCCTGGAGCCATTCCACCAGCGACTCAATTACCTCCTGTCCGTGCTTCGCCGCTTCCTCATAGGTTTTGCCATCGGTACAGGGTTGAGCCACCAACCCAATGAAATCAGGCAAGAACACCACATAACAGCTATCTTCCTCAGACCACTGAATCACCATGCTGTATTGCGAGTTCATTTTTCGGAGTCCCCCATCTCTTCAAGTTGAGCCAGAGCCTTGTTCACCTGCTTTTCCAGGTACAGCGGTGCGTCATCCCCATCCTTCCTGGCAATGACGATTGGTTCAGCTAACAGCGGATGCGTCCAGAACGAGTGACTACCCTTCCCTGGTCGCCAGGTAAAACCAGCATCCAACAGCAGCTTCTTAATCACCCTAATCTTCTTTGGCATCTTCCCCCATTATGCTCTCTCCCCCTTCTGTCAATCGTCGTACCACATCCTTGACCTCAGCAACCTTTTGCTGGACTCGGCTCATCGTTTCCTCATCTAACTTGTGGCGTGAGGCTATCAGCGCCATCTCTGCTGTTGATAGGGTTTGCTCCTGGCAGAGCCAGGACGCGGTGGAAGTGTGGCAACTAAGTAGAGGCGATCGCCCTTTGCTTGAATCGCCACTCCAACCTTTGCAGATTTCAGCCGTCCATTGGCTCGGTTAATTCTGTCCTGAATCATTCGTGCTTAAAACTTGCTTAAGAACTCAGGTACATTGAGTTACATACAGGTATTTCAATGTACATTTACAGATTCCAGCACCAGACCGGAATCTTCTATTAGCGAGGGTTTTGTGCGGTTTTCGGACACATAAATAAATGCCAGGACGGGGATTTGAACCCCGGACACGAGGATTTTCAGTCCTCTGCTCTACCAACTGAGCTATCCCGGCTAGCTGTTTTCAGCGCCTAACTAGGGTAACAAACTTACCAGTGCTTAGCAAGAGGTTAAGCTAGGAAAAAAAGGGAGGGCGATCGCCCTCCCTTTTTTCCAAACTTGAATGATTAGCACTATAAAAGATTAGGGAAGCATTTTCCGTGAAGCAGAGATGCATCCCTAATCTCTGCTTCGCGGAGTAATTGAGTTAGAACTTACACGAGAGTCGGCAATTTAGACATCAGTAGAGAATCGGTAGAGAAAATGTCTGAGTCAATGCAGCAATTGTCAACAGCGATTCCAGAAGTTCTGCCCGGTGTCAAGCTGAATCAGGAGCAGTGGCAAGCACTGCAAGACCTGGAGGATTTTGTTCGCAGCAAGCGAAAGCTGTATTTGTTGACGGGTTACGCTGGAACGGGAAAGACAACGCTGCTCCAGGCGTTGATTAAGCGCATTCGAGAAAGCGACCTGAAAAAGAAACGGCGCGAACCTTACACCATTGTCTTCACAGCGTTTAGCAATAAAGCAACAAAAGTCCTAGAGCGGATGTCTGAGCAGTGGGGGTTGGGCGTTGACTGCATGACCTGCTGTAAACTGCTGGGGTTGAAGCCAGACATTGACCAGAATACGGGCAAGCAGATCTTTAAACCAGACTATAACGGTGAAAATAATTTCGATAAATATCGCTTGGTGATTGTAGACGAAGCTTCAATGATTAGTGAAGATATGTGGCTACTGCTGATGAAAGCAGTGACCCATTTGTATAAGCAAACTCAAATCTTGTTTGTGGGTGATGTGGCTCAACTGCCGCCAATCAATGAGCGAGAGTCGCTGGTGTTTAGCAAAATTTATGATCGTTCAGAACTGACTGAGGTGGTTCGCTATGGGGGGGCGATCGCCATCCTAGCTGAATCCATCCGTAATGATTTGACTCGCAGCCAGTTTCCTCGGTTTGAAACGGATGCAAATGGCGATCGCACCGAGGGTGTCTTTGTGGTGACAGCGCGAGAGTGGGAAAAACTGTTGATTCGAGCCTTTCAAAGTGAGTCTTACCGCAAAGACCCTGACTATGTGCGGGCAGTGGCGTACACCAACGCCAGAGTAAATCAGTTGAATCAAACGATTCGGGCGGCAATTTATGGAGCTAATACAGCACGATTTTTGCCAGGAGAAAGGTTGGTTGCGAATGCGCCATACTTGTATTCTGACAGCATGATTTTGCAAAATTCTGGTGAATGTGAGGTGCAGGAGGTTGCTGTCGGCAAGGATGGACAGTGGCACGTCTGGTATTTGCAAGTAGTGACAGATGAGGGCAAAGAGAGAAGTCTGACTGTGTTACATGAGTTAAGCCAGCTTGAGTTTGTGCAAAAGCTGGATGCCTACGCGAAGGAAAAGCGCTGGCGTGAGTTTTGGGATTTGAAGGGACTATTTGCCGATCTCAGTTACGCCTATTGTCTAACCATTCACAAATCTCAAGGTTCAACCTTTCAAAACGTATTTGTGGACGTGCCTAACGCTTTGAGAAATCGCAATATTCGAGAACGCAACCAGTTACTTTATGTAGCCGTGACCCGCGCTGCTCAACGACTATTTATTTGCTAAGTTAAACTGCTTGACCCTGCTAAGGGTAAGCAATGCGAGCAGGGCGATCGCCCCCACGATTGCAGTGATCCAGATGGCAGGTGTATTCAGTTGACGGATGGCGATCGCCACATAGGCCCAGACAAATACTAAAGTGAAAGCAACATCTGTTCGCCGAACAGCAACAATAGCAGCAATTACAGCACTCACAATCAGCATGATGGTCGTCCAACCCACATCACTAATACCCCATCCTGTCCAGTTGATGCTATAGAGGGCAGAGGCAACATTCACCACCGTTGCGACCGAGATCCATCCAAGATAAATACTAAAGGGCACAAATGCTTGCCATTTTTGGTTTTTAGCAGCTTTGATTTGACCAATTCCTAACTGTAAATAGGCGGCAATGAGTGACAGTAAAATGCCCAACATGGCAACTACCGATGGCCAAAACAATTGAGTCGTAAATAGATAAACCCAGACCATTTGAGCAATGCAGGCAGCGATGAGAAAACTACTGGCACGTTGAATGCGAGGCTCTGTTCGGCGGCTTGGATGAAGCTGATAAATGCCATAGGTGATCAAACCTAAATAAATTAGTCCCCAAATCGAGAAGGCATAGTTGGCTGGGGTAATCTGTACCCCTTGCAGCACAGTGTTGGCGATTTCACCAATGTTCAATCCTTGAGGAGGAAAGAAGTTGGATAAAGCATTAATGGTGAGTGTGGCAAGAATGGCAGTGAGTGTGGCGATCGCCAGCCCAATTCCAGAGTGATTCGATGAAGATATTTTCATGGGTTTCCAACTGAGTCTTAATTCTAATCCTGCCTTGTCCCCCGATAGATAGCACCTATCCTTGTAGCGATCTGTAAATACAGCGCTGCGCCTTGATCAAGGCGCGTAGCGCCATAGTTCTTGAATTGAACTTAAGATGTTATAGTACAAATGAACTTATCGTCTCTACAAGCAGCTTGATAGGGGTGCGTGGGAGGCAATACCACAGGTTCAGGTTGTTGGAAAGATGGCAAATCTGCTGCTGATCGAAAGTCCTGGCAAGTTAAAGAAGTTAGGTCAAATATTGGGTCCTGGCTGGATCGTGAAAGCCAGTATGGGGCACATTCGAGAACTGGCGAATGATGGAGAAGATGCGCTCGGCTTTGATTTGGAGGGAACTCAAATCCACTGTCGCTATGAGCCAAGAGATGCACGAGCAAAGAAAGTATTGGCTGAACTGCGGCAGGCAGTGAAACAAGCAAGTGCTGTTTACATTGCGACTGACCCCGATCGCGAAGGAGAAACGATTGGCTGGCATCTCCAGCAAGAGCTGCGGCTGAAAAACCCCAGGCGGGTCGTATACAGCGAGATTACACCCACAGCGGTGCAGCAGGCGATCGCCCATCCTCGCACTTTAGACCAGTCTTTGATTGCGGCAGGTCGCGCCCGTGACTGCTTGGACAAACTGGTGGGCTACAAGGGCAGCAGACATATCGTGTGGCAGCTTAACAACGGCGCGAAGTCAATGGGCCGGGTACAAAGTGCAACGCTACACCTGCTCTGTGTGCGAGAGCGCCAGATCCACACCTTCAAGCCTGAAGACTATTGGAGTGTTTGGGTGAGCTATCGGGAGGGGTTCAAGGCTTTCTATCGCAGCAAGTCTGCCCCCACTCGTCGTGCGGCTACGGCTCCACAGACTTCAGAATCTCCAGAATCTCTAAATGGATCGTCAGATGATGCGTCCAGTGGCAAAGACAGCAAGTCTGAGCAAGAGTCAGATCGGGTGAAAACTCAGGCAGAAGCAGACCGACTGGTAGCGATCGCCCGCTCTACGCCTCATCAAGTCATCAAAGTTGAAGGAAAAGTGGTGTATCAAGCACCGCCACCGCCGTTTATTACCTCAACACTTCAGCAAGCAGCGGGTGCCAAGCTGCGATTTAGCCCTGAAAAAACAATGAAAGTGGCGCAATCTCTCTACGAGGCGGGCCATATCACCTATATGCGAACGGATTCTGTGGTGCTGTCTGTTCCTTTTTGTCAGGCAGTGCGACAGTATCTAGAGCAACATGACCCTACTAATGTGCCTCAACGGGTCGCAAAACACCATGCCGTCAAAGGCGCACAGGAAGCCCATGAAGCCATTCGTCCAACCGCTGTAAATTGCATTCCACCACTCACAGCATCGGCAGATGAGGCAAGGCTATACGAGCTAATTTGGCAGCGGGCGATCGCCTCCCAATGCTGTGCAGCACGTCTACAAAAAACCTGGGTGGTAACACAATCCGGTATTGCCTTTTGGGAAGCCAGAGGACAGGTGCTAGAGTTTGCAGGCTACACCCGCTATTGGAATAACCTCAGCGCAGATGCCCAACTGCCGCCGCTTCAGCCTGGACAGGCTCTACAGCTTCAGACTGCCCAAGCAGACCAAAAGCAAACTCAGCCCCCGCCTCGCTACACAGAACCCAAACTGGTGCAGTTAATGGAGCGACAGGGAATTGGGCGACCCAGCACCTACGCCCCAATCATCAAAACGCTGCGAGAGCGAGACTATGTAGAGCTTTCGCAGGGCAAACTTCAGCCGACAGGGTTAGGGTTAGATCTGGATGCAGCCCTAGAAAAACTGCTGCCCGACCTCATTCAGCCCGCATTCACAGCGCAGATGGAAGCGGCTCTGGATGCGATCGCCTCCGGGCAGCAAGACTGGCAAATCTATCTCACCAGTTGGCATCGAGACTATTTTGCGCCAGCAATTATGAAAGCACGACAGGCGATCGGGACAAGTCACTTCAAAGAAACTTACCTTAAAGAAACTCACTTAAAGGAGATCTCTCCAGCTTCCCCCAGGCAGAACCTTTCACCTCAAGCCCAAAAATTCTCAACCAAAACTTTTAAAGATCAAGCATCTCAGCTTTCTAAAGTGATCTGCCCAGGCTGTGGTGAGTTGATGCACAAGATCTCTTCGCACTCCAAAAAGCTAAAAGCCAATCACTTTCTCAAGTGCATGAAACCAGGTTGTGCGACCGTGATGTTTTGGAACTCAAAAGCTAAAAAATATGAGTTGCCCTACCATCAGCGAACTCCCGATCCTGAGTCCTTTACGGACTATCCTTGCCCAGTTTGTGGAGCATTGTTAGAACGCTATAGCTATACCAAAGAAGGACAGGCAAAAGTGATGCTACGCTGTTCCCTAACCGAAAATCGCAGAGGAAAGTGTAAAGAGGTTGCCTTTTTTCAGGCAAGAGGGGGCTTTTGGTCGCCCAAATATGGTGTGTTAGACGCTCAGGACACACTTTGAGCGCCTGTAAGCCTCTCTTGTCAAACATTTGAATCTGGCTAGTGGTTTGTCAACTTTAGTTTTAGGGCAAATCCCGTGAGATTTGCCCTAAAACTAAGCTGTGGCGCTGCACTAGTTGCTCAGGCAGTCTTGAAAAAGCGAATAATTTCACGGACGTGTTCCAGAAATTGACCGTCAGTGGTGAGTTGAGCGATCGCCCCTTTTGCTTCTCTAGCAATCCGCTCGTGGTCTGCCTGGTTGGTTGCCTGCAACTCTCGTAGCTGAGCATCCAGACGAATGCACTGCTGGCGAGTGGCTTCCAGGTCTCGCTGCTGAGTCGATACCCAGGAGGTTGATTCGTCGGGGTTAAGCTGCTCCTCCAGGCGTTTGATAGTTTCCTCAAGGGTAAAGACGCGATCGCGCAGTTCCAGCACATCCTCTCGCGGATATTTCACCTGCTGTCGAATCATTGCCAGCCGCGTTGCAAGGTATTGATAGGTTCTCACTGCCGGACGCAACACCGTGAGCAACAGTGCTGCGCCAGAGCCGATGTAGCCGATGGCGCTGATTCCATTGGCGGCCAGGGTGTAGAGTCCAACTGCCGAACTCAGGTGAAGGGCGATCGCCACCCACAGCGAAGCTTGCGCTACCTTTTCAGCATATTCAACTTGTTTAGTGTTAACCGCAATGCCTTTTTCTGTCGATTGTGCAGCTTCGGCTAACACTTCCTTAGCATCAAAGTGGACATTCCAGGGAACTGTCACAATCACCAGCAGCCATTCAAATACAGCAATGCCAATAATCCAGTCGAGAAAATCGCCCGTCGGAATGTGCAGCCATTGCAACACACCAAACACCAGCAGCACCAGCAGTGCAAATCCAAAGTTAAGCGCGATCGCTACCATCCTGCTATCCTCCGCTGCCTAGAAAGTTGTTTCTATTCTGGACAAAGCGGGTAACGATTACGGGGTAACGTGTGATGGTTTTGATAGAGCCACAGCGATTGTTATAGCGGTAGCCATATTGATTAGGACATTTTGGTGGCGCGGCGGAGCCGCGCCACCAAAATGTCCTTGTCCTAACCTAGCTGACTACAGCTATAGCACTAGGAGTAGGGCTTACGCATTTCCCGATAGAACAATGGATTTACAACGTCTTTTCAGATGGCTAAACTAAACGTAGAACAAACGAACCTTCACCGATTCTTTTAATAAATAGTTAAAGGGCAACTTGTAAGATTAGGTGGAGTGGAAATAATGTCTTTCTGGAAAATTTAGTAGACTTTTGGGGAACAAATTCCAATGTTTCAGTACATACACGGAGTCCTCATTGAAAATACGTAGTAAGATTTACGTAGTAGGCTTCTAGTAGGTCGTTCTAATATGGGGCTTACTGCATTGAAGGGCGCATCTCCCAATCATTTTCCCCAGCAGAGCTAAGCGGTAGGTTTTGCCAAGTTTCATTGACCTAACGTTGCTAGAAACTGTGACTTTCCTGCTGGACCCTCTGCGGATTGAGAAGAAGAGTTGTCTTGATTCCTTCAATCTTGGAAGTGTTGTGTATTTAGTTAAAACACCGCTCAAACTTGATGTCCAACGAAACCGCCCTCAAACTTCCAGAGTAGCTAAGCGATCGCCCATGCCTTTGGTGATTGCAATGACACTCTTGAGCGCGGTTGGCACCATGTTGACTGTTGCCTCCGTGATTTTGCTGCACAGCTTTGAGCGTGTAGAAACTCAGGCAATGCACCAAAACCTTGACCGCACCCTGGATACTCTATCAAATGATTTTGCCGCTCTGAGTACGACGGTGAATGACTATGCCGCCTGGGATGATACCTATGCTTTTTTAGCGGATGGCGACTCAACCTACATCAAGCTCAATCTAAACAAATCCACGTTTGCAGCCTTCAATCTGCATTTAATCCTATTAGCACGACCTTCAGAGCAGATTGCTTTTAGCCAGCGGCGCGATCCGCTCACCTCTGACATCACTCCGGTTTCCCAAAGGCTGCAAGCTGCCATTATTGACAGTGGCATCCTACAGCACACTGACAGCAAGGAGCGTTTTGGCATTGTGCTGCTGCCTGATGGTCCCATGTTAGTGGCGGCCCGTCCGGTGCTGCCCAGCAGCCTGGAGGGTCCCAGTCGCGGCACTTTGGTAATGGGGCGCTATCTCAATGCGGCAGAAGTTGAGCGGCTGTCTGAGCTGATTCAGGTTTCGCTCACGCTGCGTCAGGCTACGGAGGCTTCACTGCCTGATGATTTTGAGGCGGCTCGTACTGCTTTGCTAAACGGGCAACCCGATTTTGTGCAGGCTTTGAACCTGGATGCGATCGCAGGTTACGTTCTGCTCAAAGACATTCAGGGAAATCCGGCTGTGCTACTTCGAGCAGAGATGCCCAGAGTAATTTACCGTCAAGGATTGCTCAGCCTACGCTATCTGGGTGTGTCGCTGCTGAGCCTGGGATCGCTGTTTGGGCTGGTAATCTGGCTGCTGTGGCACAGACTAATGTGCAATCTGATTGAGCGCGATCGCATGGAGCAAGCGTTATTTCAGGAAGAGCGGTTTCGCAAGGTGTTTGAAGGTGCGCCGATTGGCATGGCGATCGCCAACATTCGCAGCGGTCAAATCGTCAAAGTCAACCATGCGCTCTGTGAAATGCTAGACTACACCAGCGCTGAGCTAGAAGCAAAGACCTTACAGGAAATTACTCACTCTGATGACTGGAAACAGAATAGCCATCTGTGTGAAAAACTGATATCGGGGGCGATCGCCAGCTACCAGTCCGAAAAACGCTACCTCAAACAAAATCGGCAAACTCTCTGGGTAAATTCCACCGCCACACTCATCCATGATCCCCAGGGAAATGCCTGTCATATCCTGGGAATGTTTGAGAACGTGACCGAACGCAAGCAAACCGAAGCCATCTTGCGCCAGTCCGAAGCACAATACCGCAACCAGGCTGAGCAACTGAGCAACGCCCTGGCTGAACTCCAGCAAACCCAGGCGCAGCTTGTGCAGAGCGAAAAGATGTCCAGCTTGGGACAGCTTGTCGCCGGAATCGCCCACGAAATTAACAATCCCGTCAACTTCATCTCTGGCAATCTGGCTCACGTCGATAGCCTGACCCAAGACCTGTTAAATCTGGTCAGGCTCTACCAGGAACATTATCCTCAACCGTCGGCTGAAATCGTGGCAGAGACAGAAGCAGCCGACCTGGACTTTTTGCACGAAGATTTACCGAAGCTGTTCTCGTCGATGAAGGTCGGATCGGAGCGAATTCGCCAACTCATTTCATCGCTCTGCAACTTTTCCCGCCTGAATGAAGCAGATATCAAAGCGGTTGACCTTCACGAAGGCATCAACAGCACGCTGCTGCTGCTGCAAAGCCGTCTACAAGCAATCGAGGCTCGCTCCGCCATTCAGGTTGTGAAGGATTACGAAAACCTGCCGCTAGTGGAGTGCTATGCCAAGCAACTTAATCAAGTCTTTATGAACGTCCTGCTGAATGCGATCGAGGCGATCGACCGTAAATGGAGGGCAGAGCAGGAATTGGAGAAAGTAAAAGATCTGCCTTGCATTTGGATTCAAACCTGGCTCAAAGGCGATCGCGTAGGGGTACAAATTTCAGACAACGGCACGGGCTTCTCAGAGCAGGTCAAGACGCGCATCTTTGACCCGTTTTTTACCACTAAGGAAATTGGGGAAGGGACGGGACTGGGGCTATCGGTGAGCTATCAGATTGTCGTCGGCAACCATCAAGGGCAGTTGCAGTGCAGTTCTATCCCCGGTCATGGGGCTGAGTTTACCATTCAAGTTCCACTTGAGAGGCAGTTACCCCAGTGCCGCACAAGAATTGCCCCACGCCTCTAGATAATTTCGCAGTACGCAGATTAGTTACAGCAATTTTCACCTGGGTAGACTACAAAACCCTGTAGGGGCAGTTCGCGAACTGCCCCCTACCCGTCGTGGCTTACTCATCTGACAATTGCTGTAAGACAAATAGCCGTAGGTTGAGGGCAGCAAAGCGGAACCCAACCGAATTTAGACTTCAAGCGATGACTAGCAGTGCTGGATCAAGCTCACGCGGATACAGCAGCCAGGTTCGCTGCCAGGGCTGAATCAGCGTTTTCACCAGAGGCGACTGCTCACTGATTTCCTGTAGCCCCATTTCTGTTGCTAGCTTAATGCCGCGCTGGTAAAGCGTGTAGCCATGACTTAGAGCCGTGCGAAGCCCTGCGTAGTATTGCGGCTGGGCGTGTGGCTGATCTGTCTGAGCCAGCCAATCCTGTACCCGCTGCAACAGTTGAGTCTGCTGAGCAGTTTCTAGGTGCGTAATATCTAAGGTTTTAAGTAAATCTCGATCTAGAAAGCGGCGACACAAATCTGCCAAAACGCGATCGCCATGACGCTGCCATCGGTGCAGATGATAGACAAACACCCCGTCATCCGCATCCAGGTATTGCGTCAGAGGCAACTGATTACAATCTTGCTGGAGCCACGCTGTCATCACGTCGTCTGCCTGTAAGTTATCCAGGGCTAGCTGCTCTCTCGCTCGTTTGAAAGCGTGTTCTAGCACCCAGGCTACCGCAATATTTTTGGGATGGTTGTAAACCTGGGCATACATGAAGTAGCGCACGATCAGGTAATGCTCGATCGCCGCCATGCCTTTTCGGGCGACTACAAGCTGCTGACTCACGGGGTCATAGCTCATCGCCATCAGGATGCGATCGAGGTCTAGCTTGCCGTAGCTCGCTCCGGTGAAGTAGCTGTCGCGCATCAGGTAGTCCAGGCGATCGCAATCTAACTGGCTAGAAACCAACTGCCACACCAGCGGCACCGGATGCTGTTTCTGGTAAACCTGCTGAAGCTGATTTAACAAGTCAGGCTCAAACTCGTCTAGCAACTGCCGCAAGGGAGCAAATTCCCGTAAGATTCGCCCCGTCCAGTGTTCATGATGACAGCCAAAAATGTCTTCGCAGGTGTGGCTAAACGGCCCATGCCCAATGTCGTGCAATAGGGCTGCACAGAGTACTGTCGCTCGATAAGGTTTCAGCAGCGGATAGCGGTGGGCAATGCGGTCAAAGGCGCGACGGGCGATCGCCATCACGCCTAGAGAGTGGGTAAACCGTGACCCCTCTGCCCCGTGAAAGGTGAGACTCGCTGGGCCAAGCTGCCGAATTCGGCGCAGTCGCTGAAACGCCGGAGTGTCGATTAGCCGAATCAGCAGCGCCTCAACCGGATCGCCCTGGTCAAGGGCGATCGCCCCATGCAGGGGGTCGTGATAAGTTCGCCCCATATTAGGCAGCACCCGCAACCACCGTCTGCTGGGTCAGCACATCCACTGCCGCCTGATATTGGCGATCGGCAACCGTACCTACCTGATCGCGGGTAATTGGGTCAAGGGAAACCACCAGATCTGGCACAATACCCTGGCGATTGATGTCGTGGTGGTTTGGGGTTTCGTACTTGGCGATCGTCACCGCCAGTCCAGAGCCATCCGATAGGTTAAACAGCGATTGAATTAGCCCTTTGCCAAAGGTTTTTTCGCCAACCAGCAAAGCCCGGTCGTTGTCCTGCAACGCGCCCGCCAAAATTTCACTGGCGCTGGCAGTTCCCTGATTCACCAGAACCACCAGCGGGTCGTCCGTGATTGCCTGCCCGGTTGCGTCAAAACTGTCTTGAATGCCCTGACGATTGACCGTGTAAACGACCGTCCCTTGATCTAGCCAGAGTCGAGCAATCTCAATGCCTGCCTGCAACAGTCCGCCTGGATTGTTGCGTAAATCCAGGATGTAGCCCTCCGCCCCTTCTGACTCTAGCCGACTCACCGCATGGGCAAGCTCAGCCGTTGCATTGGCATTGAACTGGTTCAGCCGAATGTAGCCGATCGCCTTGCCTTCAGACTGGGGGCGCAATTCTGCATAAACGGGATTGAGACTGATGCGATCGCGCACCAGCTTCACCTCTATCGGTTCAACTTCCGATCGCCCCACCTTTAGCGTTACCTCACTGCCAATTGGCCCACGCATCAGTTCTGCTGCCTCATCCAGCGTTAGGGTTGAGGTGGGGGCCCCGTCAATTGCGAGAATGCGATCGCGGGGTTGAATTCCTGCCTGATCAGCTGGGGAGCCTTCAATCGGTGCAATCACCCGCAGTTCCCCTGTTGCGCCATCCTGAGCAATCTGCAAGCCCACACCCGTTAGCTCACCAGACGTATTGGTTTGCAAACTGCGGTACTGGTCAGGCTTAAGCAACCGAGTAAACGGGTCATTCAAACTCGCCAGCATTTGCTGGATCGCCGTATAGGTTTGCTCTCGATTTTCTAAGGGCTGCTTCAGTACCCGTTGACGTACAAACCACCAATTTTGATGGTTAAACGTGTCATCCACATAGGCCCGGTCTACAATCCGCCAGACCTCGCTGAGCAGCTTTTGTTCTTCAGTAAAGGCATTTGCAACCGGAGTCCAGCCGCCCAACACGAGCAAAACCGACAACGCTAAAAGCAGCCCGACTCGAAAAAACTGTTTTCTCATAAAGCAGATCTTAAACTTAGGTAAAGACTTATTGCCACAATCTGACCAGGGCGGCGCAAATCTCAAAACGTCTGATCCCTATCCTTAAGCCTCAGCTACGAAAGTTAAAGAGAATATCGTAGCAAGATAGTAGCAAGTCTGACCCTAAAATCGCCTAACCTCTACCCAATAGAAGCTTTCGCCCGTGAAATCTATCCAGGGGCTATGTTACATTTTCTATTGACAGCAACACATTTTTTGGAACTCTTGCTTCATGTTTACTAAGCAGGTAACCGACTCGAAAGCTTACCAGTGGTTTGAGGAACGCCTGGAGATTCAGGCACTTGCTGATGACATCAGCAGCAAGTACGTCCCTCCCCACGTCAATATCTTCTATTGCCTGGGTGGAATTACCCTGACCTGTTTCCTGATCCAGTTCGCCACTGGGTTTGCAATGACCTTTTATTACAGACCGACCGTAGCAGAGGCCTTCGAGTCCGTTCAGTACTTGATGACCGATGTTAGCTTTGGCTGGCTGATCCGCTCCATTCACCGCTGGTCTGCCAGCATGATGGTGCTGATGATGATCCTGCACACCTTCCGCGTTTACCTGACGGGTGGTTTCAAAAAGCCCCGTGAGCTGACCTGGGTAACGGGTGTAATCCTGGCAGTAATCACTGTTTCCTTCGGGGTAACAGGCTACTCCCTGCCCTGGGATCAGATCGGCTACTGGGCAGTCAAAATCGTTTCCGGTGTGCCGGAGGCGATTCCCGTTGTAGGCACCCTGATTGCCGACCTGTTGCGCGGTGGCTCCAGCGTAGGTCAGGCGACTCTTACCCGCTACTACAGCGCTCACACCTTCGTTCTACCCTGGCTGATCGCAGTCTTTATGCTGCTGCATTTCTTGATGATCCGCAAACAGGGTATTTCTGGTCCCTTGTAGGGCTTAGGCCTCTAAGGTTGGCAAATTGTATCCTTGGGTGGCAGATGTTGGTTCTCCAATTTCGGTAGACTAAGCTGTAATTGATTAAACCGCACTGCTTAACCTTTCTTTATTTCCTGTCTCAGACCCAAAGGAGAACACCATAGGCTATGGCAACTGTTAAAAAGCCGGATCTTAGCGATCCCGCATTGCGCGAAAAACTCAAGAAAGGCATGGGTCACAACTATTATGGTGAACCCGCCTGGCCAAACGACCTGCTCTACATCTTCCCTGTTGTAATTTTGGGAACGATCGCCTGCTGTGTCGCTCTAGCAGTTCTCGACCCCGCGATGGTAGGAGAACCCGCTAACCCCTTCGCCACTCCCCTGGAGATTTTGCCAGAGTGGTACTTATTCCCCGTTTTCCAGATTCTTCGGATTCTGCCTAACAAGCTGCTGGGCGTTGCAGCAATGGCATCGGTTCCGCTGGGCTTGATCCTTGTGCCTTTCATCGAAAGCGTCAACAAGTTTCAAAACCCCTTCCGCCGTCCGATTGCAACCAGCGTGTTTCTGTTTGGTACGCTCGTCACCATCTGGTTAGGAGTTGGCGCAACCTTCCCAATCGACAAGTCTCTGACCTGGGGTTTGTTCTAGAAGAGTTGAGCTTTCCAGAGTTCTCTGGCTCTAAACGGTTTAGAATACTTTCTTACGCCTGTGTTGGTTTATTGGGATGTGGGTGCATCTCCAGTAAGGCAGCATAGGCGTTGTGTGTTTTGGAACCTCAAGCAAAACTTAATTAAACTTACGCTATCCCTTGAGAACAAGAGGCTTAAGCCCCTTGTTAACGTGAAACTTGAATAGTTTTGGGGTCTGCGTAAGTCTGCTAATTAAAAGGGTGTCCCAGTCTGTTGACTGAAGCCTCGTTTTATTGCTAACAATGCGGCTAAGTAGATTTCAAATAAATTTTTTGGCTACTTAAGCTCAGTGGAATGAAGTCCTGGCTGAGTGTGGGCATGTTGCAGCGCGATTATCTAACCGTTAAGAGTGATTTGAGCGTCCTGACGCACATCCAGGAGTGGTTTGACCAGTTTTGTCTGCGATATGTTGCCAGACTGTTTTGGCTCCAGGAGCAGCACTATCCCCTGAATCTGGCGCTAACTGAAGGGTTTACAAATGCGGTACGTCATGCTCATCACGAGCTTCCTTCAGATACCACGATTGAGATTGACCTGTGCCTTTGGGACGACCGAATTGAAATTCGCATTTGGGATCAGGGGAAACCCTTTAATCCAGATGTTTTGGAAGAACCTGAACCTGGCACTTTGAGGCAGGGAGGCTACGGCTGGTTTTTGCTGAGGCGCTTGGCAGATCATGTAGTTTATGAGCGATCGCCCGACAACAGAAATTGCCTCCTAATCGTCAAACACGCCATCAAAGAACAGACAGTGCCCGATAAGAGCTGACAGAACCTAGGCTGACAGAACCTGATAGGATATGACGACCCGATAAAGCTTTAACGTCGTTTTCCTGGGTTCGATACAAAGATTCGATTAATCCAGCCAGTTTCAGGATTGAGTTTGAAGGGGAGTTTGTTACGATTTAGCAGCTACCAGCGATCGCTTCTGCTAGTTATGCTAAAAGATTCACCTATCCAAATCGGTGCTGGTTCTGCGGATGGCGTGACCGGAGATAGAGTGATATGTCAAAAACAGCTCTAATCACAGGGATTACAGGTCAGGATGGGTATTACTTAAGCCGTCTGCTGCTAAAGCGTGGCTATCGTGTAGTGGGGCTGATTCCACCGCAGCGACAGAGCAATTTAGCTAAACTAGGCGACCTGGCAAGTCAGGTAGAAGTATACTCCGTTGCTCTCACTGACAGCGTGGCACTCCTGGAAGCCGTCGAGCAGCTTCGACCTGACGAAATCTACAACCTAGCCGCTCCCAGTTTCGTCCCCGATTCCTGGTCTGACCCCCTCGGAACGTTAGATCTAGTCACTGGTACTGCAACGCGCCTGCTGGCAGCGGTACGGCAAATTGGCTTAGCGACGCGATTCTACCAGGCCAGCAGTTCAGAAATGTTTGGGCAGGTTGACCAGTCGCCCCAGGACGAAAATACGCCCTTTCGTCCGATGAATCCTTATGCTGCTGCCAAAGTACACGCCCATTGGACAATGGTGCATCATCGCCAGCGGTATGACCTGTTTGCCTGTAGCGGCATTTTGTATAACCATGAATCGCCGCTGCGTCCGCCAAATTTTGTCACCCGTAAGGTGTCTCTAGCCGCTGCGTCAATCAAGCTAGGGTTAAGCGATCGCCTGAATATGGGTAATCTACAAGCTAAGCGTGATTGGGGCTATGCCGCAGATCACGTCGAGGCGATGTGGCGAATGCTGCAAACCGAAACGCCAGAAGACTACGTGATTGGCACAGGTCAACTGCACAGCGTTGAACAGCTTGTAGCTGCCGCCTTTGCCTGTGTAGGTCTGAATTGGACACAGTATGTCAACGTCGATCCAAAATTGATTCGCGCTGACGAGCATTTTCACCTGGTTGCCAATCCTACAAAAGCCAAACAAAATTTGAGTTGGCAGCCTCAAATCAGCTTTGAGGCACTGATTCAAGAAATGGTTCTGAAGGATCTAGAACGCCTGACATTAGATGCAGTGACTCCTGCTGCTCTCTAACCGCCTTATGAGCAATCTGACGAATTCCTCCTTAACTCAGCCCGATTCAGTTCAGGAAATCAGCCCTGCGAGTTCTGCTGCTCCCTATCTGTTTATTTTTCTAGAAATTTTTGCGCGGGAAGGCGGCATTCAGTCCTACGTGAAAGATATCTTCCGAAGCTATTTGGAGTTGTCTGACGTTCCTGAAGCCGATGTATTTCTGCTGAGAGACAATCAGGATTGCTCAAATCCTTTCGCTACAGAGTCCTTCAGGTTTAAGTATCTCAAAACAAAATCTCTGCCTCTGGGACGGATTCGACTGGCGATCGCCCTCTTCATCTACCTGGTACAACGCCGTCCGCAGCGAGTATTCTGTGGTCACGTAAATTTGGCTCCGCTGGTGCGGCAGATGTGTCAGCCATTGGGGATTCCCTATACGGTGCTAACCTACGGCAAAGAGGTATGGACAGCACTGCCTGAGCGCTATCGTGAGGCACTCAGCCATGCCGATCAGATTTGGACAATTAGCCGCTACAGCCGCGATTGCGCCTGCAAAGCAAACGGACTAAAGCCTGAGAAAGTGAAGTTTTTGCCCTGCGTTGTCAATGGAAACTACTTTACGCCTGGAGCGAAGTCTGAAGCGCTGTTGCAGCAATATGGGCTGACCCATCACAAGGTGCTGATGACCGTAGCGCGGCTGTGGTCTGGAGACATCTATAAAGGCGTGGACGTGACCATTCGGGCGCTGCCTGACATTGCTCAGGTTTTCCCAGAGGTAAAGTATCTGGTGATTGGGCGCGGTGACGATCAGCCCCGACTCGCTCAGCTAGCCAGAGATTTGGGAGTCGAAGATCGGGTCGTTTTCGCTGGGTTCGTACCCACAGAAGCGCTAGTCGAACATTACCGCCTTGCGGATGCCTACGTCATGCCGTCGCAGGAAGGCTTTGGTATTGTGTATCTGGAAGCGATGGCGTGCGGTGTACCTGTGCTGTCGGGTGACTCGGATGGCTCAGCCGATCCGCTCCAGGATGGCAAATTGGGCTGGCAGGTGCCCCACCGCGATCCGGAGGCGGTTGCCCATGCCTGCATTGAAATGCTCAAAGGCTGCGAACGAGTCGATGGCGTACCTCGCGATCGCCGCTGTGATGGAGCATGGCTGAGGGAGCAGGCGATTGCCCTATTCAGTCAAGATGCTTTAACTCACCAGCTTCATCAACTTTTATAGCGATACGCACATCCTTTAAAACACGTTTTTGCGAGTTAGCTTGATTAACCCATTCTTCCTGTCATTGCCTAGTCAGATACCCTATCCTGAAAGAAGGTCTGAGAAGCAAGTTTGAATCCTACACTAGTATTGCAAGGCAGCAAGCCCCGTAGTCAGTCCGGCTGATTGAAGGAGACACCTGTGAACCAAAACAGTTACAGAAACCTACAGCTAAACCTATCTGGCTTTAGCTTTTGGCTCACCCTATTTGCAGTCGTTTGGCTGCTGGGTTCAATTGGGCTAGGCTGGCTGGTCAAATCCTTTTTTATCTTGATCGGCTTGCTTTTAATTACCCCCGCGATCGCTTTTCTCGGTTTCCGCTGGTGGTTGCAGCGCAATCTAGTTGAAGACCATTGCCCCGTGTGTAGCTACAGCTTTACTGCGATCAACGGAATGCAGTTGCGCTGCCCCAACTGTAGTGAACCTCTGAAGATGGAGAAGGGACATTTCCATCGTCTTACCCCTCCCGGCACAGTGGATGTAGAGGCAGTAGAGGTTTCTGCTAAGCAGATCGAAGATTAGTTTTAAGCTTTGTGAAGAATTTCCTGCAAAGCCTGCTTAACAGAGGGGTACTGATAACTGAAGCCGGAAGCCTGCGTTTGCTTGGGAAAGACTTGTTGGCCTTCCAAAACCACTACGGCTGCGTCTCCTAGTAGAGCTTCTATTGCAAAGTCAGGCACAGGTAGCCAGGAAGGACGATTTAATACCTCCCCCAGGGCAGTGCAGAGTTCAGCCATACGAACCGGGTTGGGCGCAGTCGCGTTGAAGGTTCCCTCCAGGTTGGGCTGGGTTAAAGCCCTCAGAATTAAATTCACCAAATCTTCTCGATGAATCCAGGAAACCCACTGGCGGCCGCTGCCGATTGGGCCACCTGCAAAGAGTTGAAAGGGAGGCAGCATTTTGGCGATCGCTCCACCCATACCCAACACAATTCCCGTGCGTAAAACCATCAGCCGCGTACCGCTCTCCTTGACTTTGCTGGCGGCGGTCTCCCAGGCTTTGCAAACCTGTGCCAGAAAATCATCCGCAGGCGGACTGTTCTCATCAAACACTGTCGTTTCACTGGAGCCGTAGTAGCCAATTGCAGAAGAGTTAACCAGCACCGAGGGTTTAGGATTTGCTTGGGCGATCGCCTCCACAATCTTTTCAGTCCCAATTTTGCGGCTGTCTAAAATGGCTTGCTTGCGCTGCGGTGTCCAGCGTCCTTCAGCGATCGGCTCTCCCGCCAGATTAACCACACCATCACAGCCAGAAATTACGGCTTGCCATTCGCCCGACTCTAGCGGCGTGTAGGCTACTACTTCCACCTTTGGAAACGCTGAAGTTGGAAAAACTCGCTTACCCCGGTCGAGGTTGCGGGTCAGCACGACAACCGTGTGTCCTTCGGCGTTGAGTCGCTCTACCAATCGGTTGCCGACAAACCCCGTTGCACCTGTCACTGCTACTTTCATGAAACTTCCCCATAAACCATGCCATTTGCTGCTGCATAGCGGTGCATAAATCGCATAAACCGCTCCCAATGGTCTTCCCGCTCGATCTCAAACTTGCACTCTACCCGCCTTAAATCGTCCCCTTCTGGCCCACCAAAAATAAACTGCACAGAGGAGGGTTCAATATTAATTTCGCCTTCCTCGTCGGTTAAACGAACGGAGTTTGTGAACCTTTTGGTGTAGCTTCTGAACCTTTCCAGGGACTTCAACTCTTGAAACACCAACAGCACACTACGAAGTCCAGAGTCGCGGTTGCGTCTGAGACTGACATCACTGAGTTTTTCAGAAACGCCTTCAAAGAATTGAATTGAGGGAATTTGGGCAGACATGACAAAATTAAACAAAGCTTAAGGATCAGTATAACGGAGGCTGAGGGGTAAGAGGGCGCAAGAATGGAGGGAGGAGGGATGAAGGAGGAGGGATGAAGGAGGAGGGAGGAGGGACAAGCCTTACTGATCGAAGCTTTGCCGTTCTCATTGTCCTAACCCGTCTTTAGTATTGCTGTGGTTTTAAACTGCATTAACCCCGACTTAAACTCAGGGCTTAAGCCTCTTACTTACAAGTAAGTGACCAGTGCCCCGCCAAATCCATTAAAGTTAGAAGCAGCGATCTTTTCTCGTTTTAACGCTTCAGCTTTTGGTTAGCTCAACTTCCTGGTTAGAATCTGCACCAGCCCTCTGGCTGCAACTGCTGATCGTCGCAGCCTGGTTAGGTTTTGTTTTGCTGTTGGCAGAAGGGCTAAACCGCTCAAAGTGGGCAGAGCCAGAGGCAGTCCGAAAGGTGATTCACATCGGTACGGGCAATGTGATTTTGCTAGCCTGGTGGTTTCAGATTCCAAGTTGGGTAGGCATTGCTGCATCAATTCTGTTTAGTGCTGTTACGCTCTTGTCTTACCGGGTTACTTTGCTGCCCAGCCTCAACAGCGTTGGACGCAAGAGTTTAGGAACTTTCTTTTATGCGGTCAGCATTGGCATACTGATTGCCCTTTTCTGGCAGCAGCAGCCTCAGTATGCAGTATTGGGCATCCTGGTTATGACTTGGGGAGATGGATTAGCGGCTCTGGTAGGGCAACGCTGGGGACAACACCGCTACAAACTTTGGGACGTGGAGAAAAGTTGGGAAGGGTCGTTGACAATGGCGATCGCCAGCTATCTGGTCAGCAGCCTGCTCCTACTCAATATTCAAGGCAATATCTGGCAAACCTGGGTAGTTGCGGGGGCGATCGCTCTTACGGCGACTGGTTTAGAAGCTTTCTCCAAATTCGGCATTGACAACTTAACTGTTCCTGTCGGTAGCGCCATCCTGGGATTTGCCTTAAATCAGGCACTCCTGGAAGACCTGATGTTAGAAGACCTGATGCTAATGGTGTTGAACTGCTGTAGGTTGCAAGGGTAAATTTTTGTTACTGGTCATTTAAGAAAACCGTCCACTGTAGCGCTCCTCTGCCCAGGGTTCGCCTCGGCGATGGTAGCCATTGCGCTCCCAAAAGCCCAGTTCTTCATGGTCAAGAAACTCTAAGCCGTTGATCCACTTGGCGCTTTTCCAGGCGTATAGGTGAGGCACAACTAGCCGCAGTGGTCCACCATGATCGGAAGGGAGAGGATCGCCGAACACGGTGTGAGCAAAGAAATTTTCTTCTCGCAGAAAATCTTCAACGGCAATGTTGGTTGTGTAGCCCCCATAGCAATGCTCCATGATGTGGGCAGCTTTAGGGTCAATCTCCACAGACTTCATGAAATCCGTTACTTTTACCCCAGTCCACTGTACATCCAGCTTTGACCAGGTTGTGACGCAGTGAAAGTCGGCTGTGAAGTTGCTTTGGGGCATCTGCATGATGTCTGACCAGTTAAACGTGACTGGTTTAGCCAGACCCCAAACTTTAAATTCCCAGTTTTCGAGGTTGACAGTCGGGGTTTGTCCATAGGTCAGCACCGGAAACCCTTTAGTCAGGTGTTGTCCTGGAGGAACTCGGTCTTGCAGTTCGGGACCTGGTTTTTGAAAAAATCTTCCTAGCATAGGAGTCTCGGGGTAGCAGCGGTTAAAGAGGGTAGGCAATGAGCAAAGCCCTCCGTCTATATCTAACTGTGTAGCAGAATTAGCCGCTGAAGTTCACGCTCTGAGAAATTTGTCCAACTTTCATCAGACTTTTATGGCGCTACGCACGTTGATCAAGACGTTTTTGCATTGAAGCCCCCACTGCACGGGGGCTTCAATGCAAAAACGTGTTCTAAAGTATGCACGTAACACACAAACTATTGGAGTTACGATGCCGCCTTCACAAACAAATTCTCAGGAGCAATCTGCAATCTAAGGTTGACTTTGCATAAGCTGCAAAGCCAAAAAATCTGCCCTACACAACGCATGGAGCAAACTCCGCAGTTAGCTTGGCTGTGTCGCAGCTTTGCTACATGAAATTTTTTCAAACTGGTTTGGAAGCTAGTCCCTAACGACCTTTGCCGTAGCTTATTCTTCCTCTTCTTCATTATCAGGGTAGACAAAGCTAGTAGAGCGCCCGGTCAAGATTGACTTGCCGAGCGAGAGAGCTTTTTGAGCTTCCAACGCTGCTTTGCGCTTCCAGGTCGCCTTGCGCTTGTCTCGCTTAGACTTGGACGTTTTCTTCTTGGGCTGAGCCATGGCCGTGAATGCTGAATTGTTTACAACCTTTCAAGTATAGAGCAATTTTGATTGCCTGCGACACTGGGAAGCAGGTCATGACTAGTTTCTAACGCCTGAGCGCGGTACTCCAATTGGGCCAGGATCGAAAACTTCAGGTACTCCAATTGGTTCGGGGGTAGAAATGCTTCCTGGAGTATCTGCCTCAGGCTGAGGAGTTTCATCAGTGGTAGTTTGATCGCCGACATTGGGATCTCCCAGGTCAGGCTGCTGAGTACCGTTCTGGGGTTGGGGAGGGGCGTTGTCGGTCGTGTCGCCGACGTTGGGATCTTCAGGAGCGGGCTGCTGGGTATCGTCTGCGGTGCTATCGGTTTCTCCGGCGGGTTGCGGAGTTGGTGTGTTGATGCCGGGTTGAGTGTTGGCTGACCCTGGAGCCTGCTGAGGTTCACCGGGGTCCGCATCATTAGACCCTGAAGGTGCAGGCTGAGCAGCAGGGGGGACAGCAGGAGGTATGATGGTCGTCGCTGGAGCGGTGGTAGGGGGTTGAGCGGTTGGCTCGGCTGTAGCCGGGTCGGTGGACGGTGCTGTGGGTTGATCTGAAGCGGTAGGCGTGGGTTGTGCAGCGGTGGCGGGGGCGAGACTCTCAAAGCCCAGCAGCGTTCTAGCATCGCTGTAGTAGGTTGCCCATTGCTGCGGGTCGGGTCGGCTGCGCCAGTTGTCGCGGGTAACTTCTAGTGACAAGAGGGGCGCGACTAACCCGGCGCTTTCACCTAAGACGGTAACGGATACATCGCTGGTTGCACTGCCCGTAAAATTCTGCTGTGCGGTTGCTCTGGCGGCGGCTTCTGCTCTGGAGATGAAGGTTTCAAAGCTTTCGTTGGGTTGGCGCTGGAGAGAAACGCTGACTCGACTGACCTGGGCGTAGACAGGCTGGGGGGCGATCGCCTCCAATAACAAAACTCCACTTGACATCCCTAAGGCAGTTGCTATGGCGGGGGCGATCGCCCCTCTCAGACCAAAGTAAAACCGGGGCTTAACCTGAACATTTCCTTCAGCAGAAACAAATCCTGAACGTTCCTTTGAATAGTTCACAGTAGATTCCTCCAAAGATTCTTCTAAGGCTGAAAGGCAACGGCAAGCTCTATCAAAGCTTCTAATTTGATGTTGCTATCTGTTGTAGAAAATAGCGACTTAAGAATGCCTAGTCATGCTCCCTAAAGATGATTGTTTACTTTGGTGAATTGCTAAAGTCTAGATTCAGATTGAGTTGAAACCAATCATTATTAACCTTAGATAACAATAAGGCACAGAGCGGTAGTGAGCTACACTGAATTCTGATCCTCTGCTAGTTTTTTAGCTCAAGCTTTGCCTCAAGATTGCGTAATTTTTGCCTATCAACCGCTTATTTGTGTTATCTTCTGGGCACCCTATTTAGTATTTATTTGGGGCATCTGTAATGACAAGTTACTGGGCGATCGCAGTTGGCATCAATCAGTATAAGTCCTTCCAACCGCTGGTCTATGCACAGCGTGATGCACGGGCAATGCGCGACTTTTGGGTTGGGGAGGCAGGTTTTGCTCCCGATCAATGCTTGCTGTTAATTGATTCCAATACGGCAGTTGACCGAGGTGCAATTTATCCCAGTCGAGACAATGTTCGCAGCTACGTTGCTGAGTTGTGCCAAGAGCAACTGCCAGCGGGTAGCTTCCTCTGGTGCTTTTTTAGCGGCTATGGAATGCGCTTTGAAGGGCGAGATTATCTGATGCCGATTGACGGCGATCCGGAGCAAGTATCTGCTACAGGCATCGCCGTTGAAGAATTGTTTAAGCTGCTAAAGACTGCGCCGACTGACAAAATTTTGCTGACGCTAGACATGAATCGCAGCCAAAATGCTCTGGCTGGGGAAGGCATTGGCGAACAAACGGTCGTTCTAGCCGACACTTACGGCATTGCGACGCTGTTATCGTGTCAGCCTGAGCAAGCTTCCTATGAAACGCTAGCCCTGCGACAGGGGCTGTTTACAGCAGCGCTGCTAGAAGGGTTGCGCTATCGCGGCTGCATCACGCCTGACTCGCTGGCGCATTATTTGAGCGATCGCCTGCCTGCCCTCAGCGACTACCACTGGCGACCCAAACAGCAGCCCCTTGCCATCATTCCGGTTGAGCAAAGACATCAACTAATTTTGCCGCAGCGAGCGATCGCCAAAGTCGGGGCATACAGTCCTGACCGCGTATCTGATGATGCCCCAACTGATTTACCAGCTAGTTCGTCGGTTAGCTCTTCTCAAAACCTGATTGTTTATCCGACACTGCCCTCTAACGCAGATGAGTTTGAGCCAGTCCTGGCAACTGAAACCCTCAACGGGAATGTTGAGCCGTTGAACGGCAAAGGAACCAATCGCCCTGATTCTGCCTCAGTGGATGTAGCGTATGAGGACGTTGATTCTGTCTCTGACGACCTGTTTTGGCAACGAGTGCGGCTGTGGGGCGGGGCGGCGATGCTGCTGCTGATTTTGGGTGTGCTGTTAAGCAACTGGTCAGCGTTGAGGAACTCATTTTTGCCCAACCTGGAGCCGACTTCTGAGAATTCTGCGGAGCCGGAAGCGATCGCTCCAACGGCTTCACCTGCTAGTTCTAGTCCTGCTACTCCAGAAACGTCTCCCTCACCCGCCGATGTTTCATCTCAGGGAGCGAGTTCGTTTATGGCTCCATCAGCGTCACCCGACGCTGGATCGCTTCCTAATTCAAACAGTCCGCCTGCTGCTGAGACTCCAGCAGCATCGTCCGCTCCTGTAGAAGCTGCTCGTGCTGCCTTGCAAAATCAGCGACAGGAAGAAGCGATCGCCCTACTAGATCAGGTGCCACCCGAACAGCGCACCGAAGATTACAATCAACTGCGAGCGCAGGCAGACCAGGCACTAGAACAGGCGCGTCAGCGGAACCAGACAATTCTAAACAACGCCAGAGCGGTGCTGAGCCGCTCTAGAGCGCTGAATGCAACCAACCAGGCTTCTGATTTTAGTCAAGCAATCGCCCAGGCGCGTCAAATTCGTCCAGGGCAACCGCTGTACGATCAGGCTCAACGAAGTATTGCTACCTGGAGTCAAGTCATTCTCGACCTGGCAGAAGGCAGAGCTGGACAGGGAAACTTGAACTCTGCGATCGCCGCTGCCCGGTTGGTACCGTCCAATAGCCCTGAAGTTTATTCGGCTGCTCAACAGGCTATTGCCCAGTGGCAGCAGCAGCAAACCAGCCAGGAAACTTTGCAGCAAGCCAGAAGCCTAATTCGCCGAAATCAGGCTTCTTCATACAATCGGGCGATCGCCGTTGCCCGTCAAGTTTCCGCAGGTCAACCCTTGCACAATGAGGCGCAGCAGCAAATTGGCGAGTGGAGTCAGACGATTCTCGACTTGGCGCGTTCTCGTGCAAATCAGGGTCAGTTAAACCGTGCAATCCAAACGGCTGTGCTGGTTCCTGCAAATACACCCGCTCATGCAGCGGCTGAGGAGGCGATCGCCAACTGGAGAAGCCAGCTTTGAACTTACGCTAGGCGTGCTGCACCTGGAGTGGCGATCGCCAAAACCACTAGAAAGAACTTGCTTGGTGATACGCTCTATCAAGATGACTACCTCAACCCTATTGCTGTTTTGATTTTATGTTGACGATTGCAATGCCCAAAGGTGGGCTGTTAGAGGACAGCGTTCGTTTACTTAAAGAAGTTGGGCTGGACTTTAGCATTTTGCTAGATTCCTCTAATCGCCAGCTAGAGGTTTGGGATGCTAGCCATAGGGCTAAAGCGCTGCTAGTGCGAAACTATGACGTATCTGTGTATGTGGAATATGGTCAGGCGCAGTTGGGAATTGTCGGATACGACATTTTGCGCGAAAAGCAGCCACAGGTGGCCCATCTCGCGGATTTAGGGTTTGGGTGCTGCCGGATGTCGGTTGCGGTAAAAGCTTCCAGTTCCTACCGTTCGGCGTTAGATTTGCCGCCCCACAGCCGGGTCGCGTCTAAGTTTGTCCGCTGTGCCTACGAATATTTTCAAAGCCTGGATTTGCCTGTGGAAATTGTGCCGCTTTATGGCTCGGTTGAACTAGGGCCAATTACAGGAATGTCAGAGGCGATCGTCGATCTGGTGGCAACTGGGCGAACGCTAAAGGAGAACAATCTAACGGAGATTGATCGCCTGTTTGACAGTACAGCCCGTCTGATTGCTCATCCCCTCAGCTATCGGCTCAATCAAGATGGCTTACAGGAACGAATTGAGCAGATCAGAGCCGCAACGCTGGTTCTAGCTTAGGATTGCGGATTGAATAATCTGTAGGGTAGGTGTCTCACTCGTCCGGACGGGCAAGATGCCCATCCCACAAAAGGTTTGACGAAGTTGCACATCGCGTTATGCTCAAATAAAAAGTCTCCTGCGTTACAGTTGGAAGGCGTGGCTTTGAGCGACGCGGTTGATGTTCAGGGGTTGGCATGACCAGCACGACCACAGAGGGTCAGAAAAAGCGGGTTCAAGAAACAGACTGGCGACTTTTACTGCGGCTAGTTCCCTATGCGTTGCGAAATAAGCGATTGTTGGCGATCGCCCTTACCTTCCTCGTGCCGCTTTCTTTAGCAGAAGCCGTTCAGCCGATTCTAGTCGGGCAGGCAGTTTCTCTGTTGCGGGATGACCCTGTGATGTGGTTTTTGGAAGGGCGATCGCTCTCTCAGGGGCTTAACATCCTGGTCATTTTGCTGATGCTCACGATCGCCGTTCGGCTGACGTTGGATGGCTTGCAGGGCTACCTGATTCAAAAGGTAGGACAGCGGATCACGGCTGCAATTCGGGATGATTTATTTCATCACGTCACCTCCCTTGCCGCTCGATTTTTCGATCGCACCCCCGTCGGCCGTCTGATCACGCGCCTCACCAGTGACGTAGATGCGCTAGGAGATGTGTTCTCAACCGGGGCGATCGGCATCGTCAGTGACCTGTTTTCGATGCTGGTAATCACCATCATCATGTTTACTCGACAGTGGCAGCTTGCCCTGATGTTAGTGCTGATGTTGATTCCGGTGACGGGTCTGACGATTTTCTTTCAGCATCAGTTTCGCATCGCCAACTACAAAGCGCGAGAAGAACTTTCTGCGCTCAACTCTACCCTGCAAGAAAATATTGTTGGCATTGGTGTCGTTCAACTTTTTCGCCGAGAGCAGTTTAACTCTGAACTGTTTCGCACCATCAACCACCGCTACATTGCCGAAGTTGACAAAACTATCTTTTACGACTCAGCCGTTTCAGCCACCCTAGAGTGGATTGCGTTAGTGGCGATCGGCGGCGTTCTTTGGCTAGGCGGCTTACTTGTGCTGCAAAATAGCTTACCTCTGGGCGACCTGGCAACCTTCATTCTCTTTGCCCAACGCCTGTTTAATCCGCTGCGCCAATTTGCCGAACGATTCACCGCCATTCAAGCCGGATTTACCGCTCTAGAGCGAGTCAGCGACATCCTCAACGAACCCATCGAAATCCGCGACCCCGAACCCCTCACCCTTCGCACTCCCCCCTCAACCGACTCAAAATTCCCCTCTCCTCATCCTTCCGCCCTCTCCTCATCCCCCCGTCCCGGTGAAATCCGCTTCAAACACGTCTGGTTCGGCTATAAACCCGATGAATATGTTCTGCGAGACTTAAATTTCACCATTCGCCCCGGTGAAAAAGTGGCGCTGGTTGGGCCAACAGGAGCAGGAAAAAGCTCAATTATCCGCCTGCTTTGCCGACTGTATGAAATCAATCGGGGACAGATTTTATTGGATAACGTTGATGTGCGAGAAATGCCCCAGGCAGAATTGCGCCGCCGCATGGCTGTGATTTTGCAGGATGGCTTTTTGTTTGCAGGCGATGTTAAGAGCAACATTGCCCTGGGAGAAACCTACTCGCTTGAGCAAATTAAAGCGGCGGCAGAGCAAACCAACGTTGCCAGTTTCATCGAGCAATTGCCCGAAGGGTACAATACGCCGCTGCGAGAGCGAGGCACCAACCTGTCGGGCGGACAAAAACAGCTTTTGGCATTCGCGCGGGCGGCAATCCGTAATCCGCCTATCCTGGTATTGGATGAAGCGACCGCTAACCTGGATGTAGGGACAGAAGCAATGATTCAGCAGGCTTTGGATAAACTGCTGATTGGTCGGACTGCGATCATTATTGCTCACCGCCTCTCGACGATTCGCAAGGTCGATCGGATTCTAGTCCTGAAACAGGGGCGATTGGTGGAGTCGGGCAGTCATGATGAGTTGCTGGAGCAGGGTGGACTGTATGCTAGCCTGTATCGCCTACAGATGTTGGAGGCTTAGATGAATTTGCAGATAGAGGGCGATCGCCTCAAAATAAACCTATCTTTCTTAGAAAAACTGTTGACGCTACAGTTCAACTACGCTTTTGAGATTCCTCTGGAATGCATTGAGCGAGTCTCAACCGAGAAACCATCTGCTTCTGGGCTGAAGTATAGAATGCCTGGAACTGAAATTCCTGGTTTAATTGCGGCAGGTACCTATTACAGCGATCGCGGCAGAGAGTTTTGGTATGTAACAGGCGATCGCCATTACCTCGTCCTCGACCTCAAAGAGGAATTTTATCAAAAGATTGTTTTAACTCTAGAGCAAAACAAAACGTGGGCAGAACGCTTGTCCAGGTTACGAATTTGAGCTATATCAACTATTTCTGTAAGACTGAGATCTGCGACTTCTCAAAGAAGTCGCAGATCTAAACTGGTATAAGGTTATCGATGAAACAATGCTTTAGAGCTTTCAGTGAAATAATTAAACGATAGAAAGTTTTGAAAGACAGCACTATTTTGGTGAGTGTAGCCTATTTCCAGCGGAGTCAAGAGCAAGAATGAGTATAAATAGAATATTCAACAGTTCTCAGTTTTTGCAGCCAGCAGATGGAGAACCTATCCGTTCAGTGATTACCGAATCTAAGGATGCGACTGTAGTTGCCTGGTATGTCAAAGCTGGACAGGAAATTTCTCCACACATTCACCCTAATGGGCAGGATACCTGGACGATTTTAGAAGGGAGCGGAAAATATTATCTGGATAAGACAGGGGAGATGGGGGCGATCACCGCTGGAGATGTAGTTATTGCTCCAGTTGGCTGTGTACACGGTGTACTTAACGACGGAGATCAGCCACTCATTTTCATCTCTGTGGTATCACCTGCCGATGCAGGATATCAACCGATTTCTTTAGAAGCGGCTGTCATGCTTCATCCTTGAACATTCATTTTCCAGATTGAGGAACTTAGAAAAGTGCTGGATGAGATATGAAAGGGCTAATTCAGTATTTCTATGAGATCAAGTTAAATAAAGCTATCTTGTGGTGCTACCTGATTTGGTATATTGTCATTGTTTATTTTTACTTCGACCCTTCGCCCAAAATTTGGATTAATGCGGTTGGCATCAGCGCTGTGATTGGAACGGCTTTATTGTTGAGCGTCTCGTCGAGTAAAACCAATCAACGCGACTATTGGCAAACGTTCAGGCTCTATTTGATGCCGTTTTGTGTCTCAAGTTTCTCTGCTTTGATTAAAGATCAGGGATTTATCATCATTATTTCACCAAAGATAGGAGAAATGCTGGTTGCAATACTTTGCTGTGGATTATTTTTGCTGGTCGTTTCGGTTATCAAATTGATTAAATAGAACTTACGCAGATGGAACATAAATTAAGCGATCGCCACGCTAACAAGGGGCTTAAGCCCCTTGTTCTATAGGTAGGTGCGTAAGTCCTATTAAAAATAAAGCTGTTTATTAACCTCAGTAGATTGTAAATTCATCAGGGAATAGGTAAATAGATATAGCAATCCCATTTGATTTGTGAAAAAGATGATTTGTGAAAGTGCCCGCCCTCCGGGCGGGCACTTTCACAAATCATTTAGGAGCGCTATATACTCGTTGCTAAGCTCCAGCTTCACAAGTTTACACTCGTTGCCAAGCTGAAGCTTGGCAATGCAATTGAGGAAGCTCCAGCTTCTCCTCTGGCTGGTGCTGGAAGCAGGAGCTTCCAGCACACATTACCAAGCCGGAGCTTGGTAACGAGGCCCAACGCTGGAGTTTGGTAACGAGGCCCAAACTCGTTTTTATGAATCCTCGATCGCTAACCAGGCTCGCAAAACTTCTGCAACTGTCCAGGCTTGAGCGATACAGCCTCCAGCCAGCATGGGAGCATCTCCGTCAAAAACTTCGCTGAGGGTTCCTAAGCCGTGAGAGGTGAGATGATCTACCATCGGTTCCAGGAATTGCTGTGCCTGGGCGGGATTGTTGTAAACTCGCAGATGTGCCAGAGCAAAAGCACCCAGTAGCCAGCCCCACACAGTTCCCTGATGGTAAACGCGATCGCGTTCTGCTCCGTTGCCGCGATAGTGTCCGGCATAGTCAGGATGGTCAGGGGAGAGCGATCGCAGCCCGTGAGAGGTGAGTAGCATTTGCCCACACACGTCCACAACTCGCTGCTGCTGGAATGGCGTGAGTGGACTTTGAGATAACGATACAGCAAAGATTTGATTGGGTCGCAGTGAGTTATCGTCTCCATCAGGAGTATCAATTACGTCGTAACAGTAGCCTGCTGTCTCATCCCAGAAGCGGGAGAACTTGGCTAGAGTTCGATCGGCGATCGCCTCATATTCCTGATGCGGTTTACCAATCTGGCGGGCAAATTTTGCCATTGTGCGGAGGGCGTTATACCAGAGCGCGTTGATTTCAATCGGTTTGCCAATTCGAGGTGTAATTACCTGGTCGCCCACTTTGGCATCCATCCAGGTAAGCTGCACACCTGCTGTTCCGGCGTAGAGCAAGCCGTCTGCCGCATCCAGGTGAATGCTGTAGCGAGTGCCGCGACAGTGCCAGTCGATTATGTCTGCCAGCACCGGAAACAGGTCACGCAGCAGGTCATCATCTTCTGTTGCACAATAGTATTGGCGAATTGCTTCAAAATACCAGAGCGTTGCATCAACGGTGTTGTATTCAGGAATTTCTCCAGCATCGGGAAAGCGATTGGGTAACATTCCCTGATCGACATATTTTGCAAAGGTATGAAGGATTGATCGGGCAATTTCTGGGCGACCTGTAGCTAGTGTGAGTCCCGGTAGACTAATCATTGTGTCGCGTCCCCAATCGCCAAACCAGTGATATCCGGCAATGACAGTTTTTCCGGTGGGGTCACTGGATGAGGGGCGATCGACGATGAACTGATCGGCGGCTAACACCAGTTGATGAATCCAGTCAGGAGTTTTCTCCGCGTGAATTGGGCGATTAATTTCAAAGAGCTGAATTAACTTTTGCTCATGGCTAGCTCTAAATTTAAAGGTCTCTTCACTCAGGTCGGGTTGCGGTTGAGTGCTGGCAACCAGGGTTAAAGCTGCTCCTGGATCGAGGGTCGCGGTAAAGGTCGCAGCATGGAGGTGGTCTTCGCGATCGCTCAGTCCGCGATCGCGCTCTACTGCCAGATCAAAGCCGTAGTACCACTCATGAGCAGGAGTAACGACAGTGGGGCTGAGTAGATAAAGGGGAGTTGCGCCCGGAAAAGCGGTAATTTGGATGCCCTGGGCGATCGGCTCAACACTCATCTGCCAGCCGTTACTTTGGGTGCTGCCGTGATAGTCACGATCGTTGACGAAAGCCTTTAACGTCAGGTTTAGCGGCTGTGTGGCGCGGATTAAGGTGTATTTCACATAAGTTGTGTTGCATCCAGGCTCCATCCAGATTCGCTTTTCAAGCTGAGCATCGCTCAAGCTAAACTGCCAAACAGGAGTCGTTCCCTCCAAGAAAAACCGCTCGATGTGATGATATCCTTCTGGACTCACCGTTCCATCTGCCCAGCGATTTGCCGAAAGCGAGTAAGACTGTTGATTGTAATCAGCTATTTCATCAAATTTGGTGAGAAGTAATGTGCGTCCCAGAGGCGGGTTTAGCGCAGCAATGAGTAAACCGTGATAGCGGCGGGTCAACAGTCCTGCAATTGTGCCAGAGGCATATCCACCAATGCCGTTTGTCACGAGCCATTCTCGTGACTCTGCTGTTTGCGGCATACCGCAAATTTCTCGTCCAAATTCAATAGTCATAGGAACAGATCTCTAGTTTGTTGCTTCCACGATTCGGACTAAATGACCGTCAGGATCGCGCACCAAAAAGCCTCTGCGAAACCCTAACTGGTCATTCGGCAGTTGAATTATGCCTGACGAGACGAACTCATATCCGCCCGATCGCATCCGTTGCGCCACTGCTTCCACATCCTCAACCACCAGCGTAGTTTGCCATCCTATCAGGTCATTAGCACGAGCATCATTGGGTAAAGGTCGCCCGTCGGGTGGCGTGAGGTACTCCAGAAACTCAATGCCCATACCCGTAGGTGCGCGGAGTCCGCTGATTTGCAATCGTGCCCCAAATACCTGATTCAGATGCTCCTGTTCTGTGCCATAGTTCTCACTTTCGCCTGCTAAAGTTAGCCCCAGCAAATCGCGGTAAAAAGTGAGGCTGGTGGGTGTATCGGAGATGGCGATCGCCGTATGATCAATTCCCAAAAACAACTCATTATTAGAGTCTTGCCAGCGCGGATCGCCTTTGCCTTCTGGATAGTAAATAATTTCTAAATTGTGTCCTTCTGGATCGCGAAAATAAAATGCTTCAATACTTGCGGCGGCTGGAATGTAGTCAGGTAGCCGCTGTGGAGCCGTAGAAACGTGTTGAACGTTGTGCTGGCGCAGATGTTGATAGGCTTCATCCATGTCACTCACGACGATCGCAATATGCTGAAACCAGTGATCGTTGCTGCGCGAATCGGCTGGAATCGGTCGTCCCTCAGGAGTGAGATAGTCAACCAGTTCAATTACTTCATCACCTAACTGTAGCTGCACAACTCGCATTCGCACTCCAAATATGCCTTGCAGATGCTCATACTCACTACCCCACACTTCCACATCCGAAATTTTGCGAAAAGGTAAAACTTCGGTGTAAAACTCCAGGAGGCGATTCAGATCAGATACGGTTATACTCACGCTGGTTACTGCCTGCACCGTTGATTCTGTGGCAGTAGCCTGTGCCAGAGAAATAGGTGCTGACGATATTTGGCGCGGCTGAATCTGGGACGTGGCGCCACAGGGAGTTAGGGCGATCGCCACCATTACCCCAACAGTGAAAAAACCTCGCTTCAGCAACTTATCTGATCTTGACATTACCCCAATTTCCTGAGAAACACAGTTAGCTAATGTTATTTCATGCGATCTCTTAGGTGATCTGCAACTCGCAATGCATTTGCGATGATCGTCAGTGTGGGATTTACGCCAGAGTTAGAAGGGAAGAAGCTGCCATCCACTACATAAAGATTGTCTACATCATGGGTGCAACAGTTTAAATCCAATACTGAAGTGGCGGAATCTTCGCCAAAGCGACAGGTGCCACACTGGTGTCCCACAGCCTGTAAGGGAATACTGTTGCGCGGATAAATACCCATTGGAATGATATAGGGCTGCATTGAATGATCGCTTGTATGTAACACTTTGAGCCAGCGCTGTACCAGGCGATCGTGCGCTTTTGTGTTGTTTGGTTTATATTCTAAACACACTTTGTCGCCCATCAATCGAACTCGATTATTTGGATCAGGTAAATCCTCAGACTGAAGCCACCAACCCGTTGAGTGGCTAGCAATTCGCTCTAGCCCAAACCCTGGAACCAAATTGACGAGAGGCATTAGTGCAGGAGGAGTTTCAGCCGGAATCATGTCTCCTAAGACGTTACCCGTGTTTTGAATTTGTCCCATTGGATAAGGGAAATCGGGTTCGCCCCAGTAGAAATCATTAATGGCGATCGTTTTTTGATAGACTGCTGGATTCAACTTAGAGCTGAGCGCTAAAATTGCCGTTGCCAGATGCTTCATGAAGTTGCGTCCGACCTGGTTTGAGCGATTTGCTAAACCGTTAGGATGCGGGTCATTAGCAGAGCGCAAAAGTAGGAGTGCTGAGTTGATTGCCCCACAGGAAACCACTACAACGTCGCCGCTAAAAAGCTGTGAACTCCCCTCAACTTCTGCCTCTACGCCACTCACTTCTTGCCCTGATGGACTGGTGTGGAGCCGCACAGCTTTAGCTTGAGTAATTAAAGTTACATTCGCGTATTGCTGGGCTGGACGCACTGCATTGACATCAGCATCGGCTTTAGCATGAACCAGACAGGGAAATCCATCACAAGTATCACACCGGATGCAAGGACTGAGTGCAGAATTGATTTCATCCAGCTTAATTCCTAAGGGCAGATGAAAGGGGCGTAAGCCCTGATGCTGAAAGCCATCGCTCATTTCCTGCATCCGAGGCTCATGACTCACAGGTGGGTGCGGATAGCCCTCACTCATGGGTGGCTCGATCGGGTCTTCACCCTGCAAGCCGTGTACGTTGTAGAGTTTTTCGGCTGCTATGTAGTGTGGCTCAAAGTCCTGATATCTAAGTGGCCAGGCGGGAGAAACCCCCTCACGATGAGTCACTCCATCAAAGTCTTGTTCTCGCATTCGCAGAAGGGCCGCACCATAAACTTTGGTATTGCCGCCCACCCAGTATCCTGTTCCAGGACGAAAAGATTTTCCCTCAAGGTTGTACCACATCTCATTGGTGTGATAGCGTTCTTTCTGATAAACCTCTTTAGCATTCCAGTTAGCTTTCTCACGTGGCAAAAAGCTGCCTCGTTCTAAAATCAAAATCTTTTTTCCTGTAGGAGCCAATTGATAAGCTAATGTGCCGCCGCCCGCGCCTGTACCGATGATGATGATGTCGTAGTGAGTGTTAGTCATAGGAATTTTGAGTTTTGAGTGTCTCTGGTTCCCAAGCTCCAGCTTGGGAACCTTTCCGGGGAAGCTCTGACTTCCTGACTACTTTAAGAAGCTGGAGCTTCTGAGTTGGTATTACCAAGCTGGAGCTTGATAATGAGATGATTACCGATTACCAGGAATAGAGAGGCGATCGCTCAATTCAACTTCACCCTTATGGTTATAGTGACAGCGAAAGATACAGCGTTTATGGGTACGGTGATTGAGTTTGGCGCATTTAACCGCACGTTGACCAAACAAAGACTGATACAATTCGGCAGCGGAAAACATCCCAATTAGCGGAACAAATATGTAGAGCGGAAAGCCCGTCCAAATCTGAGCGGGAAAGGCAGAGGCAAAGCTGCGGGCAGGATTCATGCCAAACCCGGAGAGGGGGGCTTCCAGGAAGACGTAGAGCATTACCAGGCAACCTGCAAAGATGCCTGTATAGCGACTGAGTTTTTTGTGGTTGCTGGTGAGTAGGACGGTGAACATCATGAGGAAAGCGATCGCCAACTCACCTAGCGCCGCACCAACCCAGCCTAACGCCCCTGGTACGGTGACGATATAGCTAACAGGCGGTTGAGTAAATGTATTTTTTAGGACTAATACAACCAGGTAAACCCCCAGCAGCCCACCCAAACATTGAAACAGAATGTAGAATGCAGTGTCTTGCCGTTTCACTTTGCCGAGTCGATAAAAGGTGAGTGTGACTGCGGGGTTCATGTGTGCGCCCGATTGTTTGCCCCAGGGAGAATAGATTAGGGCGATCGCCGTCATTCCCATTGCTATCCCAATTAGAAATCGGCGCAGGTCAGCATTGGCGATCGCCTGATGAAAGGGCGAGTTGGGATACTCAAAGATGACGGTAAACACTCCCGCAGAGATCATAAACAGCCCCAGTAGTGCCGCTTCCATCAAATATTCGGGCCAATGCTGCTTCAGCGTATTCACCTTAGCCTCCCTGTGCCCGACACTCGGCATTTTGAAGAATCATCGCGGCGACTAATCCTGTCCATCCGGTTTGGTGACTGGCTCCTAAACCTGCACCGTTATCTCCGTGAAAATATTCGTGAAACAAGATGTAGTTGCGCCAGTGCGGATCGGATTGAAACATCTCTGTATCTCCGTAGATGGGACGGCGGCCGGACTCATTTTGCTCAAATAAGGCAACTAAGCGGTGAGAGAGGGCGATCGCCACTTGCTTGAGCGTCATTTCTTGCCCGGAACCTGTTGGACATTCCATCTTAAACTCATCACCAAAATACTGATAAAACTGCCAGAGTGCTTCAATAATCAGGTAATTGACCGGAAACCAGATCGGTCCACGCCAGTTAGAATTGCCGCCAAATAAGCCTGTCGTAGATTCAGCGGGTTCATAGTGGACGTAATATTTAGCCCCAGGACATTCCAATACATAGGGGTGTTCTTCATGATATTTAGAAATCGCTCGAATTCCGTGAGGGCTAAAAAACTCACTTTCATCCAGCATTCGCTGCAAAATTCGCCGCAGTTTTGTACCATACACAATTGATAACAGCCGTCTGGCTCCCATTCCTGGAGTTTCCATGCAGGCAACATTGTTTTTTAAGTCTGGGCGATTCTGGATAAACCAGTGCATTCGCTTCTTGAAACCTGGAAACTGTTCTAATGTTTCTAACTCCAGCACTGTGACGGCATAAAGGGGAATTAGCCCCACCATCGATCGCACCTTGAGCAGCAGTTGACGGCTATCGGGCATTCTCAACGCATCGTAATAGAACCCATCTTCAGTATCCCAGAGTGAGATATCGGCATCGCCAATGCCGTCGATCGCATCGGCAATATAGAGAAAGTGTTCAAAAAATTTACTGGCAATGTCTTCGTAGGAATTGTCTTCCTTTGCCAGTTCCAGGGCGATCGCCAACATATTTAAGCAATACATTCCCATCCAACTGGTGCCGTCTGCCTGGTTGAGATAGCCGCCTGTAGGTAACTCCTTGCTGCGGTCAAACACACCAATGTTATCCAGCCCCAGGAAGCCACCCTGAAATACATTTTTGCCCTCCATATCCTTGCGGTTGACCCACCAGGTAAAGTTGAGCAGCAGTTTGTGAAACACCCGCTGTAGGAATTGGCGATCGCTGCGTCCATAAGTTTTTTGCTCAAGCTGATAGACGCGCAGGGCTGCCCATGCCTGCACGGGTGGATTCACATCGCCAAATGCCCATTCGTAGGCGGGTAGCTGTCCATTGGGCTGCATATACCATTCGCGGGTGAGGCGATCAAGTTGCAGTTTGGCAAAATCGGGATCGATAATTACCAACGGAATCAGGTGAAACGCCAGATCCCAGGCGGCAAACCAGGGATATTCCCACTTGTCGGGCATAGAGAGAATGTCTTCACTAAATAAGTGACTCCACTCCCGGTTGCGTCCGGCTTTGCGTTCAGGTGGTGGTGACGGTTGCCCAGAATCGCCATTCAGCCAGTCTTGCACAACATAGTGATAGTATTGTTTGCTCCACAGTAAGCCCGCGAATGCCTGTCGCTGGATGTTGCGCTCATCTTCTGATAGGGGAAAAGGAGAAATTCGCTGATAAAACTCATCAGCTTCCTGTTTGCGCGTTTGAAAGAGGTGAGTAAACTCTGTGCCAAACGGCTCAGCGATAGTTGGAATGTCGCTCAGGCGCAGGTGAATGGTTTTTGTCTCTCCTGGTGCAATGGATAGCTGATAGTGAGCGGCAAATTTTGTGCCGATGCGATCGCCATTCACCGTCTCTTTTCCCTGCACCACATAATCGTTGATGCCATCTTTCACATAAGTAGAGCGATTCTTAACGCCAAACAGCCGCTCGTAATTTGTCTCATTATCTGTAAAGAGTAAATCTGCCCCATTCTCACAATAAAGCCAACGGGTTCCCAGCGTTGGATGAGCCGCTTCAATCATGCTCGACTTCTCATCTGCCACTTTAATGAACGGTTTCTCACTCTGCGGATTCCAGTCCCAGGTGTTGCGAAACCAGAGCGTCGGCAGCAGATGTAGCGTGTGAGTTTCTGAGCCTCTGTTGGCGATCGCCACCTGAATCAAAATATCCTCAGGTGAAGCTTTGGCGTATTCTACGAATACATCAAAGTAGCGATTCTCAGCAAAAACTCCGGTATCAAGTAGCTCAAACTCTGGCTCAGTTTTACTTCTGCGGCGGTTTTCTTCCACCAGTTGGGCATAGGGAAACGCCTGCTGCGGATACTTATACAGGCATTTCATGTAAGAGTGAGTGGGAGTGTTGTCGAGGTAAAAGTAATACTCCTTGACATCCTCGCCGTGATTGCCCTCGGATCCAGTTAAGCCAAACAGTCGCTCTTTCAAAATGGGGTCGTTGCCATTCCACAGGGCGATCGCAAAACATAACCGCTGACGGCTATCCGAAATGCCTGCAATGCCGTCTTCCCCCCAGCGATAGGTGCGCGATCGCGACTGTTCATGCGAGAAGTAATCCCAGGCTGCACCGTAAGCACTGTAATCTTCTCGCACCGTTCCCCACTGGCGATCGCTGAGATATGGCCCCCAGCGTTTCCAATAGGCAGTACGCTCTCGATCTTGCTGTAACCGAATCTCTTCTGGAGTCATAGTTGCTATTGCTCCTGGTAATTCCACAACAGTCCACCATCGACGAAGAAAGTGGTGCCCGTCACATAGTCGGATTCAGCCGATGCCAGAAAAGCAACGATTGAGGCAACATCTCCCGGTTTACCTAGCCGTCCTAAAGGAATGTTTTGCAGCAGTGCGCCCAATTTTTCGGGATCGTTCAGCAGTTTAGTGTTGATAGGTGTTTCGATCGCCCCTGGAGCCACATTATTAACCGTGATTCCAAAGGGCGCAAGTTCTACCGAGAGATTGCGAGTCAGCATTTTCAAGCCGCCTTTACTGGCGCAATAAGCTGCAAAGTGAGGAAAGGGCAATTCTTCATGCACCGAGCTAATGTTGATCACTTTACCAGGCTGTTTTGCTTCTAACAGATGTTTGACAAAAGCTTGTGTAGCAAAGAATACTCCTTTCAGGTTTACATTCATTACCGCGTCATAGTCTGCCTCGGTGACATTCCAGAAGTCGGCATTCTTCTCAATTCCAGCATTGTTTACTAGAATATCGAGCTTACCAAAGTGACTAATGCCATCCGCGATCATTCGCTGCACATCAGTCACCATGCCCGTGTCTGCCTGAACGGTAAAGCCGTCTACCATATGGCACTGACCGCCTGCGGCTCTCACTTTTGAAAGGGTTTCCTCTGCCCCCTCAGGGTGGGAACGGTAGTTAATCACAATGCTTGCGCCCTCTTGAGCTAATCGAATGGCGATCGCCTGCCCAATTCCCTGACTGCTACCCGTAACCAGCGCGACTTTTCCTTCCAGTTTCATATTTACTCCAAAATCATTTCTAAACTATTTCAATAAAGCTGCTGATTCACCTACGATAGAGATAATCTTTGCAATCTTTGATTCAAACTTAGTTTGGTGAGTTTTTAGGTTTCTTTAAGCAGTAAGGTAGACGGACATGATGAGTGCTGCGGATATTGCTCAAACGATTCAACTAATCATCGCTCCGGTCGTGTTAATTACAGCCTGTATGTTGTTTCAGAATGGAGTTTTGGCGCGGTATGCTAGCCTCGGACAGCGGATTCGATCGCTCTCTCATGAACGGTTTGAACTGTTGCGCTCTGGTAAAACCGAAGATGCGTTTAGCTTAGAACGACTGCAAGCAATCGATCGCCAGCTTCCCCTACTCACTCATCGTCATCGGCTGATTCAAAGGTCGGCTTTGTTAGCCTATAGTGCGATCGCCATTTTCATCTTTACAATGTTTGCGATCGCATTATCCGTTGCGCTCAGGGCAGGAATCATCGGCAGTATAGCGCTGCTCTTATTTCTGATTGGCACAGGTGTTTTGCTAGTCGGTATATTCTTCATTGGGTCAGAAATTCGGCTGTCTCATCGAGCAATCTGCTACGAAGTTCATCAAGTCAGTTTGTTAGGGAAGTGAGTTTTTTCAACAGAAGAGCAACAAATTGAGTGATTTTATCTTGTCAACCTCCTAAATTAAACAAGCATCCACATCTGTATCTGCATCGAAACTGATTAGGGCAAGGTAACTGGGATTTTCTAACAGTGCTTTGGAGACCAGGAAAGCGGCGATCGTCCAGGTTTGATACTTTCTCGCCTCTTTGCCAATCAGTTTCCCGCTCTTGCCGTCATAATATTCAGGCCATTGGTCTTGCAGTAAGCGTTTCTCAGCAATTTCTAGCGCTTTTTGGGCCAGATCATTCCTGCCCAGTTTCAGCATGGCTGCGGTAAAAAACCAGAGTAAAACGGGCCAACTGCCGCCATTGTGATACGACCAGGGAATGTTTTTGGGATCGCAGCCTGTCACGATTTTCCAGTCTTGACCTTCCAGGGCTGGAAAGCAAATTTTGAGCGGCATATATCCAACCAGATCCTCCCAATGCTGTTCAATTAGGTTGGCGATCGCGTGAGACTGTTGCCCTGTCGCAAATGAAGTCATCACCGACATTAAGTTGCCCAGCCCAAAGAAGCGAAAGTCGATTTGTCCGGGGCCAAGATTTCCAACCAGATAGCCATTGTTGTCAGACAGCCACTCAATTAGCCAGGAGGGAATTGTGTCCGGATAGATGTTGAATCGATTCATCGCCATGTCGCCAAACTCTTCACCTTTGTAGCGGTAGATCTCATTCAGGCGCTGGAGGTCAATCCAATAATATTGCCGCACATGATAGGTGAGGTGACTCAGGCGGGTCTCAACTGCTCGAAGGTAAGGTTTCCATTGGGTAACAACAGTTCTCGTGCTGTTCTCAGGGCTGCATAAAAGAGTGCTTGAATCTCTAACGGGTGCCCATACACTCCCATACGGCGATCGATCATAAATGAGCCATCAGGCACAAGAAGTGTAGGAAATAGGTCAAATCGAGCTTCCAGGCAAAGCTGCAAGATCATTTGAATGCCCTGCTGGAAGTCGGTACGGTGAGCCAGTGCTATATCACCTGTCGCTTTGACATAAGCCCGCAGGAGAAACAGCCACCAGAAACAGGAGTCGATAGGGGCAACTCTGGCGATCGCCTGTTCCCCAAAGTCAGCCACCAAATACTCTTTTCCTGCCTCCATTTCCACTTTGAAACTAGCAGGATGCAATCCCTGTCCAGGCTGGAAACAATCCAGCCGCCGTTCACGACTCTGAAGCCCCAACACCGCCACTAAAAAGTTACGCACGATGTCTGGTTTGCCCTGCATCAGGAAAAGTAGGGCAGAGGAAACAAAATCACGCACAAAACACTGATCGTAGTTCAGCGCTTCTGCTTTGGGGTCACGGGCGGCCACCGTGCCAATCGGTTCACCGTGATAATAAAGAATGGCAGCTTCGAGTGCTGTTTGAGCCTCATCAATCATCTTTTTGATTAACTCACTTCTATGATTGGGGAGTTCGGCGTTAGAGAGGAGAAAGGTTTAAGGGCGAATGACCGTTCGCCCCTACCAGGTGCTAGCCTTCAAACTTGGCGACTCCGAATGTAGCGTTAAACTGACGACACCAGATTGCGGCCGACTGATAATCGTCCAAATTCACGTCTCCAGGAATTGGATAACGCTGAGCGCCAGTGAACTCCTCAAGCGCCCCCAGAATCACATAATCGCCCTCCTGCAAAGGATAAGCAGGTGGCTCAGTTGTCGCCAACACATCATCAGAACGATGCAAAATTACAAACAGATCTGGCCCCTGATCGCTGGTTTGAAAGGACTCATCTAGCTCCAGATAACTTTCTCCATTTTCAGTCACGATCGTTGCCACTCCTGAAGTTGGAGCTTCTCCAGGCACAAAAGCACCAGTTTTTGTACCCGATTCTGGTGCAGGCTCAGCCGCAACCTCAGGTTCAGGCTCAGGTTCAGCCTCACCCTCAGCCTCAAGAGAAGGGCTGGCAGTCTCACTGGTAGTCTCACTGGCAGGCTGCTGGGCGGCTTCCTGGGTACAGCCCACTGTGAAAATGAGAAGACTGGCAAGGATAATCAGTGGAGTAAATTTCATGGGTCAGAACCTCTTAAATGAAATGAGTTTGCAAGTTCACATATTGGGACATGAAGGCATATCCTCTCCAATCAGCAATCTAGCTAGGCTGGGCAACGCTTCTCCATAGGTTGGGTGAATGTGAACTGATTGCTCTAGCAGGTGCCAAGTGGCTTTGGCCTCGATTAAGGACAAGAAGACATGAACGAGTTCGGCGGTCTCGTAACCAACGAGTGTTGCTCCCAAAATTTGATCGGTATCCCGGTCTATCACCATGCGGTAAAAGCCGAGGTCGTGTCCCCACTCAATGGCCCGGGCGATGTGAGCCATTGGCATTATCACCGCTTTAGCATTGATGCCCTGTTGCTGAGCCTGCTCCAGGGTCATGCCGACGCGCCCGACCTGCGGCTCGGTGTAAACGGCGTATCCTAAAACGCGATCGCTTCGGCTGCGCTGATCTCCGCACAAAATCGCTTTCAGGCGGCGGTAGTCCTCCCAAGAAACATGAGTAAATGCGGGCTGTCTGGATACATCCCCGATCGCATAAACGCCAGGGCTGGAAGTGTTAAACTGGTCGTCGATTTTGACATAGCCCTGGGTATCCAGTTCCAGGTCGGCTGCGGCTGCATTCAGGGCACTGGTGTTGGGCTTGCGTCCAATCACGATGAGTAAGGCTTCTCCTTGCAGGGTTTCATCACTATCTAACGTGAGGGTAAAGACACCATCAGCATAAGCCACCTGTTTGGTATTGACGTTGAAATGTAGTGAGATGCCGTCCTGCCGGAAAGCTTCGGCTAGGGTGTCGCTGACATCGGGTTCTTCCTGGGCTAGCAGGCGATCGCCCCTGACGATCAGATGCGTCTCACTGCCCAAACGCGCTAACCCTTGCCCTAGCTCCAGTCCAATGTAGCCGCCGCCAATTACCAGTAGACGGGGCGGCAATTCTTTTAAGTCAAAGAAGTTGCGATTCGTGAGGTAAGGCGTGTCAGCTAGACCAGGAATATTTGGAATTGACGATGAAGTGCCCGTGTTAATCACGACGATGGGTGCTTCAACGGTGACATCACCGCCTTTAACGGTATGATAATCAGCAAAAGCAGCTTCCGCGCAGACGACTTTAACCCCTGCACTTTCCAGGCGGCGTTTTGACCCCTGGTTGAACTGGTGACGAATTCCTCGAACTCGCTCCATCACAGCCGGAAAGTCAACTTCAACCTGAGCGTGAACCCCCAGTTTTTTGGCAGCCCGGGCCCGACCTGCGGCATGGGCGGCCGCCAGAAATGCTTTAGAAGGGGTGCAGCCATAGTTAACACAGCTTCCTCCCAGCGCATCCCGTTCAAACAGGAACACCTTTCGCCCTTCCTTAGCAAAGTCGGCCGCGAGTGGAATGCCACCCTGACCACTGCCAATTACAATTACATCTGCGGTTTCCATACTTCTTTTACTCATCTCAACGGTGGGAAACGGCGATCGCCCTAACGTTTGCCTGACGGTCAAACAAGAATCGCGGTTTAAGTAGGATTTTAAGCAGCAATCCCAAAGATTCCAACTCTCCGGGAGAGCAGCGATTCTTCCACTGTCCTGGACGACAATACAGCAGTTCCACTAGGCTCCGTTGCTGAGGTAAGTTGAGGGGGGCAAACAAAACTTTTGCAAGCGGGTATTCACCACCTAAATCAATCTGCGAGATTTGTCCTGAAAAAGTGAGTTCTTCCTCCATCAGCGTTATTTGAACTGGAAGCGTTCTCACTTCACCCATCTCTGAAAAGTGAGTTTGAGTCAGGGCAACTTCTAAACCTATTTCTGAAATCGCGGTGGTAAATCCCCAAAAAGTTTGCTCACCGACCTGAACTCGTGCAGTGCGACGCAAGTTATACCATTCATAGGGGCTGGTGCGGGGCACATCCACTAAGATTAACAGGGCAATACTTAACATCAACAAGTTGTAGGCACTCCACACCCAGCCTAGACCAATGCCCTTTAACTGTTCTGCCACTTCTAAGGGCATACTGGGCTGCCAGGTTCCCATGAGTAGGTAAGTGCCCAGGTTTGTCCACAGGCTGATTGCTGTCACAACAAACATCGCAATTAGCGGAAAGGCTAGCTGCCAGTTAAAGGAGAAGCGATCGCTCACCCCTCCTTTGGGAGTCACCTTAAAGCCTTTACCAAAGGGATTGAGCATGACTTTAACCACAGTGACTGCTAGCGGAAAAGCTAACACCAGTGAGTAAACATCCGATAGCACCGCAGAGCGTGAACGTGAGTTGAGCCAGGAGAATGCGCTAAGCTGCACCAGGTAGAAGGGAATGAAGAAATACAGCACCTCTGCGCCTGTCGCCCGAATCGGAATCACGCCTAGAAAAGCGTAAGCGAGAGGGATAAACAATAGTCCTACCCGGGCCGGGCTGGTAAACCAGTGCAGCAAGCCTTCCAGGTGCGCTAGCCGTTGCAGTGGCCCTAACCCTGGAACGGTGAGTGGATTGGACTTAATGAAGAAGGCTTGCAAGGTTCCCTGGGCCCAGCGTGTCCGCTGAAGTGCCTGAACCGCGATATTCTCAGCCGCCAGCCCTGCACTTAACTTTTCATTCAGATAAAGCACTCGATAGCCATTCGCCGCCAGTCGAATTCCGGTGAAATAGTCTTCACTTAGAGATTCGGTGACAAAGCATCCAGTTGCGGTCAATGCCGAGCGCCGCACGACGAATGATGTTCCTGCACAAATCACTCCCCCAACGCCATCGCGAATCGGCTGAATCTGGCGATAGAACACTTCTTCATCGGGTGTCAGCGTATTTTCCAAACCCAGGTTGCGAGCGATTGGGTCGGGATTGTAGAAGGTTTGAGGGGTTTGCACTAACGCCACCTGTGGGTCTTGAAAGAAGCCAACTGTGCGGGTCAGAAAGTTTCGAGTCGGCACAAAGTCAGCGTCAAAGATAACCATGAGTTCGCCGCTGATACGGGCGATCGCATGATTCAAATTCCCAGCCTTAGCGTGGCGATTGTCGGAGCGCGTCCGATATTCACAGCCCAACTCTTCTGCTAATGCCTGCACTTCTGGTCTTCGAGTGTCATCAAGCAAATAAATTGTTTTTTTCTCATAGTCCAACGCCTGACAGCCGATCACAGTGCGGCGCAAAATAAAGTTAGGTTCGTTATAGGTAGGAATTAAGATATCAACGGTGGGTAGATAGGTTTTGTTAATGACTGCTTGTGAAAGGCGATCGGCTTCGGGACGGCGATCGTGAGTTCGCAATAGCAACATGAGTTGAATGATGCCGCCACTCAGCAGCAATAACTCCATTAAAAATAATCCAATGCTAAAGACTCCGTTCAGGGGAGTGCTGAGGTTGAGGGTGGAGAGCGTTCGCCACAGCAAGTAGCGAACAGCAAGGATTAAAAGAATACTTACTACCAACGTTCTCGACCAGATGCGCGGTCGTGGAGAAATTTTGATAATTGCCATTACCGCAAGCATCAGCGCCACCGTCCAAAACAGTAGGTAGTTTCCGACCATCATCGGAGCTCCGATCCACATGGGGGAACTTTCCTGAAGCTGGTCTAACCGTTGAAAAATTGTGCTAATTGTACCCTCTCCAGCAAACCAGGCAGCGGCAATTGCCCCTGAAAGTGCCACAAACCCCAACATGGCCAGGGTTGCAAAGTGAGGAGATGACATTCTCCAGCGACGAAGAACAGAAATAGGATGGTGAGAACCTACAGCCATCAATTCAGCCTCAATTAAGTGAACCTACATTCAGGCGATTCAATCAGCGACACCAAAACTTCTAGCAATTCTGTCAGGTATTTTTGCCGTTTAGGGCGATGTTGCACACAAAGATAAGGAAGATTTTAAGCACAAAGTTATATCATCCATACCTATCGCACATAAGTTTTCTCTTAACTTTGAATCCATCTTTTTCCATAGAACTGACTCAAGATTAGATACTCTGTTTAAGTCTTAGTTACTTCAAGGCTACTCGTATCCACGTATTCACAAGAAAAGGTAGAAGCTCTCTGTATTCGGCGTTTTTTCTGAGAATTCTCAGATGTGACTCAGATGGCTCTCAGTTTTACCATACATCCTGACGGTTAATGCGATCGCCCAAACTGATCGCCCAAACCATCGCCTGGACAACTGTTCATTCCAACCACGAATTCTAATTAAGAGGTTTCTAGCATGAAATTTAACTCACTTAAGCGTCATTCAGTTGTGAAATTTGGACTGGTTCCAGTATTAGCGTCAGCGCTATCAATCATCGCTGCTACTGCCATTGCCAATTCTGCAACGGAAACCGCTTTTGCTGAAACGGCAAGCTTAGTTGCTCAAAGCCAGCCCACCATTGCCCTTGCTGGAACCTTTGTTGCAGCAGAAGCACCCACCACTGGCACCGCCCAAATTATTGAAGAAGATGGACAGCGGTATCTGGTGTTAGATTCTGCTTTTAGCACAACTGACTAGGCTCCCGATTTACACGTTGTTCTAGAAACTTCTGAAATTCCACCGGGCAGCTATTCTGATTTTGGTAGCTTTGTAAACTTAGGAGCGCTGCAAAGTGTAACGGGCGAACAACGCTACCCGATTCCAGATTCAGTCGATTTATCAGAGTTCAAATCAGTATCAATCTGGTGTCGTATGGCTAATGCAACAATGGGTTATGCCGTCCTGGGAGGTTCAAGCAGCGCTAGCATTCAGTAGGTGTAGTAGGTGGTAAGTAGTAGGTAGTAGGTTGGGGGAGTATTGCATAGCCCGATGGAGTCCAAACTTTCAATAAACATAGGTCGGGTAGAACATAGCGTAACATAACAGAATCTAAGCCCGCGCTGAGTTACGTATTTGCTCTACCCAGCCTACATTCTTATCCTTTTGCTAACCTGTGCGAGTTACTTAGCCAGATGTGGATATCATGAATCCGTCAAGTCCAACCGTGATTTTAGGGGGTGGTTTCACCGGATTGCTGACAGCATTGCACCTTTGCCATCACCACCACCCTCGACCGATCATTCTGATTGAACAGTCCGATCGATTTGTGTTTAAGCCGCTCCTCTACGAGTTGTTGAGCGGTGAAATGGCTGACAGTCAGGTTCAACCCCGCTACGAAGAACTGTTAAGCTGTGACGGCATTACATTTGTGCAAGATACAGTTCAAAGCATTGATCTGCATCAACGACAGGTTAAATTAGCCTCTGGATTGCACTATAGTTACGGTCATCTGGTGCTGGCATTAGGAAGTACAACTAACTACTTTGGCATTCCTGGAGCCGAAGAATATACCTTTGCGTTTCGCACAGGTGAGGATGCTCTATCGTTGGGACGACATTTGCGAGCGTGTCTTCAGCAGGCGAGTCAAACTGATGATCTGGAGCGTCGTCGTACCCTGTTAACAGTAGCGATCGCCGGGGCAGGGCCATCCGGTGTAGAAATGGCTGCAACCTTAGCAGACTTGTTGCCCCAGTGGTATGACAAACTCAACGGCAGTCCTGAGGAAATTCAGATTTTTATCCTCAACCGCAGCAAGGAAATTCTCAAAGGAGATATCAATAGTCACCTGCGACAGGTGGCTGAGAAGGCATTGCAGCAGCGCACAATTCCTGTGAAGCTTGTAACCGAGGCAACTGTCAGCGCTATCCATCCAGAGTGTTTGCAGTACAAGCAACAAGAACACCAGAAAACTATTGCTGCTGCCACAATCATCTGGACGGCTGGAACTGCTGTGAATCCTTTACTGAAGGAGTTAGACATTCCCGATCGTTTGCGCGATCGCTCCGGTCGCTTGCAAACTACACCCACCATGCAGCTACCTGATTTTCCAGAAGTATTTGTAGGCGGTGACAACGCTATGCTAGCCATGATGTTGCCTGCGACTGCACAAGTTGCTTACCAGCAGGGAGCTACCATCGCTTACAACATCATGGCAATGGTGCAAAACGCACCGCTCAAACCTGTCAAAGTCACCCTCAGAGGAACTTTGATGAAATTAGGATTGGGTGAAGCGGCGGCTAATTTGTTCGATCGCTTGATCATCTCTGGGCGATCGGGACATTTGGTTCGTCACGGCACTTATTTAGAGCTTTTGCCAACACCTGTTCACAACTTTAAGGCAACTGTAGATTGGCTCACTGACGAGGTGTTTAGTCGCCACAGCCATCCTAACCTGTCAAACCAATCTTCTTCTTACCTGGTGCAACGGCTGGGAGATATTGCGGCTGTCCTGGTAGTGTTTAGCAGCGGTGCGCTGTTTTGGCGGACGATTCAGCCCAGTCTTTTTAACCAAATGCTGCAACCCACAGGCTTACCTGTTTTGCTAGATCAAATTCAGCAAAACCAGTAATGTTTCCACTCATCAAGAACTGGTTTCTAGACTGGTAGTCACTTTAGGAGATTTCCAAATGCTTCAGGATGCTTATGATCAAAGGATCGGACTAAAGAACGAGCGCAGTATGGTGATTACGGCGATCGCCACTATGCGTGTTCTCTTAGGGATTTTCTTTATCCTTTCAGGAATCGCTAATTACATTTACTTTTACGCTCCTGGCGGTTTCTTTGAAACCGTAACGCAAAGCAAACTAGCCCTGTGGGGTTGGGGGTTTCAAGGAGTTGGGCCTTTACCTGCTTTCCTGGCTCTACCCTATGCCTATTTACTGCCCGCAGTTGAAATGATTGCAGGAGCCGCATTTGTCATAAATCGCTGGGTTCGATGGGCTGGCATACTCATCATGCTCATGCTCTTCAGTTTTATCCTGGCGTTTGGACTAATTGGTCCAGGCGGGTTACTCCCCAACAATCAGGGCAACTGGGACAAAAATGTGTTTATGCTAGTTGGGGCGTGGATTTGTGCGGCTTATGACCACTATCGAGTTAAGCGGCAAGACAAAATGAATGACTTAAGCTAAATATCCTTGACTGTTTAGTGCCTAATCTTCAACCAGAAAGAGAGTAAGTCAAGGACATTCAGCTTAGGAGAGTAAGATCTGCGACTTCTTGAAGAAGTCGCAGATCTGCTTCTTTTTGCCTTGAATGAGGTGATGCCTGGATCACCAGTTTACGCAAGCTTTATGAAAAAGAGCTTCATTGTGGTCTTTCGCTGAAGCTCAGTATTAATACTGGAATGCTGTGTAGAAATATCATAAAAATACGGTATGTGAATCAGTACTTACAGTCAAGACTAGATCAGTTATAAAACGGTTGCGTCGCGGGGGGCGCACCTGCACAACCTATTCAGGGTTGGTGTGGTAGTAGATTTCTGCATTTACCGCTTCAGTTTTTCCATTGCTGGTAGGCGATCGCCCCTTCGCTCACCCAGCAAAACATAAAACCCCTACGAGAAACTACTTTCGGCTCAAAGCGTTGACCTACAGCGCTGCTCAATACCTATAGAGCGATCGCCTCATTTGGCAGATGGCATCGGATCGGTATGCGTCTACTCACCCGCAGTTCATCTCCTCACTATCACAATCAAGGAGCCTTACAGTGAGAAAACGTGACATGGTTAAAGTGGCGATCGCCACAACGGGTACGGCTGTAGGACTTGTTGCAATCCCTACAGCCGCTGCGGCAGTTACCTTTGACTTTAGCGACTTTTCCGACACCTCTAGCCTGACGCTCAACGGCAGTGCTATTCAGACAGATAACATTCTGCGGCTGACCGCTGATACCTCAAGTCAGGCTGGCAGCGCCTTTATCACCAATCCGTTCAGCATCACAGCCGATACCTCCTTTTCAACTCGCTTTGACTTCTGGCTGACAGGAGACGGGTTTGGTGGAGACGGCTTCACCTTCATGATTCAAAACGATCCGCTGGGCAACAAAGCTGTTGGTGGAGCGGGTGTTGGACTCGGCTACAGCGGGATTTCGCCCAGTCTAGCCGTCGAGTTTGATACCTTCTTAAATTCTGAAATCGGTGATCCGGGCAGGTTTGGCTTATTTTCCAATGACCATATTGGCGTAAATACCAACGGTTCAGTTATATCACTGCAACTGGTCAATCTTGCGGGCGTATTTGATTTAGATCAAGACGGCATCTTTACAGCCAATATCAACTACAGTGGCTCAACTAACCGTCTAGATGTAACCATCACCAATGGTGAAACTACCCTGGGAGAGTTGAGTCCCACGATTGATCTGCTTGAGCTGGTTGGCTCACAAGCTTACTTTGGCTTTAGTGCATCGACTGGGTTTGAATCTAACAATCACGATATCTTAAGCTGGACGCTTGACACAGACGCAACGCCACTCCCTGCACCCACCGAGCAAACTTTTGAGTTTTCAGGAACGCTTGGGGAAGATTTGCTCAATAACTTTGAATCCTTTAATGGTGACAGTTTTACTGGCTCTTACTCTTTCTTCACCAATACACCCGACCTAAATAGCCAGCCTGGACGCGGCACCTACGCTCTCAGTGATTTAAGACTCACTTTATTGGACAGCGAGAGTGGTGACGAGACAGATCTGGTGTTTGACGCGACAACGGAAGCTTTTGTTGACCTCGATAGCTACATTGTGCGGGTGCGTCCGGCACGGGTGAACCGTCGTCGAGTTGCTCCTAGAACCTCGGTCGTGGCTTTCTCGTCTGAAGATTTTGCCCTACAGACCGCAGCAGTCGAAGATCCAGATCCCCAAACCTGCACGGTTAAATTTACCGATCCCGATCGCGTAAGTTTTGTACTGACCTATGACGACACGCTGGCTAACCCCGATCTTCCTCCCACCGGGCCTCCTCAGGGCAACCTGATTCTCAGCGAAACCTTCTTTGAGTTCTTCCAGGAATTGTCTGGGCCAGATGACCTGTGCTTGATTGACCGAGTGCAAGTTGCCGAAGCTGAGGTGACCGATCCAAACTCAAATCCAGATCCAGAACCTGTACCAGAGCCGGGAACTGCCCTGGGTTTAGGACTACTAGGTTTGGGTTGGGGCTTGAGGAAACGTCTTGCACGCTCCGTTAAGGGTTAACTCACATAGGACTGACGCACTCCCCCTTATTCGATCCCCCTTGTTCGGTAATAGAGTGCATCAGCCCTGCAAAATTCTTAATTCCTCCCTCTATACGAACTCTACCTTCCGCGTTTATTCTGATAGCGACGGCGTTGAGGTCTGTTTAGATATTGGAAATTTGCGGGAGGGAGGATGCCTCACAGCAATCAGGCATGGCGATCGCACTGGCTTTCTAGCCTGGCGTTTGCTGGAGTCTGGGCAGTCTCGATTAAGCTATCTGGAACGGATTGCCCTATCCGGTTGAGTTTTGCTGAACGGGCGATCGCCCAAACGCCCCCTGATACTTCCACAAAAGCTGAATTGCCAGAAGCCCATCCACTTTCCATTCAAGCAGCAGATCAGCCAGAATCGTGGCTTCCCTCTTTGGCTCAAGTCTCTGAACCTCCCTCAGTGGAACCGTTGCCCGAACCTGAACCACTGCAACCCCTGCCGCCGCCCGAAGAGTTATTAGAAACCCCTCCCGCTACTTCCCCCGACGAATTTCCAGGAGAATTGCCAGAAACAATTACGGTAAGCGGTTTTGAAGTAGTTGGCAGCACCGTTTTTGATGAAGCAACACTGGCAGAGGCAACCGCCCCTTTCACCAATCGCCCGATTTCCTTTGCTGAACTGCTCCAGGCGCGATCGGCGGTGACGCAGCTATATCTTGATGCGGGCTATGTCACCTCTGGAGCGCTGATTCCTCCTCAGACTTTGGAAGATGGAATCGTCACAATTCAAGTAATTGAGGGCAGCCTGGAAGAAATTGTCGTAACTGGAAATCGCCGCCTCAACTCCAGCTACATCCGAGAACGACTGGAACTGGCGGCCGAACCACCGCTCAACGTTCCCCGGCTATTAGAGGGGCTGCAACTGCTGCAACTTGATCCACTCATTGAAAACATTTCAGCGGAGCTATCGGCAGGTTTGCGTCCGGGCACCAGTTTACTTCAGGTAGAGGTCACGGAGGCAGACTCCTTTGCGGTGCAGTTAGCGGCTGATAACGGGCGATCGCCCACCGTTGGCAGCTTTCGGCGGCGCGTCCAGGTGAGTGAGGCAAATTTGCTCGGCTTGGGTGATGGCTTGAGCATTGGCTACAGCAATACCGATGGCAGCAACGGGTTGGATGCTAGCTATACCCTGCCGCTGAATCCGCGTAACGGTACGCTCAACTTCAGCTATGGCACGACAGACAGCGAAGTGATCGAAGATCCGTTTAATTTCCTCGATATCCAGTCAGAGTCGCGCTACTACGAAATTACCTATCGCCAGCCGCTCGTTTTAACGCCAACGGAGGAATTTGCCCTCAGCCTGACCGCCTCTCGCCGCGAAAGTGAGAGCGAATTTCTGGAAGAATTGATTGGAGAAGCGCTTCCCTTTCCGTCTTTGGGCGCAGACGAGGAAGGACGAACACGGATTTCTGCTTTGCGGTTTTCTCAGGAATGGACGCGCCAAAGCAGCCGCCAGGTGTGGGCAGCGCGATCGCAGTTTAGCCTGGGTCTAGATGCCCTCAATTCCACTATTAATGAAGACAACATCCCCGATAGCCGATTCTTTGCCTGGCGCGGACAGGGGCAGTATGTGCGACTGCTGGCACCCGATACGCTGCTGCTAGTGCGGGCAGACATTCAGCTTGCCGATGAGGCAGTCGTGCCGCTGGAGCAATTTGGCATTGGCGGACAGCAAACGGTACGCGGCTATCGCCAGGACTTTTTACTCACGGACAACGGCGCGTTGCTGTCAGCCGAGGTGCGTCTGCCAATTTTAAGAGTCCGCAGCATCGACGGACTGCTGCAAGTGGTGCCTTTTTTTGACATCGGCACAGGTTGGAATGCAGGCGAAGATCCTGATCCCAATACCTTAATTGGCATTGGGGCAGGGTTGCAGTGGCGGCAGGGCGATCGCCTCACCGCTCGGCTTGATTTTGGGCTTCCGCTGGTTTCAGTTGACTCTGAGGGCACGACATGGCAAGAAGACGGGATCTATTTTTCCATCGTTTACACGCCGTTCTGAAAGGAGAGAAGGGGAAGGGCGGAAGAGAGAAGGGCGATCGCTTCTCAATTCCCCCAATTGCCCGCTACTTTCTGCTAGCTACCCTGGCAGCACTGTTTTGCGCTTTGACTCCAGCGATCGCTAAACCATTAAGCACGAGCGCTATGGAGCAGCTAACTACGTCATTGCAAGATCATTCTGGCTTTGCCGCAACTTCAACTGCCCTCATCCCCAACTCTTCTCTCCAGGGAGAAGGGAGTCAGATCGGAAGTCCCTCTCCCTGGGGAGAGGGATTTAGGGTAAGAGGATCAGAGCTTGACTCCCCAAATGAAATTCCCTTACTAGCTCAAGTCGAAAGCTTGATGCAGCAAGGGCAACAGCTTTATGAAGCGGGACAGTTGAGTGAGGCGGCGGCAGTGCTTCAGCGGGCGATCGCCACCTACCAGTCCGAAGGGAATAGCCTGGGTCAGGCGATGGCGCTGCGAAATTTGTCGCTGGTCTATCAGCAGTTGGGAGAATGCGGATCGGCAGAGGAAGCGATCGCCTCCAGCCTCAGTTTGCTTGAGTCGAACAATGATCCCAACTATCGGGCAGCGTTGGCGCGATCGCTTGACATTCAGGGTCGCTTGCAGCTAGGTCAGGGTCAGGCAGAAGCCGCGCTTGTCGCCTGGGAGCGGTCAACGGCAATTTACCAAGAGCTTGGAGATCAGGAAGCTGCCCTGCGAAGTCAAATTAATCAGGCGCAAGCACTGCAATCGCTGGGGTTTTATCGACGGGCGATCGCCCTCCTCACGCCTCTAACGCAAACACTAGAAGCACAGCCTGATTCCCTAACCAAAGCAGTGGGGTTACGCAGCCTGGGTGATGCCCTGCGAATAGGTGGAAACTTGCCTCAATCCCGTGAGGTGTTGCAGTCGAGTCTAGCTGTTGCAGAACGGCTGCAAAATCCAGAAGCGATCAGTGCCGCTCAGTTTAGCCTGGGCAACACTGCCCGCGCTCAGCAAGAATTTGATGTCGCCCTGGAGTTTTATCGGCAGGCGATCGCCACCTCCCCCTCTGACCTGACTCGTACCCAGGCGCAAATCAACCAATTCAGCTTGCTGGTTGAAACCGATCAAATTTCAGCCGCACAAGCTCTGATCCCGTTGATCCAGTCTCAGTTAGGTGAATTGCCTGTTAGCCGCGCCAAAATTTACGCTCAGGTCAATTTTGCTCAAACCCTAAGTCGTTTGGGACAGATGGAATCTACCCTGCCCAGCACCTATCCTGCTCAACTCCTCAGCCTCGCCCACACGGAAGCCCAGAGCTTAGCAGACCCCAGAGCCGAATCTTTTGCCCTGGGCAGTTTGGGGGCGCTGTATGAGCAAACTCAGCAGTGGGCGATCGCCACCGACCTAACCGAGCGGGCGCTAGGATTGGCGCAAGTTGCCGCCTCAGACATTGCCTACCGCTGGCAGTGGCAGCTAGGGCGCATTCTTAAAGCGCAGGCTGATATCGAGGGGGTAAATAGTCAGAAGTATGAGGGGGCGATCGCCGCCTACAGCGAGGCTGTCAACACCCTACAAACCCTGCGAAACGACCTGGTTGCGGTGAATCCAGAAGTGCAGCTTTCATTCCAGGAAAGCATTGAACCGATTCACCGGGAACTGGTCAGCCTGCTGTTGAAACCGGGCAGTGGCGACGCAAATCCGGCAAACCTGGAAAAAGCCCGCACCGTGATCGAATCGCTGCAACTGGCAGAATTGGACAACTTTTTGCGTGAAGCCTGCCTCGATGCTCAACCCGTTCAAATCGACGACATCGATCGCCAAGCCGCCGTGATTTACCCAATTCTATTGGCAGATCGGCTAGAAGTTGTAATCAGCCTACCCGGTCAAAACTTGCGCCACTACGCCACGCCCCTTTCCAGCAGTGAAGTAGAAAGCGTTGTAGAACAATTGCGCCAATCGCTCGTCGTTCGCACCAGCCGTCAATTTTTGCCGCTTTCCCGTCAGATTTATGACTGGCTAATTCGCCCCGTTGAGGCAGATTTAGCAGCCAGTGAGGTAAAAACCCTAGTCTTTGTCCCAGATGGCGTGCTGCGAAACATCCCAATGGCGGTGCTAAACGATGGCGAAACATTCCTGATTGAGCAATACAGCATTGCCCTGACTCCAGGCTTACAGTTGCTCGATCCGCGACCACTTCAGATCCAGCAGCTAACTGTTTTGACCGCAGGTTTATCTGAATCGCGGCAGGGTTTCTCAGCACTGCCTAACGTTTTGCCAGAGCTAGAACAAATTCAATCAGAAGTTCCCAGTCGCATTCTGGTGAATCAAGAGTTCACCAGCAGCGCCTTTCAGCAGGCGATTAACTCAGCCCCAGCGCCCGTCGTTCACCTGGCCACACACGGCAAATTTAGCTCTGAGCTAACCGAAACCTTCATCCTCACCTGGGACGATCGCATCAATATCAACCAGCTCAATAGCCTGCTGCAAGCTGCTGATTTGGGCAACGCTAGACCGATTGAGCTACTCGTTTTAAGCGCTTGCCAAACGGCAGTGGGCGATCGCCAAGCCGCCCTGGGTCTAGCCGGAGTCGCCGTCCGAGCAGGCGCACGCAGCACTCTAGCTACCCTCTGGCAGGTCAGCGACGAAGCCACCGCCCTACTCATGCGCCGCTTTTACTCAGAACTGGCAAACAACACCGTCACCAAAGCTGAAGCCCTGCGCCGCGCCCAGATCTCCATTCTAGAAATTGACCGATTCCGCCAACATCCTTTCTACTGGGCAGCTTACGTCATGGTCGGCAACTGGCTGTAGCAAAAGGATGAGGGATGGGGGATGAGGGATGAATTGACAGTCTAAATAGGGGTAGCGTCGGCAAATAACGTTGTCCTGGCTATCTCTTCAACTACGGATAGTACAGGCTGTAACAATTCCTTACAATAGGAATTATCCGACACACTAGAGGCGTTATGCACTTAACCTGGTTAGACAGTAATTCCTGGCTGATTGAGATGGGCGGAAAGCGAGTTTTGCTTGATCCCTGGCTAGTCGGACCACTGGCGTTTGGCAACATGAACTGGCTATTTAAGGGAGAACGGACATCGCCCCGTCCCATTCCCGACTCGATTGATCTAATCCTGCTGTCTCAGGGTTTAGAAGATCACGCCCACCCCGCCACGCTTCAGCAACTCGATCGCCAAACTCCTGTCGTTGCCTCTCCCAACGCAGCAAAAGTCGTACAGGGATTGGGCTACACGCAAATAACAACTCTGGCGCATGGAGAAACCACAACGGTGGAAAATCTCGAAATCCGCGCCATACCCGGTTCACCCATCGGGCCGCTGCTAACTGAGAATGGCTATTTGCTGAAAGATACAGCTACAGACACAAAGCTTTACTACGAACCGCACGGATATCATTCCCCTTCAATTAAAGAGTTTGCTCCCGTTAATGTAGTAATCACTCCAGTCGTTACTCTAGAAATACCGCTGCTTGGCCCCATCATTCAAGGTAAAAAGACTGTTTTAGAGGTTGTGCAATGGCTACAGCCTAAAGTGCTTTTACCTACAGCAGCAGGCGGAGATGTCCAGTTTGAAGGCATTTTGCAGTCATTGTTACGGGCAAGTGGAAGTATTGAAGAGGTGCGATCGCTCCTAACCCAGTATCAGCTTTCGACTCAGGTGGTTGATTTGAAGCCAGGAGAGCGATATGAACCGTTGGCGATCGCTACTTCAGGATCGTGAATTAAATTAAGGTCAAGAAATTGATAGGTAGAGACAGCGGGAAAATGGTTAACACTTTACCTGTGCCACTCAACTCGGTGACTGATGCTTGGGTGAAAGCCACTTGGGAGGAGTTTTTAGCGCTGGCAGACAGTCCAGAGCTAGAGAGAGCCAGATTCTACTACGACAACGGCTACATGAGGATTGAGACAATGCCGATTGGCTCCGGCCATAGTCAGGACTATACCCTACTCTCTCAAACGGTTAGTCTTTACGGCACCATCAAAAATATTCGGATTAAAGGCTTTACGAACGGAAGCTTTCGCAAACAGAGTATGCGTGAATGCCAACCGGATATGGCGTTTTATATTGGAGCCGATTTCAAAATTCCACCCAAAACTTCAAAACCAATCGACGTGAGCGAGTTTGGTGCGCCTCATCTAGTCATTGAAATTGCTTCCACGACTCTCAGTGACGATATCGGACGTAAACAACTGCTGTACGAGCGTCTGGAAGTGCAGGAATATTGGGTTGTGGATGTGGATGCAGGTGAGGTAATTGCGTTTGAGGTAGCAAATAGAGGCAGTAAACAGATTCAAGAGTCGAAGGTATTACCGGGGTTGAAAATTAGCCTGATTGAAGAAACGCTCAAGCGCAGCCAGACCCAGGATGACGGAGAAGTGAATCGCTGGTTATTACAGGTATTTAATAGATAAAGTTAGAACTCACGCAGGAGAATAACTATGAGCATGAGTTTCTATTGAGCGATCGCAAAATTACAGGCTAAATATTTGAGAGACACTGGAACTGGTAGGTAACAGTTCGCTTGAGCGGCGGCAAACAACCTGTACGATGAAACAAGATCTTTCGGCAGTCCACTCCAAGTGAATTGTTAGACTGCTCGAAGAAGTAGACGTAATCATTTTCTTATACCTTTCAGCATAACTATTTCTCCAATTATCTCAAATAGCCTTAAAATTCCAGCGACTCGACTAACCGGATTTGTAGAGCGAACTAAATCAATGGTTATAGCCAAATCTTCTCTATACTGGATTTGATTAAAGTATCTTACGGCCCATCCTCGTCCTCGTCCTCGTGCATCTAAAGTTTGGAATGGTTCTAGAGAAAAAATGTCTAAAATGAGCCTTTCATTGTAAATAGAATAGGGATTGATAAAATCTAACTTTACTACAATTTCGGCTCTTCTGGCTTTGCGATGATAAGGCAAACTTATGTCAAACTACCACTGGGTTTCAGCCGTTGATCAAATAGAATTTTGTATTCTCTTATACGGTTCTAACCACAGATCCGGAAGAGCCAGACTTCCTCTTTACTTTAATTAGGCTGAAGCTATTTATCAAGTCTGACTCCATTTTCGAAAAAACCTCTCTGATTTACAATATATTTATCATCAACATCAATGTTGAAGTTATACCCAATCGATTCGTCCTCGCTATTTAAAACTTCAATGATTTTGCTAATAATTTCATCTATTAAAGCTTCATCTCTAGATGTAACGATTCTTGAGCTTCCGGCATTTGTTTCTAATGTAATTCCATATCTTTTTGGCTTAATAAGCCGTTCAAGGGATCCCAGGATAGCGATGGCAATCATTCCTCCAAAAAAATGCCTTATGCCTCTTGTAAGCGATGTATCTAAATACCCTTTAGTCCAGTAAATTCCCATCAAACCTAAAAAAGCAAAAAACATTATTGGAACTAACCCAAACAGATATTGAGGTTTTAGTCGATATTTACCAACGCTAGTAATGTTCCTAACTTGATAAATTGAGGATCCTAAGCAAATCGTATTATTAGTAATGATTAATACACTCATTGCTCACACCTTTGCTAGAAATAGAAACAGATTTGCAATCATAATATTTATCTAAACTCTTCACCAGTTAATTTCAATGGGATTGAAGCAAATACATTAAGTCTTAATGTATCTCTGACACTTTGACCTTGAAATCTTAAACTCCACCTTCTAACTCCTCTAGATCATCTAGTGTTAATTGTGCTTGGGAACTATGGCGAACATATAGCACGTAAACTGTTGTACCTCGAACTGCAAAAAGCACTCGATATATATTTTTGGTTTGCCCATAGAGGAGTTGTCGTACTTCTTCTGGAAAAATCTCGTGTTCGACTGCTAGAACACAGCGTCGAGGCTTCTCCTGTAGAGTAGCAATAGCATTCATCAATCCTCGAAACCAGCGATCGGCAAACTCAGAATTGCGCTCTCGATACCAGCAGTAGGCTTGTTCAATCTGAGCTTCTGCAATTGGGGCGATTTCAACCTGAAATGTCATACTTTTGCTGCATCGCTTGGACAAAATCTCCGATTGGGCGAGTTTGTCCTGCATCGATCTCGTCAAAACCTTGCTGAATACCTGCGATAGTTTCCAGTTGGTCGATCAATTGGCGAAGTTTGCCTGGATCAATTTTGCCAGCATCCAGAAAAGTAATGAGAACCTGGGTGCGATCGCTCACATTCTCAGGTAGCTCAGTAAGTTCAATTTGCCCATTCTGATAAATGCCTTCGACCGTTCTGAGCATAGATTTATTGAAGTTAGTTACTCTGTACAATTTTACTTACTCTCTTCCATCCTCTGCGATCTAATCTGCTAAATTCTCTGAGCAAAGATCTTCATAGTCGGCATAACAAGCCCTTTTTAAGATAGAAGCCAAAGCTTATTGGCGATCGCACCCATTACAACAGATAGTTGCGTAAGCTCTAAGGGTGTGAACTCTTTGCATCACAGCATGACTTTTTCCAGAAAACGAGTAATTTCTGACATTACCAGCGCTCTAATCGCTATCTGCTTCAGCCTTTGTCTGATTGCTCTAACGGGTTGTGCAGCAGAAAATCCAGACGCAGATGGTGTAATTCACCTGACGCTCTGGCAGGGGGTCAATCCGCCGCCCAATCGAGATGTGCTGCAAGAGTTGGTGGACGAATTTAACCAGACTCACTCAGACATTCAGGTAGAACCGCTCTACGTCGGGCAGGGCGACCAGCAGATGCCCAAAATCCTGGCGGCTGTCGTGGGCAATGCACCGCCTGATATGCTGTGGTATGCCCCAACAATTACCGGACAGTTGATTGAACTGGGAGCAATTCGCCCGATTGAGGAATGGCTGGCAGAATCGCCCGTGCAGGAGCAGATCGATCCAGCGCTGTTTGAGTCGATGCAGCTAGAGGGACATACCTGGTCTGTGCCATTTGGGACGAATAACGTGGGAGTTTTCTACCGTCCCAGTTTGTTTGAGGCAGCAGGAATTACTGAACTGCCAACGACCTGGGAAGAATTTCGGCAGGTTGCTAAAACGCTGACTCGTCAGGTGAATGGACAGACCCAGCACGGCATTTTGTTGCCTTTGGGTAAAGGGGAATGGACGGTGTTTAACTGGTTGCCATTTATGTGGAGCGGCGGCGGTGATATTGTGGCTGAGAGTGCGGCTGGTTTGAATTTGGTGAATCCGGGGGCGATCGCCGCTCTCCAACTTTGGCGCGACCTGATTGACGACGGCTCAGCGATTCTCTCGCAGCCCGAACGCGGCTATGAGCTAGATGGCTTTCTAGCAGGACGAGTCGCGATGCAGTTGACCGGGCCGTGGACACTGGGTCAGCTTCAGGCAACTGGGGTCGATTTTGCGGTGATGCCCATCCCAGCGCAGGAAAGAGCCGCCACTAGCGTCGGCGGAGAAAACCTGTTTATCTTTAACACCACGTCCGCTCATGAACGCGCCGCTTTTACCTTTGCCGAATTTGTCGTCAGTGAACCATTTCAAACGCAGTGGGCGATTGGGACAGGTTATTTGCCTGTAAATTTGCGATCGCGCCAAAGTCTGCCTTACCAGGAATTCATAGCCCAGCAACCCGCCGTTGACGTGTTTCTCAAACAGGCTGAGTATGGGCGATCGCGCCCCATTTTTGCAGGCTACAGCCGAGTTTCCGAAAACTTAGGACGGGCGATCGAAGCAATACTGTTGGGACAAAGCACCCCCGAAGCTGCACTAGAAACCGCACAGCGGCGACTCAATTTGCTTTACAACAATTCCAAATGACGCAGTATGCAACTGATCGCAATGTAATTTGAATCGTTTTTAGGAGGTGGCTATGGCATCATCGCGATCCTTAGCCGTAATCAGTTCATTCAAATTGCACTGGCTCCTCTAGTAGTAATCTCGGTCGTCGGCTTTCTGCTGATGCTGCTATTCGATACCGCCTGGATTGCCATTTTGCTAGCAGCGAATGCATCGGGCGCGGTGGGCGACCTGTGGGTCAGCCTGTCTGTGTTGCGCTATCCTCGCCATGTACGGATTGAAGACCGCAAAACCGGCCTGCGAATTTATAGCTGTAGTCAGCTAGGTTAGGACAAGGACATTTTGGCGGCGCGGCGGAGCCGCGCCGCCAAAATGTCCTAATCAATATGGCTACCGCTATATGGCAAGCCCACAGACCAGCGGATTCGCACTTCTCCCAACCGATTTTTCTGGAATTCTTTCATGGGAGCGATCGCCTGCTTCAGCATTCTGTCCATTTTGCTGAGTAGTCTTTTGCTGATCATCCTCGACATCGCGGGCATCAACTCCTTTAGCTTAGGTCTCCCTGGCTTCCCGGAACTCTATCAGTATCAGTCCACGGCAGACGGTTCATCCATACAGCTACGCTTTGACCAACTTCTAATTTGGAGTGGAATTGTCGGGTTGCTTTATGGCTTAATCAGAGCAATTCGGTAAATTTGAGGCCTATCACGGCTTGGAGGCACTGCTCAGTTGCAAAAAGCCACACAGGCGGCACTTCTTTTCGAGAATACTTGGCGAAATATGACCAGGAGTTAGCGCCTTTGTTTCCTGAATTAACGCTAACGTCATCCTTTAAACAGTAGCCAAACTCCACCCAAAGCGATCAAAACGCCCGAAATAGCGCGAGGGCTGACGCGATCGCCCATCCACACTGCCACCGGGATCACAAACAGCGGGCTGGTGGCACTGAGCGCTTGAGCGATCCCAGCGGCAGTAAACTTAAAGGCGGTTTGCTGAAGCCAGATCGCCAAATAGGTACTGAAGAATGCAGCAAGGGTGAGAATTGCTAGAAGACGGGGCGATCGCAGCGGTCGAAAGCCCTGCTTGCCACGCTGCTGAAACACCGCCCAAACCAACAGCACCGCCACCCCCGCTACCAGCCGAATCAACGTACTCCAAAGCGGACTAATTTCTGTTCCTGCCAGGGCTGCTCTAGACATCACCGACCCTCCCGCCTGCCCCAGAGCCGCAATCATGCCAAACCCCACGCCTCGCAGCGGTCGAAAATTGCTTTGCCCCGCATCAGGCACCCGCTCCACAATTATCCAGGAAACGCCTGCAACCGTCAGCCCAATTCCCAAATAGGATAAAGCGGTCAACTGTTCGCCTAAAAAGATCAGCGCCAGTAGCGCAGTGAGCGGTGGTGCCAGCGCTTCCATCAGCAAACAGCGTCTGGCTCCCAGACAATTGAGCGCTTCAAAAAACGCCGTATCGCCAAATCCAATCCCGATCGCCCCACTAATCAGCAACAGCCCGATCGCCGCAGGAGTGGTATCCGGCAAAAAGTCGCCGCGCAGCACCAGCGTTAGCAAAATCAGCCCAATGGCGATCGCACTCTTGCTCAAATTCAGCAGCAGCGGCGGCAGTTGCTTGCCTAAGCGGATATAGATGATAGAAGCGATCGCCCAAATCAGCGCTGCACTGAGAGCAGCCAGTTCACCCCGGAAGTTGAGAATAAGTGAGTTTAGCACTGGAATTCTGATGAGGTTCGGTCATTGACGCGATGTGCCACTAAAGTACTGGGAACCGAGGTTTCCACTGGAGCAAGCAAGATATTATCCATTTAGACGGGCAAGATGCCCATCCCACAGAAGGCTGGAAGTTGCACATTCCCTCATCCCTCATCCCTCATCCCTCAATAACTCTGCGGTTTGCTGTGGTTTAACGAGCGTATTAGCGCAGAGAATTCCAGAAGCAGCCACCGCTGGAACGCCAATTCCAGGCATGGTGCTGTCACCGACGCGGTAGAGTCCGCGAATGGGGGTCTGGTTGCCGGGAAACATCCCCTGTCCTGCGGCGATCGCTGCCCCGTATGTCCCCTGATGCCGTCGCAAAAATCGGGCATGGGTAAGTGGCGTGCCAATTAGCTCCAGAGCAATTCGGCTGCTTAAATCGGGGATCACCCGTTCAATGGCACGGAAGAGAGGTTGCGATCGCTCCCGTTTTTGCGCCTCATAGCCTTCGCCCCGCTGCCAATTTGCGTAAGGCTCCAGCGTGTAAGCATGAATTACATAATGTCCCACTGGCGCAAGGTTGGCATCCCACACCGAGGGAATCGAAATCATGCAGGTGTTGCTGGGTTCGGTGATGTCACGCTCGGCGCTGTGGACGACTACATGGTGTCCCGTCAAGCCTTCCAGTCCATCTGCCCGAATGCCCAGGTGCAGGTGCATGAAGCTATCTACCGTTGGCGTGGCGAGTGCAGCGCGACGATAATCGGCGGGTAAGTGTTCGGGCTTCAGCAGTTGAGTGTAGGTATCCCACAGGGTCGCGTTGGAAATTACGATGGGCGCTTTCAGCATTTCCCCTTGCTTCAACCGAATGCCGATCGCTCTGCCCTGTTCAACCAAAATTTCTTCAACGTGAGCATTCAGACGCAGTTTGCCGCCCCAGCGCTCTAGCCCGCGCACGAGAGCCTGCACGATCGCCCCACTGCCGCCCACCGGGTAGTCAATGACAGAGTGCGATCGCTCTCCAAGCATAAAGGCGATTTCAGGAGCGATCGTGCCATGCGCCTTTAGCCCTGACAGCAAAAAACATTCCAGGTCAACCAACCGCCGCACCCAGGGATCGCGCACTGTTTGATCCATCAGAGTTCCAACTGATCCCTGAATTACGCCGAGCTGGGGCAACAGCTTCAGCAGCGCGAGTGGATGGCGACCCAACAGCACCGGGATCAGATTCAGGTCTGCCCGCAGCGCCAGAGTCGGAATTTCTCGTAGCGCCTCGTAGAGCGAGAGTAGTCGCTGTTCTAGTTGAGCAAATTGCTGTGCGCCAGAGGGCGTGACGTGGGCGATCGCCGCTCGATAGCGCTCTGCATTGCCGTAAACCGGGAAGCTGCCGTCCGGGAAATGATAGTGACCGAGCGGGTCATAAGGAATAGCGGCGATCGGTTCACCCAGGGCATCGAGGACTTGACGCAGCGGGTTGAGGGAGTGGCGATCGCTCAGCCCACAGTAAAACGACGGTCCAGAATCAAACTGAAACCCCTGCCTTGAAAAACTGTGAGCCGCCCCACCTGGAATGGAATGGCTTTCACATACCAATACCTGTCGCCCATATCGCGCCAGCAATGCTCCAGCGACCAGTCCCCCTATGCCGCTGCCAATCACAATTACATCTGCGTTCTGCATAACTCTTAGTCGCTTGATTTCCTCCGGGATTGTAACGATATCAGCACACTGCCCGCATACAAGAACTTGTCTGTGAATTTATATGGACTCTAGAATAGACCGAGAATTCTTGCCCGAATGCTACGCCCTTACAAGGGATATTTGCTACTTTTCAAACATTCTCTAAGTCTGAATCTAGGCCACCTTGACCAATAGCGAAGCCAGCCTAGCCAGCAGTGAGGCTAACTTCGTGAACCGTGAAGCCAGCCTAACCAGCGGTGAGGTCAGCTTCGTGAACCGTGAGGCTAGCTTCGTGAACCGTGAGGCTAGCTTCGTGAACTGTGAAGCCAGCCTAACCAGCGGTGAGGCTAGCTTCGTGAACCGTGAGGCTAGCCTAACCAGCGGTGAAGCTATCAGACTCGTGACCAAGCTCCCGCTTGGTCACACGTTCTGGAAGCTCTCGCTTCCAGTGCCAACGGCAGGGGAAGCGAGAGCTTCCTCAATTGCATTGCCAAACTGGAGCTTGGCAACGAGGACAAATGGCGCTAATACATACGCCGTTCGTCCCTACGGGGACAAACCGTAATACCAGGTGAGAGTGAACGACCTTCGCTCCTACGGAGGGCAAGCCGTCCTCCACAATCTCTAAGCTCAAATTTAGAATCAGCCGATGTGCCCATAAGTGAGAATGAACACATTTGATGGCATCTAGACTACGCAAGTCTTTAAATTGACATTAACGCACTGGGCATTGCCCACTTCTTTCGTTAGGGTGGTTGGAATGACTCGATGTTCAACCACTCCAGGACAAGGAGGAAAGTTAATGGTATACGCAAAGCAAGGTGACACCGTAAAGGTTCACTACACAGGCAAGCTAGAGGACGGCACGGTGTTTGACTCCTCCGTCAATCGTGAGCCGCTAGAGTTTTCTATTGGCACGGGCAGCCTTATTCCTGGATTTGAGCAGGCCGTCATTGGTATGACTCCGGGCGAATCCAAAACTGAGCGAATTGAGGCAGAGCAGGCCTATGGGCAGCATCGGGAAGATATGGTTTTGGTAGTCGATCGGCAGCAGATGCCCGAAGATATGCAGGTTGGGGTTGGGCAACAACTGCAAATTCGTCAGCAAACCGGACAAACCATTCCCGTTGTGGTGACTGACGTTTCCGATTCCCAAATTACGTTAGACGCAAATCATCCGCTAGCTGGCGAAGATTTGACCTTCGACATTCAGCTACTTGAGATCGCATAGAAATCCTAACTTCAGGGTTTTCTGAAGGAAGTATTTTATCCTTGTAGGGGCGAACAGCCGTTTGCCCTTACTCTCTAGGCTGACCAGGGAGTACGAAAATCGGCGTAGAGGGTTAATCCGCCGTCTACAAACAGGGTTTGCCCGGTTACATAGGCTGCTTCATCAGACGCTAGGAATGCTGTAATGGCGGCCATTTCTTCGGCGGTGCCTGCCCTTCCCATAGGGATGTGGCTTTCTACGATCGCCTTTTCTTCAGGATCGTCAATCCAAGATTCGTTAATCGGGGTGATCGTCGCGCCAGGGGCGATCGCATTCACTCGAATCCCTTGAGCCGCATATTCCAGTGCTAAGGAGCGGGTCATATTTTCCATGCCGCCTTTGCTAATCGAGTAGCTCAGATAAAGGGGACGGGGAATGATTTCGTGGACGCTAGAGACGTTGATGATTACACCAGGTTTTTCGTTTGCCAGGAAGTGTTTGAGCGCTTGTCTGGCACACAGATAGGCTCCGCGCAGGTTCACGTTCAGCACTCGGTCAAAGTCAGCCGCCTCGATTTCATGGGAAGGCGACTCAGTTTGAATTCCAGCGTTGTTCACAAGAATGTCAAGACTGCCCAACTGCTCAATCACCGTGTCTACCATTTCAATGATGTCTTCCTCCTTGGAAACATCGCCCTGCACCGGAAAATCTTTAACGCCGCAGCCCTTGACCTGGTTGCATACCTCATCAATCATGGCTTGCGTTTGCTCGGTGTCTTCTGGGCTTTTGCGGTAGTTGAGCGCAACGTTTGCCCCCTCCTGAGCAAACCGAACGGCGATCGCCTGCCCAATTCCAGACGTTGCCCCCGTCACCAAAACATTTTTGCCCCTCAATCCCTTCATAAAACGGCTCCTCAGATGGCTGGCCACAAGGTACTTTGGCAGAGTAGCCTGTTTGCACGGAGCCTACATCTTTACATAGGGGCAAATTAGAGATCCACCGTTGCCATTAACGTTACCTCCCACACTAAACGGGGTTGGACGCTGTTTAGCAGATGACGACGGGCTGTTTCTAGCTGCTGCAACAAACCTGGCTTAGCTTGAGCCTGCCAGTAATGATGCTGGAGATAGGTAATCAGCCAAAGCTGATTTTCTGTGTCCAGGGTTTTGTCAATTTGCCGCGCCAGATCTAAAGCTGCCCGCACCGAGCGCGGAATCTGGGTCGCTGCATCGAGCAACTCTGAAGGAATGGCTTGAAGCTGCTGCCAACTGGCGATCGCCTCTCCAGGACTGCCCTGGGCGATCGCTAATACCTGCGGCTGCTGCAAAATTTCTGCATATCCCGCCTGAGTTAGCACCTGAGCCAGATCGGTTTCGCTCAGGCGATAAAACGGAATTCTCTGACAGCGCGATACCAGCGTTGGCAACAGGGCATCCACACCGGGTGCAAGCAAAATCAGCGTTGCCTGTCCTGGCTCCTCCAGCGTTTTTAGTAACCCGTTGGCGGCGGCTTCTGCCATCGTTTCTACCTGATTCAAGACCACCACCGAGCGGGGCGCTTCCAGGGGCGGACGACCGAGAAATTGGGCAATTTGTCGCACCTGCTCCAGCCGAATCACAGGAGGGGTTTTGCGCTTGAGTCCCATCTCAGATGCCTCAACCGGACTCAGCAGCTTGCCCTGGTGTGAATAGGTTGGCTCGACCCAAAGTAAATCTGGGTGGTTGCCCTGATCAATACGGTGGCGCAAAGAAGCAGCAGGCTTCTGGGAATTGGACAGCACCAATTCAGCAAAGCAACGCGCTGCCAAGCTGCGCCCGACTCCTTTTGAGCCAGCAAACAGATAGGCTGGGGCAATGCGATTCTGCGTCACCGCACAGGTCAACAGCTCGACTGCCGGAGCCTGACCTATGAGTGGCGCAAAAGCGCTGGATACCATTGCATTAACCATTGCTGTAACACCGCCTGAACTTGTTCACTGACTTCGGCTTCACTGTGACTCGCATCAATTCGCACGATTCGGTTGGGATGGGCGCTGGCCAATTCACGAAAGCCCTGCTGTACGCGCTGATGAAATGCCAGACTGTCTTGCTCAATGCGGTCGGCGCTGCCTCGTAGTCTAGTACGCGCTAGCCCTTGCTCTACATCTAGATCAAACCATAGAGTCAAATTGCTGTCTAAGCCGCCTGTGGCGACTTGATTCAGATGATCAATCAGATTCAGGTCTAACCCGCGTCCATAGCCCTGGTAAGCCACTGTGGAGTCGGTGTAGCGATCGCACAAAATCAGCGCCCCCTGCTCAAGCTGCGGCTTAAGCAACTCTTCTACGTGCTGGGCGCGATCGGCTGCGTAGAGCAATAGCTCAGCCCGATCTTGAATCGGAGATTGGGTCGGATGCAGCAAAAGCTGGCGAATGGACTGACCCAATTTAGTACCGCCGGGTTGCCGGGTTACAACTAGGTGAGAAATGTAACCCTGAGCCTGTAGTGGTTTGCAAAGGCTGTCCAGCCAAGCCTGCGATCGCCGCAGTTGCGTTGTTTTTCCACTCCCTTCCACCCCTTCAAATACGATTAATTTGCCTTGCATTTGATCATTAGCACTTGTTGAAATTGGTTAGCATTCGATGCATTCGCTTCAGCAACTAGATAGAAGCATCTTTGAACAATTTTCGCTAAGGTCATACAGAAGTAGTAGTTTAACTAATTGATGGAACCTAATTTTTTTTGGAGCTTGCTGCAAATTGGATTGATTAGTAGCCTGAAGAGCAAGCCTAATGAACGTAAAGTTCTACAGACCTTACTCTGTCCTAAAGCAACCAGACAGTTTCATAAGGCAAATATCCTTCTATTGGGGGATGACGACCAAAATTTATTCACCTGTTTTTCCTGTAGCCCTATTCACCAAGAGAAGGGGCTAGTATGCTATAAGTGGCTTCAAGCCATCTAGCAAATATTAGGGTAAAGCTTGACTTTGCTTTTGTTATGTCTGAGTCTTGACTATAATCTTGAATTCAGACCGGTATGAGTTGTTTACGTTGTCGCACGCCCGGGGTTTCCTATGGCTCGCTACACAAGTCTATTTACAATCGAAGTTCCCTTTGATCATCTTCGGCAATTGCTGACCGACATCCTAACTTCCTGTAATTTGGATGTGATCTACGACACGGGAGATTACCTGATGGCGCGTGAAGTGCCGGGTGGTGTTTCCTTCGCCAAGCTGGTAACAGTAGAAGTTTTAATCGACAGATTTCCGACCACTGAAGAAGAGGTACGGATGAGCTTTGTGGTCAAAAATGAGGAACTTCCTTTACAGACCAACAACCACTGTCGGCAGATCTTTGACCTGGTAAATCAGGCGATCGCCAATAACAGGCAGTGGCATTTAGTTGAAAGTGCCGCAAGCTAGGATGCGTCGATGCGAGTTGAAGAGTGCTGAGTTGAAGAAAACTGAATTGCAGAACGCTGGAGTAAGGGGGCGGGCAAGCTTTAGCAGTTGCCATTAAACCTATCCCTACATCGCTCTGGGAACCCCAAGTAAGTTCGGGCATTCATGTCTGAACTTACTTAATCTAATCTTCTGATCTTCTAGCGCCCCTGATCCTCCGGATCTCCTACCATGCCAGGGCTAATCAGCGTAATGTCATACTCGTCTGGCGGCACGGTAGAGATAGCGTCCCGCTTCAGCAAGTAATAAATGGCGTGAACGTTTGGGCCAAATACAATCTTATCTTCATCTGTCAGGTCGTGCGCCTGGAGCTTTCGACCGTTGATCAGTAAGCCATTCGCGCTGGGCTTGCCTTTGAGGTTGCCGTCCACAATGCGGTAATAGTAGCTGCCGTCCTCATTGGGAAGCTGTACCAGCGTGGCATGACGACGAGAAACAAACTGAGAAACCAATCGAATATCGCACTTGGGATCTCTACCAATCGAGTAGACAGGGCTATCAAGGGTAAACTCTCGTCGCCCTTTGTCGTCCTCAATGATAAGTAAATGGTTTTGGTGCGGTTCTGAAGCCATTGAAAAATCGGTAGTGCGACTGGATATAGTTCAGGAACACAGAATTTGCCAAATCGGTAGACCTGCAAGGAGACATTCACGGCAGAACGCAAGGGATTCTCATTACGACTTAACGCTTGCTCGTAGCTATCAGCCCAGTTTAAACGGTTAAATCCCATTCAAGCCAATGTTTAGGCTAAGTAGTGTAAACAGGCTCATTGGCTAACGAGCTGCATCTTCTAGCTCACCTGCCGTGCGCGGGTTGATTAGGGTAATATCATCAAACTCGCCCGGAGGAATCGTCATAATCGCGTCTCGCTTTAACAGATAGTAAATCGCATAGACCTGTGGCCCAAAAACGATTTTGTCTTCGTGCTGCAATTCTCGTTTTGGAAGTCTGCGCCCGTTGATAAAAATACCGTTGGAGCTTGGCTTTCCTTTGAAGTTGCCATCTACAATCTGGTATGAGCAAGTGTCGTCATCATGTTCTACCCGCTTAAGAGTGGCATGGTGACGCGATACAAAGTGTGAGACAAGTCGGATGTCACAACTTGGATCTCTGCCAATCGAGTAAGTCGAGCCGTCCAGATGATACTCTTGACGACCTTTATCATCTTCAATAATTAGCAGATGGATTTGTCGCGGTTTTGAAGCCATTGAGAAATTGGTAGCGTGACTAACGAGTTAGGACAGAAAACAAGATGAAGAGGTGCCAGATTAGAGGTTGATATTTGTAAAGCTGGAGGTCGTTCCTCCCCCATAGCCGGACTAAGTTACCAACGCAGCCTAGTTTTCTCTACTCAATTCGTGCCAGAGATTCCGCAGATGTTCCAGAGTTTCCGAAGGTGACAGAACTTTTGGTTTTCCTGAAATTGTTTAACCGTAGTTATATCTATTTCCAATCCAGAGTTCAAGTCTTCGCTCAACCGAACTACTCCCGATGCTCAAATTAGTCTAACCGCTAAGCGCTCAAATTAGGGTTAATTCCCTTAAACAAGGTTACGATTCACGCGGTCGTGCGACGCAGCAGCAGCGAGTTGGTGACGACGCTAACAGAACTGAACGCCATCAGTGCGCCTGCCGTAGCAGGACTGAGAATTATTCCCAAAGACGGCAACAGCACCCCCGCCGCAATCGGAATGCCCAGCGTGTTGTAGGCAAATGCCCAAAATAGATTTTGGCGAATTTTGTTGAAGGTGGCGCGGCTAAGCTGAATTGACTCAACGACATCGGTGAGGCGATCGCGCATCAGCACAATCTCAGCCGCCTCAATCGCCACATCGGTAGCCGAATTCAAAGAAATTCCTACATCTGCTTGAGCGAGAGCCGGGGCATCATTAATGCCATCTCCAACCATCGCCACAAATTGCCCCTGCGCCTGGATTTGGGCGATCGCCGCTGCCTTTCCGTCGGGCTGTACCTCTGCTAGCACATCTTCAGCCGCCAAGCCGAGGGGAGTGGCAATCGCTTCAGCCGCCGCCTGCCGATCCCCGGTTAACAGCACCACTCGTAAGCCCATTTGCCGGAGCCGAGCAACCGTCGCTTTTGCGTCAGGGCGCAGCGTATCTTGAACACCAATCAGCCCAGCCAGTTTACCCTCTATCGCCACATACACAACCGTCTTGCCTGCCGCTGTCAAAGCTTGTGCCTGCCGTTGAGCTGCATCGGTTATATCAATCGACTGCTGGGTTAGCCAGCGATCAGTTCCTAAGATGACCTGCTGCCCTGCCACTTGAGCCGACACCCCAAATCCTGGTTCGGTGTAAAAGTTTTGAGCAGGCAGAGACGCGCCCCCTTGCCGTTGGGACTGCTGCTGAATCGCCTCAGCCAGGGGATGCCGTGCGCCACGCTCGACCGCTGCTGCGACCTCTAGCAGCCCCAACTCCGAGAGCGTTTCCAGCAATGGCAAGCAGTCCGTCACCCTCGGATGTCCGGTGGTCAGGGTGCCAGTTTTGTCAAACACGACGGTCTGCAACTGATGCACCTTTTCCAGCACATCCCCCCCCCGAATCAGCAGTCCCCGCTCGGCTCCAATTCCTGAACCGACCAGAATTGCGGTTGGGGTAGCGAGTCCCAATGCACAGGGACAGGCAATGACCAGAACGGCGATCGCTAGCTTCAAGCTCAACAGCAGCGGAGACATAGCCAAAACAGCCTGAGCCATTGACGACGAATGTGCCATTCCGCCGCCGTGTCCATCCAGCGCCCAATACCCACTTCTCAGTACCCATTCACCCCAGAGAGGAACCCCGATGAAATACCAGAACAAAAAGGTCAGCAGCGCGATCGCCATTACGCCATAGGTAAAGTATCCGGCAACCGTATCAGCCAATCGTTGAATTGGCGCTTTGCGGGTTTGAGCCGCCTCAACCAGGGCAATAATTTGCGCTAGCGTTGTGTCTTTGCCAGTCCGAGTTGTTTTCAGGGCGATCGCCCCCGACTGATTTAAGCTGCCAGCCATCACTGCATCGCCGGGTTGCTTCAGTACGGGCATCGCCTCACCCGTCAGCATCGCTTCGTTGACTGTCGTTTGACCCGCTACAACCTCACCATCAACCGGAATTTTTTCTCCAGGCAAAACCTGTAGCCATGCGCCAACCTGCACCTGCTCAGCGGGAATTTCGACGCTATTCTCAGGATGCAAAGCAAACGCGGCAGATGGCTCTGACGCAGCGTCCGCCTGCGTTGTTCGGGTGCCTGTATCTTTAATCAGCCTTGCTAGCGCGGGCTTGAGCGCCAGTAGAGATTGAAAGGCGATCGCCGCTTGACTTCTTGCCTGCTGCTCTAGGGTCCGTCCCAGCAAAATGAAGCCCAACAGCATCACAGGCTCATCAAAAAAGCACTCCCAGCCTAACTGCGGAAAAAACAGCGCCACCGTACTAGCCGTGTAAGCCGTAAGAGTTCCCAGGCTGACTAGCGTATTCATGTTGGGAATATTGTGCCGCAGCCCTTTCCAGCCATCCATTAGAATTGAACGACCGGGAAAGATCAGCGTCAGCGTTGCCAGCCCAAAGTGAAACCAGATATTGCTGAGGAGCGGAATCTTAGCCCAGCCAAAGTGATCCAGGTGCCCGATGGTAGAAAGCAGTAGCAAGGTTGCGGCGATCGCCACCCGCTGAAAATGCTGCCGTGTTGCCAATTGCTGCTGTTCGGCTAAGTCAGGAAGATTCTCAGCGGGGGCGATCGCTTTTCCTTCAACTGCACGAGCCTGAGCAGGAAAACCAATTTCGGTCAGCCGCTCTGCCAGAATTGCAGGATCTACCTGCCCTGGTTCACACGCTACCATTGCCACCTCCGTCACCAAATTGACGGTCGCTGAAACTACGCCAGGATGCTGAACAAGCTGATTCTCGACTGCTTTCACACAGCCTGCACATTTCATTCCGCTGACATCCAAAGTAACCGTATAGCGGGCATCAGAAGCGATGGCAGTCGTACCAGTAAGGAGTGGGCTAACTTGCATACACAACGCGGCTAAGAGTTTTCACTATGAACAGTGTTTCTCCTTTGAGCGTAGGTGAATTAGCGCCAAATTGACCACAACATAGCTATTTTTCCAGAGATGCGATCGCGCCATTTGAAGCTCACTAACCGATACTCCACTACCACAATCCTAAATTCTTACCCCACTAAAAATAGCTCTCGAATTCCAGCGCTGCCAATCTCCACCGCCAGGGCCGCTAGCAGAAATCCTAGAATCTTGGTGACAATAATTGCGCCCTCAGCCCCCATCCACTGATCAATGCGGGAAGACTGCCGCACGATAAACCAGGTGACAGCCATTGCCCCGACGATTCCCACAACTACACTCAACTGGTCCGCCTGCGCCTCTGACATTAGCAGCATCACCGTTGTTAGCGTTCCTGGCCCTGCCAGTAGCGGCAGCGCCAGAGGCGTAATGGCAACATCGCGCCCCTGCTCTATCACGGGTTCATCCATCTCGCCCTTCAGCATATCCAGCGCCACCAACAGCAGCAGCAAACCTCCCGCAACCTGCAAAGAGGCAATGCTGATATGCAGGTAATCTAGAATTGCTTGCCCCCCAAAGGCAAACCCCAGGATCACAGCAGTGGCAACAATCGTAGCGCGATCGACCACTCGGTTTCTTTCGCCCGATTCCATCCCTTTCGTTAGCGCCAAGAAAATCGGCGCATTGCCCAGCGCATCTGCCAGCACGAAAACCGCAACAAAAGTTCTAACTAGAAGTGAAGTGTCCACAGGTAGAAGCTCAAGGAATTTACTCTCAACAGTATCCTGAGTGCTGCCATTCTGCTATCGACCTGCCGCAGCCGGCATTCCTAAAATGTCCTCAATCCGGGGCATTTCCTCCAGTGGAATTACCCGTCCCTCATCTTCAAATCCAGCAATCTGGTCAAAGTTGAGATAGCGATACAGGTTATCCGCAAAGGGATTTAGCTTATCAGACACAATGTCTGTATATTCCTCCACGCTGGGAATACGTCCCAATAGGGCACAGGCAGCGGCAAGCTCAGCCGAACCGAGATAAACCCGCGCATCTTTACCCATGCGGTTATTGAAATTGCGAGTGGAAGTTGAGAAGACCGTTGTGCCATCTTCAACTCTCGCCTGATTGCCCATACAAAGCGAACATCCTGGCATCTCGGTACGGGCTTTCACTGCCTCAAAGGTTTCGTAAACGCCTTCTTTGCGAAGCTGGCTTTCATCCATCCGCGTTGGAGGGCAAATCCACAGCCGACCGCTGACCGCAGGCTGAGCCTCCAGCACTTTCGCTGCTGCTCGGTAGTGTCCAATGTTGGTCATACAAGAACCGATGAACACTTCCTGCACCGGATCGCCTGCTACCTCTGACAGCAGCTTCACATTATCTGGATCGTTGGGTGCCGCTACAATTGGCTCTTTGATCTGATTGAGGTCAATCTCGATAATCTCAACGTATTCAGCATCTGCGTCTGCTTCCAGGAGTACCGGATTTGCCAGCCACGCTTCCATCTTGGCGACGCGACGCAGGATAGTCCGAGCATCTTGATAGCCTCGCGCCGCCATATTCTTCAGCAAGGCAACGTTTGAGCGAATGTATTCGGCGACCGTTTCGGGGCTGAGTTTGATCGTGCATCCCGCGCAGGAGCGTTCGGCTGTTGCGTCGGTCAGCTCAAAGGCTTGCTCTAGCTTCAGGTTAGGCAAACCTTCAATTTCCATGATTCGCCCGGAGAAGACATTTTTCTTGTTTTGCTTAGCGACGGTGAGCAGTCCTTTTTGAATGGCTACGTAGGGAATTGCGTTTACCAAATCTCGCAGGGTTACGCCAGGTTGCAGTTCTCCTTTGAATCGAACAAGAACAGATTCGGGCATATCCAGCGGCATCACACCCAGAGCAGCAGCAAAGGCAACTAGTCCCGATCCCGCGGGGAAGGAAATGCCCAGCGGGAAGCGGGTATGGGAGTCGCCACCCGTCCCCACTGTGTCGGGCAACAGCATTCGGTTTAGCCAAGAGTGAATGATGCCATCGCCGGGACGCAGGGCAACACCACCTCGTGCGGCGAAGAAATCGGGCAGTTCTTTATGGGTCAGCAAATCGACGGGCTTGGGATAGGCGGCAGTGTGACAGAAGCTTTGCATCACCAGGTCGGCGCTGAATCCGAGGCAAGCAAGTTCTTTTAGCTCGTCGCGAGTCATTGGCCCAGTAGTATCTTGAGAACCTACGGTAGTCATCAGCGGTTCACAGGACGTACCAGCACGCACACCCGCTAAACCGCAAGCTTTGCCGACCATCTTTTGGGCCAGGGTGAAGCCTTTGCCGGAGTTTGTTGGAATGGTGGGGCGAGTGAACACTGGACTTGGCTCCAGTCCTAACCCGGCTCGAACTTTATCGGTGAGGGTTCGCCCAATCAGTAAGGGAATTCGGCCGCCTGCGCGAACTTCGTCCAGGATTGTATCGGGCTTGAGCTTAAAGGTGGAAATCACGTCTCCAGCTTCGTTAGTGATTTCTCCTTCATAAGGATGAATGGTGATCACTGTGCCCGTTTCCATTTGGGTTACGTCACACTCGATCGGCAGGGCACCGGAGTCTTCGGCGGTGTTAAAGAAGATAGGAGCGATCGCCCCTCCCAATACATATCCCCCCGATCGCTTATTCGGCACAAACGGAATGTCTTGCCCAATGTGCCACAGCACTGAATTAATGGCCGACTTACGCGACGAGCCAGTACCTACGACATCGCCCACATAGGCAACAGGATGCCCTTTTTGTTTCAATTCTGCAATCGTTTTCAAGCCGTCTGGCATCCGCGACTCCAGCATTGCTAGCGCATGAAGCGGAATATCGGGACGGGTGGTTGCATGAACGGCAGGAGAAAGGTCATCCGTATTCGTCTCTCCCGGTACTTTGAACACGGTCACGGTAATGGCTTCGGGTAAAGATGGACGGCTGGTAAACCACTCAGCCGCCGCCCAGGAGTCAATCACCTGTTTAGCGTAAAGGTTACTTGCGGCTAGCTCTTCTACATCATGGAAGGCATCGTAAACGAGCAGGGTTTTGCTCAGGGCGATCGCCGCCTTCCCTGCAATCTCAGCATCTTCTACCTTCAGCAAATCGATTAGCGACTGCACATTATAGCCGCCCATCATCGTTCCCAGCAGTTCTACTGCTTCTAGGGGAGGGACGAGTGAACGGGTCGTTTCACCTTTGGCGATCGCTGTCAAAAATGCCGCCTTCACATACGCCGCCTGATCAACACCAGGGGGAATGCGATCGCGCAGCAATCCTAACAGCGTTTCTGCTTCGCCTTCGGGGGGAGACTTGAGCAATTCACACAGCTCAGCCGTTTGCTCAGCAGTCAGCGGTAACGGTGGAATGCCCAGCGCCGCCCTTTCTGCAACGTGTTGACGATAAGATTCCAGCATTTCAAAATTCTCCAATCAATCACTCACTGAGTTAAAAAAATGAATAGTCAAATTTCATAGTCAGGTCTTGCACAACTCTCCATGAAACAAGGGGCTTAAGTCCCTTGTCTAAAGCTAGCTTTCCAAAGGACTAGCTTTCCAAAGGATTGGTATAACCATCACCCGACTAGGAATGATGCTGCTGCCTCAACTTCACCATTTTTAGCCTCAAGCATATATTCCTACGGTAACGTGCTGCACCGTTAGCAGGATAGCAGCAGAATTTGGGCGTTTTTGCGATCGCCAACTTGCCAAAATTCGTCAGTCGCTAACTTTAGCGGAGATTGTGATAGAATAAGAATCATTCTCGTAAACTAGATTTAGATCCATTCTCACTTCCGTATAAGTACTGAGCTTTCCGAAGGAGATTTACAAATCATGCGCCCAATCTTACATCGGCTGCTGATTGCCCTGCTGCTGCTACCCTTTGCTGCTGCTGGATGTAGCACTTCCACTTCAGATACTCAATCGTCCGATGTTAGCGCTGAAGCTTCCGATGAAAAGCTACAAGTTCTAACTACATTTCTGCCGGTGTATTTATTTACCAAAGCAGTCGCTGGAGATGCCGCAGATGTAGAGATCTTAATTCAGCCTGGAACAGAGGTGCATGACTACCAATCCACCCCAGACGACGTGCGGGTAATCGCCGAAGCAGACGTGCTAGTGCAAAACGGCTTGAATATAGAAGAGTTTTTAGACAGCACAATCGAAAGTGCCCAAAATTCTGAATTGGTCATAATTAATGCCAGCGAAAATATTGATCCTGTAGGTGAACTGTCTCCCGTCGTTTTTCCAGACGGGGAATCTGGGGAAGATGCTCACGGTTATAGCGAAGAGGCTGCGGGTGAAGACGATCAAAGTGAAGAGGTTGCGGCTGCCGGAGAAGAATCTGCGGCAGATGACCCTGATCACGAAGGAGAGTCTACTAGCGGAGTTCACGCCCGCGCTGAAAATCCTCATGTTTGGCTTGATCCTCTCCTGGCAATTCAGCAGGTTGAAACGATTCGAGACGGTTTAATTGAATTAGATCCCGACAATGCAGAAACCTACGACGCGAATGCAGCGGCTTACATTGAGGAATTGCAGGCGCTAAACACCGAATTTGAGCAGCGCTTGGGAAGCTATAGCGATCGCACCTTTATCAGCTTCCACGACGCTTTCCCCTATCTAGCAGAGCGGTACAATTTGCAGCAGGTGGCGATCGTGGCGATTCCTGAAGACAGCCTTTCCCCCGCCGACATTCAAGAAACTGTCGAAGTCGTAGAAGAGTATGATGTCAAAGCCCTGTTTGGCGAACCAGGGGTAGATAATGGACTCCTGCAAAGTCTTTCTCAGGATTTAGGAATAGAGTTGCAAACCTTAGATCCTTTAGAGGCGGGTGAGCTAGATCCGCAGTACTACTTCACGGCGATGAACCAAAACCTGGAAGCCCTCGAAACTGCTTTTCAATAGGCGTGATGAATTTTGACCCCCTTGATGCGGCGATCGCTTCTCACCTTCGCTCAAAACCCGTCATACCCGTTCTCAAAGTCGAAAACCTGACCGTTTATCAGGGTACTTACGCTGCGGTTGAATCAATTTCCTTTGAGCTTCCGGCAGGCACTAACACTGCGATTGTTGGGCCTAATGGTGCAGGCAAAAGTACCCTGGTGCAAGCCGTTCTTGGCTTATTACCTTCTGCCACAGGCACAGTTGAGTTTTTGGGATGTCCGCTCGATCGCCTGGGTAATCTGCGCTACCAGATCGGCTACATTCCTCAAAACTTTTTGTTTGACCGAGGCTTTCCTCTATCTGTAGGTGAATTGGTTGGGCTGGGCTGGGTCAATCATCGGTTGATCTGTTCATCTCAATCACCCGACTTCCCTCGCTGGCGAATCATCCTGCCCTGGCAAACTGACCCTCAAAAAGCTGCTGCGATCGCCCAGGCAATGGAGCGAGTCGATGTCTATCACCTTCGTAATCGGGCGATCGGCAATCTCAGCGGTGGGCAACTCAAGCGAGTTTTGCTAGCTCACTGCCTCGTCATGTCCCGAAGACTCCTGGTTCTCGACGAAGCTCTCGCAGGCGTAGACCTTCAGGGAGAAGCAGACTTCTACACCCTGCTTAATCAACTCAAGCGAGAGTACGGCTGGACGGTGCTGCAAGTCTCCCACGATCTAGATATGGTCAGTCGTCATTGCGATCGCGTCCTCTGCCTTAACCGCCGCCTCGTCTGCCAGGGGCAACCCGAAGATGCCCTCTCCCCCCAAAATCTGCTAAATGCTTACGGACCTTCCTTTAGCCGCTATCAGCATCAGCATTAGAGGCTGGGGGCTGGGGGCTAGGGGTTAGGCGCTAAATCCACTCTACCTCAAGGATTAGGAACTAGAGCAGTTGAAGCGATGATCAGGACAACGTTGACTTGCCAATGCCGCCGATAGCTAGGGTTTCGATTCATCCCTCATCCCTCATCCTTCATCCTTTTGCTATAGATAAGCTGTACATTTTGTGGGACGGGCATCTTGCCCGTCCGGGCAGATAAGACACCCACCCCACAGGTTAATTTAATCCGCAATTCCAAAC